>Ga0302235_10000003_pt1 | contig 328933 bp, 342 predicted proteins | sample II_Palsa_N3_3_FD_193577 | JGI IMG/M metagenome (GOLD analysis project Ga0302235, IMG submission 193577) | Peat permafrost microbial communities from Stordalen Mire near Abisko, Sweden - II_Palsa_N3_3 | ecosystem: Environmental > Terrestrial > Soil > Palsa > Peat permafrost | place: Sweden...
GACGCTACCAACCGGGCAGCCACCTACGCTTCTCCTGCATCCGGGCTGAGACCTCCGAGAGACGTGATCCGTGGAAGGACCACAACTCTCCGTCTCAGCCCGGACAGCACTACCTCACGCTCGGAAGCTCCCGAAGCACGTCGTCTAGATGCTTCACATCTTTTCGCCCATGCTGGGCCCATGGCAACCCTAGGGCGCAAATGAGAAGCCGAGCGCAGGATGCTCGAGCTGATCGAGGGTGGCGGGCTACCGCGGCCCGACCAGATCGATTACGGCGAGACCTGTATTCGGCTGTTCTGGAATGAGAGCAGAGTCGTCGTCATTGTTGATCTCTATGAGTGCGAGGGGTAGTGCGGGGGATGGAGGCCACCACGAGTCAGGAAATGTCGTCGAGTCCGAATCGGAACGATCAGCGGCGGGTAGGACCGCACGAAGCGCTCACTCGCCCCGCCACCCGATCCGGGACGAGCAGGCGGTCTAACGAGATGGAGGGTCAAGATGTCCACAGGAATCATCATCGCGATCGTCGTGGTCGTCGCGATTGTCGTATTTGCTCTGATGCTCCTGACGCCCGGCATGCGGCTCAGGAAACGCGAACGCGAGCTGCAGCAGCGCCGGCAGCAGGCTGCGGGGCAGCATCGTCAGGAAGCGGAGGTCCGCTCTGAGCGCGCCGAGGCGGCGGAGCAGCACGCGCGGGTCGCCGAGGCCGAAGCGCAGCGCGAACGTGCCGAGGCGCAACTTCACGAAGCTCGTGCGAACGTCCACGAGCAGGGCTTGGCCGACGATCAGCTGGTCACAGAAGACGAGCTTGATCGCTTTGCCGGCACCTCGGCTTTTCCGGATGACGATCGCGCAGCGGCCGAGCGGGACATGGATCGCGATGGCGTCTCCACGCGCGAGCGCGTCCCGATACGCGACCGCGCCGCAACCAGCGACCGGGTCTCGACGCGTGATGGCGTGCCAGCCGACCGCGCCTCCGTGCCCGCCGAGCGTGACCCTGACTACCGCTGAAGGCTTAGCGACAAGACGGCCAGCCGGCGAATCAGCCCTCGGCGTTCCGCAACTCGCCGGCCTCATCCCCCCGCCGCCCGCCGATACCGGCGGACGGCGAGCGGGGCGAATATCGCGATGATCACGAACGGCCAGACGACGGCACCCCAGACGCTGTTCCCCGCGGGACCGCCGATCCATAGATGCCGCATTGCGTCCACGATGATCGTGAACGGGTTGACGTTGGCGAAGTCCCTGAGCACGGTGGGCATTGTGTTCACGGGCACGAAGGCTGAGGAGATGAAGGTCAGGGGGAACACGGCGATGAAGCCGAAGGAGTTCGCGGACTCCGGAGAGGAGACGAGGAGACCAACGAGAGCGAATACCCAGGAGAAGGCGTACCCGAACAGGAGGAGCAGGCCGACGCCGGCGACCACGTGGAGCGCGGTGGTGTCGCGAAACGAGAAGCCGATGATCAGGCCGGTGATGGTAAGGACGGTGATCGAGAGGAGGTTCGTCACGATGTCGGAGAACGTCCGCCCGGCGAGCACGGCCGGGCGCGCCATGGGCAGCGAGCGGAAGCGATCGATCAGGCCTTTGTGGACGTCCTCGTTGAGGCCTAGGGCGGTTACGAAGCCGCCGAAGGCGATGTTCTGGACGATGATGCCTGGAATCAGGAACTCGACGTAGGGGATTCCGTGCGTGTTGATCGCGCCTCCGAACACGTAGCGGAAGAGCAGCACGAACATGATCGGCTGCACGGTGAACGCGAGCAGCAGGTCCGGGGCTCGCGGGAGGCGGACGAGGTTTCGCTCCGCGATCACGAGGGTGTCCGAGATGAGTCGCTTCACGCCGCGTCTTCCTCGGTAGCGGGTGCCTCCTCGGCAACGTGGCCGGTGAGCGTGAGGAACACGTCGTCGAGCGTCGGGCGGCGGATCGCGAGGTCGTCCACTCCGACTCCCGACTCGTGGAGCCTTCGCACGGCTTCGACGATGCTGCCGCGGCGCTGGCGGACGCTCAGCTTGACGAGACCATCTTCGGCGATCGGGCGCTCGTCGGACATGGCCGCAAGCGCCCGTACCGCGGCCTCAACGTCGGCGCCGTCGTCGAGCCGGACCTCGAGCCGCTCGCCACCGACGCGGTCCTTGAGCTCGTCGGACGTTCCTTCGGCGATCACCTTGCCGTGGTCGATCACCGCGATCGTGTCCGCCAGACGGTCCGCCTCGTCCAGGTACTGGGTTGTCAGCAGCACGGTCGTGCCGTCTGCGACCAGTCCTTCGATCGTCTCCCACAGGCTCAGCCGGCTCCGAGGGTCGAGACCTGTAGTGGGCTCGTCGAGGAACAGCACCGGCGGCTTGGCCACCAGAGCATCCGCAAGGTCGAGGCGGCGCCGCATGCCGCCCGAATATGTCTTGACGGGCCGATTGGCCGCCTCGTCCAGGTCGAAGCGATCGAGCAGCTCCCGCCCGCGAGCCTTGGCCAGTCGACGCGGCATTCCGTACAGCCGGCCGACCATGGTCAGGTTCTCCAGCCCGGTGAGGTTCTCGTCCACCGCTGCGTATTGGCCGGCGAGACCGATCCGCTCGCGCAGCTTGGCCGCGTCCCGCACGACATCGAGACCTGTGACGCGTGCCGTTCCCGCATCGGGCTTCAGCAGCGTCGCCAGGACGCGCACCACGGTCGTCTTCCCTGCCCCGTTCGGACCGAGTAGGCCCAGCACCGTCCCGCGCCTCACGTCGAGATCGACGCCGTCGAGCGCCTGAACGTCGCCGTAGGACTTGAACAGCCCGCGCACGCTGATCGCGAGCTCATCGTCAGACGCCCCGGAGGTGGCGGATCGATCGGCTGGTAGGGGCGTGGCCACAGCCAGACAGTACGCACCGGGCACGACGATCGGCACGTCGAGTCCGGTCAGAATTCAGGTGTGAGTGCAGCAGCAGCGGGTAGCGCGCGCTCCCAGCTCGGTCGGGCGGCCGCACCAAGCGATGGGCGCCACGCCGGCGTCCGCCGGCGACGGGATCACGCGATCGTCGCGCGCCACGCCGGCTTCTCGCCGACGGTCAGGATTCAGGTGCCGCCATGCAACGGGGCCCGAACCGCGAGCCTCTCATCCGAGCAGAGCGCCCATGTCGCGGACCGCTCGGAACGTGCCGCGCGCGCTGCCGCTGACCTTCGAGCGACCACCCGACCGGACTCCGTAACTCACGCGCGTCTCGCCGATGCGCCAGCCCGCTCCGCCCGCGCGCAGAATCATCTCGAGCGGCCAGCCGAAGCCGCGGTCGCGCAGTCCCAACTCGAGCAGCGCCTCGCGGTGCGCGGCGCGCATCGGCCCGATGTCCGAGACAGCCACACCGCAGCGGCGCCGGAGTTCGAACGCGAGCACCCGATTCGCTACCCGGGCGTGCCACGGCCAGGCTCCTGGTTGCGCCACCCGCGCCCCGAGGCACAGGTCCGCATCGCCGCGAGCCACCGGTCCCGCGACAAGCGGCAGCTCCCATGGATCGAGCGAGCCGTCGCAGTCCATGAAGCAGACGACGTCCGATGTCGCCGCGACAAGGCCCGCGAAGCACGCCGCTCCGAAGCCGCGCCGTGGCTCGGACACAACCCTCGCCCCGCAACGCCTCGCCACCTCCGCGGTTCGGTCGACCGAACCGTTGTCGACAACGAGAGGCTCGAACCCGGCCGGCATCGCCGCGAGCACGGCGGGAATCGCCTCGGCCTCGTCCAGCGCCGGCAGGATGACCTCGATCACCCGGCCAGGCTACGCGGGAAAAAGTTACGGGAGGCGAAACAAACGCCCCCAGCGCTCAGCGCCGCCGCGGCGGTGCCGTAGGTTGGCAGCCGATGATCCTTGTTACCGGCGGCGCCGGCTTCATCGGTTCGCACATCGTCGACGAGCTGGTCGAGCAGGGCCATGAGGTCCGCATCCTCGACGCTGTCCTCGAAGCGGCGCACATGGTCATGCCCGATTACCTGAACCCCGGCGCGGAGTTCATCCAGGGCGACGTTGCCGACCGCGACGTCGTCGCAGAGGCGTTGCGCGGGGTCGACGCGGTCTGCCACCAGGCGGCGATGGTCGGGCTCGGGCTGGACATGGCAGACATCACGGACTACGTCCGCCACAACGATCTCGGAACCGCGGTCCTGCTCGGCGCGCTCGCGGGGGCCGGGTTCGAGGGTCGGTTGGTGGTGGCCAGCAGCATGGTTGTGTATGGGGAGGGCGCCTACCGTTGCGAGCGCCATGGTCCGGTAGCCCCGGCGCCGCGCGCGCGCGAAGACCTCGAGCTGGGTCGCTTCTCGCCTCGATGCCACCTGTGCGCGTCCGACCTCGAGCCGCTCCCGGTCGACGAGTCGGCACCGCTTGACCCGCGCAACGTTTACGCGGCGACCAAGGTTCACCAGGAGCATCTGTCCTTCGCATTTGCGCGCGAGACAGGCGTCCCCGTGATCGCTCTTCGTTACCACAACGTCTACGGCCCGCGGATGCCGCGCGACACCCCCTATTCCGGCGTCGCCGCGATCTTCGCGAGCGCGCTCGCCGCGGGGGCCGCGCCGCGGGTGTTCGAGGACGGCGGCCAACTCCGGGACTTCGTCCACGTGCGGGATGTGGCGCACGCGAACGTGATCGCGCTCACGTGCGAGGAGCCGCTGACCGGCGCCTTCAACGTCGCGAGCGGCGATCCCCGGAGCGTCGGCGAGATGGCCCACGCGCTCGCCGACGCGGCCGGCCCCGAGGCGCCGCGCCCCCTCGTCACCGGCCAGTACCGCCTTGGCGATGTCCGGCACGTCTTCGCATCCGCCGAGCGGACCGAGCGCGTGCTGGGCTTCACGGCGAGGGAGGATTTCCGGGCGGGGATGGCGGAGTTCGCGAGCGCCCCGTTGCGGGCGGCGTAGGCGGGGGGCCACGGCGTAGGCCGCGGGCCGCCTCGAGGCGGACTCACACCCGCGCGGTCGCCTCCCGAGCCCGGCGCACCGCGAATGCATACGCGATCCCCGAGAGCGCGAACATCACCCCGGTCGCGGCCAGCCAGTGGGAAAGGTAGATGCTCCGCCCGAGTCCGCTCGCAGCGGTGTAGGTCGGCCCGAGACTGAGGATGTCGGGGAAGAACACGATCAGCAGCAATCCACTGAGGATCGCGGGAACTCGTACGTACGCGACCGCGCTGACGGGGGACACCGGCTCGTGGCGGCGCGGTGGCGAGGCTTTCCGTGTGGCCGGGCGCCCGGTGGTACTCACCGCAGCTTCTGCCGACCGCTCGTCCGCATCCACCACAGCTCCGGCCGACCCCCCGGCGGCATCGACTGCAGCTCCGCCTGACCCCCCGGCGGCACCCCCCGCAGCTCGGGCCGCGGCGTCACCCGCCGCGTCTTTGCTCCTTGCGCGCGAGAAGGCGATCCGGTCGAGTAGCGAGTACAGCGGCACCAGCACCAGGTCGTGCCCGATCAGCGCCGCAAAGAAATACTCGAGCACCTGGTGCAAGTCCAACGGCCGCTGGTACCAGCCGACCACGCCCGCCCCGGCGAGGGCGAAGCTCGCAATCAGCGCGAGCAGATGGAGCGGGCCCGCGCCATAGAGGTTGCGGAAGCGGCGGATCACGTCCGCACCGGGCTGAACGCCATCTTCGTCACCCATTTTGTGCAGTGCACACCCGGCACCGCGGGGCTGATCACGCGGGCTGGGAAGCCGTGGTCGAGCGAGAGGTCGACGCCGTTGACCCGCAGCGCGAGCAACGACTGCTCGTCAGCGACCTGCTCGGAACCGAGCGTAGCGGCGGAGAAGTCACTGCCGGTTTGGATGGAGATGCTTTCCACCGTCGCTGCATCGTGGACGCCGGCGAGGGCAGCGAGGTCGCGTAGCCGCACGCCCGTCCATCGCTGGGTCGTCGACCACCCCTCGACGCAGGCGATCGGGAGGTCGTAGGTGTGCTGGGGCATCATCAGCAGCTGCTCGCGGGATAGCTGCAGCGACCTCGCGCCGACGAGCTCGAGCCGCCATGCGGGGCCGACGCTGGCCGACGTGACCTCAGCCGCCGCCGCTGTCTGATTGACGGGAAAGCCGAGCGGCCCCGAGGGGGCACGGCCACGAGGGGCCAGGAACGAGAGAAACCTGAAGGGACCGCCGAGCGACTCACCCGCACCCTGCAGAAACAGGATCAGGGAACCGGCACCCACCGTCCCGAGGAGCACCCGCCGCGACATCGTCGACGGTGCGGGTGAGATCGCAGTGAGTGATGCTGGACCGCCCGGCGAGAAGCCATCCATCACTTCCCCCCGCGTCCTCAACCCCTGGCGCATCGTGCCGAGCTTCAGCGCCGAGTGGGCGCCGAAGGCGCCGATGCAGATCCACCCACCGTAGTAGTGCGCGGGCACAAAGGAGAAGCTGAACGGGTAATAGAGCTGGATGTCGAGGATTCCGGTCCCGAACTCGAACAGCACGCTCCCGACAAGGAGCGCGAGCGAGAGCCGCTCGAGTAGGTGCGCGGGGCTTCGCACCGGCGGCCACTCGAACAGCCGCGGGATCACCGACCACAGCTTGACCAGCAGCACGGGGATGAGCGTGAGCCCAATCGTCACGTGCATACCCTCCGTCAGCGCGTACAGCCACACCGGCCGGGTCGGCCAGGTGAATAGGTAGAAGTCGAGCGGCCTCAGATTCGTGCCGAGCGAGTTCGCTCCGAGCCGCGGCTGGTAGGCGACGTTCGAGAGCAGCCCCGTGATGAAGAGGATCGGGATCCCGATCAGAAGGATCAGTCCGAGTAGTGCAGTCAGCCATCTCCCACGCAGTGGGCTGCGCCAGAAGCCCGCACGAAACGGCCCCGGCGGCGGGCGTTTGGGATCAAATCCCGGCAGTCGCACTTCGTCCAATGTGGCACAAAAGGGCGCCGATCACAGCCGATCTGAAGCGGGCGCGTTCAGCCGCGGGAGCGCCACCCCGAGGGAAGCCGAGCGGCCCCGATCCGGCACGGCCGCGTGGGCCCATGAACGACGGAACCTAACGGGCCAACGAGGGAACCACCCGCGCCTCGCAGGAACAGCTGCGGCGAACCGAGATCCCGTCCCCGAGCAGCATCGCTCGCCGATATCGTCGCCGGCGCGGGCGGCGCGCCACCGCGGACGCGGGCCGGCCCCGCGCAGTCCCGAACGTCAGCGTCCCATGCGCGCTCAACGCGCCGCCGAAACACCCATTCGGCCGTCGTCCGTGCGCGCGAAGCAGAAGTGCCTAGTGCGGTCGAGCCTCGCATGCATCGTGGCGCACGCACTCGGTCAGGCGTCGGTGTTAAGTGACTATTTCACCACGATCGTTAAGGGACTGTTCATTATTGCCACGGCCGCCGGCTCCATGACTGTTGACACGTTCGTGTTTCGTAATCTGAATGTGGGTCATTACCCATTACGTTGGGCGAGTGGAACGCGTTGCACTGCTCGTCATCGCCAAGGAACCCCTTCCCGGCCGCGCGAAGACGCGCCTGACGCCGCCCTGCAGCGCGCACCAGGCGGCACAGCTCGCGCAGGCGGCGCTGCTCGACACGCTCGACGCCGTCGAGCGCACCCCCGCCGACCGGAAGGTGCTGGTGTTCGAAGGCGACGCCCGCCGGTGGCGCAGAGCCGGGTTCGAGGTGATCAGGCAGCGGGGTCTCGGACTCGCCGAGCGCCTCGCCGCGGCGTTCGAGGACGTCGGCGAACCGGCACTGCTCGTCGGCATGGACACACCGCAGCTGACGCCCGAGCTTCTGCTCGACGGCGTCCACGCCCTGCGGTCACCCGACACTGACGCGGTCCTCGGGCCCTCCCTCGACGGCGGCTACTGGAGCGTTGGCCTCGGCGGGCCTGTCGAGGGCGCGTTCGCCGGGGTTCCGATGAGCTCCCACAGCACGTGGATCAGGCAGCGCGGCCGGCTCCGCACGCTCGGGCTGAGAATCCACGAGCAGCCGCTCTTGCGCGACGTCGACACAATTGAGGATGCATGGGCGGTCGCCGGCGAGTCCCCGGACTCCCGTTTCGCTGCCGAGCTCGCATCGATCCGTCCTCGCGGTCGCACGCAGGCCGCGTTCACGACAACGCTCACGCCGGCGCCGCTGACCGGGTAATGCATCCACTCCGTCTCTACGCGGAGTGCCTACGCACGCCGAGCGAGCATGGCGAGCAACGGGCGCGCTTCAGCGACGGCACCGCGATCCCGCTCCGGGTCGACCGCTACCTGGGCCCGGCGGACGCAACCGACAAGCGGCTGCTGACCGACGTTCGCGGCCCGGTGCTCGACGTCGGCTGCGGGCCCGGACGGCACCTACATGCGCTCGCGGCGCGGGGCATCTTCGCGCTCGGCGTCGACCTCTCGCCGGTCGCCGTCGACCTCGCCCGCGGAGGTGGAGCCCGGGCGATCGTCGCCTCGATCTTCGACGAGCTACCGGGGAGCGGCACCTGGAGGAGCGCGCTCCTGCTCGACGGCAACATCGGAATCGGCGGCGCGCCCGCGCGCCTGCTCGCCCGGATCGGCTCCCTGCTCACCGACGACGGCGAGGTCCTGGTCGAGCTCGACCCTCCCGACACCGCGACGGCCACGATGCGCGCGCGCATCGAGACGCCGCAGCGCGTCAGCTCCTGGTTCCCATGGGCCCGCGTCTCCGCGGCCGGGGTCGGGCCGGTGGCGAGCGCGAGCGGCTTCGCGGTGTCGGGGACGTGGTCGCTCGGCGACCGCTGGTTCGCCCGCCTCGAGCGATGATTCGCTCGATCGCCGGCCGCGGGCGGTCGCGGATCCGGGCCGCCTGCGCCGCCGGCGCCTTCGCGACCTGGTGACCGCGCAGCCGCCATGTCTGACCTGCCGCCGCGTTGGCCGACCCGCGCCGCCAATACTCGACGGCGCACCTCGGCGGTATGTAGGATGACCGTGCTCGTGAAGACGATGCCGGTGGGCCTCAGCTGGACGACAGTAGCCGCGACGCGATGACATCCGGGGGCGGGCGACCCCCGCCGACCGTCGCCGACGTGGTCGGCGCCACGATCGCCGCCCAGGGCGTGATCGACGCCTTCGGCGTGGTCGGCAGCGGAAACATGGTCGCCACGAACGCCCTGGTCGCCCACGGCGCGCGATTCCACCATGCGCGCCACGAGGGCGGCGCCGTCTGCATGGCCGACGGGTACGCCCGCGTCTCGGGCCGAGTCGGCGTCGTCAGCGTGCATCAGGGTCCGGGTCTCACGAACACGATGACCGGCCTGACCGAAGCGGCCAAGAGCCGTACCTCCGTGCTTGTGCTGGCGGGCGAAACGCCGGCCGCCGCGCTCACCTCCAACTTCCGCATCGACCAACACGACCTGGTCGAGTCGGTCGGCGCGATCGCCGACCGAGTTCATTCGCCGGCGACCGCGGCTGATGACGCCGAGCGCGCGTACCAGCGGGCGCTCGTCGAGCGCCGGCCGGTGGTGTTGATGCTGCCGATCGACATCCAGGCGATGCCCGCCGCGGCTGCGAGCTCCGCTCGCCCTCCGCTTCCTCATCTCGAGCCCCCGGCACCGGCGCGAGAGGCGATCGAGGCCGCCGTGAACGTACTGACGAACGCCAAGCGACCAGCGATCATCGCCGGCCGCGGCGCGGTGATCGCAAATGCCGGCGAGGAGCTCGAAGCGCTGGGCGCGAGGATCGGTGCCGTGCTCGCGACCGCCGCGCCCGCCAACGGCCTGTTCGCGGGGCTGCCCTACGCGTTGGGCATCTCGGGCGGGTTCGCGTCTCCGTTCGCGGCCGAGATCCTGCCGCAGGCCGACGCGGTGGTCGTCGTCGGTGCGTCAGTCAACCATTGGACGACCAAGCACGGCGCGATGATCGGCGAGGACGCCACAGTGATCCAAGTCGACATCGACCCGCGGGCAATCGGGCGCAATCGGCCGGCGCACGTCGCATTGATCGGCGATGCCGCTAAAGCGGTGGCCGCACTCACCGCGCAACTCGAACGCGTCGGTCACGTCAGCGAGGGCTTTCGCACCCCCCTGCTCGCCGACGAGATCGCGTCCCGCCGCTGGCGCGACGAGCCCTATGACGATGCCTCGACCGACGAGTGGATCGACCCCCGGACGCTGAGCATCGCCCTCGATCGCCTACTGCCGGAACAGCGCCAGGTCGCCGTCGACTCGGGCCATTTCCTGGGTTACCCCTCGATGTATCTCGACGTCCCAGACGCCCGCTCGTGGGTCTTCCCCAATGGCTTCCAGGCCGTCGGACTCGGGCTCGGCACCGCGATCGGGGCGGCGATCGCGCGTCCTGACCGAACGACACTCGCCGCGATCGGTGACGGCGGCGCATTCATGGCGCTCGCAGAGCTCGAGACCGCCGTCCGCTTCAAGCTCGAGAAGCTCGTGGTCCTGATCTACGACGATGCCGCGTACGGCGCCGAGGTGCACCACTTCGCCCCGATGGGCCACGACGTGGCGCTCGTCCGCTTTCCCGATGCCGACTTCGCGGCGATCGCGCGCGCCGCCGGCGCGCACGGCGTTACCGTACGCAACCCGGACCAGCTCGAGCAAGCCGTGAACAGCTGGCTCGCGGATCACCATTTCCGACCACTCGTAATCGACGCCAAGGTCAACCCGACGATCTGCGCAGAATGGCTGGAGGAAGCCTTCCGCGCCGGGTGATCCGGCAGACTCGCACCCGCCAGCACCCCCGAGCAAGGAGCCCATCCGATGTCCGCCACCCAAGTTGAGTCACTGATCGACGACCTTGCATCCGGAGCGGTCGAGGTCGTCGATCTCACGCAGCCGCTGAGCGAGTCAACACCTGTGATCAAGCTCCCGCCCCCGTTCGCGAACACACCGGGTCTGTCGCGGACGGAGATCAGCATGTACGACGATCGTGGGCCGGCGTGGGCGTGGTACACACTCGAGATCGGGGAGCACGTCGGCACCCATCTCGACGCCCCGATTCACTGGATCACCGGCAGGGATGGCGCCGACGTCGCCTCGATTCCGCCAGCCTCACTTGTCGGGCCGGCGGTCGTGATCGACAAGACGGCCGAGACCGAGTCCGACCCGGGCTACCTGCTGACCGTCGATGACCTCGAGGCGTTCGAGGCCGAGCATGGGCGCATCCCCGAGCGCGCATGGGTGCTGCTGCGCACCGGGTGGGGCTCCCGCGCTCAGGACGAGGCCGCGTTTCTCAACGTCGGCGAGAACGGACCCGTTACCCCCGGTCCCGATGTGGAGGCCTCGCGCTGGTTGGCGACGGAACGCCCGATCTCGGGCTTCGGCGTCGAGACGGTCGGAATCGATGCGGGCGCCGCGGGCGGCTTCGATCCACCGTTTCCGCTCCACAACCTGCTGCTCGGTGCCGGCCGTCTGGGACTGACCCAGCTCGCGAGCCTCGACAAGCTGCCGATCACCGGAGCGCTGATCGTTGTGTCACCGTTGAAACTGGTCGGGGGGACGGGGAGCCCGTCACGCGTGCTTGCGTTCGTGCCCAGATAGTGGCCCCATGACGCCGCGGACTGCTTATCGAAACGCGCTCATCCTGATCCCGGTGAGCATCGTCATCGGGATCGTCGCCGTGATCCTCAGCAATTGGTTCGTGGTCGGTGTCATGGTGCTCAGCGTTGCCTTCCAGACGGTCAATCTCCGATCGAGCCGGCGGCGCCTGAATCGCCGCGACCGAAAGTGACCGCCTGATCGCGCCTCGGCGAGTCGGCCCGCGCTCGGGGACGCGGCCCAGCGCCCGGGACCCGGCCCGCGCCCGAGAGTCGGCCCGCGCCCGGGGCCTCAGACCGCCAAATACCCCAGGATCACCCCATCGAAGTGCCGTTTCGCCGCGTCGGCGAGCGATGTCCACAGCACGTCGAAGGTGGCGACGGCTCGCCCGCGCTCGGCGGCCAGCGGAACGAGCTCCTCCGGCAGCTCCGGATCGAGGAACGGGAATACGCGGAACAGCTGGATCAGCCGCGTCCTGACGAGGAACGCCTGACGGTCGCTCAACAGCTCCGCCGGCGAAGCACCCCCGAGATAACCAGCGAACTCCGCCTCGAACGCCGCGTACCTCTCCGCCAGGCCGCTGAGATCCCAGGCTCGCTCGGCGGCCACCCGTAGCCCCCGCGCCGACTCGGATGGAGCAAGGAAGACGCTCGCGTAGCTCGCGACCCCGAGCTCGTCGAGCAGCTCGACGACCTCCTCCTGGTGGTCGTGCGGTGAGACCCAGACGCTGTCCTGGAGTGAGCCGAACCCGAGGAACCGCAGTCGCTTGCCCAGGCGGCTACGCTCGAGCCGGCGGTCCTCGGGGATCTGGTGCCAGAGAAAGGTCCAGCAGCTCCCGTCGTCGCGCGGGCGCCCGAGCGAGAAGATCCGGCCGTCGCCCTCGGCCAGCACCCGCGCGGCGCGCGGCGTCATCCGGTAGTGGACGAGCCTGCCCTGGCGCACCCGGAGGATCAGTCCGCGGTTGACGAGCCGGGTCAAGGCCACGCGCGCGGCTCCATTGGAGAACTCGAGCTCCTCCAGGAGGGAGACGAGCCCACCCGACCACACCGTCTGGTGGCGCCCGTGAACATAGCTGCCGAGCAGCGTGATCACGAGGTCCTGGGGCTGCGGCGGCTCAGCGGTGGCGAGCGGCCCCGGCCGCTCGGGCCTCAGGCGCCGTCGCGTGGTCGACTCAGCCGGCACGCGCGGGAGGGGCGGTCGCGAGCTTCCCCGCTTCCTCGGAGTAATCCCCGGCGACCCCCGGCTCCTCGAAGCGCCGCTCGAGCTCCTTGCTCACTCCGTCGGCCCTCCCCGTCGGGGGCTTACGCGAGCCGGCAGCGTATTGAGCAACCCAGGACACGCCGTCGTACTCCTGCTCCGCCGCGGCGTGGAGCGTCCAGGCCGAGTCATACAGGTGCGGACGGGCCAGCGCACAGAGATCCGCCCGGCCGGCGAGGATGATCGTATTGACGTCGTCGTAGCTTGCGATCGCGCCGACGGCGATCGTCGGGATCCCGACGACGTTACGGATCCGGTCGGCGAACGGTGTCTGATAGGTGCGCCCGAACGCGGGCCGCTCCTCGGGTGCGACCTGGCCGGTCGAGACGTCGACGATGTCGCAGCCGTGGACCTTGAGCATGGTTGCGAACTCGACCGCCTCGTCGGCGCCGAACCCGCCGTCCACCCAGTCGGTCGCAGAGATGCGCACGCTCATCGGCTTCTCCTCGGGCCATAGCGCGCGGACGGCTTGGAATACCTCGAGCGGGAACCGAGCCCGGTTCTCCAGCGACCCGCCGTACGAATCCTGGCGGCGGTTGGTCAGCGGCGAGAGGAAGCTCGATAGCAGGTACCCGTGCGCGCAGTGCAGCTCGAGCAGGTCAAACCCGGCCTCGACGGCGCCGTTCGCCGCCCACACGAAGTCGCTCACGACGCTGTCCATGTCGGCGCGCGTCATCTCGCGCGGGACCTGATTGGCCGCCGAGTAGGGAATCGGGGAGGGAGCTATCAGGGGCCAGTTGCCTCCCGGTAGCGGCTCGTCGATCCCGTCCCACATCAGCTTCGTCGATCCCTTGCGCCCGGAGTGGCCGAGCTGTGCGCCGATCGGCGTGTCGCCGTAGTCGTGCGCGAAGCGCACGATTCGCCGCCACGCGCCGATGTGCTCGTCGCGATACATACCGGCGCAACCGGGCGTAATCCGCCCCTCCGCCGACACGCAGATCATCTCGCTCATCACCAGGGCCGCACCGCCGAGCGCCCGCGCGCCGAGGTGCACGAGATGGAAGTCGCCAGGCGTCCCCTCGACCGACGAGTACATGTCCATCGGCGAGACGATCACCCGGTTCTCGAGGCGAAGGTCGCGCAGGCGGAACGGTGTGAACATCGGCGGTCGGGCGCCCGGTCGCGAAACACCCCGCGCACCCGAAGCGCCGACCCCGCCCGCCCGCGAACCGCCCCCCGCCTCCGAACCGCCGACCCCGCCGACCCCGCCCGCCTGCGCCGGATCGTCCAGCCCCGCCTCGAACTCCGCGTCCACCGCCTCCACGAAACTGGGATCGCGCAGACGCAGGTTCTCGTACGTCACCCGCCTGCTCCTGGTCAGCAGGTTGAACGCGAACCGCAGGCGGTCCTGGTCAACGACCCGGTGCAGTGACTCGAACCACTCGAGCGAGGCCTGCGCCGCCCGCTGGGTGCTTTCGACGATCGGCCGCCGCTCGGCCTCATACGCCTCCAAAGCCGCCCCCACCCCAGAGCCCACCTCCGAGCCCACCCCCGCCCCCACACCAGAGCCCACTCCCGCCCCTACGCCCGAGCCCGCCGCGGGCCCCACACCAGAGCCCACCCCCGCCCGAAACGCCCAAGCGAGCGCCACCGCATCCTCCATCGCCAGCTTCGTCCCCGACCCGATCGAGAAGTGTGCCGTGTGCGCGGCGTCCCCGAGGAGCACCACGTTGCCCGCGTGCCAGGAGCCGCAGCGAACCGTGAGGAAGTTGATCCACTTCGAGTTGTTGGCGATCAGTCGTCGGCCCCCGAGCGCGTCCTCGAACAGGCGCTCGCAGAAGGCAACGCCCTCGAGGTCGCTCTCCCCCGGAGCCAGCGAAGCGTCACCACACGCGTCCAATCCCGCCCGACGCCACACATCCTCGTGCGTCTCGACGATGAACGTGCTCATCGACGCGTCGTAGGGATACGCGTGGGCCTGAAACACCCCCTGCGGCGTCTCCTCGATGAAGAACTTGAACGCGTCGAACACGAGGTCGGTCCCGAGCCACATGAAGCGACAGTTCCGTCGCTCCACCTCCGGCTCGAACGAACTCGAGAACTCCGAGCGCACCCGGCTCGATGCTCCGTCCGCCGCCACGACGAGATCGAACCGCTCCGCCAGCTCCGGTACCGGAGGCGCCTCGCACGAGAACCGGATCTCGACTCCGAGCTCGAGCGCCCGCCGCTGGAGGATCCCCAGCAGCGCGCGACGCCCCAAAGCCGAGAAACCGTGGCCCCCCGAGGTCGTACACGTCCCGCGATGGTGGACATCGATGTTCTGCCAGCGGGCGAATCGCTCGGTGATCGCCGCGTACGTCGGTGGGTCGGCGTGCTCGAACACGGTCAGCGTCTCGTCCGAGAACACCACCCCGAACCCGAAAGCGTCGCTCGCCCGATTGCGTTCGAACACGGTCACCGAGCAGCCCGGCAGCGCCTTGCGGATGAGGATCGAGAAGTAGAGGCCGCCAGGACCTCCGCCGATCACCGCGATCCGCATCAGGGGTCTACACCCCGAGGTCACTGAGGTGCTCGTACACAAGCCCGAGACTGCAGACCACGTTGTGCATCAGAGCGAGCGCGCCGCGCACGTTCGCAGCAGCGACGGGTTCGAGATCCTCGTGGCAGAGAGCCTTCAATTCGGAGTACACGTCAAGCAGCCTCGCCTCCGCGTCCGTCAACGGGTTACCCATGAGATCGACGGTCACCGGCCCGCTCCCACGGTTACCGACCCTTCGCCGACGCTCACCGACCCGCCTCCGACGCTCACCGGCCCGCTCCCATCGGCACGTCGCGCCGGTCGAGGGTCCGCTTCGCTTTCAGCTCGAATCGCGGCAGCTCGCCCTGAGGGGCGCACTCGATGCGGAAATTGAGTCCCTCGAACGCCAGCCCGAGCCGCTTGTGCAGCTCGCGCGCCAGGCGGTCCCACCCACTCGCGTCCCAGTCCGGCTTCATCTCCACCCGCAACGTGATCTCGTCGCGAATGCCCTCGCGGGTGATCAGCGTCTGGAACTCGTCGACCTCGCCGTGCTCGCGGACGATCGCCTCGATCGCCCGCGGATACACGTTCGTGCCCCGCACCAGCTTCATGTCGTCGACGCGGCCGAGAATCCCGCCCTCGTAGATGTCGAACCCGCGGCCACAGGAGCAGCGCGCGGCCGGGACGCGGCACACGAGATCCGCCGTCCGGTAGCGAAGCAGCGGGATCGCACCGCGCCCGAACGACGTCACGACGCGCTCGCCGCGTTCCCCATAGTCCACCGGCTCGAGCGAATCGGGATCGAGCACCTCCTCGATGAAGTGATCCTCGATGATGTGCGTTCCGCCCGGCTGGTGGGCGCATTCGAAGACCATGATCGTCCCGATCTCGGTCATCCCGGCGGTGTCGAATGCTTTCGCGCCCCACTGCTCCTCGATCAGCGCCTTGGTGACCGGGATCGAGCCGGCGGGCTCCCCGGACAGGATCAGCCGCGTGACCGACGATTCACGCAGGTCGATCCCGAGCGAGCGTGCCTCCTGGGCGAGCCGGAGGGCATAGGTGGGCGTCGACGCGACCACCGTGACCTCGAAGTCGATGATCTGGCGTACGCGGGCTTCAGTGCTCTGCGCGCCGCCTGGCACGTTGAGAACACCGACCTTCTCCATGGCATAGTGAAGCCCCCAGAAGCCGATGAACGAGCCATAGCCGAACGCGATGTACGCCGTGTCGCGCGGGCGCACTCCGCAGCCCCACACGGCGTAGCACCACATCTCAGCGATCCACGACCAGTCCTTGCGTGAGTCGAGCGCCCGCAGCGGGCCCATGCCTGTGGTGCCCGAGGTCGTGTGCACGCGAATCGCGCCCGCGCCGTCGATCGTCGGCAGCTGCCCGTAGGGGGGATGCTCGGCCTGCGAGGTCATCCATTCGGCTCGCGTCAGCGGCTCGAGCCGCTGCAGGTCCGAGAGCGAGCGCAGCTGATCGGGGTCGAACCCCGACTGCGCGAACGCCCGCCGGTACCAGGGGCTGCGCGCCGCCGCCCACTCGCATTGACGCCGTAGCTTGGCCAGTTGGAGAGCCTCGAGCCGCTCGCGATCGAGCGTTTCGGTCTTCGGGTTCCAGTACGGAGAGTCGCTACCCAACCTGTTCCACCTATCCGGCGCGACTATAGCTAACATTGCGCCGGACTTCTATGTCGACTATTGGAGCCCGAGTTCGATGAGCCCGTTCCGCGCCTCGGCGCCGCTCACGGGGGACTGGCAGCACTTCGACCTCGAGATCGCGGAGGGCGTGGCGACGATCACGCTCAACCGACCCGCCAAGCTCGGTGCATTGACCTTCGAGACCTACGCGGACCTGAGGGACCTCCTCGCCGAGCTTCCGCAACGTGGCGATGCCAAGGCACTGGTCATCACCGGAACCGGGCGCGGCTTCTGCTCCGGCGGTGATGTCGAGGAGATCATCGGCGCGCTGCAGAAGCTGGAGCCCGCCGGTTTGCTCGAGTTCACGCGTATGACCGGTGCGGTCGTCAAGGCGCTGCGCGAGTGCCCGCTACCGGTGATCGCCGCCGTCAACGGCATCGCCGCCGGCGCCGGGTCGGTGATCGCGCTCGCAGCCGACTTCCGCCTGCTCGCCGAGTCGGCCTCGTTCGCTTTCCTGTTCACGCGTGTCGGCCTCGCCGGCGCCGATATGGGATCGGCTTACCTCCTGCCGCGCGTCGTCGGCCTCGGCCGCGCGACCGAGCTGCTGATCCTCGGCGATAAGGTCAGCGCCGAGCGGGCGCTCCAGATCGGCCTGGCAACCGAGGTCGTCCCCGACGCCGAGCTGGCCGACAGAGCCCGCGCCCTCGCCCGTCGGATCGCCGACGGCCCGGCATTCGCATACTCGACGACCAAGGTGCTGCTCACCCGCGAGCTCGACATGGACCTCGGCAGCGCGATCGAGCTCGAGGCGATCACCCAGGCGCTGCTGATGAAGAGCGACGACCACCGCGAGTTCTACGCGGCCTGGAGCGAGGGTCGCGCGCCGGCATGGAAGGGCCGATGACCGAGCCCCGAGCCGCGCCCGAGCCCCGAGCCGCGCCCGAGCCCCCCGCCGCGCCCGAGCCCAACCGGATCGTCAACTCCCCCGAGCTCGCGGCACCCACCGGCTTTGCCCACGCGGTCGTTGCCGGCACGACCGTGTACCTCGGCGGTCAGACCGCGCAGGCCAAGGACGGAGCGATTCACGGCGACACCATGGCCGAGCAGTTCGACCGCGCCGCGGCCAACCTCCTCGCCGCACTGAGCGCGGCCGGCGGCCAGCCCGCTGACCTGGTCGCGCTCCAGGTCTTTGCCACCGATCTCGACGAGTACAACGCCTCCCTGCGCGAGCTGGGCAGGATCTGGCGCCGGCGCTTCGGCAAGCGCTACCCGGCGATGGGGTTGTTCGGCGTCACGCGACTGTCCGATCCGGCAGCTCGGGTGGAGCTGATGGGCGTCGCGGAGCTTCCCCGACCATGACCTCCGCCGCGCTCGACGTGCACCTCACCGGCGCGCAGCGCGAGCTCTACGAGGAAACGCGCGCGATCGCGCAGGCGCACCTCGACCCGATCGCGCACAGCGGCGAGCCGGGTCGCGTCAACCGCCCACTGGTCAAGGCACTCGCTGAGCACGGTCTCTTCGGGCATCTGTTCGGAGACGGCAGCGTTGCCGCGATCGAGCTGTGCCTCGTCCGCGAGGCGCTCGCGCGCCATTGCACGGAGGCCGAGACGGCGTTTGCGGTCCAGGGCCTCGGCATGTACCCGATCCTCCAGGCCGACCGAGCCGAGCTGACCGAGGCGTGGCTCCCCGGCGTCGCCGCCGGCGAGGCGATCGCGGCCTTCGCTCTGACCGAGCCCGACGCCGGATCCGACGTCTCCGCCCTCTCACTGACCGCGAAGCCCGATCCCGGCGCCGGGGGCTACCGGCTGACGGGCGAGAAGCTGTGGATCTCGAACGCCCCCGACGCCAACCTCTACACGGTGTTCGCGCGGACGTCGGAGCATCCCCGCCAGGGCATCACCGCGTTTGCCGTTCCCGGCGACGCCGAGGGACTGAGCGGAGAGCCGCTCGAGCTGCTCTCCCCTCACCCGATCGGGCGCCTGCGCTTCGACGGCGTCGAGGTCCCCACCGGCCACATGCTCGGCGAGCCCGGCACCGGCTTTCGGGTCGCGATGCGCACACTCGATCTCTTCCGCCCCAGCGTGGGCGCGGGCGCGATCGGGATGGCCCGCTCGGCGCTCGAAGCCGCCTACGAGCACGCGATCACGCGTCACACCTTCGGCCGACCGCTCAGCGGCCACCAGGGGGTATCGCACCGCCTCGCCGAGGTGAGCGCGCGCGTCGAAGCGGCGCGCCTGCTCGTCCACCAGGCGGCGCGCGCGCATGATGCAGGAACGCCGAGCCCGGCGCTCGCCGCGATGGCGAAGCTGCTCGCGACCGAGGCCGCCCAGGAGGCCGTCGACCTCGCGGTCCAGGTTCACGGTGCGCTCGCGCTCGAGCACGGGCACCCGCTCGAGCATCTTTACCGGGACGTCCGTGCGCCCCGCATCTACGAGGGTGCGTCCGAGATCCAGCGCGAGATCATTGCCCGGTCGCTGTTCAAGGACGCCGAAGCGCGCCGGAGCGTGCGATGAGCCGAACCGTCGTGGTCACCGGCGGCGCGAAGGGGATCGGCCTCGCGACCGCCAAGCGTTTCACCGCGCTGGGCGACGAGGTGATCGCGCTCGGTCGCGACCAGGAGGCGCTCGCCCGCCTCGAGGTCCGAGTCGCGGTCTGCGACGTGACCGACGAGGACGCGGTAACGCGGACGTTCGCCGACATCGGTGAGGTCGACGTGCTTGTCAACAACGCCGGGATCGCCGAGAGCGCGCCGCTGGCAACAACGACGCTTGCCTCCTGGACCCGCCACTTCGACGTCAATGTCACGGGGCCGTTCCTGTGTACCCGAGCGGTCGTCCCCGGCATGCGCGAGCGCGGCGCCGGCTCGATCATCACCGTCGCCTCGACGACCGGCCGCATCGGCGTGCCCTACACCAGCGCCTACACCGCCTCCAAGCACGCCGCCGTCGGACTGATGCGCGCCGTCGCGGCCGAGCTTGCCGGCACCGGCGTCCGCGTCAACGCGGTCTGTCCCACGTTCGTGCGCACCGAGCTGACCGAACGCGCTGTCGCGCGGATCGTCGAGACGACGGGCCGGTCGTCCGAAGACAGCGAGGCGGCCCTCGCTGGAGCCTCACCGCTCGGACGGCTGCTCGAGCCGCACGAGGTCGCGGAGGTGATCGTGTTCCTGGCCTCGGACGCGGCGGCGGCGATCAACGGCCAGTCGCTCGTGATCGACGGTGGCGGAATTCAGGGTTGATGGGCCCGCTCCGCGGGCTTGTTTGTCGCCTGCTCAGCCGCGGGCGCCCGCGCCGACGTAGCCCTCGTCATCTCGTCAAGCAATCCCCCAGCACCTCGACCCCGTCCCACACGTCCACGAACCGCGTCGTCAGCGGTGAGAGGCCGAGCCGGATCACGTCCGGCGCCCGGAAGTCGACGATCACGCCGCGCTCGATCAGCTCTGCGCAGAGTCGCCGCGCGTCGGGGTGTGCCAGCGCGACGTGGGCGCCGCGGCGCCCGCGGTCACGGGGCGAGGCGACGCGCACGCCGAGGTCCGCGAGGCGTTCATCGGCGAGCGCGATCGCGAGCTCGGTGAGTGCGATGCCCTTCTCCCGGATCGGGCCGATCCCCGCCTCGCCCACGAGCCGAACGCCTTCGTCGACCGTGGCGAGCGCCAGCACCGGCGGCGTCCCAGAGAGCCAGCTGCGGATCCCGGCGGCGGGGACGAAGCCCGGCTCCATCTCGAACGGGTCGCGCCGCCCGAGCCAGCCCCAGATCGGCTGGCGTAAGCGGTCCTGAAGCTCCCGTCGGACGTACATGTACGCGGGCGCGCCCGGGCCGCCGCAGAGGTATTTGTAGGTGCATCCCACCGCGAGGTCGGCGCCATCGGCGTCGAGGGCTACGGGGACCGAGCCGCCGCTGTGGCTGAGATCCCAGAGCGTCAGCGCGCCAACCTCGTGCGCGAGCGCGTTGATCTCCGCCATCTGAGCGATGTGGGCCGATCGGTAGGAGACGTGTGAGAACGAGACGAGGGCGGTGCGCTCGCTGATCAGCGGCGCCACCTCGTCGGGCGTCGGTCCAGCCGCCGGGTCGCCACCGAGCCAGCGCAGTTCGAGGCCGCGTGCTCGCGCGAGGCCTTCGAGCACGTAGCGATCGGTCGGGAAGTTGTCGACGTCGGTGAGGATCTCGGTGCGCCCGGGGCGGGCGTCCAGCGCCGCGACCGCGAGCTTGTAGAGGCAGACCGTCGTCGAGTCGCCGACGAGCACCTGGCCGGGCGCGGCGCCGAGGGCCACCGAACCGACGCTGTCGCCGACGCCACCCGGCAAGTCCATCCAGCCGTCGCGCCATGACCCGATCAGCCCCGCGCCCCACTCGGACCCAACCACCCGCTCCAGCCGCAACACGGTTGCTCGCGGAAGGCGCCCGAGCGAATTCCCATCGAGATAGATCGACTCGTCGGCGAACACGAACCGGTCTCGGAACGAGCCCAGCGGGTCGGCAGTGTCAAGCTGGAAGGCACGCTCCCTGCTCGGGCGTTCTTGACTTTTGATCATTGATTCCGATACTAGAGCGACGATGGAATCGTCACTCGACGTGCTCGCGGCCGGTGATGCGGGTACTGGGCCCCGGACGCTGGCGGAGAAGGCGTTCGAGACGTTGCACAAGGCGATCGTCACGGGACGCCTCCGGCCGGGCGAGCGGCTGCCAATCGAGGAGCTCGCCGCTGCGCTGAAGATGAGCGCGATGCCGATCCGCGAGGCCGTCCGGCGCCTCGACTCGGCCGGCCTGGTCGAGAACATCCCGCATCGCGGGGCGCGGGTCACCGAGCTGTCAATCGCCGACCTCGCCGAGGTCTACGAGGTGCGACTCGCGCTCGAGGTGCTCGCGATCCGCCGCGCGGCCGTGCGATTCGACGATCGGCGCGAGGACCTGGCACGGCTGCGCCTGGCCGCGCTCGAGCAGATGCCCGACGACAATTCGGCCGCGACATCGGCCGCGCACACCGCGTTCCATTATGCGCTCTACCAGGCCGCCGACTCCGCCTGGCTACAGCGCCTGATCCGCCCCGTCTGGGAGACGAGCGAGCGCTATTGCCTCGCGGTTCCGGAGAGCCGCCGGCTCGCGGAGCGCGGCTACGAGCACGAGGCGATTCTCGCCGCCTGCGCCGCGCACGAACCGGACACGGCGGCGCTGGCCCTCCACGATCACCTCGCGACGACCGCCAACAGCGTGTCGGTCGCGATGGGCGGCGAGCCACTGTACGAGCTAGGCGCTCCCGCCGTTGGGTAGGCCCCGGCTCACGCCGCTTTCCGCAGGTTCGACAGTGCGGCGGCGACCGCCTCGACGTCAGCTTCGGTGAACCTAGGGTCACCGGTCAGCTCGAGCGTGATCACGTCCCCGGCCATCGAGAGGTAGGCGACGCAGCGCGGTGGTTTGGGTTCGTCGGCGAGGAACTCCTGGATCTCGGGCTTGAGCTCGCGGGGGCTGATGGCAGCGCTGGAGGTATCGGCGGTGCCGCGGTCGGGGGCTGTGGCGCCGGCGAGTCGCAGGCACTGCGAGCAGACCTGTTCGCCGGTGGCTTTCGGGCGCTTGCACCCATCCTCGGTGCAGTAGTCGTCGGGGTCAATCCTGTACGTCATGGAGCCTCCTCTCCGTTGGACCGCTCAACAGCCTCCCAGCCGCAAAGCCATATCGCCGCCTCGCGCGACGCCCGCTCGTCCTCGTCGTCGTGCCGGAGCGCAACCCATAGTCGATCTGAGCATACGACGGCTCCCGGCCGTTCTCGCCACGGTGAGTCCCATCAGCAGGGTCGCTCGGCCAATGCACGGCGACGATCGTGTCCAGCGGGCCCATCCAGCCCGCTCACACGGTCGCGATCATCGCCTCGGGGCAGCGTGGTCATCGCGCAAGCGTCCACAGCACAATGATGGCCAAGAGCTCGCCAACTGGCCTTAGCCCCTTGGCTAGAGATCCTCACCACCTCTTGTACGCGGAGCACGCTGCCGATGCTCACGGGATTGCGCTGTCAGAGCCCACGACGAAATGACTGACGGCTTCTCCGGCCGCCCCTTACGAGCCCAGATACGCCCGCTTGAGGTCCTCGCTCGCGAGCAGGTCCTTGGCGGCGCCCGAGAGGACGATCTCGCCGGTCGAGAGCACGTAGCCGCGGTCGGCGATCGAGAGCGCCATCGCGGCGTTCTGCTCGACCATGAGGATCGCGACCCCCGATTGGTGCACCTCCTTGATGATTCTGAAGTTCTGCTGCACGAGCGCGGGCGAGAGGCCCATCGAGGGCTCGTCCATGAGCAGCAACCGCGGTCGTGACATCAGTGCGCGCCCCATCGCGACCATCTGCTGCTCACCGCCGGAGAGCGTCCCGGCGAGCTGATCGCGGCGCTCGTGCAGCCTCGGAAACAGCGTGTGGACGCGTTCGAAATCCTCGTCGAGGTTCGCGCCACGTCGCAGCACCGCACCGAGCTCGAGGTTCTCGCGGACGGTCATCTGCCCAAACAGCCTGCGGTTCTCGGGAACGATCGCCAGGCCGCGGGAGATGCGAGTCGGCACATCGCAGCCGTTGACCTCCTCGCCGTCGAGCAGGACACGCCCCGACCGCGCGCGCACGATCCCGAGCACGGTCTTCAGCGTCGTCGACTTTCCCGACGCGTTGCCGCCCAGCAGGGAGACGAGCTCCCCCGCGTCGACCTGGAGCGAGATCCCCTCGAGGATCCGCATCTGGCCGTAGTACGTGGTGACATTCTCGAGGCTCAGCAGCATCGTCAGGCCTCGGCGAGCGCCTCGGGGTCGCGGCCCAGGTACGCCTCGATCACGGCCGGATGCTTTGCCACCAGCTCGTAGCTTCCCTCGGCGATCTTGACACCATGGTCGAGTGCGATGACGCGGTCCGAGATGCCCTCGACGACGTGCATGTCGTGCTCGATCACGAGGATCGCCAGGCCACGCTCGTCGCGCAGCCGGCCTATCAGCTCGGTGATCTCATGCGTCTCCTTCGGGTTCATGCCCGCGGCCGGCTCGTCGAGCAGCAGCAACCGCGGCCTGGTCGCGAGCGCCCGTGCGATCTCGAGTCGCCGGCGATTCGCGTAGGAGAGCACGTATGCCGGCTGGTCCCAGCGGTAGCCCATCAGCCGCTGTCCGAAGAACGACAGCACCTCCTCGGCCAGCGCGTTCACCTCGCGCTCCTCACGGCGCGCTCGCGGCAGGCGCAGAATCGACTCCACCGGCGTCGCCTTGGTGTTGCCGTAGGTCGCCGACTTGACGTTCTCCTTGACCGACATGTTCAGGAACAACCGCAGGCTCTGGAACGTACGGGCGATCCCGAGCCCGGTGATCTTGTACGGTCGCTTGCCGGCGATCGTCTCACCGCTGAGCCGGACGTCGCCCTCGGTCGGCTCGTAGATGCCGGTGATCACGTTGAACACCGTCGACTTGCCGGCGCCGTTGGGGCCGATCACGCTGACGATCTCGTTCTCGTCGACGTGCAGATCGAGCTCGGACAGCGCGCGCAGGCCGCCGAACGAGAGGGACAGCCGGTCGAGCTCGAGGAGAGGAGCCACGGGCTAGAGCACCGTCTCCACGCGACGCTTACCCAGGAGTCCCTCCGGTCGCGCGGCCATCGTCACGATCAGGATCGCGCCGATCATGATCTGGGTGGTGATCGCCGGATTGACGATCAAGCGCGACTCCCAGCAGCATGCGGCGATGTACACCGTCGGGATCACCGCGAGCAGACGGCGGGTGCCGTGCAGGCGCACGACCACGATCAGGGCGCAGATGAGCACGACGTAGAGGATGTTGCCGTAGGTCGCCGGGTTACCCGGGACGATCACGTAATCGCCCACCGCGGACCCGATGAAGCCGCCGCTGCCCGGGCTGCCCGCGACGGCGGCAGACGAGATCGCGCCGACGATCGCGTGTGCCGCGAAGCCGAACCCCACCACCCCGCCGAGCACGACGGCGAGCTTGCGCCACGGGCGAATGCGCGTCACCAGCGCGATCAGGATCAGGCCATAGAAGAGGTAGCCGGCATCGTGCGGACTGGAGAGCATCTGCTCCCCGATCGTCACCACGAGGCCGCCCAGGATCGCCCCGGCAATGCTGCCGACGCCACCGAGCACGAGACAGGCATAGATGAGGATCAGGATGTTCTCGGTGAAGTTCGTCGGGAACACGCTCGTCTGCTCGGCCGCGAACACGGTGCCGCCGAGCGCGCCGACCATGGCGCCGAAGCTGAACGCCATCACCTTGAGCTTGTTGACGGGAACGGTCATCGCCGAAGCCGCGAGCTCGTCGTCGCGCAATGCGCGCCACGCCCGCCCCGTGCGGGAGGTGTCGAGCAGGTGCAGGATGCCCGCGAGCACGACGACCAGGATCAGCGCGAGGTAGTAGAAGCCGAGCGGGCTCTCCACCCGGCCGCCGAAGCTGTGCAGCGGATCGAGGCCGAAGAGGCCGTTGACACCGCCGAGCGTGCCCGGATCGACGTTGTTGACGACCTCCATGAACGCCTGCCCGACAAACAAGGTGACGATCGCGAGGTAGTCGCCGGACAGCCGTAGCGCGATGAGACCGATGATCACCCCGAACACGCCCGCGGCCACGACCACGATCGGGATCGACTCGATCGCCGCCAGGTGCGCTCCACCGGACCCGTCCGAGCCGAGCGCGGTCGAGGAGAACACCGCGTAGCCGTAGGCGCCGAAGCCGAAGAACGCGATGTAGCCGAGATCGAGCAGGCCGGCCCAGCCGACCGCGATGTTCAGCCCGAGCGCCAGCAGCGCGTAGAGGAGGCTGTTGAAGGCGACGGTCTGCACGTTGACGTTGCTCAGGAGCTGTCCGGCGACCAGCCCGACGAGCGTGACGAGCGCGAGCCGCTGCCACCAACCGACGCGAGCGTCGGCGCGTGCGAGCAGCTTCCGCCAGCCCGACCCGTCGTCGCGGCGCTCCCCGCTGCGGGCGACCCACTCGTCTACGCCGATCGGTGACATCTGATCAGACCTTCTGGAGCGGCGGCTGCCCGAAGATGCCCTGGGGCCGGATGAGCATGGTCGCGATCAGGATCCCGAACACGATCAGGTCGGAGTACTCGGTCGAGATGTAGCTGAGGCTGAACGATTCGCACAAGCCGATGAAGATCCCACCGATCATCGCGCCCGGGATGCTCCCGATGCCGCCGACGACGGCCGCCGTGAAGGCCTTCAGGCCGGCGAGAAAGCCGATCGTGTTCGAGATCTGGTTGAAGGCCAGCCCCGACATCACGCCGGCCACGCCCGCCATCGCCGAGCCGATCAGGAAGGTGAGCGAGATCGTGCGATTGACGTTGATCCCGAGCATCTCGGCGGCCTCGCGGTCAGAGGCCACCGCCCGCATCGACTTGCCGAGCGTCGTGCGGTTGACGAGCGCTCGCAGTCCGAGCATCATCACCACGCTCACCGCGAGGATCATGATCTGAACGACGTCGATCCTCAGCGCCCCCCAGTGGATCCCGGTCGAGAAGGGGATGAAGCTGGGCGTCTGGTAACTGCGGGTGAAGCCGCCGAACAGGAGCAAGATCGTGTTCTCGAGCACGAACGAGATCCCGAGCGCGGTGATCAGCGGCGCGATCCGCGGCGCGTCTCGCAGCGGCCGGTACGCGAACCGCTCCATCGCCATCCCGAGCAGTCCACATCCGGCCGACGCGAGCGCGAACATGATGAGCAACAGCAACGGCACAGGGATCGTGAGCGCTGCGGGACCGCCGAACCAGCGAATCACGAAGTAGCCGATATACGCCCCGACCATGTACACGTCGCCGTGGGCGAAGTTGAGCAGCTTCAGAACCCCGTAGACCATCGTGTAGCCCAGCGCGATCAGCGCGTAGAGACAGCCCGTGGTGAGCCCGTTGACGATGGTTTGGATGAACTCCTGCATGCGTCCGCGTCACTTCAGGTGACAACGCCAGCAGCGCCGCCCGCACCAGGGCGGGCGGCGCTACGTGGAGCCTTAGCCGTTATCTATCAATGATTCGGGATCGAGACGTACGTTCCCTTGCTGTTGATCTTGAACAGATATCCCGGGGCGCCGGTCAGGTCACCGCCTGGCTGGAACGAGATCGTCACACCCATCGGGTTATCCGCCGGCGGGATGTCCGTCTTCTTGATCGCGGCGAGCACGTTCGACCGGCTCGGCGTCTGTCCCGCCTTGCACACCGATGAGATCGCCTTCATGACGACATCGGTCGCCTCGTAGGTCGGCACGCCGAAGGCTCCGTACGGACCGTACTTTGCCACGCCAGAGACGATCGATTTGTCGAGCGTGCTGGTCGAGGTCGAGATGTCGGGCCCGAAGTTCGACACGTAGGTGCCGGGGATCTTGAACTGCGTCGGCGAGTCGGTGCCGTCGGTGCCGAACAGGATCGTCGTCTTGTGCTGCTGCTGCGCGTCGAGGCCGAACTGCTGCGCGTTGGCAGCCGTCTGCCACGGCAGCATGGTCACCGTCTCAGTCGGGTTCAACTGCGAGGTCACCAGCGAGGACAAGGCGTTCGCGAGCGTCGCGCCGGTGTCGGTCCCGTTATACGTCTGATGGTTGACCTTGATGCCGGCCTTCTGCAGGATCGGCGTCATCACCTTGACCAGGCCCTGCGAGTAGGCCTCGTCGTCGTCGATGATGAGGACGGCCTTGGGCTTGAGGTGATTGATCACGTAGTTCGCGTCCTGTGGACCCTGGACGTTGTCGTCCGGGACCACGCGGAAGAACGTCGGGTTCTTGCCGCTGGAGGCGAGCGCCGGGAGCGTGGCCGATCCGGAGATGAACGCTATCCCCGCCTTGCCGAACACGGGGCCGACGGCCTCGACCTCCTGGCTGCCCGCTGGTCCGACCGCAGCCACCGCCGACGAAGCGATGATCGCCTCGGTCTTGGTCACGGCGATCGACGGGGTCAGCTGGGTGTCGTCCTGATCAAGCGTGACGTGGGTCCCGTTGGCCGCGTTGTCGTCGGCTACCGCGAGCTGTGCGAAGTGCAACTGCTCAAGGCCGAGCTGCGCGACTGGACCCGTGAACGGACCCTCGATCGCGATCGACGTCGTGCAGCCTGTGCTCGCCGTACTGGCGGCCGTGCTCGTGGATTTCTTCTTACTACTGCTCCCGCAGCCCGCCGCCGCAAACGCGACGAGCGTGAGCGCGACCATAATTGCGCGTACCTTCATGCCTGTCCTCCTGTCGGGGGGCTTCACTGTGGTGTTGCTGTCGTGTTCGGATGTGTGTACGCCGGCGAGCCATCGGGGTAGAACGCAGCCGCCGGCGAGCCGGCGGGCCGGAACACCGCGACCACGCGCATGACCACATCGCCGGTGTTCTCAAGGCAATGCACGGTCCGCGCCGGTAGCTGGATGCTCGATCCAGCCGTCAAGGGGTATCGCTCGCCGTCCACGTGCAGCACACCCTCGCCGTCAAGCACGTAGATGACCTCGTCGTAGGTATGAAAGTGCTCGGGCGCCCTCAGCGGCGGGATGTAGCCGACGAACTGCGTCGCCGAGCGCAATCCGCTGGCCGGGTCGGCGACGATCCGGAACTCACGCTCCGTGGTGGCCGCCGCGCGCTCCTGGTCGGCGAGACGCCGCACGACGCCACGCGCCTGCGCCTCGGGCGCGGAGGGCTCCGGGTCCGGCACCGTCACCGCGACGAGGCGCAGCGGCGCAGGTCCGCGATTCTCGAGCTCGTAGCTCTCACCCGGGGCGAGGTAGGCACCGCTCTCGGGCTCGAGCACATACGCGCGGGCGCCGAGGTGCAGGAGGCCCTCGCCCGAAAGCACGAACATGACCTCCTCGCAGTCGCCCGTGGCGCGCGGGTGCGAGCGCCCCGGCGCACATCTGAGCACGGTCTGCGCGAGTGCCGCGAATTCGGTGTGGGGGCCGAGCACGCGGGTCGCGGTCACGGTGTCCCGGTCCCGCGCGACCGCAGTGGTCGCGGTCACGTGAACCCCGTCCCGCGCACGCCCACCGCTCCCGCCGTCCTCGCCGACGACGAGCGCCCGTACCTGGGCGAGCGCCCCGAGCCGCGACTGGGGTGCTCGCCCGCTGTCGTGTGGGGAGTTCATCGCTGACTCAGCTCAGGTCGACTCGGCCATCGCCTCCCGCGGCGAACCGAGCTCGGGTCGCCACCCTCCCACATGTCCCGGATTCCGGTCAACCGCGTTCCGTGAGCGTTGCCTTAAGCGTGATCTCGGTCCCGGCCAGCGCCAGCGACACGGGGCAGGTCGACTTGGCCTGCTCCGCCAGGGCGGCAAACGTCGCCGCGTCGACACCCTCGGCCTCGCCGGTCGTGTCGAGCTCGATCCGAGTGATCCTGAAGCCCTGCTCGAGCTGCTCCAGGTGGACGCGCGCGGTCGTCTCGAGGTCGATCGGCGGATGCCCGGCCTCGCTCATCAGGTTCGCGAGCGACATCGTGAAGCAGCCGGCGTGACCGGCTCCGATCAGCTCCTCGGGGTTGGTCGAGTGCACTCCCTCCTCGACGCGTGCACGGAGCGTGAACGGGCCCTCGAAGGCACCGCTGCCGACGCCGATCCGCCCGCCGCCGTCCGGGACCGTTCCCTGCCAGCTCGCCTGCGCGTTGCGCACTACGCGAATGCCCACGTCGCCTCTCTGCTCCCGCCGAACCGACCGGTTGGCCCCTCGCCGGCTCAAGTTTGATTTTGTACTCTTGATCAAATCATTTCGACCGGCCGTTGTCGCCCCAGAAACGCTGCTGCGCGCGATCGCTAACGACGGCCTAACGAGGGAGGATGTGCGCATGGCGCAAGTGCTCGGTTTCGGCGACGTCACCGCCGCCCGCGAGCGGTTCTCCTCGCTCCAGTCCGGGTTCGCCTTCCTCGACGCGCCCGGCGGCTCGCAGGTCCCCGACGAGGTCGGCGACGCGATCGCCCGCACGCTGCGCGAGGCGAGCGCGAACATGGGCGCGCTGTACGAGACGAGCAGGCGCGTCGGCGAGATCGTGCTCGAGGCCGAGGTCAACGCCGCGCGCTTCCTCGGCTGCCGGCCGCACGAAGTGATCTTCGGGCCCAACATGACTTCGCTGAACTTCATGCTCTCGCGCACCGCCGGGAGGGACTTCGCCCCCGGGGACGAGATCCTGGTCTCCTCGCTCGACCATGACGGCGGCGTCGCTCCGTGGCTCGAGCTCGCCCACGACAAGGACCTGGTCGTCAAGCACGTCGAGCTCCACGACGACACCACGCTCGACTACGACGACCTCCGCCGCAAGCTCTGCGAGCGCACGCGCGTGGTCGCCTTCGCCTGGGCGTCGAACGCGGTCGGCACGATCGTCGACGCGCAGCGCGTCTGCTCGCTCGCCCACGAAGCTGGGGCGCTGGCCTGGATCGACGCCGTCCACTACGCCGCGCACGCACCGATCGACGTCGCCGAGGTCGGCGCCGATGTCCTGATCTGCTCCCCATACAAGTTCTGCGGCCCGCACCTGGGCGTCGCCTACGGCAACGAGCGGGTGCTCGAGCGCTGGCGGCCCTATAAGGCCCGCCCGGCGCCGACGACGCCGCTCGGGCGGCGCTTCGAGACCGGCACGCTCCCCTACGAGCTGCTCGCCGGATTCAACACGACGATCGCCTATCTCGATTCGATCGGCGGCTTCGAGGCGATCGTCCCCTACGAGCGCGAGCTCGGCGAGCGCTTCCTCGCCACGATCTCCGGCAACGTGACCATCTACGGGCTGCCGGGGATGGAAGGCCGCGTGCCGACGTTCCTCGTCAACGTCGACGGCGTGTCCGCGGCCCACGTCGCGCAACACATGGCCGATCGCGGGATCGGCGTGTGGGCCCACGACTCGTGGTATTCGCTCGACCTCTACCGCCGGCTCGGCTACGAGGACCAGGCCGTGCGGCTCGGGTTCATCCACTACAACACGACCGACGAGGTCGACCGGCTGGTCGCGGAGCTCGACGCCGTGGGCCGCTAGCCCCCCTCCCGCTCCGCGTCGAACAGCTCCACCAGTCGCACCCGGGCCTGCCACAGCTTCGGCAGCTGGCGTTGGGCGAGCAGCTTGCCGAGCACCTGCACCGGCGTGCCCTGCGTGCCGACGGTGTCCTCCCCGATCGCGCGCGCGACGACGCTGTAATGCCGGAAGCGCCACACCCATATTTTCTCGTCCCAGTCGGTCAGCAGCTCGGCGAGCTCGTGCAGCTGCTCGAGCTCGCGCCCGCGGCGGTAGAGGTCGGTGAGCTCGAGCCCCGCGCGCTCGAGCAGATCGTCGAACGTCGCGGCGATCCGCCGGGTGACCCGGGAGACCTGGCGAAAGCCGGGCGAATCGAAACCGCTCCCGTGCCCGAGCACGACGCGGATCTGCTGGTACTCCCAGGGGTCCATGTGGCCGAGCATGTCGAGCTGGCTGGTGATGTATTGCATGCACAGCACCGCCCGTCGCAGGAGCCGCAGCGCGGGATCGACCTGGTCGCGCCCGAGCAGCGACGCCGCCTCCTCGAGCTCGCTCGTCGCCAGCTTCAGCCACAGCTCCGAGGACTGGTGCACCGTCTGGAACAGCAGCTCGTCGTGGTGCACACGCTCGCCCGCCGGTTTCTGCAGCGCCAGCAGCTCGTCCGTGCGCAGATACCGCTCGTAGTCGCTCGCGCCCTCGCCCGGCAGGACCGGGGCATGGAAGTCCTCCGTCTCGTCGCTCAATCAGCTCACCTCTCAGGCACTCGCTCAGGGAGTCGCGCCGCCGAGGATCTCGGCCAGCGTGACCAGGTTGATGTTGCCCCCCGAGACGATGCACACGATCTTGCCCGCGCCCGCGCGGCCCGATAGCGCGGCAGCGAGCGCGAGCGCACCCGCGCCCTCGGCGACGACCCGCGCGCGGGAAGCGAGCATGCGCACCGCCGCCGCCGTCTCGTCGAGCGTGACGGCGATCGCCCCGTCGACGAGCTCGGACACCAGGGGCCACATCGGCTCGAGCACCGAACGACTGCCCGAGCCGTCGACGAACGAGGCCCGGTAGTCGACCTCGACCGGCCTCCCGCCCGCCAGCGCCGCCCCGAGCGCGGCTCCGGTTTCGGGCTCGACGGCGTAGATCTTCGTCGACGGTCGGAGCACCCGGATCGCGCTGGCGATTCCCACGGTCAGGCCCCCGCCGCCGTAGGGAATGAGGATCACGTCGGGATCGGTGAGATCCTCGAGGATCTCGAGCCCGATCGTGCCGTTGCCGGCCATCACACCCTCGTCCTGCACGGGATGGATGAACAGCCCGGGGACTCCGTCGACGGCGCTCGTGACGATCACCCGCCACCAGTCGTCGTAGGGCATCTTCAGGACGCGGCCACCGAGCCGTTCGATCGCGGCGAGCTTGGCCTCCGGCGCGTGCTCGGGAACGGCGATCGTTGCGGACAGGCCCAGGTCCCGGGCGGCCCACGCGACGCCCTGGGCCATGTTGCCTGCGCTCGCGGTCACCAGCCCCGCCGCGCGCCTCGCCGCCGGGGCCTTCAAGATCGCGTTCGTCGCTCCGCGGATCTTGAACGAGCCGATCGGCTGCAGGGTCTCGAGCTTGCACCAGATCTCGGGCTCCGCGTCATCGAGGTAGAGCCGCACCAGCGGTGTTCGCAGCGCCGCGCCGCGGATCCGCTCGCGCGCCGCCTCGATCTCGGCGAGCTCGATCACAGCTCGACCTCCGTCCCACGCCCAAGCCGGCGGGCACCGGCGATCGCGACCTCGGCGGCGGCCAGGTCCTCGACCGCGAGCCCGAGCGAGCGGAACAGCGTCAGCTCGACGTCATCAGCACGCCCCGGCCGCAGGCCCGCGAGCACCTCGCCGAGCTCGGCTCGCACGTGGTCCTCGCCCGAGATCACCCCCTGCTCGACCGCGAGCCGGTATTCGCCGGCCTCGTTACGGAGCGACTCGCGGCTGTCAGCGAACAACGCGGCGGCGGCGACGGTCTCGACGTCGAGCTCGCGCCACGCCGGGGTGCTCGCCCCGACCGCGTTGACGTGGGCGCCCTCGCCGAGCCAGCTGCGCCGGAGCACGGGCTCGCGCGAGCTCGTGGCCGTGACGATCACGTCGGCTCCGCGCACCGCGTCCTCCGCGCTCGCCGCGGCGGTGATCGGCACCCCCGCGAAGGCGCCCTCGATCAGCGCGCGGACATGGTCAGCGGTCGGTGCGTAGACGCGCACGGCTGCGAATTCCCTGACCGGCAGGAGCGCCTCGATGTGCGCCGCCGCCTGCACGCCCGCCCCCACGATCGCAAGCTCGCGCGCGTCCTCGCGCGCGAGCACCCGGGTCGCCAGCGCCGTCACCGCCGCGGTGCGGATCGCCGTGATCGCCGAGGCGTCGAGAATCGCCGTCGGCTGCCCCGTCTCGCCGTCGAACAGCGTCACCACGCCCTGGTGGGCGTCGAGCCCGCGTGCCGGGTTCCCGGGCATCAGGCAGACCGCCTTGAGCGCGAACGTCGCCATCGGGGCTCCGTCGCCGCGATCATCGCCCCGCCAAGCCGGCATCAGCCCCAGGAGCCCGGCCGCCCCCGGGGCCCGCATCACCGAGCGCAGCGGCATATAGGCGTCGCCGCGGGCGTGCGCGGCGAGCACCTCCGCCATCGCCTCGATGCACGCCGCGGGCGTCAGCGCCGCGCGTACGTCGTCATGCGAGAGGACGAGCACGCCCATCAGCTGAACACCGTCGAGAGCTCGTCACGCTCGGCGACGCTCAGGGGCGCGGCGAGCGCCTCCCGCACCGGCTCGAGGTGCTCGGGCCGCCCGGGCCCGACGACGACCTGCCCGACCCGCTCGTCGGAGAGCAGCCACGCGAGCGAGAGACCGGCCATCGAGATCCGCCTCTCCCATGCCAGGGTCTCCAGGCGCTCGAGTGCGTCGAAGGTGTGCTCGCTCACGAGTCGCTCGTACGGCTCGGGTCGCTGGGTCATCCGCGAGGCGGCCGGGAACGGCTCGCCGCGGCGGTACTTGCCTGTCAGCCATCCTCCCGAGAGCGGCCCGAAGGCCAGATACGCGACGGCGCGCTGCGCGCACAGTGGCAGCAGCCGCTCCTCGTCGCCGCGCTCGAGCAGCGAGTGGGCGTTCTGGATCGCCTCGACGCCGGCGCCGGCGGCGGTCGCGCCGGCGACTCCCGCGCCGGCGACGCCCGCGAGCTCGAGCTGAGCCGCGTCGAAGTTGCTGACCCCATAGGCACGGATAGTCCCCGTCGCAACGTGCTCCTCGAACGCTCCCAGCGTCTCGGCGAGCGGCACCTTGGGATCGAACTCGTGCGCCAGGTACAGCTCGACCTGGTCCACGCCGAGGCGCTCGAGGCTCGAACGGAGCTGGCGCTCCACCCGCGCCGGCGCGAGCCCGTGGTCGGCGCCGGCGGACATCGCGTTGTAGGTCTTCGTCGTCAGCTGCGGCCGGACGCCACGGGAGGTGATCCAGTGTCCGATCGCCGCCTCGCTGCGACCACCCCCGTAGGCATCGGCGGTGTCGAAGTGGGTGATGCCGAGCGCCCAAGCGGCGTCCATCAGCTCGAGTGCCTCCTGCTCGCTCAGGCCGGCTCCGAAGAACTCCGGGGCCGACCCGACGCCGCCGAAGTTCCCGCACCCGAGCGCGATCCGCGGCAGCTCGACCCCAGAGCGGCCGAGCCGCCGGCACTCAATCTCGAGCGTCGCGGTCACCGCGGGCCGCGGATGGCCGGTAAGACGCGCACCTCCAATATTTGATCAACGTTGGCGCCGAGACGCAAGTGCGCGGACGCTCAGTCGGCATGTTTGGCCAGGCGACGAGTGGGAGGGCGGGCACGGGATCGATCGGGGCCTCCCGCAGGAGTAGGCATAGCCTGCGCCGGCACGTGCTGCCCTGTCGGTGACAACGCCTGCGACGCGAACAACAGCTGCCAGCTCGCTTAACCACCCTGACGGGAGACGCGCTACGAAACCAGGGAGCGGAGCATCCCGGGAAGATGCTACGACGAGATACTCGGCGGATAGCTGCTGAACAGCCACCGGCCGCCACGATCGACGAGCGTGGTCTGGCCCGGGATTCCCGACTCACCGCCGATCGCCGTGGCGTGTGAGCCGTGGACGCTCACCTTCAAATGGGCCATCACCGAATTGACCACCCCCCGCCAGGCTGTGGCCGAGTAGCCGGAGTCGTCGATGCCTCGGATCTTGTGCTTGAACACGTGCTGCGCCTGCTGGAACGCGTGCCTGCATGTGCCCTGTCCGCCCGCCGTGAACGACTTGACGCCACTGGCCGTCAGGCGCGAGCAGACGGCGCTTTCCGGCCCGAAGTACTCGGCGCTGAGCACGCTGCGGTACACGGCTCGCACCTGCGTGACGGGACTGCTGGAGGCATCGGCCACGGTCCCGCTCGCCGCGGCTGTCGCCAGGGCGAGCACGAAGGCGGTGGTGGTGGCACGGGCGCTCATCGCGGGCACACTCGTGCCGCCGTGCGGTCGCGCACATCCGCCTGCACTAGCCCACCACCGTCTCGACGGTCTCGATCGGCTCGAGCTGCGAGATCTCGCTCCGGCGGTCCTCCCAGTGCGGCGGGATGCACATGTGCGTGCCCAGCTCGTCCTCGGACTCGTCGATGAGAAAGCCCTCAGGCGTCGAGTACGCGAGCTCGATCAGCGCGCCGCCCGGACTGCGCATGTAGACCGAGAAGAAGTACCCGCGGTCCTTGACGTCGGAGACGTCGGTGAACCCGAGCCCGACGATCCAGTCCTTGACCACGCCCTGGTTCTCCGCGGTCACCGCGTCGAGCGCATGGTGGTGGATCGTTCCCTCGCCGAACTGCCACGTGCCCTGGGGCAGGCTGGGCTCCTCGACGAGCTCGAGCATCCGGCCGTGGCCATGCTCGTCGCCGATCTGGAACTGGTGATGGGCGCCTTCTGAGCCGATCAGGGTGCCGCCGAGACCTTCGGTGATGAAGAACGACTGCGGTTCGGGTTCGCGCACGGAGGTCGTGGTGCCGTAGGAGCCGCGGATCGCATGCTCGGCCGGGACTCCCGCGCCGCCGTAGGGCTCGCGCGAATCGGGCTCCGGATCGCCGACGATCGTGTAGTGGATCCCACACGGGTGCGCGAAGCTCAACCGCTCGGTGCCGAACAGCTCGGTGTGCTCGTGCTCGACATCGAACTCGTCCAGACGATCGGACCAGAAGCCGACCGAGCCCGCCGGAACCGACAGGTTGAGGATCTTCAGCTGGTTCGTGCCGCGCTTGCCCATCCACCCAGCCTGGCGGTAAGGGAAGGCGGTCAGCAGCGTGCTCGCGTCACCGAGGCGACTGCCGTAGTAGAGATGGTAGATCGGGATTTCCCCGTCGAACAGCACCGTCTTCTTGACGCTCTTCAGGCCAAGCAGCCGCACGTGGAAGTCGTAGTCCTCTTGCGCGCCGCCGACGCAGAACGTCAGGTGATGGGTGCCACGAATGAACCCTGGATTCGGCATCGGTCGTGTTCCTCTCCTCGCTGCTTGTCCGTCGAGATCATCGTACCCCAGCACGCGCCGGCTTCTCAGTGCAGCGCCGGCTTCTCAGTGCAGCACCGGCTTCTCAGTGCAGCGCCGGCGCCCGGCGGCCCCGGATGCCGGCGCGCTCGGCGGCGATCCGTGCCCCCTCGGCGAGCGAGCGAAGCTTGACCCAACAGATGTCGGGGTCGATTGCTCCGAAGCCCGCCCACGTCCCAAAGCCGCAGTCGGTCCCGGCGATCACGCGCTCGGATCCGACGATGTCAGTGAAGGCGAGGATCCGCTGCGCGACGAGCTCGGGATGCTCGATGTAGTTGGTCGTGGAGTCGAGAACTCCCGGAGCCAGGATCTTGTCCTCGGGAATCGACGCATCGCGCCACACCGCCCACTCGTGGGCGTGGCGCGGGTTGGCCGCCTCGAAGAGGATCGTCGCCGGCTTGGCGCGCAGGATCTGAGGGATGATCTTCTCCAGCGCGATGTCGAGGTGGTGTGGACCCTCGTAGTTGCCCCAGCACAGGTGCATGCGCACGCGCTCGGCCGGGATGTCGCGGAGCGCGCGGTTGATCGCCTCCACGTGCCGCTCGACGCTGGCCACGAATTCCTCGTCGGAACGGTCGCGATACATGATGTGCCGGCCCATCGCGAGGTCGGGCGCGTCGATCTGCAGCACCACGCCGGCGGCCACGATCGCTTCGTACTCGACCTTCATCGCCTCGCCGATCGCCTCCAGGTACTCCTCCAGCGAGCCGTAGTACTCATTTGGCTGGAACAGGGCGATGATCCCCGGAGAGGGCGCATTCATGAACGCGCCGGCAATCGGCTGGTCCTCGATCGCGGCGTGCAAGTGCGCGAGGTCGCGCTCGACGGGCTCGCGATGCTCGTAGGTGATCGGACCACGACAGATCGGACGCAGGTACCGCGCGCTTCCGCCCTGCTGGGCGAGGCGGTCACGAAACCGCGGATACGCGTCGAGATCGGCCGGTGTGGCGCGGGGCACATCGCCGACCTCGAAGCCGCTCAGGCGATGGCGGATATACGTCGCGTAGCCGATCTTGCTCATCTCGCCGTCGCTCACGAAATCGATCCCCGCCTCCACTTGCTTCCGCACCCGATCCCGGACCGCCTCGCCGATCACCCGGTCGTATTGCGCGCGATCGACGGGCTCGCCCCGATCCTCGGCGAACACGACATCGACGACGTCCTGGGGACGCGGCAGGCTCCCAACGTGGGTCGTGGAAATCCGGGTTCTCGTGCTCATCTCCCCTCCTGTCACTCCTCGATCACCCTACTGTGCGTCGGCTCGCGGGGCCGGTCCGCGACTCCGCGTCGGCTGGCGGGGCCAGTCCGCGACTCCGCGTCGGGAGCCAGTCCGCAACTTCGCGTCGGCTCGCGGAGCCAGTCCGCGAAACGCCCGCCAGGGACGACCCAGATACGGCCGCCACCGGCGAGTCGCCCGATCCGTCCGAGCACCTCGCGAGCGCCTGCACACCACGCTTCCTCCACCATCAGGAACGGGTGGAGGATGAGCGTCTGCTGCCCGCCACCGCACGGGAGCGCATCCAGCTCTGCCGTCAGCCGCCCGGCGAGCGCTCCCGGTGCGAGCGCGGGCGCAGCTTCCCCTCGGCTGACTCTGAGCGTGCTGAAGCGTGCCATCAGGTGGTAGGCGTCGACCAACCGCCAGTCGAATGGCACGTAGACCACGTCATCACGGACACCGAGCCTGCCGCCGGCGGGCGAGCACCAGGCGATGCCCGCCTCGCGCAGAAGCGCGGGGGAGCGTTGCGTGAGGCCTCCCCCCGGGGGCCGGAAGCCGCGCACCTCGATCCCCAGCGTGGCGAAGGCCCGCATCCCGCGCGCGAGCGACTCGCGCTCTGCCTCGGGTGAGAGCTCAGCCCACGGCTCGTGGCACCAGCCGTGCATTCCGAGCTCGTGCCCGCGCCGGGCGATCTCGAGCAGCGCGTCGGGGTAGAGCTCGCAGTTGATCGCCTCGACGAAGAACGTCGCGGTCAACCCGCGTCCGTCGAGCTCGTCGAGCAGCCGGGGGAGCACGTCGGTCACCGACGCGTGGTTTCCGAGCGTCGCGCCCTCCGGCCATGTGCCGCGCTCGAGCTCACTCGCCTCACCGAGATTGTCGAACGTCAATACGAGCGCGCTCGGGAGTCCGTCCGGGCCGAACTCAGCGCCTTGGGTCTGATCACGAGTGCGCATCTCGCGACTCGGCAACCGCGCTACGAGGTCGCGGCCGCTCGGAGCACCGTGTCGAGCAGGCCCGGGAAGCGCGCCTCGAGATCGTCGCGCCTCAGCGAGTTCAGCCGCGAGGTCCCCTCGTGGCGCTGACGGATCACACCAGCCTCGCGCAGCACCCGAAAGTGATGGGTGCACGTTGATTTGGTGACCGGAAGCTCGAGACTGCCGCAGCTACGCTCGACACCGTCGTGCAGTGCGGCGACGATCTGCAGGCGTACGGGATCGCTGAGAGCGTGGAGCACCGCCGAGATCTCCAGCTCGTCTCGTTCAGGCCGGCCCGCCGTATGGGCGTGGGCATCGGTGAAAAGTTCAGCTTCGATCATCCACGTCCTTCTATAGTACGACGATCATCGTACATCTGCTAGCCTGCGGGCGATCATCGTACAAGCGATCCCGACAAGCAGATGAGCGAGCCTAGCGTCACCGGCAGCGAGGGAGGCAAGGCAATGTCGCCCCACCTGCGCGCGACTCTGCTCCTGGCCTGCCTCGGGCAGTTCATGGTCATCCTCGACGTCTCCGTCGTCAACGTCGCCCTCCCGGCGATCCGGCACGGCCTGGGGTTCTCCGAGCAGGACCTGCAATGGGTGGTCAACGCCTACACGGTCACCTTCGCCGGGTTCCTCTTGCTCGGCGGGCGCGCCGCCGACCTGATTGGGCGCCGCCGGGTGTTCGTCGGCGGCCTCGTGCTGTTCGCGCTCGCGTCGTTTGCCGGCGGCCTCGCGCAGAGCCAGGTCATGCTCATCGTCGCCCGCGCAGTCCAGGGACTCGGCGCCGCGGTGGTGGCGCCGGCCTCACTGTCGATTCTCACCACGACCTTCACCGAGCCCTCTGAACGCAACCGGGCCGTCGGCATCTGGGGTGCGATGGGCGGCGCCGGGGGCGCGGCCGGCGTGCTCCTCGGCGGCGTCCTCACCGACCTGGTCGGGTGGCGCTGGATCCTCTTCATCAACGTCCCGATCGGTCTGGCCGCCGCGTTCTTTACGACGGTGTACGTCGCCGAGGGACGCGCTCCCGGACGCTCGAGGAATTTCGACCTCGCCGGCGCTCTCACCGCGACGATCGGGCTCTCGCTGCTCGTATTCGGGATCGTCCGTACCTCTGTGACCGGCTGGGAGGCGGGCTCGACGATCGCCCTGCTCGCCGTCGGCGTCGCGCTGCTCGTCGTGTTCCTGGCGATCGAGGGCCGCTTCGCCAAGGCGCCGCTGATGCCGCTGCGGATCTACGCGTCGCGCACGCTCAGCGCGGCGAACGTCGTCGTCCTGTTCGTCGGCGCTGCCTCGTTCGGGATGTGGTTCTTCGTCTCGCTCTACCTCCAGGAGGTCCTCGGTTACTCACCGATCAGGGCTGGACTCGCGTTCCTGCCGATGACGCTGTGCATCGTCGCCGGGTCGGTGCTCGCCTCGCGCGGCGTGCTCAAGATCGGCGCCAAGCCGATGCTCATCGCCGGCATGCTCGCCCAGGCGGCCGGCCTGCTCCTGTTCACCGGACTCGCGGTAAACGGCCATTACCTGAGCGGCGTGTTGGCCCCGTCGCTGCTCGTCGCGATCGGTATTCCCCTGTCGTTCGTACCGGCCACGATCTGCGCCACGCAGGGCGTCGCAGCCGCTGAGGCGGGGCTGGCATCGGCGCTCGTCAACACGTCACGCCTCGTCGGCGGCGCACTCGGTCTCGCTGTCCTCGCGGCGATCGCAACCGCGCGCACGAACCGCGTTCTGCGCCATTCCGGTCACGGTGCGCACGCGCTCCACGTCGCGCTGAACGACGGCTTCCACGTTGCGTTCGCGGTGGCTGCCGGCCTCGCGCTCGCGGGCGCGCTTGTCTCCGTCTTCGGGATGCCGCATGTCGCCGTCAGGAAGGCGGGGCACCAGGCGCAGGAACCTGTCGAAACCGCCGCCTGATCCCCCGCCCCTGCCGGGACCTGTCTCAAGCCGACCCGCTGCCCAGTCGACCCGCTGCCGCGTCAATCCCTTGCCCCGTCGAGCCGCTGGCCCGTCGACCCGACAGAATCCCCGTCCTTGCCCCGTCGAGCCGCTGGCCCGTCGACCCGACAGAATCCCGGTCCGTGGCCCGCGTCTTCGTCACCCGAGCGCTCCCCGGCCCCGGGCTCGACCGGCTGCGCGCCGAGCACGAGACCGACGTCTGGCCGGAGCGGCTGCCGCCCCCACGCGAGGAGTTGGTCGAGCACACCGCCGGGGCTGAGGGCCTGATCTCGCTCCTCACCGATGTCGTCGACGCCGACCTGATCGCCGCGGCCCCCCGCCTCCGCGCGATCTCCAACTACGCCGTCGGCACGGATAACGTCGACATCATCGCCGCGACCGCGCGCGGGATCCCCGTCGGTCACACACCCGACGTGCTCACCGACGCGACCGCCGACCTCGCCTTCGCCCTCCTGCTCGCCGCCGCACGCAGGCTTCCCGTCGCCGCACGAGCTGTCATCGCCGGTGACTGGCTTACCTGGGAGCCGGCGCGCCACCTCGGCCAGAGCGTTCACGGTGCGACGCTCGGCATCGTCGGCCTCGGGCGGATCGGCCGTGCCGTCGCGGCGCGGGCCCACGGGTTCGCGATGGAGGTGCTCAGCACGCCCACCGCCACCACCCCCGGGCTCCCGCTCGCCGCCCTACTCGAGCGCTCTGACTTCGTGTCGCTGCATTGCCCGCTCACCCCGGTCACGCGCCACCTGATCAACGCCGAGGCGCTCAGTCGGATGCGCCCGACGGCGATCTTGATCAATACCGCTCGCGGAGCGATCGTGGACCAGGCCGCACTCCGCACCGCCCTCGAGCAGGGCACGATCGCCGGCGCCGCCCTCGACGTCACCAACCCCGAGCCAATCACCCCCGATGACCCGCTCCTCAGCGCCCCGAACCTCCTGATCACCCCCCACATCGGCTCGGCGACGACAGCGGCGCGCGAGCAGATGACCGAGCTCGCCGTCGAGAACCTGCTCGCCGGCCTGGCCGGGCGCCCGATGCCCCACCAGGCGAACGCGCCCGCCTGATGACTGCCGAGATCGCCATGACGGCAAGCGCGGGCGCCTGATGACTGCCGAGATCGCCATGACGGCGAGCGCGGACGCCTGATGCGGATCGCGATCGTGGACATCGGCACCAACTCGACGCGGTTGTTCGTAGCGACCGTCAAGGATGGTCGGGTCACCGGCCAGCTCGCGCGCCTGACCCGCGTGACCCGGCTCGGCGCCGGCGTCGACGCGCACGGCGAGCTCGACCCCGACGCGATCGCGCGCGTGCTCGCGACGCTCGACGACTATCAGCGGATCATCGAGGCCCACCGCGCCGAACGGCGGGTCGCGGTGCTCACGAGCGCCGTCCGCGACGCGGCGAACGGCACGGAGTTCGCCGCTGAGGTCGAGGCCCGCTACGGGCTCGAGGCGAAGATCCTCGACGGCGAGGAGGAGGCGCGCCTCACCTTCCTCGGCGCGACCAGCGAGCGCGACCCCGACTCGGGCACGACCACGCTCGTGACCGACATCGGCGGCGGCTCGACCGAGCTCGTGATCGGCCAGGGCCGCGAGCCGCGGTTCCACGTCTCGACCCAGGCCGGCGTCGTGCGCCAGACCGAGCGCCACCTGCATCACGACCCGCCGCTCCCGCACGAAATGGATCGCCTCGCCGAGGACGTTCGTTCGATCATCGCCCCCGCCGTGCCGGAGGATCGCCGCCGGGTCGAGCACGCGATCGGCGTCGCCGGCACCCCGACCTCGCTCGCGGCGATCGCCCAGGCGCTTGACCCCTACGATCCCGAGCGGGTTCAGGGCTACATCCTCGATCGCGCCGAGTGCGAGCAGCTGCGCGCACGGCTCGCCACGATGGCACTGGTCGAGCGCCGCCAGGTGCCCGGTCTGCATCCCGATCGCGCACCGACGATCGTCGCGGGCACCCTGATCCTTCTGGAGATCCTCCGCCTGTTCGAGCTCGAGCGGATCGAGGTTTCCGAGCACGACATCCTCCGCGGCGCGGCGCTCCGATTCGCGTCAGCCTGAGCGTCGACCGGGTCGTCCGAGCGACCAGCCTCCTATCGGAAATTCTCGTGGACGTATGTTCGATTGCCGAAACTTCCCGCAAGGGCGATCATGCAAGTCTGCCGGGAGGAGATTCGACTCTGAATTCGCTTCCGGTGCATAGGCTCAGGCGATAGCCGTAACACCGGCGCCTCCCGCCGTCTGAGCCACACGAAAAACCAGGCCCTGTTGGCACGTACCCCTGCCCGTCCCATAGGGCCAACCTGGATCGGAAGCCGCCCGCGTTGACGTGGGCGGCTTTCGTTAATGGCGGCGCGTGGGCCGTGCGCGCGGCCGCGGGTGGACGCGCGGCCGCGGGTGGGCGCGCGGCCCCGGGTGGCGCGCGGCCGCGGGCGGGCGCGGCCGCGGGCGCGCGCGGCCCCGCTCGCCGCCTCGCAAGCCCCTACCCAAGATTCGTCTTGCGCGGGTATGCGACGCTCGGGTCCGTGATCACGTTCACGAGTGCCGGCTTGCCCGCCTCGAACGCGCGCGTCAGCGCGGGCCGTAGCTCCGCCGGGGTACGCACGAGCTCGCCGAAGCCACCGAGCGCCTCAACGACCAGGTCATAGCGGGTCTCGGGCCGGAGCTCGGCGGCGACTGAGTAGCCGTAGAGAAGCTCCATCGGATGCTTCTCGAGTGCCCAGATGCCGTCGTTGCCCATCACGCCCACGACGTTGACCCCGTGGCGGACGAGCGTGTCGTACTCGAGCCCTGAGAAGCCGAACGCTCCGTCGCCGACGAGGAGGACAACCTGGCGGTCGGGATGGGCCAGCTTCGCTGCGAGAGCATAGCCAGGACCGCTGCCGAGGCAGCCGAACGGGCCGGGGTCAAGCCAGCAACCGGGTTCGTAGACGTCGAGGAGACGCCCCGCGTAGGAGACGAAGTCGCCGCCGTCGCAGACGATCACCGCGTTGCGGTCGAGGACGTGGGCGAGCTCGGCGTACACGCGCACCGGGTGCAGCGGGGCGCGCGGGTCGGTGCGCTCGTCGGCCTCGGCGGCCCGCGTCTCGTTCTCGATCGTCCGCAGCGACTCGATCCACGCGTCGCGGCCCGCACGACCGCCCGAGCCGCCCGAGCCGCCCGCAGCACTCCCCAGCGCCGCTAGCGTCGCCGGCAGCGCCCCATAGAGCTCCACGGCGACGGGACGTGGATGATCGCGTTCCGGCTCGGTGACGTCGACGACGACGATCTCCGTCTCGGCACCGAACGCCGCGCCGAAGCCGAGCCGGAAGTCGAGCGGCACGCCGATGACGATCGCGATGTCCGCGCCCGAGAGCCCGGCCCGGCGGGCGCGCGAGAAGAACAGCTCGTGGTCTGCGGCCACGCAGCCACGGGCGAGGCCATTGAGGAACATGGGGATGCGCAGCTCCTCGGCCAGCGCGCGCAGGGCGTCCTCGCCGTGGCCCCAATACAGCCCGGTGCCGGCCATGATCACGGGGCGTTCGGCCTCGCGCAGGAGCGCCGCCGCGCGGTCAATCGCTCCAGTGCTCGCCCCGACACCGCGCCACGGCTCGAAAGCGCCGGCGGCATCGGACCCCGACCCAGACGGCGCCTGCGTGAACACGTGATCGAGCGGGAAATCCAGGAACGCCGGCCCCGACGGCGGCGTCAGCGCCGCAGCAATCGCCTCGTCGACGAGCCCCGGGATCTCGGCCGTGCTCTCGGACGTGCAGGCAAGCTTGACCAGCGGACGCACGAACGGGACGTGATCGATCTCCTGCAGCGAGCCCTGCCCCCAGCGGAACTGCGGCGCGCGCCCGCCGAGAACCAGCACCGGCGAGTGGTTCTGGCTCGCGGATGCCATCGCGCTGATCCCGTTCGTGACGCCCGGGCCGGCCGTGAGCGCCGCCACCCCGATCGTCCGCGTCACCTTCGCCCACCCCTCGGCGGCGAACACGGCGGTCTGCTCGTGGCGGACGTCGACGATATCGATTCCCTCCTCACGGCAGCCGTCGTAGATCGGGAAGATGTGCCCACCCGAGAGCGTGAAGAGCTTGCTGACGCCGTGTGCGCGCAGGCGCTCGGCGATCAGGCGCCCGCCGTGCAGCGTGGTCTCGGCCTCGGTCGCCATCGCGTAGCGTCACGCTAACACGGCGCCGGGCCGGCGCACCAGTGCGTTAGCATGGGCCGCTGGCGAGACGAAGGGAAGTCATGGGTAGCAGCCAGGAACCAGCGCCAGATCATCCCGAGTTCGACGCCATCTGCTCGAGGGTCGACGATTTCGAGCCATTGCCGACGGTGACGACGGTCCCGGTCCCGCCCGCCCAGGATCTCGACGAGGAGGAGCGGACCGCGTCGCTCGACCAGCTGATCCTCGGCGGGCTCGTCTCGCCCTAGCGGCTCTGAGTCTTGATTGAGTCGGCTCCGCCGCCCTGTTTGGCGGCGCTGCCAACGTCTTCGGGCCGACGGTCGACGGCAGCGGAGGGCGGCCGCGCTGTGGCCGCTGGCGCGACGGCGTCAGCCGCGGCCGATGCCGCTGTCGGGGTGGCCACAGCCGAGGTGGTGGGCGCAGCCGAGGTGGTGGGCGCAGTCCCTGTGCCCACGGCCGTGCTGACCACAGCCGGTGTGCCCGCGGCCGTGGTGGCCTCGCGTGGCAGCCGCATCGAGTTCACCACGCCGCCGCCAAGGATGATCACCGCCAGCACGTAGAACCAGGCGAGCAGGATCAGCACGAACACGACAGTGGTGCCGAACCGTGCGATTGTCGAGACGTTCGCGAGGTAGAGGGGGAAGACCAGCGCGAGGACCGCGATCGTCAGCGTGGCGCTGATCGCTCCCGGCCACACAGCGCGCCATGGAATCGGCCGGTTGGGCACTGCCTTATAGATGACGCACAAGCTCCCGAACAGGAGCAGCAGCGCGAACCCCAGCGAGATCCGGTACACAACCCCCCCAATCCGAGCAAGGTCAAACGGCAGATCACGGGCACCCGCCTGCAGCAAGCTCACCACGGTCGGCGCGGCGACCATCGAGACCATGAACACGAGCAGGACGAGCAGCATCGCGAGTCCGAACCGCTTCTGGGCCCACCACGATCGCGACGGGACGTCGTAGATACGGCTGAAGGCGGTATCGAGCGCGCCCCAGAACGAGGCTCCGAACCACACCGACGCAACCAGCGCGAGCACCCCAGTCTTCGTCGTCGAGACCCGGACCTCGGAGAGCAGCTTCGCAAGCGTGGTCTTCGTCGCCCCGGGAAAGATCTCGCTCAGGTCGCGCAGCACGCTCTGCTCGACCGACGCGCTCTTCAGCACCTGGCCGGCGATGAACAGCCCCAGCAGCGCGACCGGAACGACCGTCAGCAGCATCGCGTATGCAAGCATCGACGACAGTCCGGTGACGTTCGACCGGAACACGATCCCGAAGAAGCGCCCGACGGTGCTCCGGACGCGGCGCACTGTCCCGGTCAAGCGACCACCGCCGCGGGGGCACTGCGGCGATCGCCGACGTCGACACGCACGCATGGCTCACACATTGCGCACCTCTTCGGGATCGCGCATGAAAAAGAGTGTGACGCGGGGCGTCCCGGAGCGCGAGCGTGTGCGCTGCACGCAAGGCGGTCTGCAGTCGGGAATCCCTAACCCGAGCGGGTGGGTCAGCGCCGCCGAGCGCCCGCCCACACGGCCGCTTCGGCGAGGCTCCGTTCCCCCACAAACCAGCGCGCATCGACGCTGAACGCAGGCAGCTGGGTCACGCCGAGCGCCAGCAGGCCACGGACAGCGGTCTCGGCGGACACGTCGTTCGCCGGGTCGCGCGCCGCGAGCATGCAGGCGTCGAGTCCGATCCCCGCCGCCGCGGCGGCCTCAGCGAGGTTCCGTGGATCCTCGAGGTCGAACCCGCCGCAGAACGCGAGTCGGCACGCCGCGAGAGCGAACGCCGGACCCACCCCGATGCGGACGGCGTAGACGGCGACCCGAAGCGCCGCCGTCCCCGTCGATGGGCAGCGGTCGGGCCATACCAGTGGGAGCCTCAGCTCGGCCGCGCGACGCTCCGCCCTCGCACGGAGCGCCACGCCGACGTTCGGATCAGACCACGGAGCCTGGCGAAAGGCGCTTCCGTCCACGGGAATCCATTGGGCGCGTGGGAAGCGGCGCTCGACCCGCTCGGCGGCCAGATACGAGAACGGACAGCACGGATCGAAGCAGAACGCGATCGGCACGCTGTCCCATCGTCCGGCTCCTCGCCCCGGGGGACGAACCACGTCCCCACGCGGGCGAATCGACCGTCGCTCGGCTAGGACCATGAGGTCGCCCATGCTCGTACTTCGGCGCGGATCGAGCGCAGCATGAGCCCAAGGCCGCCTCATGCTCGCGGCGCAGATCAGCGGCGCACGCTCCAAGGGCCACGGTTTTGGGTACGTTAACCAGGAAGTTGGTCCGTGGGATCGTCCACCGAAGGGAATTCCCTTTGCCGCAGACACCGCCACCCAAACGGCATCCATACAACCAATGGTCACCCGACGCGCGCGCGCTCGATCTCGTCGGCGACAAATGGACGCTGCTGATCGTCCGCGATCTCGCCGCCGGTGCGCGCCGCTTCGTCGAGCTGCAGCGCGTCCTCCCCGGGATCTCCACCGAACAGCTTCGTTCGCGGCTGAACCGCATGGTCGCCGACGGCATGCTCACGCGGCAGCGCTTCCGCGAGGTCCCACCGCGCGTGGACTACGAGCTCACCGAGCGCGCCCGTGAGCTGCTGCCGGCGCTGGCCGAGCTCGCGCGCTGGGGCTACCAGTGGGCGTGGAGCTCGCCGCGCGAGAACGAGCTGATCGACATCGGGGCGATCATTCGCCTTGCACCCGGATTGGTGCGCCCGCCACACCGCCTCGGAGGTTCGGTAGCGCTGCTCGTGACCGAGACAAGCAAGAGCGGCGGCACCTCCACCTATCTCGTGACGGTCTCGCGCGGCGTCGTGACGCTCGCCGAGCGCGACGACGACGGCGCCGATGCCCACGTGACCGGCACCGAAGAGGCGTGGATCCGTGCGTTCGCTCCCGACGGAGATCGCGGCGGGCTCGCGATCAGCGGGGACCGGGCGCTGGTCGCGACGGTGCTCGACGGCCTCGCACTCAGCGCCCACGAGGCGCCCGCGGCCACCAACGTCGCCTGACGCGGCCGATACCCGGGGCGGGACTCGAACCCGCAGGGCTCTCGCGAGCAGCGCTTTTTAAGAGCGCCGACTTTGCCAGTTTGTCTACCCGGGCTCCAGGCGGGATGCTACGCGCCAGGACGCGGATCGGGTTCGCGATCACGCCCCAGAACCGCAACTAACGCGCTGCTACGGTGTCGTAAGAGGGAGGATCCTCTCACCCGTGGAAGTCTCAGCTCTCAATTACTCCGGAGTCGGCGGGCTGCACGGGCGCTCGCCGCTTCTGCGCCTGCAGTCCGACGAGCGCCTCGTCGTCCTGATGCGGCGCGGCAACCATGCGGCATTCGAGCACCTCGTGGGCCGGTATCAGTCGCGCCTGCTCGCGTTCTGCCGACACATGCTCGGATCGGCCGAGGACGCAGAGGACGTCCTGCAGGACGTGTTTGCCGCGGCCTTCAACGCGATCCTCGCCGATGACCGGCCGATCAACGTGCGGCCCTGGCTCTACAGGATCGCCCGCAATCGCAGCCTCAATCATCTACGCCGGGTCCAATCGATCGGCGTGGACTCGATGGACGTCCACTTCTCCGATCACGGTGAGACGGCCGCCGATCAGGTGCATCGGCGGGAGGAGTTCCGCCTGCTCGTCGGAGATATTCATGACTTGCCAGAGACCCAGCGGACGGCGCTGCTCCTGCGAGAGATGGAGGCCCTGTCCTACGACCAGATCGCCGAGGCGATGGAGAACACGATCCCGGGCGTCAAGTCGCTGCTCGTGCGCGCGCGTGTGTCGCTGGCTGAGGCGGCCGAGGCGCGGCAGCTCACCTGTGCCGAAGTCCGCCTCGAGCTCGGCGAGGTAGCCGAGGGCCTGCGCCGCCGCACCACCCCACCGGTGCGTCGCCATCTGCGCGGTTGCGATCGCTGCTCGGCGTTCCGCGTCCAGCTCAAGGAGACTAATCGGGCGCTCGCGGCGCTTCTGCCGGTTGGCCCGTTTGTCGTGCTGCGCAAGCTCGTCTTCTCCCATCTCGGCCACGGGGCGAGCGCTGGGTCGCACGCGACTGCCGCCGCGGGATCGACGGCCGCCGCGGGGTCGACCGCGGCTGCCGGGTCAACGATGGCGGCGGGCACCACGGCCGCGGCCGGCTCGACGGCCGCAGCCGGGTCAACGGCTGCGGCGGGCGCAGCGGGGTCTACGGTCGCAGCCGGCACCACCGTCGCGGCCGGATCGACGGTCGCAGCCGGCACCACCGTCGCGGCCGGGTCAACGGTCGCGGCCGGGTCAACGGTCGCAGCCGGGTCGACCGCGAGCGGGCTCATTTCCGCCGGCGTCGGCGCCGTTGCCACGAAGGCGGCCGCCGGGCTAGCGGCCGCGGCGCTCGTCACGGCGGGCGCCGTCGAGGTCGGGCAGAACGGCCGCAACGTGCATGCTGCTCTGCGCGGTGCGCCGATCGCAGCGGCGATCGTCACCCCCGCCCCACATCGGATCGCCGCCTCCCGTGCGGCTCTCAAGGCGGTCATGACCGACACCACCGGACAGAGGACGGCGACGCATCCGGCCAAGAGCAAGGCCGTCGCCGCCGTTCCGGTGAAGACCACGGTGACGACGCCCGCCATTCCCGTTGCCGCCCCCGGGCGAACCGTGACCACGACCGTCTCGACGACGCTGCCCTCCACCGGAGCGGGCACCACAACCATCGCCGGCGGGGTCACGACGACGAGCACAACCACCCCGACCACCACCCCGGCCGAAGCGTGCACAACGGGGACCGCCGGCGGAACTCCAGCGGGTGCAGCGGATCCGACGGGCCCCGGCACGACGGGTTCCGGCGCCACGGGTGCCGGCACGACTAGTTCGGGCACGACGGGTTCCGGTACGACGGGGCCCGGCACGACGGGTTCCGGCACGACGGGTGCCGGCGCCGGCGGCACTGCGACGACCGGCGCCACCAACCCAACCGGCGGCACGAGCACGGGCGGAGCCACGACGACCCCAGTCGCGACGACCCCGACATGCCCGGCGCCTGGCGCCCTCACCGAACCGGGGCCGAGCGACTCCTCGGGCCCGAGCGACTCCCCGACGCCGAGCGCTCCCCCGCCCGCCGGCTCGGCTCCCGCCAGCCCTCCGTCGGACTCGGTCCCCTGACCGCTGAGCTGATCGACCTGGACCACTTCCGCGCGGTCGATCTCCGCGTCGGACGCGTGATCGCGGTCGACGACTTCCCCGAAGCGCGGGTGCCCGCATGGAAGCTGACGATCGACTTCGGACCTGAGATCGGCGTCAAGCGGTCATCTGCTCAGATCACGAGCTACGCCCGCGAGCAGCTGGAAGGTCGGCTCGTCGTCGCCGTCGTCAACTTCCCGCCCCGCAGGATCGGACCGTTCTCGTCCGAGGTCCTGGTCCTCGGAGCGCTCGACCAGGCGAATACGGTCATCCTGCTCCGGCCCGACGACGACGTCGAGCCCGGAGCACGGATCGCGTAGCGGGGGCGGACGGGCGGGGGCGCGGCGGGCGACCGGCGGGCGGGCGGGGGCGGCGGCCGGACGGGCGGGGGGCGGCCCGGTCAGGCCACCTGCTTGAGCTGTGCGATCCGCCGCGGCAGCTCGCGCGCCTTGAGCACCCGGGCGCGCGGAACCTGAGTGTCGTAGTCGGGTGCCAGCTCCCGCGCGAGCGCCACGATCCGGCGGTCGTAGCGGCGCGGATTGTTGTGGAGCGTCAGCAGCGCGAGGCGGTGCTCGAGCTGCTCGGTCCCCCTGGCCGTGAGCTTCGCCCACCCGTGCGCGACGAGGAGCACCCGACTCTCGATCCCCATCTCGGCAGGCTGGAGCCGCGAGAAGCAGTCGTCGCCCGTCGACCACAGCCCTGCCAGCATCAGGGCCTTGGCCGCGCCATCACGATCGCTGGCTGTCGAAAGCCGCCTGGCGGTTCGACCAGTGCCCGACCGCGCCGCCGCGCGCAGCACACGCCGCTCCGAGCGCGACAACGTCATCCGCGAGGCGAGCGCCGCCGCATAGCGCGCCCGCGCCTCAGGAACCGTCAATGCACCCGCCGGCGCCCTCCACGTGACCAGGTGGACCAGCACGCGCAGGAACGTCTCGGCAACCGCGGCCACCACCAGCGCGAGGATGCCGAGAGCCGGGATCAGGCAGGCGGTGGTGGCGGCGAAGGGAACGAGGGCCAGGCATGCCGCAAGCGCACGCAGCTCGATCCGCCCACCGGAGATCAGCCCGCGATCGACCAGTCCGGCCACGATCCCCCTGGTGACGACGACGTTGGCGAGGACCATGGCGGTCGCGACGAGTGCGCACAGGAGCCACCGGCCGGTAAGCGTCGAGCTGTCGGTCTGGAGCGCCACCAGCATCGTCTGGCCGACGAGCACCTGCGATGCGAATGACGCGAGATTCGACAGCGTGGCGATGCGACGCACGCGAGGCCGCTCGACGAGCGGACGGATCATCTCCGGAATCGCGAGGACGATCAACGCACCGACCGGCCCGGTCAGGACGATAGCCGCGAGCGCCAGCACCAAGCTGACGTCGATTTGGAAAGCCGGCATCGAGAACCGGCCAGTGCCGGCGAGGTAGGTAGCCAGTGCCAGGGCCACGAGCAAGGCCAGGTCCGTGGGGCGACGAATCGAGTCCGCCCAGTTCCCGACGATGATCGCCGTTGCCGAGATGAACAGCACCGTCGCCACCGGCCACGCTGCCAGCCTCACTGATCTTGATGGGGTTGAGGCGCCGTTCATGCCTGAGATAGGGCAGCCTCACGCTCGAATTGACCGTCCTGTCACCGCTCGGTAAGAACAACCTACCGTCGTGAGGCTATCACCGAGCGCGCGTGCAATTACTAGCTGCTACGGATGTTCACGGCTCCTCAATTCTGTTGAGAGATGGGACAACCTGACCAAAGCTAGCCCAAACCGGCGCATGCCATTTCCCAGCTTAGCTTCGGTATGTCGGACCAACCCGAAACCGCGCTCGCGAGTCTTTTAAACCGCGCTCGGAAGTCCTCGAAACCGCGCTCAGGAGTCTTGTGACTCATTGCCGGGGGGCGGACCCGGCGGTCAAGATCCTCGTCCGCGCGTGCAAGACGCGTCGACTACGGACCGGGGGTGAATCCGATCACGAGCGCCCCCTTGACGATCCCATCGATGCTGATCGGGTAGCGGCCGGACGCGAGTCCGGTCACGAGCACCGACGCCCGGCGACCGGCAGGGACCGAGAGAGAATGCGGGGTGGGCGACGTCAGGATCACCTTGTGTGCCCTCCCGTCGCCGGAGATCACCGTCAGCTCGACCGGGACGGAGGCGACAGCGGACACCGTCGACGGTGACAGGGCTCCCCCGGGTCCGACGACGAAGGTCGCAGGCACGAGCGTCACGGGCGGGGCCGGCTGCGCGGAGGTGGACGTCTGAGACCGGGGTTTCGTCGTGGCGGGCTTCGTCGACGCGGTCTTCGTCGACGCGGTCTTCGTGGTCGCCGTCTTCGTGGTCGCGGTCTTCGTCGTCGCGGTCTTCGTGGTCGCAGTCCTCGTGGTCGTCGACGTGCTCGTCAGCGCCGGCGCCGCCGCGGGTGTCGTCGCCGCGGAGCTCGTGGCGTGCCTCGTCCCCCCGCAGCCCGCCAGCGCCAGCGCTCCCAACAATCCCAGCGCGAGCGTGCGGCGGCTCATGGCGGCCAGCTTATTCAGTCCTCCTGCGATCGGCCGTAAATCCGCATCAGCCCCTCGTAGTAGGCGTCCGGATGGCAGCGCTCCCGCGCGCGGGCGAGCGCCGCCTCGCCGCGCGTGAGCCGATCGGCGGGGTCTTCCCATGCTCGCGCTACCGCGCGCGTCCATGCCTGGAGGTCCTCCGCCGGCAGGGTCGCGCCCGCTCCCGCCAACTCGGGCAGGCCACCGCGGTCGCTCGCGATCACCGGCAGGCCGGCCGCGAGCGCCTCGACGACCGCGAATGGGCACGCGTCGTCCGAACGCGAGGGCGCGAGCACGAGGGCCGCATCAGCCCGGATCCGGGCGAGCTCATGGCGGGGGAGCATGCCTGCGAACCGCACGTCGGCGCCTGCGGCGAGCTGACGTAGCCGTGCCTCGTCGGGACCCTCGCCCGCCACCACCAGGGGGACGCCGGCAGCCCGGCAGGCGAGCACCGCTGTGTCGAAGCCCTTCTCGGGCACCAATCGTCCGGCGACCAGCGCGTGCCGACCCTGGTCGGCGCGCGAGCGATCCGCGAACGCGGATGCCGGCACGAAGTTCGGCAGCGAGACGATCCGCCCCGCAGGTAACCCGAGCTCGACCAGGCGTCGCAGCGTCGCGTCGCTGACGGTCACGAGCTGATCGGCATGAGCCAGCAACTGCGGGAGCTGGCGATGCAGGCCGGCGGCGTAGGCGGCCGCCTCGGGAAGGGAGCCGCGACAGCGCAGGCGAAGCCCTGGGAGCGTGTCACCGCCCCGGCAGCGAAAGCATGGGGCTCCGTCCCGGTAGGCAACGGCGATCGCACAGAACAACCGGAAGTTGTGCAGGTGCAGGACGACCCGCGCGCCTTCCGCGCGTCCGGCCGCGAGCGCCCGCCAGCCGAACAGGGGATGCACGTTGTGTGCGTGGACCACGTCGGCCCCCATGGAGCGGACGGCGCGAGCGACCTCATCGTCTCCGAAGCCGCCGCGCCACAGCGAGGCCGCTGCCCGCGCGCGTCCCAGTCCCGCGCTCGAGCGCTCGAGCACTTCCACCGCGTGGCCCCGCTGGGCGAGCAGCCGCGTGATCTCCTCGACCGATCGCTCCTCACCGCCCTCGGCTCGATAGCGGTTGTGGAGCAGGAGGACTCGCATGTCGATGCGTCCGATTCTGTCAACGTCTCCCGTCCATGCCGATCGCGCTCGTGACCAACTACCTGACGCCGTATCGAGTCCCACTGTACACGCGCCTCGCCGAGCGCCACGACATCGAGGTGCTCTGCTTCGGCGCGGGCGATCGCTACATCCCCGAGTGGTTCCGCGACCTCGACCGTCAGCTCGAGCAGGCGCCGTTTCCTGCCCGACGCCTGAACGGCGTCCTCGAGGCGCTGACGCTCGGGCGCCGCTACGACACCCTGATCGCGCCGTTCGCGGGCGGTGGGATCCTCCCCGCGACGTACGCGTCGGCCCGCGCGCACGGGCGCCCGTTCGTGCTCTGGGCGTCGGTGTGGGTCCAGCCGCGGTCGCTCACGCACGCGCTCACAGTCCCCATCACGCGCCGCATCTACCGCGACGCAGACTCGGTGATCGCCTACGGCGAGCACGTCCGCCGCTTCGTCGCGCGGATGCGTGGCACACCCGAGGGGGTCTTTATCGCCCCCCAATCGGTCGAGCCCGAACTGTTCGCGCGAACCGTGGGCGAGGCCGAGATCGGCGCCTTCCGCGCGCGTCACACGCTCCCGCCCGGGCCATGCGTCCTGTGTGCCGGACGGCTCGTGCCCGAGAAGGGCGTCGGGGCGCTGCTCGACGCATGGCGGCAGGTGATCACTCCCGCGACCCTCGTGCTCGTCGGGGACGGACCGCTCGCCGGCGCCGTCGGCGACGTCCCGGGCGCACGCCTGCTCGGACCGCTGGCCCGGGCCGAGTTGCCGGTCGCCTACGCCCTCGCCGAGGTCACGGTCGTCCCCTCGATCCCCACCGCACGCTTTCGCGAGCCGTGGGCGCTCGTCTGTAACGAGGCAATGCACCAAGCCTGCCCGGTGATCGCGACCACCGCGGTCGGGGCCGTGGCCGGCGGCCTCGTGCGTGACGGCGAGACCGGCGTCGTCATCCCACCTTGCGATCCGGCCGCGCTCGCACGCGCGATCGATCGGCTACTCGGCGACGCCGACCTGCGATCCCGCCTCGGCGCCGCCGGGCGCGCCGAGGTCACTGCCGGGTTCACCTACGACGCGATGGAGCACGCGTTCGACCTCGCGCTGGCGTGGGCGGCTATGTCGAGCCGGCGGCCATCGGGAACTTCGCCCTAACGGCGCCCGGGCGCGGACCTGGTCGAGTTACGCGACTGTGAGTAGCGTTACTCGACCAGGTTCCCCGGAAACGCGCGACGGGGGCCAGTCAGAGCCGGCGAGGCCACGCCACCGGCCCGTCGGACCGGCCGCACGATCTCAGCTGAGCTCAGCGGATCCGCAGCAGTCGAGTGGCTCACCCACGTCTGCCTCGGAGGTGACCGATGGTGAAGTCGCTACACGCCCTGAAACGTGTCCATGTTCACCGATCCACGCGCCCGGCACTCCAGGCGCGCCCGCGCTCGCGACCCACCCCGGGCAGCCCAACCCTCTACTGCCCGACCGAGAACAGCGCCTCGAGGTCGTGGCGCGAGTAGACCTCAAAGGCGACCAGGGTCCGCGTTCGAACGATCCCCTCGAGCTGCGAGAGCCGGCCGGTGACCACCTCCGCGAGCTCGTCGTGCTCGCGCAGGCGCAGGATCGCGACGAAGTCCCAGTCGCCGGTGACCGAATACGCCTCGGCGACGCCGTCGATGTCGGCGAGCGCGCCGCCGAGCGTGGCAAGCGCGGTGCGCTCCGCCTGGATCAGAACGATCGCGTGGGTCACGTCGAATGGGTCTCCCCGGGGTTGAGCACGGCGACGCTCGATCCGGTCGCGGCTTCGACGTCCGACTTGAACGCTTGGGCGTCGGTCTCGATTGCCGGGAAGGTGTTGTAGTGGCAAGGGATGACGGTCTTGGCGCCGACCAGAGACGCGGCCTCGAGGGCGTCGATGCGGTCCATCGTGTAGTGCCCGCCGATGCACATCAGGGCTAGGTCGATCGGCGTGCGCTTGCCCACGAGCTGGAGGTCCGAGAACAGGCAGGTGTCACCGAGGTGGTAGACGATCGTGTCCTTGAAGTTGATCAGCAGGCCGGCGGGGGTATTGGCCGTGCCCTTAAGCGTAGTCGACGTGTGCCAGGCGGGGACCAGCTTCACCCACCCCCAATCGAACGCGACGGTGCCACCGAGGTTCGGGTCGCGCACCTCGGCCCCCTCGCTTCCGATCTCACCCGCGAGCTCGGTGATCGCGACGACGGTCGCGCCGGTGCGCTTCGCGATCGCCACGGTGTCGCCGACGTGGTCGGCATGACCGTGGGTGAGCAGGATCGTGGTGGCGCTCACATCGCCGGCGCTGACGGCCGCCTTCGGATTGCCGGTCAGGAAAGGGTCGATCACGACCGCCGTGTCCCCGTCTGAGAGCGAGAACGCGGCGTGGCCGAGGAAGCGCAGGTCCATGGTTGTCAATCCTCCTGTGTTGTTGTCTCAGCTGCCCCCAGCTCGCGGGCCAGCTCGAAGCCGATCGCGACGCCGACGAGCATCGCGAGTCGGGTCTCCTCCGCGACCAGCGTGCGCACGGCTCGCGCCCGCGCGTCGGGATCACCCCCGGTGGCCGCCTCGCGTACGGACTGCTCATGCGCCTGGTCGAACCACCCGCCCTCGACGAGCGCCTCGTTCAGCGCGCGCTGCAGGCCCGGCGCCGAGCGCGCGACCAGCTCCTGCGCGGCACGCAGGCGCTCTCCGTCTGTGAGGGCGGCGATCGCTGCTTCGACCTCGGCATCGGTATAGGCGCGGTCGGGCACCACGCGGCCATCATAGGGCTGCGCCCCCAGGGCCGCCCCGGGACCAGGGTGCGGCCCCGAGGGCCGCCCGGGATCAGGCTGCGCCCCCAGGGCCGCCCGGGATCAACGCTCGCCGAGCCGGGCGAGTGGCCAGCCCACGAGCAGGCCGGCGAGGATGCCGACGCCGTCGGCGACCCAGCTTGCGTCGCTCACCGCGAGTGGCATCAGCGCGACGACGATCGCGATCGCGGCGGTGCCGATCAGGTCGCCGTCGATGTCCGCGCCCCGGCGCAGCGCGATCAGGTCCGGAACCGCCCAGGCGACCAGCAGGGCCAGGGCCGCCCCGTTACCGCCAAGGATGACGGCAGTCGAGGACACGGCGGTCGCCGCTGCGGCGCCGCCGGCACCGCCGAGCAGGAACAGGGAGAGCACGACGAGGGTTCCGTGGCGGCGCTCCATGAGCCAGCCGTACAGGGCGATCGCGGCCAGTGCGGCGAACGCGAAGCCAGTGTTGTCGTAGACGAACGGGGCGGTGACGACCTTCCACAGGTGCCGAGTGTCGGGTCGGCCGACGATCGCGAGATCCGCGAACGAATCGTGGAACAGTCCGGTGCGCCAGAGCAGGCAGCCCACGAACCCGAGCACCACGAGCAGCAACGTGGCATAGGGGTGTGACTCGCCACGGATCCCGGGAATCTCACCCGCTTTGAGCCGCGGGAGCGCCGGTGTCGGGGATCGCAGGCGGCGCTGGCGCTCCGTCACCCGACCCTCTCGATCGATCTTCGGCGCGCGCTTGCGCAGCCGGTTACCGCAGTACGGGCATTCGGTTATATACGGACTTACCTCGGATCCGCAGTTCTTGCAGACAACGAAAAGATCCGGGCCGCCGGTGCTCACTCCCGGATTGTAGAACGGCGACCATGGGGGGCGGGGAGGATTTGACGCTACACCGCGCTCGCGGCGACGATCTCCGCCATAACCTCGCGAAGATCGTGGTTGGCCTCGTACACGACGACCTGGCGGGCCGCCCCATTGCCGCGGTCGAGCAGGTCCTCGATCGCCTCGAGCTCGGCTGTCGAACCGAGATCCTGGGCGTGCTCGCGCATCCGGTCGAGCAGGCGCCGCGCCAGCGCGCGGATCGCGACGCGGTCGCGGTGGGGTAGGTCGACGAGCTCCCCGTCGAGCCCGTGACGGGCGGCGAGCCACTTGTTCTCGTCGAGCACCTCGAAGGGATAGCTCCCGAGCTCTCCGCCGGCGTCGAAGTGCTCCGCGAGCTCGCGGGCAAGCGCCTGAACGAGGGCCGCCAAGCCGATGGTGTGCTCGATGTGCGTCTGTGAGTCCATCACGCGCACCTCGACGGTGCCGAAGTTCGGGTGCGGCCGCACGTCGTACCAGAGATAGGTGTAATCGGCGATCGCTCGAGTCCCGACCATGAACTCGATCCGTTCGCTGTAATCGTTCCAGTCCCGGTAGCGAGGCGGCATCCCCACGCGGGGAAAGGCGCGGAAGATCGGCGTCCGGGTCGACGCCAGCCCGGTCACGTCCCCGCGCCAGAAGGGCGAGTTGGCGGACAGGGCGAGCAGCAAGGGCACGTGGACGCGCATACCGTTGGCAACGTGGATCGCCTTGTCGGGATCGTCGATTCCCACGTGCACGTGCATGCCGAAGATCAGCTCTTGGCGCGCCACGAAGCGCAGGGCGCTGATCAGATCGCGGTATCGCGGGCGGGCGACGATCCGCTGGTCCTCCCACAACGCGAACGGGTGCGTCCCAGCCGATCCGATCGCGAGCTTCCTGCGCGCGGCGGTCTCGATCACTTGACCCCGTAGCGTACGGAGCTGGACGGCCGCCTCGCCGATGTTGGCACACGGATCGGTCGAGATCTCGAGCACCGACTCCATCAGCTCCGGCTTGATCTCGCCGGCGGGAGACGATTCGAGCATAGACTCGATAGCGTTGACGAGCTCGAGCGTCTCGGCGTCGAGGATCATCAGTTCCTCCTCGATCCCGAGCGTGAACGCGGGTCCCGTGAATCGATGCTCCACGCCGGGCAGCCTACCGACGAATCCCGCCGGTGAGGCTGGCTCTTAGACTCTGCACACGACGACGAAAGGGTGTGACATGGCGCTCGGCTATGACGGCAAGCTCTTCATGCTCGCGTTCGACCACCGCGGATCCTTCCAACACGACATGTTCAGGATCGTCGGCGATCCCACGCCCGAGCAGATCGAGGCGATCTGCGACACCAAGCGATTGATCTTCGAGGGGGCGCTCCACGCGGTTGCGCGCGGAGCTGATCCGAGCGCGACGGGGATCCTCGTCGACGAGCAGTTCGGCTCGGACCTGCCGGCGCGCGCCCGCGAGCACGGGCTGAAGCTCGCGATGCCGGTCGAGAAGTCCGGTCAACACGAGTTCGACTTCGAGTATGGCGATGACTTCGGCGTCCATATCGAGCGCTCTGACCCGGACTTCTCCAAGGTGCTGGTGCGCTACAACCCCGAGGGCGACCCGGCCCTCAATCAGCGCCAGAGCGAGCGGCTGAAGACGCTTTCCGACTGGCTGCATGCGCACGAACGCAAGTTCCTCTTCGAGCTGCTGGTGCCGGCCACCGCCGATCAGCTGGCGCGCGTGGGCGGCGACGTCGACCGCTATGACAAGGAGCTGCGCCCGGATCTCATGCGGACCACGATCGAGATCCTCCAGAACGATGGGATCGAGGTCGACGTGTGGAAGATTGAGGGGGTCGACAGACGCGACGACGTCGCCATGCTCGCCGAGCGGGCCCGTACCGGCAATGGCCGCGAAGCAGTCGTGTGCATCCTGCTCGGGCGCGCAGGATCCGACGATCAGGTCGATCACTGGCTCAGGGAGGCCGCGCCGGTCGAGGGCTTCATCGGCTTCGCGATCGGCCGCTCGATCTGGTGGGCCGCGCTCAAGGGCTTCCTCCAGCAGGGTCTCTCCCGCACGCAGGCGCGCGATCAGATCGCCGGCAACTACCTGCGCTTCATCGACGTCTACGAGCGACACAGCGCCGACTGATCGTCGACGCTCCGGGCATCGGTGCTAGCCTGGCGCGACTGATGGCCATGCGGATGCGCCAGAGCCTTGCTCAGCTCGAGCAGGCGTTCCACCACGAGGCCCAGCAGGACCGTCAGCGGCGCGATCACCTGCGACGCACGACGGCTCGGCGGACACGCAAGCGCCGGCACGAGCGCGAGAAGGCCCGCAGCAACGTTCGCTTCGTCATGCTCGTGTTCTCGCTCATCGCCACCGCCGTGATCGTGACGGTGGCGATGTTCGAGACGCTGAACCTGCTGCTCGCTTGACCTCGCCCGCGGGCCGCGGCGTCGGTGCTTCTAGCGGGGCTCGCCCAGCTCGCCCAGAGCGGCGTCGACCTCGGCTCGATCGTCCTTGCCCGACGCAGCGAGCCGCTCCTGCTCGATCTCGAGGTAGACCTCCTTGCGGAAGACCGGGATCTCCCGTGGAGCCTGGATGCCGATCCGCAGCTTCTCGCCCATGATCGCAAGTACCGAGACTTCGATGTCATCACCAATCATGATGCTCTGGTTGGACTTGCGCGTCAGTACCAACATAGGGGATTGCCTCCCTGCTCGCCTGATGGATACAAGTCCGGCAGCCCCCCACCTCGGAACAGCCGGTCTGGTGGGCGCCAGCATAGCGTCTGCCGAGCCGAGATCACAAGGACCCATGGGGAACGGGTGAACCCGGACGTCGGGGCGCTGTATTAGTCTCCAGGGCGGATGGCTCGCAGATCCTTACGCCCACAGCTGAACCAGATCCGCGCCTGGGTCCGCCAGGGACGCACCGACGCGTGGATCGCGCATCAGCTCGAGGTCACCGTACAGCAGATTCAGGCGTTCAAGCGCGAGCAGGGTCTCGAGGCGGGAGCCGACGGCGAGGGCGGCGCGCCCGCGCCCGAATATGACGACGAGATCGATCTCCGCGCCGAAGACGACGCGCTGATCGCGGCGGAGCTCGAGGCGGCCGCGCAGGTCGCCGCCGCCCAGGAGAGCGAGGAGAAGCTCGACGAGAACGAGGGGAGCAACGGCGACGGAGAGGACGAGCCACCGTCACGCCGCCGGCGAGGGCGGCGCGGCGGTCGCGGCGGTCGCCGGGCCAAGTCGACGACGAGCACGCTCGAGGGCACGTTCGACCACGGCGACGAGGGCTACGGCCTGTGGCTCGACCCCGCAATCCAGGACGACCCCGTCTATGCCGAGTACTGGGCCGGCCACCGCCCGGTCGAGATCACGGTCGAGGAAGACCAGATCGTGATCCGTCGCGCCGGCGCCGACGACGACGAGGACGAGGACGAAGACGAGTAGCGCTCCTAGCGCGCCGGTTGCCGCTCGATCCGCCGACCGCCCGAGTAGTCGCTCGCCTCCCTCAGGTAGCTGGCAAACGCGGCCCCCGCGACGGTCGGAATATCCCACGCCTCGGGGGCGTTCGGAGCTGTCTTGGTGGCGATGTCGAAGCACCAGTCGGTGCCACGGGAGTAGAGCTCGGTGAGCTCATCTGAGGTGAATGGCCCGCCGAGACGGCGGCGGAGCTCGATGACGATCTCGTCGCTGATCCGCTCGAGCGTCGCCCGGTCGGGAGGGGCAGCGGCCTGCAGCCGGCGTGCACCGTCCTCCCACAGACCGATCGCGTCCTCGAAGCGCACCGCCGGACAGTAGCCGACCGGGGCCGGCTCCAGGGCCTAGGCCCCTCAGCGCTAACGCGGCATCCCTAAGGCCACGTACGGCTTCTCGCCAGGTCGCACCATGCCCAGCGCGCGGGCCTCGGCGACGACCGTCGTCGGATTGTTGAGCGAACTCACCTGGCGCTCGAGCGCACCGCGGCTGCGGATGAGCTGGTGCACGACGCTCGCCTGCCGACGCTCGGCGCGCCAGGTCTTGAGGATCGACAGAGCGGGCTGGATGTAGAGGCCGACCACGATTGCGAGCGTCACAAGCAGCGCGACCCGGCCGACGCGATCCCACCGGATGCGAATCGCTGCCCTCCGAGCCACGGCGCCAACCGGCTGGCGCGTGGGACGGCGTGTAGGTGCGGATGCAGGACGCGCGAGCGACATCGGCTGAGCCCTTCGTTCGCCGGCCGCGTCCTCCTTCCTGCTGCAGGCGGACGTTCAGGCCATCAGGCCCGGAAGGCCGTGCGTCCCGGGTACACCGCTTCGCGCCCCAGGGCCTCCTCGATGCGCAGGAGCTGATTGTATTTCGCGACGCGGTCCGTTCGCGAGGGCGCGCCCGTCTTGATCTGACCGCAGCCGGTCGCGACAGCGAGGTCGGCGATCGTCACGTCCTCCGTCTCGCCCGAGCGATGGGAGATCACTGCCGTGTAGCCGTTCTCTCGCGCCAGCGCGACGGCCGCGAGCGTCTCGGTGAGGGTGCCGATCTGGTTGACCTTGATGAGGATCGAATTGCCGACGCCCGAGTCGATTCCGCGCTTCAGTCGCTCGGTGTTGGTCACGAAGATGTCATCGCCGATGAGCTGTATCTGCTTGCCGAGGCGGCCCGTCAGCACTTTCCACCCGTCCCAATCGTCCTCCGCCATGCCGTCCTCGAGCGAAATGATCGGGTAGCGCTCGACCAGGTCCGCCCAATAGCTCGACATCTGTTGGCCGGTGAGGGTCTTGCCCTCGTGCTCGAGGACGTAGGCGCCGTCCCGATAGAACTCGCTGGTCGCGGGGTCGAGGGCGATCGCGACCTGGTCACCGGGGACATATCCGGCGGCTCGGATCCCGCTCATCAGCACCTCGAGCGCCTCCTCGTTGGATCCGAGGTCAGGAGCGAAGCCACCCTCGTCGCCGACGCCGGTCGAGGCACCGCGCTCATGCAGCGCCTGCTTGAGGTGGTGGAACACCTCGCTCCCCATCTGGAGCGCTTGCGCGAACGTGTTCGCCCCGACCGGAACGATCATGAACTCCTGGAAATCGACGCTGTTGTCGGCGTGGACGCCGCCGTTGATGACATTCATCATGGGCACGGGCAGCACGTGGGCGGCGTCACCGCCGAGGTAGCGCCACAGCGGCAGCCTGACCTCCGCGGACGCGGCGTGGGCCGCGGCGAGCGAGACCGCGAGGATCGCGTTCGCGCCCAGGCGCGACTTGTTGGGAGTGCCGTCGAGCTCGATCAGCTGGCGGTCCAGCGCCGCCTGGGCACTCGCATCCTCGCCGCGGATCGCCGTCGCGATCTCTCCGTTGACGTTCTCGACCGCCCGCGTGACGCCCTTGCCCATCCAGTCAGCGCCGCCGTCGCGCAGCTCGGTCGCCTCGAACTCGCCGGTCGATGCGCCGGAGGGAACGGCCGCCCGTCCCCACGCTCCCGAGCGGACGCTGAGCTCGACCTCAACTGTCGGATTGCCTCGGCTGTCAAGGATCTGCCTGGCGTGCACGTGCTCGATCTGGCTCATCGGGTCTGGTCGTCTCCTTCGGTCAGGCGAACGCGCGCGTAGTACGCGAGCTGCTCATCGGGATCGAGATCGTTCCAGTCGCGGCCTTCCGATGTCGCGAGGTCACTTCCGCGCTTCACCCGGTCCCGAAATCGGTAACACGCGGCGCGGAGGGCGAGCTCTGGATCGGAGCGCAGCTTGCGTGCCACGTTGACGACCGCGAAGAGGACGTCACCGAGCTCGTGGAAGCGTTCCTCCGGGGTCTTGGCGTGCGCGAGCTCCTCGAGCTCGTCTCGGACCGCCTGCCGCGGCACCTCGAGCCCGGGGAAGTCGAAGCCGCTGGTGGCGGCCCGACGCTGGAGCTTGCGCGCGTAGAGCAGGGAGGGCAGGTTCTCGGGGACCTCGGCGAAGATTCCGCGCTCGCGCCCATCCTCGCCCTCCTTGATCCGATCCCAGTTACGCAGGACGTCGGACGCGGTCAGGGGACCGTCCACCCGGGCTGAGCCCTCCGGGCTCTCCTCGCCGGCCGAGCCCTCCAGGCTCTCCAGGCTCCGCTCGACGGCCGAGCCGTCCTCGCTCCCCTCGCCGGCCGAGCCGAAAACATGCGGATGACGCCGCACGAGCTTCTCGGCGCAGGCATCGGCGACCTCCGCGAGGTCGCCCGCCCCGCGTTCCTCGAGCAGGAGTGCGAGGAAGTGCACCTGAAAGAGGACGTCCCCGAGCTCGTCGACCAGCTTCGCGTCGTCGCGACGGTGGGCAGCGTCGGCGAGCTCGTACGCCTCCTCGAGCGTGTGCGGCACGATCGTGCGCTCGTCCTGCTCGCGATCCCAGGGGCACTCGCGGCGCAGGCGGCGCGTGATCGCGTCGAGGCGGGCGAGCGCATCCTGGATATCCGACCTCCCCGCGCTCACGCGGCCCGCCTACTTCTTCTTCTTGGGCGTCGTCGTGGTCGGTGTCGTGGTCGTGGTCGTCGGCGTCGTGGTCGTGGTCGTCGGTGTCGTGGTCGTCGACGTGGTGCTGGATGTGGCGGTGGTCGACGTCTTCGGCGCCGTGTAGCCACTGCAATCCGGGATCGCGAAGCCCGTGCGGCAGGTCGTCTTCTTCTTCCATCTGCTCGACCAGGGCGGGCTCGACAGGGCGTCCGAGGCGAGCGTCGACTTGATGCTCGCCGTCTCGGCCGCCAGCGACTTCGTCGCCGCCGGCACGATGTCCGTGACTTCGGCCACGTAGTAACCGAACGGGCTCTTGATCGGCCCCAGCAGCGTGAGATGCGGGGCCGCGAACACTGCCGCGTTGAGCGCTGAAGGCTCCTCACCGTTGACCACGTCGGTAAGCAGTCCGCCGGTGTTCCTGGTAGCGGTGTCGATCGAGTATCGCTTGGCCGTCGACTGCCACGAGTGGTGACTCGCGATCGCCGCTTTGGCCGCCAGCGCCTGACTCGCCGTCTTGGTCAGGATGATGCGAATGTTGCGGCGCTCGGGCGTCGAGTAACTCGCGGCATGCGCCTTGTAGTAGGCCTTGATCGCCGCCGGCGTGGCGAGCTTGGTCGAGAGCAGCGAGATGCGGAAGCGATAGAGGATGTCGGCCGGCGTCTGCCCCGTCTCGGTCAGGAACGCCTGGAACGCCGCGGCAGTCTTGAACTCCTGGTTCTTGGCGGTCGTGAACGTCTTCTCGACCTCGGCGGGTGTGACCTTGATCTTCTCCGCCGCGGCCTGGCCTTGGAGCCAGTCCGCCCTGATCAGGTACTCCATCGTTTGCGCGTACTGCGACGAGCAGGCTGTCTTGAGCTCGGAGACCGAGATCGTGGACGGCGCGATCTTCTTCAGCGCGGCGATGCATTTCGCGAAGGTGGGCGGGTCCGGAATGATCACCGGGCTGCCGGGATCCGATTGCGCCTCACCCTCGGCCGCGACATACTCCCAGTGGGCGAGGGTCTGCTTCGTGATCGGGTTGCCGGCGACGACGGCGACGGAATCGCCAGGAATTGAGCTCCCGCAGGCCGACACCATCACCCCACCCACAAAAATGGCGCCAAGCGCCAGGATCACACGTACGATTCGGTTCACAGACAGCGTGATGGTAGCGAGTTAGCCCGAAGCGTCTCGTAAGAACGGGCGGCGGCCGTCCTGGACGGAATTCCTGGTTTCTCACTAGAGTCGCCGCGATGCCGGATCTTCCCATCGAGGACCGTGTCGCGATTGGCGCGCTCGTGACCGAGTACGCCTGGCTGCTCGACCACCGTCGCTGGGACGAGGTGGCCAACCTGTGCACCGACGATGCGGTGCTGACGATCCGCGGGCGAGAGATCCGCGGTCAGTCCGGGCTCGCGCAGTGGGCGGAGCACCGGGCTGCGAACCACGCTCGCCGCACCCAGCATCAGATGACGCTCCTGCGCCTCGAGCAGAGCTCCCCCGATCACGTGACGGGGACCGCCGCGCTCGTGCTCCACGTCGCCAAGGCCGGCCACGGCGGCACCTACGTCGATCTCGTCGGCGAGTACCGCGACGAGTACGTTCGCACGCCCAACGGCTGGCGCTTTTCCCGTCGGCACCTGGTGACCGTCGAGGACTCCTGAGCGGCCCGACCCCTAAGCAGCCTCGGTGGTGATCGCCAGCAGCACGTCAGCCGCACGAACCACCGCCGGGAAGCGCGCCGCGGGATCCTCGGGGATTCGCACCGACAGCTGTGACTTGCCCGACTCGTACAGCGCCTCGGGGATCTCCCGGCGGAGCTTCTTCGCCCGCACCGAGTCGAGCTCGATCGGCGTCACGGCAAGCCTGCCGCCGCGGAAGGTCACGGCCGTCGCCCCCGCCTGCCCGAGCTTGATCCGCGCCTGCTGAAGCGCGAGCAGGTTGCGCAGCGGCTCCGGCAGCTCGCCGAAGCGGTCCCCCAGCTCCTCGCGCAGGAGCACGAGGTCGGCCACCTCGCGCGCAGCGGCGATCCGGCGGTGGACGTCGACCTTCGCCTGCTCATAGGGAATGTAGTCGGCGGGGACGTAGGCGTCGACGTTGACATCGAGGCGCACGGGCTCCCAGTCGTGATCGCCCCCGTCCCCCTCGAGCCCCGCCACCGCCTCGTCGAGCATCTGCATATAGAGCTCGAACCCGAGCGCCGCGACGTGCCCAGACTGCTCGTCGCCGAGCAGGTTCCCGGCGCCACGGATCTCGAGGTCGCGCATTGCGATCTTGAACCCCGCCCCGAGCTCGGTGTAGTCGGACAGGGCGCTCAGCCGCTGCGCCCCCTCGACCGTGAGCGCGGCCGCACTCGGGTACAGCAGGTACGCGTACGCGCGCTCACGGCCGCGTCCCACTCGCCCACGGATCTGGTAGAGCTGGGCGAGCCCGAAGACGTCGGCGCGCTCGACGATCAGCGTGTTCGCCTGCGGAATATCGATCCCGGATTCAATGATGCTCGTGCACACCAGCACGTCCGTATCGCCACGCAGGAACTTCAGCATCCGCTGCTCGAGCACGCGCTCGTCCATCTGGCCGTGGGCGACCTCGAAGCGCATCTGAGGGCACAGCGCGCGCAGTCGCTCGGCGGTCTCGTCGATCGACTCCACCCGATTGTGGAGGAAGAACGCCTGCCCGCCGCGCCCATGCTCGCGCACGAGCGCCTGCCTGACGAGCTCCTCGTCGTACTCGCCGACGTAGGTCTTGACCGGCCGGCGCCCTTCGGGCGGGGTTTCGATCACGCTGATGTCGCGCACGCCCGCGAGCGACATCTGGAGCGTGCGCGGGATCGGCGTCGCGCTCATCGCGATCACGTCGACCTTGAGCTTGAGCTGGCGCAGGAGCTCCTTCTGCTTGACCCCGAAGCGCTGCTCCTCGTCGACGATGAGAAGACCGAGATCCTTCGCCCGGACGTCGCGCGAGAGCAGCCGGTGGGTGCCGATGAGGATGTCGACCCTCCCCACCGCGAACTCCGCGATCGTCGCCTTCTGCTCGGCGGCGGGGCGGAAGCGCGACACGTGCGCGACGGTCATCGGATAGTCCTTCAGGCGCTCGGAAAAGGTCCCGAAGTGCTGCTGGGCGAGGATCGTGGTGGGAACGAGCAGCATCACCTGCTTGCCGTCCTGGACCGCCTTGAAGGCGGCGCGCAGCGCCACCTCGGTCTTGCCGTAGCCGACATCGCCGCAGATCAGGCGATCCATCGGCCGCGGAGCCTCCATGTCGGCCTTGACGAACTCGATCGCGTCGCGCTGGTCGGGCGTCTCGGTGTAGGGAAAGGCGGCTTCGAAGTCCCGCTGCCAGTCGGTGTCGGCGGGGAAAGAGTGTCCTTCGCGCCGCTTGCGCTCCGCGTAGAGGTTGAGCAGCTCGCCCGCGAGCTCCTGGGCCGCCCGGCGGGCGCGCGCCTTGATCGTGTCCCAGCGCGTCCCGCCGAGCTTCGAGAGCGGCGGGTGCGCGCCGCCGGCGCCGACGTAGCGGCTGATCTTCGCGAGCTGGTCGACGGGGACGAAGACGCGGTCCGAGCCCGCATACTCGAGGTACAGGTAGTCGCGGGTGACGCCCGCCACGGTCTTGGTGTCAAAGCCGGCGAAGCGGGCGATCCCATGGTCCTCGTGGACGACGATGTCGCCGGTGCGCAGGTCGGCGAAGCTCCGCAGCACGCCGCGCCGCCGCGCGCGGTCGGGGCGAGCGGCGGCGCGGCGGCGGAAGAGCCGGTGCTCGGGGATCACCGCGAGATGGAAGGCGGGGGCGATGAACCCCTCGCTCAGTCGCGCGTGGGCAAAGACGAGGTTATTGGGGCCTGACGGCCCTGTTGTGTGCCGGGTCCCACCGTTCTCGGCCGGGTCCAACCAGTCGACCCGGAGCCGCCCGAGGTTGTATGCGGCCCGCTCCCCCTCTCCCCTGGCGGGATAGGCAACAACCGTGCGGTACCCCGAGCGCACCAGCTTCTCGAGCTCGGGCTCGGCCTCGCGCAGCCCGCGCGCGGCGAAGTTGGCGTCCTGCGCGCGGAAGGAGAACTCCTGATCCTGCTCGATGCTTGAGAGGCGAATCCTGGCGCGGTCCCGCAGCGCGTCTTCGATCGGACCGGGAGCGACGTAGAGGTGGTGCGCGTCCTCGTCGTGGAAGGCGGCGGTGACGTCCTGCCAATGGTCGTGGAGCGCCGGAGGGACGTCCTCCTCGCCCGCGACGATCAGGGTCGCGTCCGGCGGAGCGAGCTCGAGGAAGGGATGGAAGCGGTCGACCGGCAGGAGCTCGGCGATGTCGGGACGGTTCTCCGCGTCCTCGAGGGCGGCGATCTCCGCCAGCTCGCGGTGCTCCTCGGCGAGCTCGGCCGCCGGGGCCACCTCGACCTCCTCGGCGTCGCCGAGCGAGCGCTGGGTAAAGGTCGAGAACCAGCGCAACGACTCGATCTCGTCCCCGAAGAGATCGACCCGGACCGCACGGTCCTCGGTCGCCGGGAAGACATCGAGCAGGCCGCCCCGGATCGCGAACTGGCCGCGATCCTCGACCTGGTCGACGCGCTCGTATCCCGCCGCGACGAGGTCGACCGCCGTCTCGCCGAGGTCGAGGAGCTCGCCGGTCCGCAGCGTGAAGCCGTGCGGGCGCAGCGCCGGGTCGGACACCTTCTCTGACAGCGCGACCGCGCTGACGACGACCACCGGCGCGTGATCGGGGTCCAAGAGCGCGTCGAGCGCGGCGATCCGCTGGCCGACGAGGTGCGGCGGCGGCGCGAGGTGCGACTCGTACGTGACGCCGCGGCTCGGGTAGAACCGCACCGTGCGCGGAGCGAGCCACGCTCGCAGGCCGGAGGCGAGGTCACGGGCCGCCCTGTCGTCGCCGGCGACGACGAGCGTCGGGGTGCTCGGATCGCGATCGAGCAGTGCCGCCAGCAGGTAGGAGCGGAGCGACCTGGAGACGAACGCTCGCCCGCCGTGCGCGGCCAATCGAGCCGTCTGGGGATCGTCTTGTGCGTGGGCGAGGAGGGTGCTGAGCATGGGCTGAGTGGTGGGCCGGCCCGTGGTGGTGTCTCCGTGCGTGGCCATGCATCGGCCACGCCCGGAGACACCACCCCGACCGGCTCTCATGAGTCTAGGTCAGCGTGATCCGCGCCCTCGCCATCCCGGTCTTGGCGTTGAGCGTTCAGTTCCGTTCGCCGGTCAGCGTTTCGGTTCAGCCGGCTCGACGGCGAGCACCATCTGCTCCGCGGCGTCGGCGGCCTGCTCGACGAGCAGCGCGACCTCCTCGCGGGGCTCGCGGAAGCGGCCGAGGACATACGCGGCGACGCGATCGGGGTCGGTGGTCGGCGGGCGGCCGACGCCGATGCGGACGCGCGCGAAGTCGGTGCCGCCGAGGGCGGATTTCAAAGACTTGAGGCCGTTGTGTCCCGCCAGTCCGCCGCCCACGCGGGTGCGGATCTCGCCGAACGGCAGGTCGATCTCATCGTGGAGGACGAGCACGCGCTCGAGCGGGAGCTTCAGGGCACCCCGCGCCGGTCCCACCGAGCCGCCGGCGTCGTTCATGTACGTCTGGGGGAGCAGTAGCGCAACGCGCGGACCCCCCGGACCGGCACGGCCCTGGGTCAGGAGCCCCGCGTACTTCGACTTTGCCTTCGGCAGCCCCCAGCGGGCGGCGAGCTTCTCGGCGACGGCGAAGCCGACGTTGTGTGGCGTGCCCGCGTACTCGGAACCGGGGTTACCGAGGCCAACGATCAACCAGTCGACGGGGGCGCCCCAGCGCTCACTCCTCGCCGCCGCCATCCGCCCCGGCCTCGCCCTCCGGCGCTACCTTGGCGCCGTCCTCGCCGACGAGCTCGGTCTCCTGCTCGAGCCCCTCCTCGGCTTCGGTCTGCAGGCGCGGCGGGCTGAGCGTCGCGATCACAGTCTCAGGATCGTCCAGGAACCTGACGTTGGCCTCGACGTTCAGTGCATCGAGCGTGAGCGTGTCGCCGATCTCCATCCCCGAGACGTCGTGCTCGATCGAGTCGGGGATGTCGTTCGGGAGCGCCTCGACGGTCAGCTCTCGCGTCACGTGCTCGAGCACGCCGCTCTCCTTGACGCCGGGAGCGTCCGCCTCGCCGATGAGTACGACCGTGACGGTCGCCTGGATCGCCTGGTCCAGACGGACGCGGAGGAGATCGACGTGGACCGTGTGGCCGTCGACGGCGTGGCGCGTGAGCTCCTTGAGCACGACCGGCGTTCCCGGGGCGCCGTCGACGCTGAGGTCGACCACCGCGCCGGCGCTCGCGAGCACGTGCCTGAGCGTGCGGTCATCGACCTCGAACGAGATCGGGTCCTGCCCACCCCCGTAGAGGATTCCGGGAACGAGCCCGGACCGGCGCAGGCGGCGCGCCGCGCGCGAGCCCGACGGCTCGCGTCCGTTAACGGCGAGTGCGCGGGTCTCTGATGCGGGCATGTCGATTTCGTCTCCGGTTGGCGTGCGGAGCCGCCAGACGCGGCCCCTCGGGCGGCGAACGATGCTAGCGGACGATCCCCGACCACCCCGTGTGGCGCGCGCGCTACGCTTTGCCGACAGTGGGTGGGACTGCCCAAATTCTGCTCTTGATCGGTGGTATGCACTTCCTGGCGTGCGCATGTGCGGCGGTTCTCATCATCCATGCTCAGCGCGTTCCGCCGACGACGCCGTGGCGTTCCCCGGAGGGCGGCTCCGACGACGGCCGAGGTAACGTCCGCGAGCGCCCACGGCCACCGTCGAGCTTCCCCGGCGGCGGTCTCCCCCTGCCCGACGCCGAACCGGCGCGGGTCCGTCTCCGCGACCACCGCCGCCTCGCCGATCTCACTCCCCACCGTGAGCGCCGACCGGCGCGCGAGCCGGTCACTGAGCCCGGTCGCCGCCCGGTGCACGTGGACTAGGACCCGCCGCGGGCCACACGCCGGCGCCCGGCTGCGCGGGCGCACCGGCCCCCCCGCGCCCGCCGGGCGGGCGCGCCGCCCCGCACGCGCGCCGCGTCAGAACCCCTTGGGGCAGTCGCCGTCGGTCTTGATTCGCTTCGTGATCGCAAGCAATTGGACGCCGAGCCCCGTGATCGGGTTGCCGGTGTGCCGAACCCGGATGCACTGGGTCACTGGGAGCAGCCCGCCGGCCGGCTGCCAGGCGATTCGCGCGGTGCCGACGGTGCCCCCCAGCGGGAAGCTACTCGACACGGTGAGCTCGAGGACCGAGATCGGACTGGGCCGGCGGAGCTCGGTCGCGTCCTGGGCCACGCGCTCCCGGCAGGCGGGACTCGAGCGGCAGTGGTACAGGGTGTTGAGCATCGCGGCCTGATTGCCGTGCGCCTCGTCCTGCACCAACGCGGTCTCGGTCGAGCGCTCGGCCGAGACGCTGCTGTAGATCCTCGCGAGCACCGCGCTGACGAGGAGGAACACGACCACCACCGCGACGATCAGGGGCAGGGGTGGGCGGCGGCGCACCCGCAGGATGATCGCGCAGTCGCCGTGACGCCCGCGACACCGCACCCGCGGGATTGATCGCGCTCTCGCGCGTGACGCCCGCGACGCCGCACTCGCGGGATGATCGCGCGGTCGCGCGTGACGCCCGCGACACCCCGCCCGCGCTACCCGGCTTCGGCGAAGTCCTCCCCGCTCAGCTCCAAGAACCGCTCAACCGAGGCCTCCTGATGCTCGAGGCGCTCCGCGTACGCGTGCGCGTGCTCGGCCGCCAGCTCGAGAAAGTCCTCGACGCAGCGAACGGGATCATCGGCCAGGGGATAGACCCGCATGACGTCCTGCTGGGCGCACGCGATGCCCATCGGCGGCCGGCCCTGGGCGAGCGTCCGGGCGCTGCATACCGGCGCCACGACGAGCTGGCGATCGGGGGCCACGAGCGCGGTCGGCAGCAGCCGCGGCGCGGGCAGTCGCACCGAAAGATCGATCGAGTGCACGACGCTGATGCAGCTCGACACCAGCTCGCACAGCGGTTCGCGCCACACTTCGAGCACGGTGTCGGCGCCGACGAGCGCGTCCTTGAACGCGGTCGCCTGCTCGATGTAAAGGCGCTCTGCCTCGTCACGGTCCTCGGCGTCGGCCAGGTCGAGATCGCACGGCACGCGGAGCAGTTCGCTCGCCGCGACCGTGGTTCCGGCGCCACGGCTACCACAGGCGACGTAGGTCTGCAGCGTGCCGAGGTCTCGCCGGCCGTGGAAGATCACGGTCATCGAGTCGCTCAGTGGCAGGCCGCCGACGTGTACGGAGACCGCGACCGAAGTGGACTGGTCGAGCAGCGCGCGCCGAAGCAATTCCTCCGCCGCGGCGTCGTCTGAACGTGGATCGTCGTCGAGCATAGGCGTCTGCTCCTTAACATCGGCTACTTGCAGTCACCTATTTACCCAGGTTGGCGGTCGGAAAGCCACCGACAACGGGAGCAATAGTCGCCGTCGGGTCTGGCCAGCTGGCGCATCGGCGATCGCCGCTGAGCTCGAGTCCCACGCTTGCGGGCCCGCCCGGGTACCCTGCACGTGCGATGAAGATCCTCTACAAGCCGTTCGGCATCATCGCCGCGATCATCGGCGCCAGGCTCGCGCGCAAAGTCTCCAAGGACGTCTGGGGGACGATCGACGACGGGGAGCCACCCAAGGCGACGACCCAGAACGCGACCCTGACCAAGGTGCTCGGCGCCACGGCCCTCCAGGCAGCCACGACGGCCGCCACTCGCGCCGCGGTCGAGCGTGCCGGCCTGAGATGGTTTTACTTCACGACGGGGATCTGGGCGGGCGACAAGAAGCCCGCCATGACGAACGGCGCCGCCGACACGAGCTCAGGCGAGTAAACGCCGGGACAGATCAGGGCCGAGCCGCGAATCGGGATCATGCGCCCGCGAGATCGCCGCTCGCCGGACACGGACTGCCGTCTTCAGCTGGATCCTGCCGCGGCACCGCGCGCCTGCTCGTTGCTTCCCTGTGGCGTCGCCGCCACGCTGTTTCCGTGTGCCCTCCGGGCAAGCTCGTCCCACTCCTCCCACGTCTCGATCCGTCGCGCGTACTCGGCACGGATCATGTCGAGCGTGCCGGAGCCAAAGAAGATCCGCAACGGTGGCTCGCGCGCATCCACGAGCTCGAGAATCGCCGCACCGGTCGCCTCCGGATCGCCCGGCTTGGCGCGACGAGCGGCGACAGACTCGGTCAGCCGCGCGCGGACGCCGTCGTAGGCCGGTAGATGCGTGGCCTGAACGGCAGAGGGCCCGCGCCAGTCCGTCGCGTAGCCGGTCGGCTCCACGATCGTGACGTGGATGCCGAAGTCGCGGACCTCGGCCGCGAGGGACTGACTGAATCCCTCGAGACCCCACTTCGAGGCGTGGTACATGCCAATCGTCGGAAATGCGTTCACACCACCGATCGACGAGACCTGGATGATGTGTCCCGAGCCCTGCTCACGTAGGTAGGGCAGCGCCGCCTTGGTCACCCACAGGGCGCCGAACAGGTTGGTCTCGATCTGCGCCCGCGCCTGTGCCTCCGTGACCTCCTCGATCGCGCCGAAGAGCCCGTACCCGGCGTTGTTGACGACGACATCGATCCGATCGAAGTGGTCGTGCGTGCGCTTGACCGCATCCTCCACCGCGGCGACGTCCGTGACGTCCAGTGCGATCGGCAGGGCGTTTTCGCCGTATTCATCGACGAGATCGGTCAGGGTGTCGGTGTTGCGGGCGGTCGCGGCGACTCTGTCTCCGCGCTCCAGCGCGGCTCGCGCCCAGATGTGTCCGAATCCCTTGGAGGTCCCGGTGATGAACCAGACTTTTGTCGCCCTTGGCATTGTCTAGAGCTCCTCTGCTCGCGCTGATACAGCCCCCGAGGGCTGCGGTATGTTCGGGTCCAATCGGAGTTGTCCTCCGGTTGGGGAGCGTAGCACTAGACGGAGGTCGCCTCCGCTTACCGGTGAGCTGCGCTTGCCGCTAGCCCCCGCCCCTCAGCACGAATCCCCGCTTGGCGAGCTCGGTGCTCGCATCCTCGAATGCGCCGAAGTCGCGGCGCAGGAGCGCATCGATGGGCCGGCCGGCCGGGCCCGTGGCGCGAACCCAGCGTCGCAGCACCTTCACTCCGGCGCGTTCCCTCGCCTCGGTCAGCAGATCGAGCAGGATCGGCAGCTCGCTCCGATGCTCGAGCTTGCCCGAGAGCAGGGTCAGCGCGTCGACGTCGAGCACGCGGCAGAGCTCGCCCTCGCTCAGGCCGAGCACGTCCATCAATTCCGCAGCACGCTCGCTTTGAACCCTCCCTCCGAGCTGAGGATCATCGCGCTCGCTTGGCGTCATCGCCGCGCCGATCAGAACAGCTGGTTCTCGCCGCCGAACACGTCGCTGACCGAGCCATCGGTGAAGATCTGACGGATCGAGCTGGTCAGCAGATCGGCGCATGGAAGCACCCGGACGTTGTCCGGCGCGCCCGGCGGAAGCGGGATCGTGTCGGTCACGACGACCTGCTCGAAGTCCGCGGATGCAAGGTTCTTCCACGCGTCGCCCGAGAACACGCCGTGGGTGGCGGCGGCGTAGATACGGCGAGCACCGGCGTCCCTCACGGCGAGCGCTGCGGCTTTGAGGGTGCCGGCAGTGTCGATGATGTCGTCGACGAGCACCGCCGTCTTGCCCGCGACGTCGCCGATCACGTAACCGATCTCGGCGACCTGCTGCGCTGGGCGCTCTTTATTGAGGATCGCCAGGTCGGCGCCGATCCTGGAGGCAAACCTCTTGTTCAGCTTCACCCGGCCGGCATCCGGCGCGACCACGACGAGGTCCTCGAGCCCGAGGTCGGCGAAGTACTGGGTGAGCATGAAGAGCGCCGTCATGTGGTCGCATGGCTTCTGGAAGAACCCCTGGATCTGACCCGAGTGCAGATCCATCGCCAGGATCCGGTCGATCCCCGAGGTCTCGAGCATCCGCGCCACCAGCCGCGCGGTGATCGGCTCGCGCGGGGCGGACTTCTTGTCCTGGCGCGAGTAGCCGTACCAGGGCGTGACGGCAATCACGCGGTGCGCCGAGCCTCCCACCGCGGCGTCGATGATCGCGAGCAGCTCCATCAGCGCGTCGTTGGCGCTGAGGCCGGTCCTGGCGTTGCCGCACGTCGGCTGGACGATGAACACGTCAGCGCCGCGGACCGACTCCCTGAAGCGGCAGTAGACCTCGCCGTTGGAGAACGTCTTCGGGTCCACCCCGCTGAGCTCGACGCCCAGCTTCGCCGCGATCCGGGCGGCGAGCTCCGGGTTCGCACGCCCCGAGCAGAGCATCAGGCGCTTGTTGTAGGCGAGCTGCATCTCGCTGGTGGACAACGGACTCGTCTGGAGCACGCTCACGGGGGGCCGGAGTCTACGCCCGGCCGGTGACGAACCGGTAGGCGTGACGGTCACTTCTCAGCCGACTCGTCGGCCGCGGCCCGCTCGACCCGGCGCTGCGCGTAGCCCTCGACGTTCCGCTGGCGTGGGCGCGCGACGCCGAGGGCCCCTGCCGGGACGTCCTCGGTGATCACCGACCCGGCGCCCGTGTACGCATCGTCCCCGACGGTGACTGGCGCAATGAAGGTCGTGTCCACGCTGACCTTGACTCCTGAGCCGATCTTCGTCCGGTGCTTGCGGTAGCCGTCGTAGTTGGCGGTGATCGTGCCCGCGCCGATGTTGGAGCGCTCGCCGATGTCCGTATCGCCGATGTACGACAGGTGGGGTACCTTGGTTGCGGCGCCGATCTCGGAGTTCTTGACCTCGACGAACGTACCGACCTTCGAGCCCTCTCGCAGGACGGCTCCCGGCCGCAGATAGGCAAACGGGCCGACGCTCGCGCGCTCCCCGACATCGGCCCCGGTCAGGTAGGAGTGGACGACTCTCGCCTCGTCGCCGATCCGGCAATCGATCACGGTGCACGCGGGCCCCACCTCGCAGCGCGCGCCGATCGACGTTGCTCCGAGAACGCTCGTAAACGGCGCGATCACGGTGTCCTCGCCGATCTCCACGTCGGCGTCGATCGCCGCCGAGCTCGGGTCGACGATCGTCACGCCCGCGAGCATGTGCCGCTCGTTGATGCGCCGCTGCGCGAGTGCCCTCGCCGCTGCGAGGCCAACGCGATCGTTGACGCCCAGGGTCAGCGCCTCGTCGGTGACCTCGAATGCGTCAACGGTGCGCCCGACACCGCGCAGGATCGGCAGCACGTCGGGCAGGTAGAGCTCGCCCTGGGCGTTGTCGGCGCGGACCTGCGCGAGCGCCTCGAGCAGAAGCCCACCCTCGAAGGCGAAGATGCCCGTGTTGATCTCGCGGATGTGCAGCTCCCCGTCCGTGGCGTCGCCGGGCGCTTTCGTCTCGACGACGCGCTCGACCGTCCCATCGGGCGCGCGCACGACGCGCCCATAGCCCGACGGATCCTCGAGCTCGGCCGTCGCCATCGTCGCCGCCGCCCCTGAATGCTCGTGCGCCTCGGCGAGGCCCCGGAGCGTCTCCGCGGTGATCAGCGGCACATCGCCGTTGATCACGATCACGGTGCTCGTGCCGTCGATGTGGGCAGCAGCGGACCGGACCGCGTCAGCGGTGCCAAGGGGGCGCGCCTGGACCACGATGACGACCTCGCCGTCGAGGACCGCTGCCAGCGGCCTGTCCGGGGCGTCGACCACCACGATCGTCCCCGCGCCGGCGTCGTGCGCCGCGGCGACCGGCCATGCGATCATCGGCCGCCCACACAATGGGTGCAACAGCTTCGGGATCCCCGAACGCATCCGCGTGCCCTGTCCCGCGGCGAGGATGACGACGACGACCGGTGCGGTCACGGAGTGATGGTAGGTGATCGGAGCGGTGGCCGGAAGTGACGAGGGGCGGTGGAAGAAGTGACGAGGTCTCGTGCACCGCCGCTGGCATCCCGCCGCGGCGGGATGCACCCTGGGGACTTCCTGATGAGCTGGGGAGCCCGGATTTGAACCGGGACCTCACGGCTCCAAAGGCCGGCGGGCGACCGTTACACCACTCCCCAATGCTTTCTGCTGGCGATGCGGCCCACGTTATCTCATCCGCTTGCGAACCCTCGCCGGGGATTGCCGACCTCGCCGCGACGACAACCGCCGCCGTCCCTCGAGCTAGCCGGCCGCCGACTCGGGACCACGTGCTCCGTGCGCTCCGGGGCAGGCGCGCGCTGCGACGTCCCCTCGGCGATCCGCGCCCTCGCCCACCGCATGACCGGGCGCTCGACATACCGGTAGGAGAGCTCGACCGCGAGGAACATCACCATGAACAGCACGACCGTGCCCCCGGTGCCGGCGTGGCGGCCGACGAGCATCGTCCACGTCTGGCCGGGCAGGAGGTTCCACAGGTAGAGCCCGTAGGAGACCGTGCCCAAATGCACGAGCGGACGCAACGACAGCGTCCGCGCCAGCAGGCCACGCGGCCGGTCGACGACGCTGAGGATCAAGACCGCCGCGGCGACCTCGCAGAGGGGTAGTCCGTACAGGTTGAGCGGGTCGCCGCCGATCGTGAACGCGGGGTTCGTGTAGCACCAGCCGATCACGACAAGCGCGGCCCACCCTGCCACGCGCGGCAACGCCCCGCGGTAGCGGTAGCCGAACAGCGCGGCGAGGCAGCCGACGGCAAGGGCGTCCATGCGCGTCGGGGTCGCGTAGTAGGCGAATTCGTCCCAATGGATCGAGCCGGCGAGATAGACCCGCAGTCCGGTTGCGCCGACGCCGATCAGCACCGAGGTCGCGCTCGCCACCACGAGTGGGTGGCGACGCAGCCATCCGCGCGCGCCGGGGCGGCGATCCGTCTTCCCGTCCAGGAGCCAGCGCAGCGCCGGCGGCCAGCAGGCGTAGAAGTGCTCTTCGACCGAGAGCGACCAGGTCCACGCGAGCGGTCCCATCGCCCCCCAGATCGCCTGCACGAAGCTACTCAGATACAGCAGCACCGGCCCCACCAGGAGCACCAGCTGCCAGGCGCTCTGCTGGCGCGAGAGGACGACGACGTAGACCGGAAGCAGTACCAGCAGCCCCGGGAGCAGACGCGCCGCCCGGCGCAGGTAGAACGAGCGCAGATCGATCTTGCCGGTGGCGTCGTGCTCGCTCAAGAGCAGCGTCGTGATCAGGTAGGCCGACAACACGAAGAAGACGGTCACCCCGAGGTTGCCGCCGGGGAGCACCGACGGCATCGCCCCCCAGATGGTCGAGTGCAACATCAGCACGCCGAGGATCGCCACACCGCGAATCCCGTCGAGCGGTGGCCGGTGGCCCAACGTCGGCGAGGACCGCCGGGTCGTCTCCTGCTCGCGGGATCCCAGGCGGGTGTGTCGCGACGGTGGGCGTCTCACGCTGCCCCTTGACGCTACGGGCCGGCGGTAATAGCCACTGAAGAGGCGACCAAGAGCTCCTGAAGGGCGGTCCGGCGCGACCGAGCCTCAGGCGACGCGGGCGACGAGGATCGTCGCAAGCTCAGCGGGGATCATCGGATCGGCGCGGGCGGCGCGCACGTCGGCCGGGCGGTGCAGCGCGCGCTCCGCGCGCAGGATCCCCACCTCGAGACCCGCTTTGCGCGCCGCGGCGACGCCCACCACCAATACATTCGGTCCGCGCCACGCCCGCTCTGGGAGCGCGAACAGGTTCGGCTGCGGGCGGTCGATCGCGATCAGGTAGAAGCCGCCGTCGATCACCGGGCCGAGCGCGGCGTCGCAACCGGCGCGCAGATCGTCCAGGGCCGCCGTGGCGTGGTCGGGGCGCAGGCGCGGTAGGTCGGGCCACACCACGAGCACCGGTCCATCGTGCCGGGCGAACACGCGGGCCGTGGCGTCTGCCACGCGGCGGCCGATGCCGTCGCCGTTCTGCGGGAAGAGGGCGCTCTCCGCGGGCAGCAGAGCGCGCATCTCGCGCGCCGCGTCGGGAGGGTCGTAGGCAACGTACACCGCACCGGGCGCGACGGCATGCGCCCAGCGGACCGCCGCAACGATGAGCGCGGCCTGAAGCGCGGCACAGCCCGCGGGCCCGAGCAGCGGCTCCAGCGCACGGCGAACCTGCCCTGGTCGTGGCGCGCGGGCCATGACGACCACCGCCGGGCCGGAGGACAGCTCACGGCTCATCCTTGCTCGAAGCGATAGACCGTCCCGGCGGCAGGCGGCGGCTCAGCACCCAGCCGCGACAGCGCGGCGCGCAGGACGTCGGCGAAGATCGGCGTGCTCCTGCCCATCAGCTCGATCAGCGTCGCTACCGGCGTCGGCTCCCCGGGGACGACCTCGTTCGCGTAGTCGGTGGCGAAGCCCATCAGTGCGAACGGCAGCTCGAGCTCTCCACACAGCACCGCCTCGGGACCGGCGGTCTGGCTGACGGCCGTGACCCCGCAGCGGGCGAGCTGCGCGATCTCGGTAGGAGTGTTGAATCGGGGACCATCGACGTGGCCGTAGGTGCCTCGGTCACGCGCCCCGTGCCCGGCCTCCTCCGCCGCCGTCACCAGCACCGCACGCAGCCCCGGGGAGAACGGGCCCCCGTGAAGGATCCAGTGTCCGCGCGCAAAGTCGCCGGGGTCGGTGAAGAACGTGCACAGCGACCCGTCCGGCAGGCGGTTGGAGATGAAGTGGAGGTCGTCGAAGACGACCAGCGAGCCCAGGACTACCGTCGGATCGACGGCCCCGCACGCAGTGCAACCAATGACGGCCCTCGCTCCCAGATCCTTCAGCGCCCAGATGTTCGCGCGATGGTTGACCTGGTTCGAGAGCCGGACGTGGCCGGCGCCGTGACGGGAAATGTGGAGCACGGAGGAGTCCGCAAAGGTCCCCCTGGTGATCGCTGCCTCGCCATACGGCGTGCGGTGCTCGATGAGCTCGGCGGCCTCGAACTCCGGGAGGGCGTAGGTGCCCGATCCGGTGATGATGCCGATCAGCATGATGCGCGATCCTACCGAGCCTCATGGCGCCGCCAAACCGCTCCGACGCACCGTGGACGCTGCTCTACGACGCCGACTGCGGATTCTGCCGCTGGGCCCTCGCGAGCTTGCTCGCGCTCGACCGGGACACGCTCGTCAGACCGCTCGCGCTGCAGGCACCGGCGGCAAAGGAGATGCTCGCGGATCTCGATCCCGCCCGTCGCGCCGGCTCGTGGCACCTCGTGTCGCCGGACGGTCATCGGTTCTCAGCCGGCGCCGGGGCGCCGCCGCTGCTCAGACTGTTGCGGGGTGGGCGAGTACCGGCCGCCCTACTGGCGGCCACACCCCGGACGACCGAGCGCGCCTATCGCTGGGTGGCCGACCACCGCTCCACGCTCAGCCGCGCGGTCCCGTCGCGAGCCAAGGCCCGCGCCACGGCACGGATCGCGCGCCACGGCGCTGCGAGCACGCGGGCGTGAGCGGCCCGCGGACAGTCGCGCCGCGCGCGGGTCACGCCGGTCACGCCGCCGCGCGCGCGCCGTGACCAAAGCGCCCGCGTGACCAAGGCGCCCGCGTGACCAACCCGCAGCGCTCGCCCGCGTGACCAAAGCACCGAGCCCGCCGGCGTGACTGGTGCGCGGCCCCCCCGCGTCAGGCCGATCCCGCCGCGGCTTCGAGGTACGCGGCCGCGATCGGGTCGCCGTGGTTGGCGAAATACTCGTCGAGGGCCCTGGACTTCTGCGTGTCCTCGTAGACCTCATAGTCCTTCAACAGGCCCCACGAGGCGTGACCCCAGATCACATAGCGGTTCTCGTACACCGTCTCGCCGGCGGCGGACTTCAGGTAGTTGTGCCCGCGCAGGCAGAGTGTCGTGTTCCACGGCGGCCCCTTGACGACGATCTCGTCGGCGAAGATCTGGATCCCCGATTGCACGAAGCGCTGCAGCCAACGTTCGAGCTCCCGCTTCCCCTGAAGCTCGGTTGCCCAGGAATTGTCCCCAGGAAAGCGAAACCGGACGTCCCTGGCATCGAAGCGCAGCAGCGGCCGGTAATCGCCCGCGCGCAATCGCGCGTAGTTGCGGGAAAGGATCTTCTTCGCTAGCCACGACAGCATCGTCGCCCTCCTCTAGATTGATCGCTCTAGCGATACAGTAAACCGTCCGCGTACAGGGGCGCAAGCCCGATCAGAGGAGGCTCGAAGTGCCGGGCACGAGAGAACGCATCGTCGTCGAGAGCGCGGAGCTATTCCGCAGGCAGGGCTACTCGGCCACCGGCGTGAAGCAGATCGTCACGGCGGCCAAGGCTCCCTTCGGCTCGGTGTATCACTTCTTCCCTGGGGGCAAGGAGCAGCTCGGCGCCGAGGCGATCCGTCACTCGGGGAAGCTCTACGAGCAGCTGATCCCGGTGGTGTTCGATTCGGCGCCGGACCTCGTGACCGCCATCCGGGCGTTCTTCACCGGCGCGGCCGCGCATCTGGTCGAGACCGACTACGCCGATGCCTGCCCGATCGCGACCGTCGCGCTCGAGGTCTCGAGCAGCAGCGAGCCGCTCCGGGAAGCGTGCGCCGACGTGTTCGAGAGCTGGATCGCGGCCGGTTCTGAGCGGCACGAAGCAGCCGGGATCACGCCCGAGAGGTCGCGCGAGCTGACGATCGCGATGATCGCCGCACTCGAGGGAGCGTTCGTACTCGCCCGCGCACTACGGAGCACCGAGCCGCTCGAGATCGCCGGCGCGCTCGCGGCCGACGCCGTACAGGCGGCCGTCGATGCCGTGCCGGCCGGCTGAGGCCGGCACGTCGCACACCGGCCGGCCGGGCGCCGAGCGCATCGCGTCGGGCCGCTGAGACCGACGGCCGTACGCCCGCCGTCGTGGCCGGGTGGAAGCCGAGCGCATCACGCCGGCCCGGTGAGGCCGACCCGCAGCACTCCCACCGTCGCGGCCGGCTCCCTACCTCGGTACCCGGCCGCCCTCGGCGCCGGGCTCCGTGGCCGGGCCACGCGGCGGGGCGATTCCGAGCACGCGCATCGCCTTCAGCCCGAGCGAGAGCTTTTCGCGCCCGTCGGTCGAGGAGACATCGAGTCCCGTCAGCTCCCGAACGCGCTCGAAGCGGTAGCGAATCGTGTGTCGGTGGGTGATCAGTCTGGCCGCTGTCGCGTTGACGTTCGCGTCGCACTCGAGGAACGTCGACAGCGTTCCCAGCAGGTCCGTCTCGTACTGCTCGTCGTAGAGCACCAGCGGCCGCACCGTCTCGTCGTAGAACCGGTTCAGCTCCGCGGGGTCGTTCATGTGCGGAAGCAGAAGCTGGTACGTGCCGGTCTCCTCATATCCGAGCTCGGAGCGGCGGGGATCGCCCTCGACCACGTTAGCTGCGAGCAGCGCCTCGTTGCCCGCGCGGCTCAAGTCAAGTGGATTGTCGGCGTGGCGGCTTCGCCCGATCGCAAACGAGAATCCGGCCAGGCCCGACTCGAGCTCGCGCATCACCGCCGCCGCGACGCGCCGTCCCGCATCGCCGTCGGGGTCCGGCACGACCACGACCACCTGATCGGGATCGCTCTCGGCCGGGGCGGCGATCGCACCCGGAGAGATCGAGCGCGCGCCGCGGCCGGTCACCGCCAGCAGCCGTTGACGCCAGTCGTCCTCGGTCGGCGTGCGCGGATGCGCGCGGACGACGACGACGCTGCCGCCTGACGCCAGATCGGTGCCAAGCTCCTTGCCGCGCGCCACGAGATCCTCGCGGTCGGCGATCCCGCGTTGCAGGACAACGCGCTGGAAGCTCATTGCCGCCTCCTCGGACGCCCGCTCCGGAGCGCGGACGCGCTCGACCTCGGAGCCAACGAGCGTCGTCACGAGCCGTAGCATCGAGACGTCCGGGGCCTGCTCGCGGACGCGCATCCGGAGCTGCCCCACCGGCGCCTCGGCCACCCTCAGCTCGACCGTTGTCACGTCGCGGGCGTCGCGCATCAGCGACCGCTCGTCGGCGGGCGAGCGGGCGGCGACGGCGAGCACGGCGCCGGAGCGGTCAATCAGGATCAGGCTCGCGTCGAGCGCACGCGCGGCCGCCCGGAGGATCTCCGGCAGTCCGGCGCCGGCTTCGACGGCGTCCGTGATCGCCGCGAGCGCTCCGAGATCGGGCGCTCTCGTCTGGCGAGGCGGGGCTTCCTCAGCCACGATCGAACGGTCCGGGGGTTCCATTAGAAGACACGCGGCCACTCGAGCACGACCAACGCGCCGGCGAGGACGCCGATTCCGACGAGTGCGGCGAGGACGTACACGGACAGGACCACCACCGCCGCGCGTTCGAGCGGCCGCCGGTACGCGGTGACCGCAGGCACGAACACCAGCGCGCAGAATGCCGCGAGGCCGACTACGGCCAGGGCCGCGCCGACCAGGTAGGTGATCGACTGGTTGCTCATCGTCGCTCACTGCTCATTGTGCCCGACGTGGACGACGGTCGACGTCCTGCACGGCGGCGAATCCCGCATCTACCGGCACCACAAGGATCGCAGCCGGGACGCGCCCCGCCGCTGCCGCGGCGGCGACCCGGGCCCGCGCCGGCGCCTCGGCGCCCCAGAAGATGCCGGCCACGGTGGGCCCCGACCCGCATACAAGCGCCGCGTCCGCTCCGATCTCGCGCGCGCGAACGAGCGCAACGTCGATCGACGGGCACAGCGAGCGCGCGGCCGGTTCGAGGTCATTGACGAGCAGCCCGGGGGGCAGCTCCGGCCCCAGGCGCAGCGCCGTTTCGAGCGTGCGCCGGCGATCCTCGAGCCCCGCAGCGGAGCGCGCCAGGCCGAGGCGGTCAGCCTCGGCGTAGACGGCGACCGTCGGCAGTTGCTCCGGGGAGGGCAGGATCACCGCCGCGTGGGGCCCCCGCGGCGGCACGGATGTGAGGATCTCGCCCACCCCGGATCCGAGCACGGGACCAGGCAGGAGCTGGCTCGGGACGTCTGCCCCGAGCACGACCGCGATCTCGGCCATCAGGGCGTCGTTGGACAGCGGATGCGCCGCCGCCGCCAGCCGCAGGGTCGCCGCCGCGTCGGCGGAGCCGCCCGCCATCCCGGCGGCCACCGGAATGCGCTTGCGGATCTCGATGCGCACGCGCGGGCCGTCCCAGCCCCGGGCGCGCAGCTCAGCCAGCGCACGCTCGGCGATATTCGGCCCCTCCACCCCGAAGCACTCGACCCGGTCGGCGCCGCGACCCGAAAGCGTCTCCAGCTCGACCTCGTCGGCGAGCGACACCGGTTGGAACAGCGTCACGAGCTCGTGGAAGCCGTCGGGTCGCGTCGCTCCAAGGAACAGGCACAGGTTGAGCTTCCCGGGCGCAAGCGCGCACAGCCTCATGAGACAAGTCTTCGCTGCAACACCCTAAGCTCCTCGGGCGCGAGCCGCTCGGCCCGGACGTCCGCTGGGTGACCGAGCTCCACCAGCGCCGCACGCGCGCGCTCGCGAACCCCTTCGTCCGCGCCCGGCGCGAGCGCCAGCGAGCCCGCGAGCGCCTTGCGCCGGTGGGCGAACGCATCGCGGACGAACTCCCGCAGGGCCGGGTCGGCGCCCGGGCCACGCCGCTCGAGCCCGACGAGGACCGAATCGACGTTCGGCACCGGGCGAAAGACGGTTCGGGGGACGCGGCGCAGGACCTTGACCTCGCAGGCGAGCTGCGCGAGCACGCTCGGGATTCCGTACGCGCCGGTCCCGGCAGGCGCCGCGAGCCTCTCGCCGACCTCGCGCTGGACCATCACCACCCACCGAGTGACGCCGGGAAGCTCGCTGATCGTGCGGAGGATCGCGGTCGCCGCGATCCCGTAGGGCAGGTTCGCGACAACCTTGGTCGGCGGCGGCCGCAGGCGCGCCAGGTCGAGCTCCAGCACGTCACCGAGATACAGCGTCACGTCGGCGAACGGCGCGAGCGCCTCGCGCAGCTCGCGCTCGAGCCGCGGGTCGACCTCGACGACGTGCACGTGGCCCACGCGCTCCGCAAGGCGCTGAGAGAGGATGCCGCGGCCGCCGCCGATCTCGAGCACGACGTCCTCCTCATCGAGCCGCGCGAGGCGCTCGATCACGTCGAGCAGGTTGCGGTCGACGAGGAAGTTCTGACCGAGGTCGCGGGCCCGCCGGGTGCTCACCAGCCGAAGACCGCTGCCGCACTGAGCTCGATCCCGCGCTCGAGCTCTTCGTAGGTGATGCCGCGACGTGCGGCGATCGCGCGGGCGGTGTGGACGACGTGCGCGGGCTGGTTCGGCTTGCCGCGAAGCGGGTGGGGGGCCAGGTAGGGGGCGTCGGTCTCGACCAGTAGCCGCTCGGGTCCGACGAGCTCGGCGGCGGCGCGGAGGGGCTCGGCGGTCGTGTAGGTGAGATTGCCTGCGAAGGAGAGCCACCAGTCCTGGTGAGCGAGGCACTCCTCGATCCGGTCGGCCATCGAGAAGCAGTGGAGGATCACGCGGATGCCCTGGGCCCGCTCGGTCAGCACCCCAAGCGTGTCGTCGTCGGCGGCCCGGGTGTGGATCACGAGCGGCTTACCGGTATCACGCGCGAGCTCGATCTGGGCGTGGAAGGCGCGCTCCTGATCGCCGCGCGGGGCGTAGTCGCGGTAATAGTCGAGGCCCGTCTCCCCGATCGCGACGCACTTCTCGTGCGCCGCGAGCGCATGCAGCTCGGCCAGGTCGGCGTCGTTGAAGCCGGTCGCCTCGTTCGGGTGGCGCCCGATGGCCGCGTACACCTGCGGGAACGCGTCGGCGGCCGCGAGCGCGGCGCGACAGGACCCCCCCGTCGTGCCGACGGTGACGATCCTCGTGACGCCGGCCGCCTCGGCGGCCGCGACGAGCTCGGCGTCGGGCGGCTCGCAGACGTCGAGATGCGTGTGGCTGTCGATCACGCGCTCTTGGGAAACAGCGGCTCGAGCGCGGTCACCCGCCCCCCCGGGCCACGCTCCGCGAACCTCGCGCGATCGTAGTCCAGGTCGAGCGCGTCGAGCGCCTCGAGCAGCCGCCCGGCGCTCGCCGGCATGTACGGGTGCAGGAGCACGCTGACGACGCGAATCCCCTCGACCAGCGACGCGAGCGTCTGGTCGAGGGCGGGCGCAGCGGCGGCATCCTTCGCGAGTTGCCAGGGAGCGCGCTCCTCGACGTAGCGGTTCAGACGCCGAACGCGCTGCCAGATCACGTCGAGCGCCTGCGTCAGCTCCGCGCGATCGGCGAGTGCCGCCACCTCGGCCGCGAGGCCGCCGAAGTCGCCCGCGAGCTCCGGGTCGGTGTCGACGGCCGGGATCGCGCCGTCGCGGTAGCGGATGATCATCGCGATCGTCCGGCTTGCGAGGTTGCCGTACTCGTTGGCGAGCTCAGTGTCGTAGCGCGTCTCGAAGCTCGCCGGCGAGACGTTCCCGTCCTGGCCGAAGGAGACGTCGCGCAGGCAGTAGTAGCGCAGCGCGTCGGTGCCGTACTTGTCCATCACCTCGAACGGGTCGAGCACGTTCCCGAGCGACTTGGACATCTTCTTGTCGTCCATCAGCAGGAACCCGTGGACGAACAGGTGCTCGGGGAGCTCGAGGTCGGCAGCCATCAGCAGCGCCGGCCAGTAGACGCCGTGGAACTTGAGGATGTCCTTGCCGATGAAGTGGAAGGTCGCGGGCCAATAGCGCTCGGTCAGGTCCTCGCCTGGCCGGGCGTAGGAGAGCGCCGTCACGTAGTTGAGCAGTGCGTCGAACCAGACGTAGAAGACCTGCTCGGGGTCCCATGGGACGGGCACGCCCCAGCGTAGGTTGGCGCGCGAGAGCGAGACGTCCTGGAGCCCCTGGTCGATGAACGAGCGCGCCTCGTTGGCGCGGATCCGCGGCAGCACGAAGTCCGGCTGGTCCCGGTAGAGGCGCTCGAGCGGCTCCTGGAAGGAGGACAGGCGGAAGAACCAGTTCTGCTCGTGCTCGCGCAACAGCGGAATCTCGTGGATCAAGCAGGTGTTACCCGGACCGATCTCGCTCTCCGTCTTGAAGTCTGCGCAGCTCGGGCAGTACCAGCCCTCGTAGATGCCGGCATAGACGTGACCGTTGTCGTGCACCCGCTGGAGGATCTCCTGAACCTTGGCGACGTGCTCGGGGTCGGACGTGCGGATGAAAAAGTCGTTGGAGGCCTCGATCCGCGGCATCAGCGCCTTGAACCGTGCGGCGTTGCGATCGGCCAGCTCGCGCGGCGTGATCCCCTCGCGCTCGGCAACCTGAGCGACCGGCTCGCCGTGCTCGTCGGTGCCGGTGAGGAAGAACACGTCCTCGCCCCGCTGGCGCATGTGGCGGGCGAGGGTGTCAGCGGCGATGGTTGTGTATGCGTGCCCTAGGTGGGGCTGGGCGTTGACGTAATAGATCGGGGTAGTGATGTAGAAGCTCATCGCTAGGGAGAAGGCTATCCGGCGCGGCGGGCCTACCCCTGGAGCGATGGCGGCGCAGGCCTGGGGGTGGTGAGCTCGCGTGGCAGGTCGGGGGCGGTGGGCGGCTGCGAGCGCGGGTTCGCGGCGGGCTTGGCGGGCGGGCTCTACGTGCCCGCGATCCGCCGGCCGCGGTCTGCTCCCGCGATCCGCCGGCCGCGGTCCTCGAGCCGCGGTCTTCGAGCGGTGGGACCCGCCGCGGTCTGCGAGCGGTGGGACCCGCCGCGACGCCCCGTGTCAAAGCATCGTTACGGCGGTCACAGCCCGTCCCCGTCCCCGTCAAGGATTCGCCACAGCCGGCCGTCCTCACGCCCGTCTGGGCACGGAATTCGTCCCGAGGTGCAACCCAGTGTGAATTATTCACCACCAGTGACCACACCCTCAGGAATGGTGGTCGCCGGCGCGCAGATCAGGGGCGCGCCAGCCGCGCCAACGCGCCGGGCGCACCCACGCACCGGCCCCGCCACACCCCACGCCGCGCCCACACGCGCCAGGCAAAGCCCACACCGCGCGGCGACTCCGGCCGACTCCCGCTGACCCCTTCAGTCCTGGCCGTCCGCCGACTGCCGCAGCAGGGTGGAGGTCGTCTGCTCGAGGATCTTGCGCCAGGCGCGGGTCGTCTCGCGCTCGGCCTCGAAGTGCTCGACGACCTTGCGCACGCGGGTGGCGGAGATCTCGATCCCGTGGCGCGCCGATATCCGCTTGAAGCGCTCGTAGTCCTCGGCAAGCTTGAGCGTCACGGACTGGAAGCCGTGGCGGGCGATGTCGACTCGGGAGGCGTAGTTCATGACGCTCGTATCGAACATCAGCTCGTCGTTCGGTCCGGGCTCGATCAGGACGATGTCGACTCCGGGGTAGCGCTCCTCCCATCGCCGTGCCATCTCGTGCAGGCGTTGGTAGGCGAGCAGCTTGAACGTCTGGTAGCCGACCTGGGAGAACCCCATCTCCGACACGCGTCGGACCCGAGACCCGCCCGAGCCCCCAACCCGAGACCCGCCCGAGCCCCCAACCGGAGACCCGCCCGCCGCCGAGGTCCGCTGCTCGATGTCGTTGACGTAGGGAACCAGCGGATTGACCACGACGACGAGCTTCGCGCCTGCCTCGACGGCGATGTCGAGATTGGTGGTCGAGAGGACGCCGCCGTCGATCAGCTGGCGCTGCTTGACCGTCACCGGCTTGTACAGCATCGGCAGCGCCGTCGATGCCCTCACTGCGGTCGAGATCGGCACGTCGTCCCAGCCCTCGGCGCCGAACACGATCCGCTCGCAGGTATCGAGATCGGTGGCCGCGATGTAGAGCTCGTTCGCGAGCAGCCGGAAGTCGTCGGAGCGACCGGGATCGGAGAGGATCGTGCGCACGTAGCGCTCGATTCCCGAGCCGGTGTAGAGCCCGGACGGCAGTGCCTGGGCGAGGCCGACGACGATGTCCACCGCCGACAGCTGGCGGTAGTCGCGCGCCAGGGTACGGAGCAGGCGCAGCAGCACGAGCGGCATCCGCACTCCCTTGGTGATGAACTCGGCATAGTTCGGAGTCAGCAGCGAGTTCACGCCGACGTCGGGAAACGGCGTCGGTATGTCCTGGACGATGACGCGCATCATCTCCTCGGGCGTCACGCCATTGGCCACCGATGCAGCGACGAACGCGCCGGCACTGGTCCCGACGTAGATGTCGAACTCGTTCACCGTCTTATTGACCGCAAGCAGGTCCAGCGCGCGCAGCGCGCCGATCTCGTACACGCCGCCGGTGAAGCCGCCCCCGCCGAGCACGAGCGCGGTCTTGGAGCGTGGGGGGCGTCGGCGTGTCGCGCTCCCTCGCGCACCTGCCTGGCGGTCCTTCGCCTGGTTCTCGAGCTTGACGACCTTGCCCATCCGGCGCCAGAGTGTACGGGCCCGTTCTCCTAACAGCATAAGAAATCCGTTGGCTCTCCTCGCCGCCACGAAGCCCCCGCTCGAGGACCGACTTCACGCCCGACACCGCACCTTTGTCCGCGCCAAGCTGTTTCATAGCCTTGATGCGACGTCTGATCGCAGTGGTAGCGGCCGTGGCGGCGGCCCTGTTGGCGGGCCCCGCCGTACGGATCGCCGCGGCATCCCAGCTGAGCGCGCTGCGCAAGGTCTTCGCCAAGGACCTCAACGCCCGCGGAGGCACGAATGGCGCGCTGGTCGTGGACATGAACACGGGCCAGACCCTGTACTCGTTCAAGGACCAGATCGGACGCATGCCCGCGTCCAACGAGAAGCTCTACACCACCGCGACGGCGCTGCTGCGCTTCGGAGCGAACGCGCAACTCCAGACCACCGTCTACGGCGTCGGCTCGCTCGCGAAGAACGGAACCTTCGACGGCAGCCTTTACCTACATGGCGGAGGGGACCCATCGTTTGGCTCGACCACCTTCGATAACTACTTCTATGGCACGGACGTCACCCACGCGACGATGCAGTCGCTCGTCGCGCAGCTCGTCGCGGGGGGAATTAAGTCGATCAACGGCGACATCTACGGCGACGCGTCCTACCTCGACGCGGCCACAGGCACCGAGCCATATCACTACCAGCCCTCCTTCGACCTCGGCAGCCCGCTGAGCGCGCTCGACTACAACCGCGGGTGGACCGATCTCGACGGCTACTACTTCCAGGCCAATCCGCCCCTGTACGCGGCCCAGCAGCTCGTGCTCGCGCTGCGGACGGCGGGAGTGAAGATCCCGAAGAACAGAGCCTTCACCGGCAAGACCCCGATCGGGGCCCCGGCGCTCGCGAGCGTCAGCTCGCCGCCGATGTCGACCTTGATCGCCTTGACGAACACACCGTCAGACAATTTCTTCGCCGAGACGCTGATCAAGGACCTCGGCGCGCGTTTCGGCGGCCGCGGCTCGACCGCGGCCGGCGCGGCAGTAGTGCGGGCCGAGGTCGCCTCGCAGTTCGGGATTCATCCCGAGATCTACGACGGGTCGGGACTCTCGCGCAGCGACTCGTCGAGCCCGCTGGACATCGTCACCGTGCTCGAGCACATGGCGAGCAACACCGACTTCGTCGAGTCGCTCGCGATCGCCGGCGAAACCGGCACCCTGCAGGACGAGATGGTCGGGACGAACGCGCAGGGGCAGTGTCGCGGCAAGACCGGCACGCTGCACGACGTCTCGGCGCTGTCCGGCTACTGCCTGGCGCGGGACGGGCACACGCTCGTGTTCTCGATCATGCAGAACTACGTCGACCCGGACGCCGAGCACCCCCTGCAGGACAAGATGGCCGAGGCGCTCGTGAGATACGACGGCCAGTCGCTCGCGGCATCGCCGGAACCGCCCGGCGCCGCCGCCGTCCTTAAGCTTCGCTGAACTCTGAGCGCCGGCGGCGAGGGCGGGCGAGGTGCTCGCTACGGTGAGGTGGTGCCGGTCCTCCGCGCAGATCGCCTCACGAAGACCGTGGGGGTCGGGCGAGCGGCGCGCCGCGTGCTCGACGAGGTCAGCCTTAGCGTCGAGGCCGATGAGGTCGTCGCGATCCTCGGCCGGTCGGGCAGCGGCAAATCGACGCTGCTGCACCTGCTGGGCGGGCTCGACTCGCCCGACGCCGGCGAGATCATCCTGGGCGACGATCGACTCACGGGTCGCAGTGCCCGGGCGCTGGCGCGGATTCGGCTGCGCCACGTCGGGTTCGTGTTCCAGCAGTTCCAGCTGATCGAGGAACTGAGCGGCGCGGAGAACGTGCTGATGCCGACCCGGCTGCCGGGCGCCCCCGCCGGGGGCGAGCGCCGAGCCGCCAAGCTGCTCGACGAGCTCGGGCTCGCCGATGTCGCTGACCATCTTCCGCACGAGCTCTCGGGCGGCGAGCAGCAACGTTTCGCGTTCGCCCGGGCGCTCGTCAACGGGCCGAAGGTCGTCCTTGCCGATGAGCCGACGGGGAGTCTCGACGCGGAGAACGGCGCCGCCGTACTGGAGCTGCTGCGGGGACTGACCGGTCGGGCTGTCGTGATCGTGACCCACGAACCAGACGCGGCCGCGATCGCAGATCGAATCTTGCAGCTGGCCGACGGGAATCTGGTGACCGAGTCCTCGACCCGGGGAGATTCGATCGCCGGCCGGGCGCGCTCCGTGGTCGCGTGGCGGCCTGACCCATGAATGCGCTGCGGTCAGCGTTCGGCGAGGCCCGTCGCGGACTGCGGCTTCGTCTCCGCGGGACGCTGCTGACGGCGATGGGAATCGCGCTCGCGGCGGCGATGCTCGCCGCCGCGGTAGTCGTCGGCGAGGGGCTGGGCGGCGGCTTCAATCGTGCCGCGCGAGCGGCCGATCTGCCCGACGTGATCGTGCGCTTCGACCCGGAGTCAGCTTCCGTAGTGGACAACCGCATCCGCGCGCTGCCCGACATCGCCTCCTACTCGACGCGCCTAGAGTTCACCAATGTCGGGATCGCGGCCGGTGGACAGCGGCGCGGGGACGCGGTGGCCGAGGTCATGTCGGGCTCGGGGCGGCCCGGATACGCGGTGGTGGCCGGACACAATCTCGCACCCGTCGGCTCCCAGGTGCTGATCGAGCTCGCGTTCGCGCAGGCGTGGCACATTCGCCTGGGGAGCACCTTTTACGTCTCCGGGCTCGGCCCCCAGCGCGTCGTCGGGTTCGCGGAGGCGCCCGACAACGTCGGCTACCCGCTCGCGAAGCCCCGCTTCTACCTGTCGCGGCCCGCGATCGAGGCGAGGTTCGGCCGACAGGCGAATCCTCGGGTGAACCTGGCCGAGATCTGGCTACGCAACCCTCGCTACCTGAACGAGGTCCTCGTGCAGGCGCGCGCGAGCAGCTTCGGCCTGCACGACATCCAGTTCGCGACGCGCTCGGGCGTCAAGGTGCTGCTCGACCAGGCGGCCGGGATCGTGATCGATCTGCTGGTCGCGCTGTCAGTGATCGCCCTGGTGACCGCAAGCGTGATGCTCGCCGCGTCGGCACGCGCCGAGGTCCAGCGGCGCCTGGGTGCGATCGGGGTGCGCCGCGCGGTGGGTGCGTCGCGGGAACACGTGGCGCTGGCGCAGGGGCTGGAGGCGATGATGGTCGCCGTTCCGGCGGCCGCCCTCGGACTGGTGGCGGGCGTGCTCGCCACCTACGGACCCGATGATCGACTGCTGACGATGCTCAACGAGCCGCCTCCCGGGGCCGCGTTGGTGCTGCCGCTGGCGGCGGCGTGGCTCGCGAGCGTGGCGATTCCGGTGCTCGGGGCGGCGTGGCCCGCGTGGCGGGCGGCGGGCCGCTCGCCGGTCGGGCTGCTCCGCGGTGGCGAGCTCGAGGCGCGAGCACCAGGCGCGCGGCGCTCAGCGCGGCGCTCAGCGCGGCGCTCAGCGCGGCGGCGCGGCGGCCTCGGAGCCCTCGGCGCGCGGCTCGTCGCCGCGCGTCGGGCGCGGCTCGCGGCGACGGTCGTGACGCTCGGGCTCTCGACGGGGTTCGTGCTGCTGATGCTCGCGCTGGCGTCGGGGCTGAGCGCGCTCGAGACTGATCCCGGGGCGCTCGGCAAGCGCTACCAGCTGACCGCGTCGCTGCCGGTGACTGCCATCCCGCGGGTGCGCGCGATCCCCGGCGTGCAGGCCGCAGCGCCGCGCTACGAGGTGGAGGCCGCCGACTCGTTCTCGCTCGGTGAGACGATCGACGTCATCGCTTATCCGGGCAACCACGCGGTCTTCGAGGCACCACCGCTGGTCTCCGGGAAGCGCCTGCGCGGGTCAGACGAGGCCGAGGTCGGGGTGGGCTTGGCCGATGCCCTCGGTCTGAGCCCCGGCTCGACGCTGGCGATCGCCCTCTCCTCCGGCGATGAGCTGCGACTACGGGTGGCTGGGCTGGTGAGCTCGCTCGACCACGACGGCCGGGTGGCGTACATACCGGCGGAGGCGCTGCTGGCCGCGGATCCGTCGGCGCCTTACCAGATCGCCGTGAGGGTGACGCCAAATGCGAACCAGGGCAACGTAACCGCGGCGCTCACGAGACTCGGGGGCGAGCCGACGCAGGCGAGTGGGGCCACAGCGCGCGGCGTGCCGCTGGTCGAGACGCTCAGGGCGATCCTGCTCGCGATCGCGATCGTCGACGGCCTCGTATGCCTGTACGCGCTGATCCAAGCGTGCACGCTGACGGTGCAGGAGCGCCGCCGGACGGTCGCGGTGCTGCGCGCGTGCGGCGCGGGGTCAGGTGCGGTGCGGCGGCTGCTGTTCGGCGCGGCGCTCGCGCTCGTCGTCCCCGCGGCGGCTGTGGGCGTCCTGCTCGAGCATTTCGTGTTCGGCCCCGCGCTCGCGAACCTGGCCGCAAGCTACGCCACGCTCCCGCTCGAGGCGACGTCGGCGGAGGTGCTGGCGACGCTCGCGGGGTTGGCGCTCGCCGGGACCGTCGCGGTCGTCTGGGTCGCGCGGCAGGCCGCGCGTGAGTCGGTCGTCTCGGGACTCGCTTCGCGATGAGGCGAACGCGATGAGGCAAACGCTGAGGCCCGGGATGAGGCGGACGCGATGAGGCGAATCACCCGTCGCCGGGCGCTCGGCGAGGCGCTCGCGGGCGCCGTGCTCCTGACGGGATGCGGGGCCTCGGGAGGGCCGGTGGCCGCGGGTTCGGGCTCAACGCTCGAGTCCACCTGGGAGGACCCGGTCGGAGATGGGCAGCTCCGCGTCGGACCGGGGGAGCCGCTGATCGACCGCACCGAGCTCGGGCGGCGCGCAGCGGGGGGCTCGGTCCTGGCGACCTTCGCCCACGTGACCGACACCCACGTGCTCGACGCCTCCTCGCCGGCGCGCGTGAGCTTCCTCGATCGCCTCGGCCCGCCGTTCCAGTCGACGTTCCGCCCTCAGGAGACACTGACGGCACAGGTGCTCGCGGGGACCGTCGCATCCGTCCGCGCGCTTGGCCCGCAGCTCGTGATCCAGGGCGGCGACCTGATCGACAATGACCAGCACAACGAGCTGGCGCATGCGCTCGCCGTACTCCGGGGCGGCGCTGTGCAACCGGGGAGCGGGCCAGACGGGTACTACGGCGTGCAGCTCGCGTCGAACCCCGACCCGTTCTATTACCGGCCCGACGTCGACGCGCCCAGGTACCCCGGGCTGCTGCGGGCCGCGGTTCAGGAGTTTGCCAGCCGGGGACTCTTCGCACCGTGGTACCCGGTACTCGGCGATCACGACGTGCTCGTCGCCGGCGAGATCGTGCCCACGCCGCTGACGCGGGCGCTGGCGGTGGGCGATCGGGCGTTGTGGGAGCTGCCCCCGGGGCTGGCGCTGCCGCCGGGAGCGCGTGCGCAGGCGGCCTCCTCGCCGGACGGTCCGCCCGACCCGGGGCTGGTCCAGTCGTTCCTCACGCGCGCGCTGGCGGGGCCGACCGTGAGCGTGCCCGCGGATCCGACGCGGTCGGAGATGACGCTAGAGGAGGTCGTGGGGGCGCTGCGGGCGGCTCAGGGGTCGGGCGCGTCGGCTGGGACCGACACGCCCGCGGGTGCCGGACCTGCCGGCGCGCGCCTGGACTACACGCTCGACGCCGGGCCGCATGTACGCCTGATCGTGGTCGACCTCGTGCGACGCGAGGGCGGCTCCGGAGGGCTGGTCGTGCCGGGTCAGGAGGCGTGGCTCGCCGCACAGCTCGCCGCCGCCGGCGAGCGCTGGGTGATCGTCGTGACCCACCAGCCGCTTCAGAGCTCGGTCGGCGGGGAGGCGCTGATGTCGCTGCTCGACACCTCGCCGCGCGTGATCGCGGCGCTCTATGGCCACATCCATCGCAACGAGATCGTCGCCCGCTTGACACCGGCGGGCGGCTACTGGCTGATTGCCACCGCCTCGCTGATCGACTATCCGCAGCAGGCGCGGGCACTCCGGCTGGTCGCGACCGCAGGCGGAGGCGTGGCGCTCGAGACCTGGATGCTCGACCACGTCTTCCCGGGGTCGCTCGGTCGGATCTCGCGCCAGCTGGCGTTCATCGACGCGCAGGGAGGCAGGCCGCAAGGCTTCGCCGGGTCGCGGCTGGACCGGAACGTCAGGCTCTACCGCGGCGCCGCCTGACGTCAGGCGTCCGCGGGCGCCGCGACGGCGGCCCGCGTCACCCGGCGACCGCAGCCGCGGCGGACCCCTCCGCTTGCGCCGACTGAGCGTGCTCGCGGCTGTCTCGCGAGGAGATGAGGACCGCGGCGAGGATCGCCCCGGCGATGGCGAAGCCGGCGCCGACGAGGAAGGCCCGGTCGAATCCCTTGGTCAGCGCGACTGCCGTGCTATGGACGCCGGAGTGGAGCAGGCTCTGGGTCCGGCTGTTGGCGACCGTGGCGAGGATCGCAAGGCCGAGGGCGCCGCCGACCTGCTGCGAGGTGTTGATCAGTCCCGAGGCGAGACCCGCCTCCTGGGGTTCCGTGCCCATCACGGCGGCGATCGTCACCGAGACGAAGGCAAACCCGAGCCCGACAGCGGCAAGGAGCGACGGACCGAGGACGTCCGCGACGTAGGAGCCGCCGGGCGTGTGCACCCGAGAGAACCACACCAGGCCGGCCGCGATCAGCAACAGGCCCGCGATCAGCGTCGGCTTGAAGCCGAGCCGTGTGACCAACTGCGAAGCACCCCCGGCCGACAGGATGATCCCGATCGCCAGCGGCAGGTAGGAGAGCCCTGTTCTGATCGGCGAGTAGCCGAGCACGTCCTGGAGGTAGAGCGAGATGAAGAAGAACATCGAGAACAGCGCCATGCCGATCAACAGACCGACGATGTTCGCCCCCCTGAGCGTCCGCAGGCGGAAGATCGAGAATGGCATCAGCGGGTTGCGCTGGCGCACCTCGATCACGAGGAAGGCGGCGAGCAGCAGTGCCGAACCCGCGAGGCGCAACAGCGTCGCCGTCGATCCCCACCCGTCGTTGACGGCCTCGACGACGGTGTACACGAGCAGCGCAAGGCCGGCGGTCACGGTGACCGCGCCGGGTATATCGAAGGTCTTCGTCTCGTCACCGGAGCGGCTCTCGACCAGGATGCGCGGTGCCATGATCGCGGCCGCGATCCCGATCGGGACGTTGACGAAGAGCACCCAGCGCCAGCTCAGCCCGCTGGTGAGGATCCCACCGAGGAGCACGCCGACGGCGCCGCCGGCGCCCGCCACGGCGCCCCAGATGCCTAGCGCACGGTTGCGTTCGGACCCTTCAGCGAACGTGGTCGTGAGGATCGAGAGCGCCGCCGGGGACACGATTGCCGCGCCGAGGCCCTGGATGGCGCGCGCGACGATGAGCCAGCCCTCGGACTGGGCAAGCCCGCCGCCGAGCGAAGCGAACGAGAACAGCACCAGGCCGATCATGAACATGCGCCGGCGCCCGAGCAGATCGGCCATGCGTCCGCCGAGCAGGAGGAAGCCCCCGAAGGTCAGCGTGTACGCGTTGACGACCCACGACAGGTCGTCTCGGGAGAAGTGCAGATGGCGTCCGATCGACGGCAGCGCAACGTTCACGATCGACGCGTCGATGACGATCACGAATTGCGTCATTGCCAGGAGCAACAGGGCGAGATTCTTCGCCCTTGGTGTGTCGAGCGACTTCATGGAAGGTGACCTCCGATTCCGCTTGCGCGCCACACGATACGGAACTATGATTCCGTTTGTCAAGCACCCGAGCGTGAAACTTCCCACGATGGACACATCAGCCGACACCAAGCCCGGGCTGCGGGCCGACGCCCGCCGCAACCATGAGAAGATCATCGACGGCGCTCGTCAGGTGTTCGCTCGCAACGGGGCATCGGCACAGATGGAGGACGTCGCGCGAGCGTCCGGCGTCGGCGTCGGGACGGTGTACCGCCACTTCCCGACGAAGGAGGCGCTGATGACCGAGCTCGTCCGACGCAATTTCGAGCTCTTCGCAAGTGCAGCCCGCGACGCGCTGACCGACGATCGCGAGCCGTTCGAGGTGCTCGCGGACGTGCTCCGCCGCAACGCCGAGCTCACCGCCGGCGACACCGCCGTTCAGCAGGCGATGATGGGCGCCGGAGCGGAGGTCTGGGCGGGCACAGAGCCCGAGCGGCACCGGCTCGGGCAGCTCTTTCAGGAGCTCGTCGAACGCGCCCAGCAGGCGGGCACGATGCGGCCCGACCTCGGCGCGGACGACATCCCGATGCTGATGTGCGGCGTCTGCGCGACGATGGGTCACACGGCCTCGGGGTTCGATTGGCGCCGGCACCTCGAGCTCGCCATCGACAGCCTTCGCGCGTGTGAGGGGAGCCGGGACGCGCTTCGCGGGAGCCGGGACGCGCTTCGCGCGCTGTGAGGGGAGCCGGGACGCGCTTCGCGCGCTGTCACCGGAGCCGTGACACCGACAGCCCACGCGAATGCTCGCGATCGAAGCGCGTGAAGTCTGTGGGACCCCCGAGAAAACCGCTCACATCGCTACACGGGCGCTTTGAACCTGACGCGCTCGGGTTCGCGCACGCACACGACCGGAATGGTGGCGGCGTCGGTGGATTGCCCAGCGGTGCACGTCCAACCCTCAACAGTGCAGGATGTGCGCGACGCGCCGCCATCCACGGGGATGCACGAGGACCTGCTGCGCTGCCAGGCTGCGATGAGCTTACGGGCTTGTCCGCAGGAGACCCCCGACGCCTCGATCGGCAGAGCCACGCTCAAGCCGTGACCGTTGAGCTGACCGCAACCCCTCGCTGCCGTCGAGGGCGCGGCGAGCCGAGCGGGAAAGTCGACGAGCGCCACAGACTTCCCGTAGCACACGACAAAGTGGTCGTTGGCGGCGATTTCGCACGTGAAGCGTTGCGTCGATCGGGAAGCGCTGCCTGCGGCTCGCACCACCCTGGTGGATGACCGAGTTTCGCCTCGCCGCGCGCGAACGCGGCAAACAGATCGCGGGGCCAAGGCACAGCCCGTGCGAGGACCGCTGTAGATCTCGTGGCCGCAGCTGTTGGCGCCCGACTCGGCCGGAGTGCCATCCTGTAGGTCATCGCTCGCCCCCCGTAGCTCGGGCTATGCGCGAACGCCGAGGCCGCCGCACCGACGGCCGCCGCGCCGACGACCGCCGCGCCGACGACCGCCGCGCCGGCAGCGATGATCGCCGCGACGAGCCACACCGGTGCTGTCTTGCGCACGATGCGCAAGGCAACAATGCTGCCCTGATCGTGGGCCGACCAAACGGTGAAGATGTGAGCTGGCCGCGGGCTGAGGGTCGGACCTGCGCCCAGGGTGCTGGTGAGCAGTCGGCCTAGGCCCTGATTTCCGGAGCATGCGCGAGGTCTACGAGTCGGCCAGCAGCTTCAGCAGCCCCACCTCGTCGAGCACCGGCACCTCCAACCGCTCCGCCTGCGCGAGCTTCGAGCCGGGGCTCTCGCCGGCGACCACGTGGGAGGTCTTGCGCGATACCGATCCGGTCACGCGGCCACCGGCAGCGATGATGCGCTCGGTCGCCTGCTCGCGCGTGAGCGTCGGCAGCGTGCCGGTGAGCACGAGCGTCTGGCCGGCGAGCGGACCTTCCCCGGGGGGCGGGCCCTCCTGCTCGAAGCGAAGCCCCTGTTCGCGCAGGTCCTCGATCAGCGCCCTCATCTCGGAATCGGCGAGCTGCGCGTGGATGACCAGGGCCATCTTCGGCCCGACGCCCGGCGTCTGCTCGATGTCCTCGGGAGTGGCCGCGAGCAGCGCGTCGATTCGGCGAAACTGCTGGGCGAGATTGCGGCCGGTGACGTAGCCGACCTCCTCGATCCCGAGCGCGTAGAGGACGCGCCCGAAGGGCTCGCGCTTGGATGCCTCGATCGCGGCCACGAGCTTGGCGGCCGACACCGCTCCGAACCCCTCGAGCTCGGCGATCTTCTCGGCCTCGAGGCGATAGAAGTCGGCGGCGGTGCTGACCCATCCGAGCTCCATGAAGTGGCTCACCTGCTTCTCGCCGAGCCCGTCGATGTCCATCGCGCCGACGAAGTGCTTGAGCAGCTGCCAGCGGCGACCGGGGCAGGCGCGGTTCGGGCATCTCGTGAACACCTGCCCCTCGTCCTTGATCGTTGGCGTGTTGCAGACGGGGCAGCGCTCGGGCGGCCGGGGCGGCGGCGGCCGATCCTCGCGCTCTGCCACGTGAGGCGCGGGCGAGAGCACCTGGGGGATCACGTCTCCCGCTCGCAGCACGATCACCTCCTCCCCTGGCCTGATGTCCTTGCGCGCGAGATCCTCCTCGTTGTGCAGGGTCGCGAGCTTGACCGTCACGCCCCCGACCTGAACCGGCTCGAGCATCGCGTACGGATGCAGGTCACCGAACTTCCCGGGGTTCCAGCCGATCTCCTTGAGCGTCGTCATCGCGGTCGTCGGCGGGAACTTCCACGCGATCGCCCAGCGCGGGTCGCGCCCGACGACGCCGAGCCGGCGCTGAAGCTCGAACTGGTTGACCTTGACCACCACGCCGTCGATCTCGAACTCGAGCGATCCCCGTCGCTCTTCCCACTGGCGGCACTGCGCCACCACGTCGTCCTCGGCGGAGAGCACCTTCACGTCGGGATGGACCGGGAAGCGATGCGAGCGCAGCCACTCCAGCGACTCCGAGTGAGTCTCGAAGGCGATTCCCTCGGTCGCGCCGACGGCGTAGCACCACAGCGACAGCGGACGCTCGGCGGTGAGCTTGGGATCGAGCTGTCGGATCGTCCCCGCGGCCGAGTTCCGCGGATTCATGAACGTCGACAGACCGGCCGCCGCTCGCCGCTCGTTGAGCGCGGCAAAGTCGGGCAGCGACATGTACACCTCGCCCCGCACCTCGATCAGCGGTGGCGCATCGCCTGAGTCGATGCGCAGCGGAACGGTCGGGATCGTGCGCAGGTTATGCGTCACGTCCTCGCCGACCTCGCCGTTGCCGCGCGTAGCGCCGCGCTCGAGTACGCCGTCGCGGTAGATCAGGGAGATCGCCAGCCCGTCGATCTTCGGCTCGGCGACATATTCGAACTCTGGGTCCTCGATCCCCTCACGTGCGAGGTGGTTGTGCATGCGCTGGATCCAGGCACGCAGCTCCTCCGCCGAGCGCACGTTCGCGAGCGAGAGCATCGGCAGCGGATGCCTGACCTTGACCAGGTTCCCGACGGGCTCACCGCCCACCCGCTGAGTCGGTGAGTCGGGCGTGACGAGCTCGGGATGCTCGGCCTCGAGAGCGCGGAGCTCGTCAAGCAGGGCGTCGTAGGCATCGTCGCCGATCTCGGGGTCGTCGAGGACGTAGTAGCGATGGCCGTGGTAGTCGAGCAGGCGCCGCAGCTCGTCGATGCGCGCGGCCGGGTCCCCGGTCACGAACCCAAGTCCCGGGCCGCAGGAGCGATCAGCCGCGCGAGATCGCGGCGGCGCAGCTCGTCCATGCCCGTATGGTCGGTGAGGTCGAAGTGGATCGGCGTGACCGCGATTCTGCCCTGCGCCACGGCGACAAGGTCGGTGCCGATCTCCTCGCGCTCGTAGCTCGCGTCGCCGTAGATGCGGTACAGCCGTCTGCCTCCCAAGCCCTCTTCCTCGAGCGAGAGCTCGTCGCGGTACAAGCGCTTGCCGAGGCGGGCGACCTCGACTCCGTCGGGGTCCGCGCCGGGAACGTTGATGTTAAGCAGCGTGCCCGGCGCGAGCGGCGACGAGGCGAGCTCGGCGACGAGGCTGGCCGTGAACGACGCGGCGACGTCGAAGACGAACCGGGAGCCGGCCCGGAAGTCGAGCTCGAGCGCGCGCGACTGCTGCGATACCGCGATCCCGGGGAGGCCGAGGACGATCGCCTCGAGGGCCGCGGCGACGGTCCCCGAGTAGGTGATGTCGTCGCCGAGGTTCGAGCCGTGATTGATCCCCGAGACGACGAGCTCCGGTTCGTGGCCGCCGACGAGCCCGAGCCGCGCGAGCCGCACGCAGTCGACCGGGGTCCCATCGGTCGCGTAGCCGATGGTGCCGTCTTCGAAGTCGACCTCCTCGACCCAGAGCGGCCGGCGCGTGGTGATCGATCGAGCCATCGCCGAGCGGTTGCGGTCGGGTGCGACGACGGCAAGCTCGACGCCCGGCACCTCGAGCAGCGCGCGCCGGAGCGCCTGCAGGCCGGCGGCCGCGATTCCGTCGTCGTTGGTGAGGAGGATACGCACGGGGTGGATCCTAGAGCCGGCGAAGGCGGCCGAGCACGCGCTCGCCGCCGTACGCCACCCCTGCCAGGTACAGGCCGTGCGGCGGCGCGGTCGGCCCGGCATCGGCGCGCGGGCGCCCGCCGAGCAGCGTGGCGAAGCCCTCGACCGTCCGTCGGCCGCGCCCGACCTCGAGCATCGTCCCGACGAGGACGCGGTTCATCTGGCGCATGAACGCGTCCGCCTCGATCCAGAACTCGAGCACGTCGCCGCGCGCGCGCCACGAGGCCGCAAGGACGTGACGCTCGAAGCGGACGTGCCCGGTCTCGGTCGGCGTGAAAGCGGTGAAGTCGTGGCTGCCGACGAGCGCCGCCGCGCAGGCATCGAGCGCGTCGCCGTCGAGGCGATGCGGGCAGTGCAGCGCTCGGCCGCGCTCGTGGGCGCTGCGCGGACGGCGGGCGAGCACGCGGTAGCAGTAGACCCGGCTGGTCGCGTCGCGTCGCGCATCGAACCCGGCACGTGCCTCCTCGCAGGAGAGCACAGCGACGTCGTCCGGGAGCACGGCGTTAAGGCTGAGGGCGCAGGCGGGCTCCCCCGCGTAGCTCGCGACCTGGCCCCACGCGTGGACGCCGCGGTCGGTCCGACCGGCGACCGTCAACGCCACGGGTTCGCGCCGCAGGACGACGGCAAGCGCGTGCTCGAGGACGTCCTGCACGGTCCGCGCCCTCGTTTGACGCGCCCAGCCGGCGAACTCGGTGCCGTCGTATTCGAGCACGACCTTGGTGACCGCGTCTGACTTCGTGCCCCCGGCAGGGTCCGGCATCCGCCGGGCCCTACACGAGCTCCAACAGCACCATCTCGGTCGAGTCCGAGCGGCGGGGGCCCAGCTTCAGGATCCGCGTGTAGCCACCCGACCTGGCGACGTAGCGTGGCCCGATCTCCTCGAACAGCTTGTGGACGACGAACTTGTCCTGCCCGAGGGTCGACAGCGCCTGGCGGCGGGCGTGCAGGTCGCCACGCTTAGCCAGCGTGATCAGCTTCTCGACCTCGGGCTTGACGGCCTTCGCCTTCGTCTCGGTGGTCTCGATCCGTTCGTGGTCGATGACCTCCTTGCAGAGGTTCATGAGCAGCGCCTTACGGTGCGAGGAGCTGCGGCTCAGTTGGTAGCGCTGACGTTGGTGGCGCATCTCATCCCTAATCTTGGCGCAGCGAGAGCCCGCGTGCGTGGAGGGTCTCGATGACCTCGTCGATCGACTTCTTGCCGAAGTTCGGGATCGCGTTCAGCTCGCTCTCGGTCTTCGAGATCAGGTCGCCGACGGTCTGGATGCCCGCTCGCTTGAGACAGTTGTAGGAACGGACTCCGAGCTCGAGCTCCTCGATCAGGATGTCGTCCATCGCGTTGGCGGGCCGACTGGCACCGACGAAGCGGTCGTTGCCGCCGACCATCGCCGGCTCGAGCACGGGCCCCACGCCCTCGCGCAGCTCGACGACGCGGTCGGCGTCGGTGAAGATCGCAAGCTGCGAGATGAGGATCTCCGCCGCCTCGCGGAGCGCGGCGTGGGGATCGATCGAGCCGTCGGTCTCGATGTCGAGCGTCAGCTTGTCGAAGTCGGTCTTCTGGCCGACGCGCGCCTGCTCGACGTTGTAGGCGACCCGGCGCACGGGCGAGAAGATCGAGTCGATGGGAATGACGCCGATCGGCTGGTCGGGCGACTTGTTCTCCTCGGCGGGCCGGTACCCCCGCCCACGTCCGATCGTCAGGTAGACCTCGAGCTTGGTCTTGCGCTCGAGCGTGGCGATGTGGGCGTCGGGGTTGAGGATCTCGACGCCGGAGGGCAGGTCGATGTCCTTGGCGGTGATATCCCCCGGTCCGGTGACGACGAGCGGGGCTTCGATCTCCGTCGCGTCGGAGTGCATCCGGCACACAATCCCCTTCAGGTTCAAGACGATATCCGTCACATCCTCCTTGACGCCGCGGATCGTCGAGAACTCGTGCGCGACACCCTCGATCCGGACGCTCGTCACCGCAGCACCGGCGAGCGAGGACAGCAGCACGCGCCGGAGGGAGTTACCGAATGTGTAACCGAAGCCACGATCGAGTGGCTCGATCGTGAACGAGCCGCGGTTTTCTTCGACCGACTCGCTAGAGATTCGGGGGACTTGGAAGTCGAGCATCAGGGTCCTAACGTCGTGGGTTCTCGCCGCCGCCGAGGCGGCTCGTCAGACGCCGCCGGCCGAGCCAGGCCCGGCGGCAGTCAAAGTGTCACTTCGAGTAAAACTCGACGATGAGCTGCTCCTGCACAGGAGCAGCTATCTCTCGCCGCTCCGGCTTGCGCAGCACTTTCGCCGTGAGGGAATCGTGGTCTGCCTGAAGCCAAGCCGGGACCTGACCGGTGAGCTCCGTGGCGTCGCGAATGACCTGGCCGGCCGTCGAGCGCGCATGGATCGCGATCACGTCGCCGTCGCGCAGCTGATAACTCGGGATGTTCACGCGCCGTCCGTTGACGGTCCAGTGGCCGTGGAGGACGAGCTGGCGCGCCTGGCGCCGGGAGGCCGCGAACCCGAGCCGGACGAGCACGTTGTCGAACCGGCACTCGAGCATGCGGAGCAGGTTCTCGCCGGTGACGCCGGGCTGGCGACTCGCCTTCTCGTAGTAGATCCGGAACTGCTTCTCGAGCACACCGTAGTAGCGCCTGGCTTTCTGCTTCTCGCGGAGCTGGACGCGATACTCGCTCTGGCGCTGACGCCCGCGGCCGTGCTCACCCGGCGGGTAGGAGCGGCGCTCGACGCCGCACTTATCGGTCAGGCAGCGCTCGCCCTTGAGGAAGAGCTTCTGGCCCTCCCGACGGCATTGCTTGCATTGCGGACCTGTCTCACGTGCCATGTCGCTCTCCCCCTATACCCGGCGCCGCTTGCGGGGGCGGCAGCCGTTGTGCGCCTGCGGCGTCACGTCCCGGACAATCGTCACCTCGAGGCCGGCGGCCTGAAGCGAGCGGATCGCGGTCTCGCGCCCCGAACCGGGGCCCTTCACGAACACTTCGACCTTCTGCAAACCGTGCTCGATGCCCTTGCGCGCGGCGGCGTCGGCGGTGACCTGGGCGGCGAACGGGGTCGACTTGCGCGAGCCCTTGAAGCCGGCGCCGCCGGCGGACTCCCACGCGATCACGTTGCCCTCCCGGTCGGTGAGCGAGACGATCGTGTTGTTGAAGGAGGTCTTGATGTGGGCCTGGCCGACGGGAATGTTCTTACGCACACGGCGGCGGCCGCGCTGCGGCCTCTTGGGTGCGGGACTCACTTCTTACCCGCTCTCTTCTTGCCCGCGACCTGCATGCGCTTCGGACCCTTGCGCGTGCGCGCGTTGGTCTTCGTGTTCTGCCCTCGGACGGGGAGGCCGCGACGGTGGCGCAGACCCCGGTAGCAGCCGATCTCCTGGAGGCGCTTGATGTTCTGCGAGCGCTCCCGGCGCAGATCGCCCTCGACCGTCACCGATGTATCGATCGCGTCGCGGAGCTTGACGATCTCGTCGTCGGTGAGGTTGCGCACGTAGGTGTCGGGCGAGACGCTCACCTCTTGCAGCAGCTTGTTCGCCGTCGGACGACCGATTCCGTAGATGTACGTCAGGCCGATCTCGACGCGCTTGTTGAGCGGGATGTTGACCCCCGAGATTCGTGCCATCAGCCTTGCCGTTGCTTGTGACGCGGGTTCGGGCAGATGACGAGCACACGCCCGTTACGGCGGATGACTTTGCACTTCTCGCACATGGGCTTGACAGACGGGCGTACCTTCATTGTTTCCTCTGCTTCGGATGGTTCCGGCCGGTGGCGGCTCTGGCGACCGTTGTGGCCGCCGCTACCGCACCGGGGAGAGCTTCGCAGCGCAACAAAACACGCTACGAGCGCAACGGCGCATGGTAGCAGGCACGCCTGGAGATCATGCCGCCGCGCGGCCGTCGCCGGTCTCGTGCCAGGGCGTGAGCACGCGCGGACCGTCGGGAGTGATCGCGACCGTGAACTCGAAATGAGCGGCCAGCGAGCCGTCCTGGGAGTAGATCGCCCAGTGGTCGTCGCCCATCCGCACCGCGTGGCGCCCGGCGGTCACCATCGGCTCGATGGCGAGGACCATTCCCACCTCGAGCGGGATTCCGGTGCCGGGCTTGCCGTAGTTCGGAATCTGCGGATCCTCGTGCATGCTGCGCCCGATCCCGTGACCGACGAGCGTCCGCACGACCGAGAATCCCGCCGCCTCGACGTGATGCTGAACGGCATGCGAGACGTCACCGAGTCGGTTCCCGACGTGGCACTGCTCGACGGCCAGGTACAGCGACTCCTCGGTCGCGCCCAGGAGCTTGCGGGCGACGGGCGTCACCGGCCCGACGGGGAACGTGCGCGCCGCGTCGGCCACCCAGCCGTTGCGGATGACCCCGACGTCCACGGAGAGAATGTCGCCGCGGGCGAGCTTGTAGCGGCCGGGAATACCGTGCACGATCATCGAATTGGGAGAGGCGCAGATCGAGCCCGGAAAGCCTCGATAGCCCTTGAATGCGGGCTCCGCACCCTGAGAGCGGATGAACTTCTCGGCCGCCGCGTCGAGCTCGACGGTGCTCACCCCGGGTCGGATCTTCGACGCGACGAGGTTGAGCGTCTTGACGAGGATGACGCCCGCATGCGCCATCTGCTCGATCTCCTTTGGGTTCTTCTTGATGATCACTGCTTGATTACGACGGCTTGAGCGCGCCCGAACGACGACGGCGGAGTCAGACGTCATCCTCCATACGGAGGGTCGCGATCACGGCGCGGATGTGGTCGTTGACGTCGGCTGGACTGCGCGTGCCGTCGATCCGGCGCATCAGGCCCCGCTCGTCGTAGTACTCGATCAGCGGCTCCGTCTGCTCGTGGTACACGTGCAGCCGGTTCTGCACGACGTCCGGCTTGTCGTCGTCGCGCTGGACCAGGCGAGAGCCGTCTTGGTCACAAATCCCTTCGCGCTTGGGGGGATCGAAGTCAACGTGGTAATTGTGTCCCGACTTGACGCACACCCGCCGTCCCGAGATACGGCGGACGACCTCCTCGTCGGGGACGTCGATGAGAAGCGCGGCGGTCACACGTCGAGCGAGCTGTGAGAGCAGCTTGTCGAGCTCCTTGCCCTGCTCGAGCGTGCGCGGGAAGCCGTCGAGGATGAAACCGTCCTGGGCATCGGGGGCTTGCAGGCGCTCGGCCGCCATCTTCACGATCAGGTCGTCGGGCACGAGGTCACCGGCGTCCATGTACTTCTGCGCCTCCTTGCCCAGCTCCGTGCCCTCCTTGACGTTCTCGCGCAGCATGTCGCCGGTGGAGATGAAGGGCAAGCGAAAATCGCTACGCAGCCTGTCGGCCTGAGTTCCCTTGCCGGCCCCCGGTGGGCCGAAGAGGATGAGGTTCAGCTCGGACACGAGGTCGCACTCTAGCGGGCGGGCGGTTGGCCGGGGCCGAGAGTTCGCGACGCCCGCGGCGCCGGCAGCGTGCGTCGCCGGGCTTCCCGCCCGGCTACTTTAAGAAGCCCTCGTAGTTGCGCATCATCAGCTGTGCCTCGAGCTGTTTCATGGTGTCGAGGGCGACGCCGATGACGATCAGGATCGCGGTGCCGCCGAAGAAGAAGTTCGCGCTCGTCTGGTCGATGAGGATCGTCGGGAGCGCCGCGACGGCGGCGAGGAAGAGCGCGCCGGGAAAGGTCAGGCGGGCGAGGATGCGGTCGAGGAACTCGGCCGTGGGCCGACCTGGTCGCACCCCTGGGATGAAGCCGCCGTACTTCTTCAGGTTCTCGGCCTGGTCCACCGGGTTGAACGTGACCGCGGTGTAGAAGTACGTGAAGACGATGATGAAGATGCTCTCGCCGAGGACGTAGTGCCAGCTCTGGGGGTTGAAGAAGTTCGCGATGCTGGTGGCGAAGTTGTTCTTGTTCTGTCCGACGAGTTGCCCGATCGTCGGCGGGATCGCCATGATGCTGGCGGCGAAGATGACCGGGATCACGCCGGCCATGTTGACGCGGAGCGGCAGATAGGTCTGCCCACCCTGGGTCATGCGGCGGCCGATCACGCGCTTGGCATACTGAACGGGGATTCGGCGCTGGCCCTCCTGCACGAACACGATCGCCGCCACCACGCCGAGGGCTATGAACGGCATCATCACACGGAAGACCTGGTCGGGATTGGTCCACCACGACTGCAGCCCGTGCGGGATCCGCGCGACGATGCTGGCGAAGATGAGCAGCGAGATCCCGTTGCCGATGCCGTGCTGGGTGACGAGCTCTCCCATCCACATCAGCAGGATCGTTCCCGCCGTAAGCGAGATCACGATCAGGAAGACCTTGGCGAGCGTGAAGTTGGTGATCAGGGTCACGCCAGCCGACTGCTCGAAGCTCCTGAACAGGAACACGTAGCCGATCGACTGCGCGAACGCGAGCCCGACGGTCAGATAGCGCGTGTACTGCGTGATCCGCGCCTGGCCGACCTCGCCCTCCTTCTGCAGCTTCTCCAGCGACGGAACCACCACCTGCAGGAGCTGCAGGATGATCGACGCGGTGATGTAGGGCATGATGCCCAGGGCGAAGATGGCGATCCGCCCGAGCCCGCCGCCCGAGAAGAGGTTCAGCAGCCCGAGGATGCTGTTGCCGCCGAGGTCCTTCTGGATCGCGTTGACGGCTGAGTTGTTGATCCCGGGGGCCGGGATGTGCGTCCCCAAGCGGTAGAGCGCCAGGATGCCGGCCGTGAACAGCAGCTTCTTGCGGATGTCATGGACCCTGAAAGCGCTGAGGATCGTCCCGATCATCGCGCGCCCTGGCTCACGATCCTTCGATCAGCTGGCAGGTGCCGCCGGCTGCTTCGATCTGCGCTCGCGCGGCGCCGCTGAACCCGTGCGCGTGCACGGTGAGCGACTTGGTCAGCTCACCCTTGCCGAGGACCTTGACCGGAATGCCCTTGCGCGTGGCGAGCCCTCTGGCCGTCATCGCCTCGAGCGTCACCGACGCACCGGCGTCGAACCTCGCCTCGAGGTCGAGCAAGTTCACGGCCTGGGTGTGCGTGCGGAACGGCTCGAACGGCATCGACTTCTTCATGTGTGGCCCGCGGAGCTTGCGCATCCGCATGTGGATCGGGTTCTGGCCGCCCTCGAAGCGCGCACGGTCCTTGGCGCCCGAGCGCGAGCCGTAGCCCTTCTGGCCGCGACCCGAGGTCTTGCCTGTGCCCGACCCTGCGCCACGGCCGACGCGCTTGCGGGGCCGGCGGCTGCCGGGCGCGGGCTTGAGGTTATGCAGCCCGATCCGCTCCTCGGCCTCGCTCACGACGACTCCTCGACCTCAACGAGATGCCGGACCTTGTCGATCATGCCGCGGATCTGCGGCGAGTCCGCATGCTCCACCGAGTGCCCGATCCGCCGCAGCCCCAGCGAGCGCAAGGTCGCGAGCTGCTTCTTGTCACACCCGTTCCGAGACTTCCGCTGCGTGACGCGAAGGCCACTCACGAGCTCTCACCGGGCTCCGGGCTGGGGTCCACGACCGAGCTCGGGGCGGACGCAACCGGAGCCAGCTCAGGCTCCGGCGGGACGGCTGACGCTTGCGGGCCATTGGGCTCCGCGGCGAGTACGGGATCCGAGGTCAGCGCATCGCCACCCGGCTCCGGGCTCGGGTCCACGGCAGCCGGCTCGGGGTCGCCGGCAGCGGCGGGCTCCCCAGCCTCGGCTTCCGAGCCATCAACGGGGGTTGAGTCGCCATTCGAGACCAATTGCGTAGCGGTCTCGGATGGCGACTCAACTCCCGAAACACGCTCAGTAAGCCCAAGCACCTGGTTGACCGTGAGACCACGAAGCTTGGCCACCTCCAACGGTGTGCGCAGCGACTCAAGACCAGCCATCGTCGCCTTGACCAGGTTGATCGGGTTCTGCGAGCCGAGGCTCTTGGAGAGGATGTCGGTGATCCCCGCGAGCTCGAGCACCGCGCGGACGCCGCCGCCGGCGATCACGCCGGTACCGGGCGAGGCGGGCTTGAGGAACACGCGGCCCGCGCCGAAGATGCCCATCGTCTGGTGGGTGATCGTCGAGCCGTGCTTGGGCACGCGGTAGAGGTTCTTCTTGGCCCGCTCCACGCCCTTCTGGATCGCGACGGGAACCTCGTTCGCCTTGCCGTAACCGATGCCGACGACATCGCGCTCGTCTCCGACGACGACGAGCGCCGTGAACGAGAATCGGCGGCCGCCCTTGACGACCTTGGCAACGCGGTTGATCTCGACCACGCGCTCCTGCAGGTCAAGTCCGGCGGATGAGACTGAGTGATCGGTGAGCATCGAGCTTTCCAGGGTAACCGAGTTGGAACCTTTAGAACTTCAGGCCGCCGCCACGGGCGCCGTCTGCGAGCGCCTGTACGCGTCCGTGGTACTGGTATCCGCCACGGTCGAACACGGCGCTGTCCACGCCCACCGCCTTGGCGCGATCCGCAAGCACCTCGCCGGCGCGACGCGCCTGGTCCATCGCGGCCAGGCCGCGGAGGTCGGGCTCGGTCCAGTTGACGGCGACGATGGTGGTGCCGCTGTCATCATCGATGAGCTGGGCGGAGATGCCGCGGTTGGAGCGGAAGACCGAGATCCGGGGGCGCTGCGCGCTTCCGCGCACCTTCGCGCGCACCCGACGGCGGCGGCGCAGGCGACGTTGGGGCGGTGACTGAACGGTCATGCGCGCTTGCCCACCTTTCTGGGGACGTACTCGCCCTCGTAGCGAATCCCCTTGCCCTTGTAAGGCTCGGGCTTGCGCTGCTTACGGATATAGGCGGCGATCTCGCCGACCTGCTGCTTGGAAGCGCCCCTGACGACGATCCGGGTCGGCTGCGGGACCTCGAACTCGATGCCCTCGGGCGCCTTGACGGGCACCGCGTGCGAGTACCCGAGCGCGAGCTCGAGGTCGCGGCCGCGGAGGTGGGCTCGATAGCCAACGCCCTGGATCTCCAGGCGCTTCTCGAACCCGTTCGTGACACCCTCGACCATGTTCGCGACGAGCGAACGGGTCAGGCCGTGGAGCGCACGGTGCTGGCCGCGGTCGGTCGGTCGGGTGACGACGAGCTCGTCGCCCACCCGTGCGACGGTGATGTCGCGAGGGATGCGCTCGAAGAGCTCGCCCTTGGGCCCGTTGACCGTGACGCGATCGGGCTCGATCGCGACGGTTACGCCCGCGGGCACGGGGATTGGCTGTCTACCGATTCTCGACATGGCTCACCAGACGGTAGCGACGACTTCGCCGCCGACGCCCTGAAGGCGTGCCTCGTGCCCGGTCATCACGCCAGATGAGGTCGAGATGATCGCCGTGCCCATGCCTCCCTGGATCCTCGGGATGTGCTGGTGGTCGACGTAGGTGCGGCGGCCGGGCCGCGACACTCGGCGCAGGCCCGAGATCACGGGCTTGCGGTCGTCGGTGTACTTGAGGGTCACGGTGATGCTCTCTCCGGGATTGCCCGCGCTCGGCGGAGCGATCTCGTAGCCCGTGATGTAGCCCTGCTCGACGAGGATGCGGGCGAGCTCGCGCTTGAGCTTCGACGAGGGCATGATCACGTGCTCGTGCTGGGCCTGGGCGGCATTGCGCAGGCGCGTGAGGAAGTCCGAGACTGGGTCGGTCATCGACATGCGATCACCACGAGCTCTTCGTCATTCCCGGGACATAACCGTTGTGCGCGAGCTCGCGCAGGCAGATGCGGCAGACGCCGAACTTGCGGTAGACCGAGCGCGCGCGGCCGCAGCGCCGGCAGCGGGTGTACCCCCGGGTCGGATATTTCGGTGTCCGCTGTTGGCGGACGCGCTGTGAAGTCTTCGCCATGTCGTCCTTAGTTCTGTGTGGTCGTGGCCGCCGGGCGGCCTTCCTTCGAGAATGGCATCCCGAGCGCCTCGAGCAGAGCGAATGACTCGGCGTCGCTCGCGGCGGTCGTGGTGATCGTGATATCCAGGCCGCGGACCTGGTCGACCGCGTCGTAGTCGACCTCGGGGAAGATGATCTGCTCGCGGACACCGATCGAGTAGTTACCGCGCCCGTCGAAGGAGCGCGGGTTGAGACCGCGGAAATCGCGGATCCGCGGGATCGCGATCGACATCAGGCGATCGAGGAACTCGTACGAGCGCTCGCCGCGCAGGGTCACGGCGAGGCCGACGGGCATCCCCTCGCGCACCTTGAACTGGGCGATCGACTTGCGCGCGCGCCGCACGTTGGGCTTCTGACCGGTGATCGTGGCGAGCTGCTCGCTCGCGGCGTCGAGCATCTTCGAATCCTGCTTGGCATCGCCCACGCCCATGTTCACGGTCACCTTCTCGATCCGTGGCGCCTGCATCGGCGTCGCGTAGCCGAAGCTCTGCATCAGCGCAGGGCGGATCTCCTCGAGGTAACGGGTCTTCAGTCGTGCGGACATCGCTCAGTCGATCCTCGTGGCGGTGCGCTTCGCCATTCGGTAGCGCTTGCCTTCGTGGACCTCGATCCCGACGCGGGTGGGCTTCCCGTCGGAGGGATCCACGAGCATGACGTTGGAGACGTGGATCGGGCCCTCCTTCTCGATCACGCCTCCGACCTGCCCGCCGCGGGTGCCGGACACCTGTTGCGGACGCTGGTGGCGCTTGACGATGTTGAGTCCCTCGACGTAGACGCGGTTCTTCTTCGGATCGACGCGCAGGACCTTGCCCCGCTTGCCGCGGTCCTTGCCTCCGATCACGATCACGTCGTCGTCGCGCTTGATCCGGGCGGGCATGATCAAAGCACCTCGGGGGCCAGCGAGACGATCTTCATGAAGTTACGATCGCGCAGCTCGCGCGCTACCGGGCCGAAGATGCGCGTTCCGCGGGGGTTGTTCTGGGCGTCGATGAGCACCGCGGCATTCTCGTCGAAGCCGATGTAGGTCCCGTCCTCGCGTCCGTAGGACTTCTTCGTCCGCACGACGACGGCGGTCACGACCTCGCCCTTCTTGACCGACCCCTGGGGCGTGGCCTGCTTGACGGTCGCGACGATGACGTCGCCGACGCCGGCATAGCGCCGGCGTGAGCCGCCACGCACACGGATGCAGAGGATCTCGCGCGCGCCGGTGTTGTCGGCCACGCGCAGTCGGGTCTCGTTCTGAATCACTTCGCGCGCTCCAGGACCTCGATCAGGCGCCAGCGCTTGGTCCGCGACAGCGGCCGGGACTCGAGCACGAGCACCGTGTCGCCGATGTGGGCATCGCCGTGCTCGTCGTGCGCGTGGAGGGTCATCGAGGTACGGACGATCTTCTCGTAGCGACGGTGACGACGGGCGATGTCGATTCGCACCGTGATCGTCTTCTCGGCGCGGTCGGAGATGACGACGCCCTGGCGCGACTTCTGTTTGCCCTGGACGTGCTCGCGCGCCGGGGTCGCGACCGCGCCGGCACTGGTCGCCTTCGCCTTCGCCCGCTCACGGACGCGGCCGGCCCGCCTGCTCGACGCCTTCCGAGCACGCTCGGCGACCCGAGCGGCGTGTCGCTCCTCAGGGCTCAGCGCGGCGCGTACGGGCGTCTTCGCAGCCTTCCGAGCACGCATCCGGGCGCGTCGCTCCTTGGGAGTGAGAATCTCGACGGGTGCTCGTGAAGGGGCGCCGGGCGAGGTATTCAGTTCAGTGGTGTCTGGTTGTTCAGCCATTGAGATCGTTCTCTGTCGCTTCGTTTGTCGTGGTGCTCGCCCAGTCGCGTCCGTCGATCCCGCGTTCGCGGGCGACGGTCAGCGCGCGCGCGATCTCGCGCTTTGCCCGTCCCAGGCCGGAGGTGTTGTCGAGCTCGCCGGTCGCGTGCTGGAAGCGCAGGCCGAAGAGCTCGCGGCGCGCAGTGGCGATGTGCTCGCGCAGCTCGACGTCGTCCAGGTCGCGCAGCTGGGTGGCGGTCATCCGTCCTCCCGCATGACGAACTTGGTCCGTACGGGCAGCTTGTGACCCGCGAGGCGCATCGCGTCGCGGGCAAGCGGCTCGGGCACGCCGGCGAGCTCGAACATCACCCGGCCCGGCTTGACGACGGCGACCCAGCCCTCGGGCGAGCCCTTGCCCGAGCCCATCCGCGTCTCGGCCGGCTTCTTCGTATAGGGCTTGTCGGGATAGACGTTGATCCACACCTTGCCGCCGCGCTTGATCTTGCGCGTCATGGCGATTCGCGCAGCCTCGATCTGGCGGTTGGTGAGCCAGCCGCTGTCGAGCGACTTCAACCCGTACTCGCCGAACTGGACCTTGACCTGGCCGCGCGAGATGCCGCGACGACGCCCGCGGTGGACCTTGCGGTGCTTGACACGCTTGGGAGCGAGCATCAGCGGTCGCCTCCGCCGCGGGGTGCTCCGGAGCCGCCGCGAGCACCGGGACCGCCACCGCGACCACCAGCACCGCCACCGCCACCACTTCGGCCCCCAGCGCCACCGGGACCGCCACCCCGGCCACCAGCACCGCCACCGCCACCACTGCGACCACCAGCGCCACCAGGACCGCCACCCCGGCCACCAGCACCGCCACCGCCACCACTGCGACCACCAGCGCCACCAGGACCGCCACCCCGGCCACCAGCACCACCACCGCCACCACTGCGACCACCAGCGCCACCAGGACCGCCACCCCGGCCACCAGCACCACCACCGCCACCACTGCGACCACCAGCGCCACCAGGACCGCCACCCCGGCCACCAGCACCACCACCGCCACCACCAGCGCCACCAGGACCGCCACCCCGGCCACCAGCACCACCACCGCCACCGGCGCCACCCCGCCCGCCGGCACCGCCACCGGCGCCGCCGCGACCGCCAGCACCGCCGGCGCCACCGCCGCGACCACCGGCGCCGCCGGGACCGCCACCGCGGCCGCCGCGCTCGGGCGCCTGAGATGCGGGCTCGTCCATGATCGTGAGATCGGTGCCGGTGTAGCCCACGGGCATGATCTCGCCCTTGTTGATCCAGCACTTGACGCCGATGCGGCCAAACGTCGTCCGCGCCTCGTGGAAGCCGTAGTCGATGTCGGCGCGCAGCGTGTGGAGCGGCACGCGGCCGTCGGAATAGCCCTCGGTGCGAGCCATCTCGGCGCCGCCGAGGCGTCCGGACACCTGCACGCGGACGCCCTTGGCCCCCGAGCGGATCGCGCTGGTCAGCGCGCGCTTCATCGCGCGGCGGAAGGCAACGCGGTTCTGGAGCTGCTCGGCGATCGACTGCGCCACCAACCGGGCGTCGAGCTCCGGGCGCTTGATCTCGAGGATGTTGACCTTGACCTGCTTGCCCGTGATCCGGTGCAGGTCACGCCGCAGCTGGTCGACCTCGGAGCCCGACTTGCCGATCACGATCCCGGGCCTTGCGGTGTGGATGTTGACCTCGACCTCGGTGACGTTCTTGCGGATCGTGATGTCCGAGAGCCCGGCGTGCGACAGCCGGCCGATGATATGTCTGCGAATGAGCACGTCCTCGTGCAGGAAGTCGGCGAAGTTCTTTTCGTTGAACCAGTTCGACTTCCAGTCGTGGATGTAACCCACGCGGAGCGACTCAGGATGGACTTTCTGACCCATGAAGTTTCGTTTATTCCTTTGGCGTAAGCAGGATCGTCAGGTGGCTGGTGCGCTTGCGGATCTTGGTTGCGCGACCCATCGCCCTCGGACGGTAGCGCTTGAGCGTCGGACCGTCGTCCGCCTTGACGACCATGATGTAGAGGTCCTCGCCGACCAGCTCGTGATTGTGCTCGGCGTTGGCGACCGCGGACTCCAGCAGCTTGCTCCAGTCCTTGGCCACCGATCGTGTCGTATGCGCAAGGATCGCCCGCGCCTCCTCGACGCTCTTACCGCGGATGTGATCGCACACAAGCCGCGCCTTGCGCGGCGATGAATGCACGTTCCGTGCCTTGGCGCGGACCACGGGCGGCGGCAGACTCGGATCACGCTTCGGCCGGCGCGGCGTCGGCTTCGGCCCAGCCGGCGGCTCCGGAGCCCCACGCCGGCCCAGCCGGCGACTCCGCGGGGCCTTGGGCGCGGCGGCCACGGGGTCGGGCTCTGGTTCCGCATCCACGTCGGGATCCTCATCAGCCTCCGGCTCGTGATCCGCGTCAGGCTCCGCGTCGGCGTCCGCTTCGGGCTCCGCCTCCTCCGCGTCCGCCTCCTCCGCGTCCTCCGGCTCCTCATCCGCCTCGAGGTCCTCGTTCGCCTCTGGCTCCGCGTCCGGCTGCTGCGCTTCGTCCGCCTCCGGCTCCTCAGCCAGAGGGGCGACGGGCTCATCCGAAGCGGGGGACTCGACCTCGGGGGCGGAATCGCCAGCCTCGGACGTCTGGGGTTCGACCTCAGGGGCGGAATCACCAGCGCCAGACGCCGGGGGCGCGACCTCTGAGGTCGGGTCGTCGTCTGGCGCGTCCGGCTTGCGCCGTAACCCGCGCCGACGCCGCTTCGGCTCCTCAGTCGTGTCGTCTTCAGGCGCCATGTTTATCGCCGCTTCCCCGTCGCCGCGTGCCCGCGATAGAGCCGAGTCGGCGCAAACTCTCCGAGCTTGTGGCCGACCATCGATTCGCTGATGAATACGGGGACGTGCTTACGACCGTCGTGCACGGCGATCGTGTGTCCCACCATGTCCGGGAAGATCGTCGAGGTACGTGACCAGGTCTTGATCATTCGCTTCTCGCCCGAGGAGTTCATCGCCTCGATCCGGGTCATCAGCCGCTCTTGCACGAACGGGCCCTTCTTGCTTGATCGACTCATCGCTTCTTTCCTCTTCTGCGGCCACGGACGATGTAGCGGTCGGAATCCTTGCCCTTCTTGCGCGTGCGATACCCGAGCGTGGGCACGCCCCACGGGGTCACGGGGTGACGCCCGGCCGTGGTCGATCCCTCGCCGCCGCCGTGCGGGTGGTCGACCGGGTTCATCGCCGTTCCCCGGGTCTGGGGTCGAACGCCCATGTGGCGCTTGCGACCCGCTTTGCCGACCTTGACGTTCTGGTGGTCCGCGTTACCGATCGTGCCCACCGTCGCGCGGCATTCGGCGCGAACCAGGCGCATCTCGCCCGAAGGCAGGCGCAGAGTCGCCCGATCGCCATCCTTGGCCAGCAACTGGATGCTCGCACCGGCGGAGCGGCCGAGCTGGCCGCCGCGGCCGGGCGTGAGCTCGACGCTGTGGACGACTGTGCCCGCCGGCATGCTCGAGAGCGGCAGGCAGTTTCCAACGCGGATGTCCGCATCCGGGCCCGACTCGACCATCGCGCCGACGCGTAGGCGCGCGGGCGCCAGGATGTAGCGCTTCTCACCGTCGACGTAGTGGAGCAGGGCGATGTAGGCGGTGCGGTTGGGGTCGTACTCGATCTGGGCAACCCGCGCCGGGATCCCGTCCTTGCGGCGCTTGAAGTCGATCTTTCGGTACAGCCGCTTGGCGCCGCCGCCACGGTGGCGCGAGGTCTTGCGTCCGTTCGAGTTCCGCCCACCGGACTTCTTCAATCCCTCGGTCAGCGACTTCTCGGGGCGGTCACGGGTGATCTCGGCGAAGTCGGGGTAGGTGACGAAGCGCCGGCCGGGGCTCGTGGGCTTGGGCTTGCGGATGGCCATTACTCGAGTGGCTCCAGCCCGCGGAAGATCGGAATCGTGTCGCCGGGCCGGACCTGGACGATCGCCTTCTTCCATGTCCGTGTCCGCCCTGAGGTGTGGCCGCGGCGCTTGGGCTTGGCCTTGACCGACGCCGTGCGCACCTCGAGGACCTTGACGTCGAACAGCTGCTCGATCGCCTGGCGGATCTGCGTCTTGTGCGCGCGATCGTGCACGCGAAAGGTGTACTTGCCTGCTTCGGCGAGCACGAACGACTTCTCAGAGACGACAGGGCGGATGATCACCTGGGTCGGATCCATCTAAGAGTCCTCCTCCCCCGCGGCCTCGTCGGGGGAGCTCCCGACCTCCCCCGCGGTCTCGTCGTCGGAGCTCCCGACCGCCCTCGTGGTCAGCTCGACGAGCGCCGCTTCGGAGATCAGCAGCGATGCGGCGCCGATCACGTCGGCCACGCCGGCGTCGCCGACGGGCATCACAGCGACACGGGCGATGTTCCGGAACGACCGTCCGGCACCTGCCTCGATCTCGGTCAGGAGCACGAGCGTCGGCACCGACTGGCCCCAGTCGGCGAGCAGCTCGGCGGCATGCTTAGTCGAGGGCGTCGCGAAGTCGCCGGCGTCGAAAACGGCGAGCGACGCTCGCTCGGCATGCACCGACAGCGCGGCCCGGAGCGCCGCCCGGCGTGCCTTGCGGTTGACCTTGAAGGTGTAGCTGCGCGGGGTCGGCCCGAACACGGTTCCGCCGCCCGTCCAGATCGGCGAGCGCGAGGAGCCCGCGCGAGCGCGGCCGGTGCCCTTCTGTCGCCAGGGCTTGGCGCCGCCGCCGCGGACCTGACCGCGGGTGAGCGTCGAGGCCGTGCCGCGGCGTCGGGCGTTCAGCTCTGCGCGCACCGACTCGTGGACGAGGGGCATGTTGAAGGTCGCCTCGAACGCCGTCGCGTCGAGCGTGACGTCGCCGCCGCCGAGCTTGGGAGCGGTCCTAGGCATCGGTCCGCACCTCGACGGTCCCGCCGCGCGGGCCGGGAACCGAGCCGCGCACCAGCAGCAAGTTCTGCTTGGGAATCACCTCGACGACCGTCAGGCCGCGCTGGGTGATGCGACCGCCACCCATCTGCCCGGCGCCCTTCATACCCTTGAACACGCGCGATGGAGTCGCCGATGCGCCGATCGACCCGGGCGCGCGTACGTTGTGCGAGCCGTGGGACTTCGGACCGCTGGCGAAGTTGTGGCGCTTGATCGTCCCCTGGAAGCCCTTGCCCTTGGACTTCCCCGAGACCTTGACCCGCTGGCCGGGCTCGAACGCCTCGACCGTCACGGTCTCGCCCATCAGCAGCTCCCCGGCCTCGTCGCGAAACTCCGCCAGGAACCGGTGGGCGGATGCATCGGCCTTCTTCAGGTGCCCGAGCTGCGCCTTGGTCAGAACCTTCTCCTTGCACGGTCCGAACGCCAGCTGCACCGCGTTGTAGCCGTCGCGCTCCTTGGAGCGGATCGCGGTCACGGGGCACGGTCCCGCCTCGAGCACGGTGACACGCTCGACGCGACCGTCGTCGAGGAACCGCTGAGTCATACCGAGCTTCTTGGCGAGAATCGCTGCCATGCCGGATCCCTACGAGGCCAGGCGGATCTCGATATCCACGCCGGCCGGGAGATGGTCGAGTCGCTGGAGCGAGTCGACGGTCTTCGGCGTCGGCTGATGGATATCGATCAGTCGCTTGTGGGTGCGGATCTCGAAGTGCTCGCGCGAGTCCTTGTCCTTGAACGGCGAGCGGATCACGCAGTACACGTTCTTCTCCGTGGGCAGGGGCACGGGACCGGAAACGGTCGCGCCGGTGCGGGTCGCGGTCTCGACGATCTCCTTCGCCGCCGTCTCGATCGCCGTGTGGTCGTAGGACTTCAGGCGAATACGGATTTTGTTTTGGGCGAGTGTTGCCACGGGTTCGTGTCTAAATCTCTTTTTCGATCTTTTCAGTCTCGAGGGCGAGTCCCGCGATTCCGGGGCCCGCCCCTCTTGTCGTATCTGTCGATGCACGACGCGGCGGCGGGGTCGGAACCCGCGCCGCGTCGGTTACTTGATGACTTCAGTCACGACTCCAGAGCCGACCGTACGGCCGCCCTCTCGGATCGCGAACCGGAGACCCGGATCCATTGCGATCGGCTGGATCAGCTCGATCTCCATCTGGATGTTGTCGCCCGGCATCACCATCTCGGTGCCCTCGGGAAGCCTGGCTACCCCGGTCACGTCGGTGGTGCGGAAATAGAACTGCGGCCGATAGCCCGTGAAGAACGGCGTGTGACGGCCACCCTCCTCCTTCTTCAGGACATAGACCTCGGCCTTGAACTGTGTGTGCGGAGTGATCGAGCCGGGCTTGCAGAGCACCTGGCCGCGCTCGATGTCCTCGCGCTTGGTGCCGCGAAGCAGGCAGCCGACGTTGTCGCCCGCACGCCCCTCGTCGAGAATCTTCTTGAACATCTCGACGCCGGTGACGACGGTCGTGGTGGTCGACCTGATGCCGACGATCTCGACGGTCTCCCCGGTCTTGATGATGCCCTGCTCGATCCGGCCGGTGGCGACGGTGCCACGACCGGTGATCGAGAAGACGTCCTCGACCGGCATCAGGAACGGCTTGTCCAGTTCGCGGATCGGCTCAGGGATGTAGGTGTCGAGCGCCTCGGCGAGCTCGAGGATCTTCGCCTCGTACTCCTTGTCGCCCTCGAGCGCCTTCAGCGCCGATCCGATCACGAACGGGATGTCGTCGCCCGGAAACTCGTACTCGGAGAGCAGATCGCGAATCTCCACCTCGACGAGCTCGAGCAGCTCGGGGTCGTCGACCATGTCGGCCTTGTTGAGGAAGACGATGATGTAGGGGACGCCGACCTGCCGAGCGAGCAGGATGTGCTCACGCGTCTGGGGCATCGCGCCGTCCGCCGCGGAGACGACGAGGATCGCGCCGTCCATCTGCGCGGCGCCGGTGATCATGTTCTTCACGTAGTCCGCGTGACCCGGGCAGTCAACGTGGGCGTAGTGACGATTCGCGGTCTGGTATTCGACGTGAGAGGTCGCGATCGTGATCCCGCGCGCCTTCTCCTCGGGTGCATTGTCGATCGACTCGAACGATCGCACCTCGGTACCACCGTACGTTTCGTTGAGCACCTTGGTGATGGCGGCCGTCAGCGTCGTCTTGCCATGGTCGATGTGACCGATGGTCCCGACGTTGACATGGGGCTTGTCGCGCTCGAACTTGGCCTTCGCCACTGGGTGTGCTCCTTCTTTATTCGCTGATTGCGGTCCGTGCTTGGCACGAACCTCGAAAATCTATCTCAGTCGCTGTTAAGCGGCGTTCTGCTCCCCTACCACCTTCTCGGCGATGTTGGCGGGAACCTCTTCGTAACGGTCGAACTGCATCGTGTAGGTCGCCCGACCCTGGGTGCCAGACCGCAGGTCGGTCGCGTACCCGAACATCGTCGCCAGGGGCACGTCGGCGGTGATGACCTGCGCGTTTCCGCGCTGCTCCATTCCCTTGACGTGGCCGCGGCGCCGGTTCAGATCGCCGATCACGTCGCCCATGAACTCCTCGGGCGTGACCACCTCGACGGCGAAGACCGGCTCGAGCAGCACGGGCTTGGCCCGGGCGGCCGCGGCCTTGAAGGCCAGCGACCCTGCGATCTTGAAGGCGATCTCGGAGGAGTCCGTGTCGTGGTACTTGCCGTCGGTGAGCGTGACGCGCACGTCGACCATCGGGTAGCCGGCGCGTGGACCGTTGTCCATCGCCTCCTCGATGCCCTTCTCGACCGCGGGAATGAACTCGGTCGGGATCGATCCGCCCCTGACCTTATTGACGAAGTCGAAGCCTTCGCCGGGCGCGGGCTCGACGTTGATGTAGACGATCCCGTACTGGCCCGAGCCGCCGGTCTGGCGGACGAACCGACCCTCGACCTTATTGGCCGTGCCGCGAATCGTCTCGCGGTAGGAGACCTGCGGCCGGCCGACGTTGGCGTCGACCTTGTACTCGCGCAGCATCCGGTCGACGAGGACCTCGAGGTGGAGCTCGCCCATGCCCGAGATCTCGGTCTGCCCGGTCTCCTCGTTGGTGCGGACCATGAACGTCGGGTCCTCCTCGGCGAGGCGGGCGAGCGCGGTCGACATCTTCTCCTGGTCGATCTTCGTCTTCGGCTCGATCGCGACCTTGATCACCGGCTCGGGGAAGACGATCGTCTCGAGCTTGATTGGATGGTCGGGCGCGGCGAGGGTGTCCCCCGTCGCGACCTGCTTGATCCCCACCCCGGCGGCGATGTCGCCGGCGTAGACCTCCTGGAGCTCCTCGCGGTCGTTCGCGTGCATCATCAGGATCCGGCCGATGCGCTCGGTGCGCCCGGTCGACACGTTGAGCACGCGGGAACCCGCGGCGAGCTTGCCCGAGTAGACGCGGAAGTAGGTCAGCTTGCCGACGTAGGGGTCGGCCATGATCTTGTGGACCAGCGCGGCGAAGGGCTCGTCGTCGGAGGCGTGGCGCACGGCCGGGCGACCGCCGTTCTCAGACTTCTTGTCGGGCTCGAGACCCTCGACCGGAGGCACGTCGAGCGGGCTCGGGAGGTAGTCGATGACGGCGTCGAGCAGCGGCTGCACGCCCTTGTTCTTGAAGCTCGACCCGCACAGGACAGGGGTCAGCTTGGCGGCGAGGGTGGCCTGGCGGATCGCGAGCCGTAGGCGCGCGGGCGGGACCTCCTGGTCCTCGAGGATCATCTCGAGCACGCCGTCGTCGTAGTGCGAAACCTCTTCGAGCAGGTGCTCGCGGGCGTCGTTGGCCTGCTCGGTGAGCTCCGCGGGCACCTCCCGGACGTCGACCTCGGTGCCGAGCTCGTCGAGATAGAAGATCGCCTTGTTCTCCACCAGATCGACGATGCCGCGGAAGTCCGCCTCGGCGCCGATCGGCAGCTGGATCGGTACCGGGTGCGCGCCGAGACGATCGATCATCGTCTGCACGCCGCGGTCGAAGTCAGCGCCGATGCGGTCCATCTTGTTGATGTAGGCGATCCGTGGAACGTGGTACTTGTCGGCCTGGCGCCACACGGTCTCCGACTGCGGCTCGACTCCGGCGACGGAGTCGAACAGCGCGATCGCGCCGTCGAGCACCCGCAGCGAGCGCTCGACCTCGACCGTGAAGTCGACGTGACCCGGCGTGTCGATGATGTTGATCCGGTGCTGCTTCCACTCGCAGGTGGTGGCCGCCGAGGTGATCGTGATCCCTCGCTCCTGCTCCTGCTCCATCCAGTCCATGACGGCAGCGCCCTCGTGAACCTCTCCCATCTTGTGGGTCCGACCCGTGTAATAGAGGATGCGTTCTGTCGTCGTCGTCTTACCGGCGTCGATGTGGGCCATGATGCCGATGTTGCGAGTGTTTTCGAGAGCAAAGGTGCGGGGCATGAGAGCTGATTTCGGTTCGGATGATGCGGGCTGGGTTTCTGGTTGCGGGCACAAAAACGGGCCCACAGGGCCCGGTCACGACGCAGGTGTCGGCTCCGGGCAAGTGTTTATTCGGTCGGCGTCTCCATCGAGTGGATCCTTCACGCTCAGGAGCGAGCAGAAATGAGCATCACGCCGCCCGAGGCGAAGCCCGAATATAGCAGAGCACGGCGGCTATCCCGGGCGACCGCCACCCCCGATGATCGCAGCGATCGCGGCCTGCCCGAGGCGCAACCCACGGGCTGCACCGGACGCGACGACGCGGAAATCTCGACGCCCAGCCACGACCAGGAACGGACTGTCCGTCTCCTGACACATGCACCCGGCGACCGACCGATCCGACGCCGCCTTACATTAGATTGGCTCGGAGCGAGGGTTGTTCCGCCGCAGCCCCCGGTCCCGTGCGGCGGGGCAGCCCTCGTCTCGTAGGCGGGGCCCGGTCCGGGGCGGGCGGCGCGGGGGCGGGCGGGGGAGGCGCTTTGCGGTCCGGAGCGCCGCCGGGGCGGGGGCGGTGGGCGAACGCCCAGCCTGCTACCAGCGGTAATGGGCGAACGCCTTGTTCGCCTGGGCCATGCGGTAGATGTCGTCCTTGCGCTTATATGCCGCGCCCTGCTGCTGCTGGGCGTCGAGGAGCTCGTGAGCGAGCCGCTGGGCCATCGTCTTCTCCCGACGACCGCGGGCGTAGCCGACGAGCCAGCGGACCGCGAGCGTGCGCGCCCGCCGGCCGGGGACCTCAACGGGAACCTGGTAGGTCGCGCCACCGACGCGCCGCGAGCGGACCTCGAGCACCGGGGTGAGCGCCTTGACCCCCGCCTCGAGCTGCTCGACGGGATTCTTGCCGCTGCGCTCGGCGATGATTGCGAGCGCGTCGTAGACGATCTTCTCGGCGACGGACTTCTTGCCGTCGAGCATGACCTTATTGATGACCTGCTGAACGAGCCGGTTGCGGTGGATCGCGTCGGGCTCGATCGGCCGGAGCTGAGCGGCGGCGCGGCGCGGCACTACTTGGCCTTCACGCCGTACTGCGAGCGTGCCTTCTTGCGATCGCTCACGCCGGCGGCGTCGAGCGTGCCCCGGATGACTTTGTAGCGGAAGCCGGGAAGATCCTTGACGCGGCCGCCGCGGACGAGCACGACCGAGTGCTCCTGGAGGTTGTGGCCCTCGCCGGGAATATAGGCACCGACCTCCATGCCGTTGGTCAGCCTGACGCGAGCGACCTTCCGGAGCGCCGAGTTGGGCTTCTTCGGCGTGGTCGTGTACACACGCGTGCAGACGCCACGACGCTGAGGCGCAGCGACCTTCTGCTTGCGCCCCTTGCCCGATTTCAGGCCGGGGGTGGCGAGCTTCTTCTTGGGCGCCTTGCGGCCTTTACGGATGAGCTGGCTGGTGGTTGGCATCGGGTGGGCAAATGTAGCAGGGGTGGCCGGGTGAGCGACCTCAGCCGTCGCGGACGGGGCAGCTCAGAAGCCGCCGGCGGGCACGCCCGCGAGCGCCTCTTCGGCGTCCACCACGGCCACGCCGACCGCCTCGGCAACCGGCCCGTAGGTGACGTGACCGGCGACGATATTGACGCCGAGCTTCAGACCCGGGTGGCTCGTGACGGCTCCGAGCACGCCGACGTCGGCGAGCTCGAGTACGTAGGGCATGGTGGCGTTCGTGAGGGCATAGGTCGAGGTGATCGGGACCGCCCCGGGCATGTTGGTCACGCAATAGTGGGTGATCCCGTCGACCTCGTAGGTCGGATCCGAGTGAGTCGTCGGACGCGACGTCTCGAAGCAGCCACCCTGGTCGATCGAGACATCGACGAGAACGGCGCCGAGCTTCATCAGCCCGAGCTGAGCGCGGGTGATCACGTGCGGGGCGCGCGCGCCGTGGACGAGCACGGCGCCGATCACCAGGTCGACGTCGGGCAGCCGCTGCTCGATCCCGAGCGTGGTCGCGAAACAGGTGTCGGCCCGACCGCCGAAGGCGATGTCGAGCTCGCGAAGCCGATCGATGTTGCGGTCGAACACGTACACGGTGGCCTCCATCCCGAGGGCGATGAACGCCGCGTTCATCCCGACCACGCCGCCGCCGATGACCATCACGCTCGCGGCCGCCACGCCCGGGACTCCGCCGAGGAGGATCCCCCGGCCGCCGAGCGGCTTCTCGAGCATGAACGCGCCGGCCTGAGTAGCGATCTTGCCCGCCACCTCGGACATCGGCGCGAGCAGCGGTAGCCTTCCCCGCGCGTCCTCGACGGTCTCGTAGGCAACGCAGGTCGCCCCCGACGCCATCAGTCCCCGGGTCAGCTCGGGAGCCGCGGCGAGGTGGAGATAGGTGAAGAGCGTATGCCTGGACTCGAGTAGCGCCACCTCCCCCGGCTGCGGTTCCTTGACCTTGACGATCAGCTCGGCCTCGCCGAACACGGCCTGGGCGTCGGGCACGATCCTCGCGCCCTGCTCGGTGTAGCGCTCGTCGGCGATCGCCGAGCCCTCGCCGGCGCCGCTCTGGACGATGACCTCGTGGCCGGCGTCGGCCAGCTCGCGCACACCGGCGGGCGTGAGCGCCACGCGATATTCGTCGGCCTTGACCTCGGCGGGGACTCCGACCTTCATGCGGGCTCCCTCAGTCCTGGCTTCGACGCATCAGCTCGGCCGCCTCGGTGAGCACCGGCCGCAGCACCGCCTCGATCTCCTCGAACTGCTCAGGCCCGGCGATCAGCGGCGGCGAGAGCTGGAGGACGGGATCGCCGCGGTCGTCCGCCCGGCAGATCAACCCGCGCCGGAACAGCTCGCCGGAGAGGAAGCCGCGCAGCAGCGTCTCGGCCTCGGCGTCGCTGAACGACGCCTGCGTGTCCTGATCCTTGACCAGCTCGATCGCCTGGAAGTAGCCGGCGCCGCGCACATCACCGACGATCGGAATGTCGCGCAGCGATTCGAGCATCGCCCGGAACGGTCCCTCGTTGGCGCGGACATGCTCGAGGATCCCCTCGCGCTCGAAGGCATCGAGATTCGCCATCGCGATCGCTGCGCTCATCGGGTGCCCGGCGAACGTGAATCCGTGGACGAAGCTCCTCGTCCCCGACAGGAACGGCTCGGCGAGGCGGTCGGACGCGATCATCGCGCCCATCGGCGCGTACGCGCTGGTCAGCCCCTTCGCGGTCGTGATGATGTCCGGCTGATACCCGTAGCGCTGGGACCCGAACCACTCGCCCAACCTGCCCCAGGCGCAGATGACCTCGTCGGAGATCAGGAGCACGTCGTACTCGTCGCAGATCTCGCGGACGCGCTCGAAATAGCCCTCGGGGGGCGTGAAGCAGCCGCCCGCGTTCTGGACCGGCTCGAGAATCACGGCCGCGACGGTGTCGGGACCCTCGAACTCGATCCGGTGAGCGATCGCCTCGGCGAGATCCGCATCGGTCATTCCCGCCGGCAGCCGGTAGGTGTTGGTGTTGACAACGTGGCAGCCACCCGGCGTCAGCGGCTCGAACGGCTCACGCAGGGCGGTGATCCCGGTCGCCGACAGAGCGCCGAGGCTCGTCCCGTGGTAGGCGACGTCGCGCGCGATCAGCTTCGTCTTGTTCGGCTTGCCGGAGAACTTGAAGTACTGACGCGCGAGCTTGATCGCGGATTCGACGGCCTCGCTGCCGCCGCTGGTGAAGAAGACGCGGTTGAGGTCTCCCGGAGCCAGCTCGGCGATTCGCGCCGCGAGCTTGATCGCCGGGGGGTGGGCGTAGGACCAGTTGGTGAAGAACCCGAGCTCCTTGGCCTGATCGGCGCCCGCCTGGGCGATATCGGCCCGGCCGTGGCCGATGTTGACGCAGAACAATGCGGAGAGCCCGTCGAGGTAGCGCTTGCCGTGCTCGTCGTAGACGTAACATCCCTCGCCGCGCACGATGACGGGCACCTCGTGCTCGGCGTATGCCGAGAGCCGAGTGAAGTGCATCCAAAGGTGGCGACGCGCCAGCTCCTGGAGTGTGTCCTGCTCGGTTCTGGGGGCCTCTTGTGTCGTGGCCATTGCTCTCCTTCCGGGGCGTGCGCTGCTCGGTCCGTATAAAGGTAGCGCCGCCGCGAAATCGGCGACGCTCGTGGCTACGCGAGCGCGCCGGGTGCCCGCACCGGCGCCGGCATGAGCCAGGCGGCGACGAGCACGGCGGCAAATGCGAGGCACTGGACGACGAGCACCACCGGGTTGCCCGGCATCGGGTCGCCGAAGACGATGATGCCGCCGACGATCCCGGCGACGCTGGCTGCCGTTCCGGTGATCGCGATCACGGGCACGGCGTCGCCGTCCTGGAGGCCCTTGGCCGACGCGTAGAAGGCGGTGACCGACGCGGCGAGGATCACCAGCGTCCACGGAGAGATCAGGCCGGTGATGCCGGCACTGCCGACGAGGCCGGTGATCGCCTTGATTGCGACGTCGGAGACGCCGAACATGATCCCGGCGGCGGCGCCGAGCATGAAGCCGTGATGCACGGCCGGGGCGCCGATTCGCGGGCCCATGATGAGCAGGGCACCGACGACGATCAGCCCCGACTCGAAAGCGATCATGCCGGGGAGCGAGAAGCGGGATTGCGCGCCGTGGGTGGCGGGAAGGGTGAGCCCGAGGAGCATCAGGCCGGCCGCGGTGAGCCCGAGGCCGAGCCACTGCCGGCGTCCCACGCGGACGCCGAGCATCTGCTCGGCCATCACCGCGAGCAACACGACCCCGCCGGCGAGCACCGGTTGGACGACCGATAGCGGCGCGACCGCCATGGCGGCGACGTGAAACACCCAGGCGACTGTGGCGACGAGCATGCCGACCGCGAACCAGCGCGACGAGTACAGCGAGCGCGCCGTCCAGAAGGGCCGACGGATGTCCACCGCAGGCGCAGCGCAGGCGCCTCGATGCTTGTAGAGGAAGCCGACGTTTGTCGCGAGCGCGCAGGCTAACGCGAGCAGGATGCCGATAAGTAGGGTCACAGTGGAGGGAGAAACGCGGGTCGATGGGCGAACGATGCGCCGCCTCACGGTTGATACTCGGCAACGGGACCGCTCGCTTGAGCCCGCATCTCCAACGTACACGAATATCGGCGTCTTGTGGCCGACTTACCGAAGAATCGCCTAAAGCACGCGATCGCGCGGTGCGTTGTGCTGTTCGCAACGATCGGATCGACCGGCTCGACGATCAGGCCCCGGGCGAGCCGCGGGTGATTCTCACACCGGCAGCGCGCGCCCGATGATCGTCCGTGCGTCGACGCCCGCCGGCAGTGTCCCGTAGGCATGGCCGGCGTCGCCGCCGAGCCGCGCGGAGCAGAACGCATCGGCCACCGCGCCCGGGGCGTGGCGGACGAGCAGCGACGCTTGGAGGGCGAGCGCGAGGTCCTCGACGATCCGCCGCGCCCGGAACTGGGTTTCGTAGCGCCGCTCCTGCACGGTGCGCCCATCCTCGCCGACGAGGACTGCGGCGGTGGTCTCGCGTGCGCGCGCGAGATGGGCGTCGAGCCGTGTGTCGGACCCGGCGGCGAGCTCGCACTCGGCCAGGAACGCGGTCAGTCCCGCCGGCTCTGAGACGATCGCCCGCAGGACGTCGAGCGCGGCGACATTTCCCGAGCCCTCCCAGATCGAGTTCAGCGGCGCGTCGCGGTAGATCAGCGGCATCGCGGACTCCTCGACGAAGCCGTTGCCGCCGAGGCACTCGAGCGCCTCGCCGACAAGGCTCGGGGCGCGCTTGCACACCCAGTACTTCATCACTGCCGTGGCGAAGCGCTGGAATGCCGGCTCGCCGCCGTCGTAGCTGTGCGCGACCCGCAGCGCTGCCACCGTCGCCGCCTCGGACTCGATCGCGAGGTCGGCGAGCACGTTGCGCATCGCCGGCTGCTCGATCAGCGGCTCGCCGAACGCCGAGCGATGGCGGGCGTGGTGGAGCGCCTCCACGGTCGCGCGGCGCATCGCGCTCGCGGATCCGATCAGGCAGTCCAGGCGCGTGTGGTTGACCATCCGGATGATCGCCGGCACGCCCCGTCCTTCCTCGCCGACGAGGCGAGCCCTGACGCCGCGGAGCTCGACCTCGGACGACGGCAGCGACCGCGTCCCGAGCTTGTCCTTGAGGCGCTGAAACTCCATTCCGGGGCCGCGCTCGACGAAGAAGCACGACAGCCCCGCGGGCGCCTGCGCGAGCACGAGGAACACGTCACACGGGGGGTACGAGCAGAACCACTTGTGGCCGTTCAGCTCGTACCAGCCCTCGCCGGCGGGTTCGGCGCGGGTGATGATGGCGCGCACGTCCGAGCCCCCCTGGCGCTCGGTCATGGCCATGCCCGCGAGCGCGCCGGCGCCGTAGTCGAGTCCGGTCAGGCGGGGCTCCCAGTCGGCCGCGATCTCCGGCGCGGAGTGGCGCAACGCCGGGACGACCGCGTAGGTCATCGAGACCGGGCACATGACGCCGGCGTTGGCGTTCGACCAGAGCATGAACAACGCAGCCCTGACCGGGTGGGCCCCGTCGCGAGGCTCGCGCCAAGGCGAGCCGTGAATGCCGCGCTCGATGGCCCCGCGTAGCAGCCAGTGCCAGGAGGGGTCGAGCTCGACCTCGTCGATCCTGTTCCCGTAGCGATCGTGGGTATGCAGGATCGGCTCGTTGCGTTCGGCGCGCCGGCTGTGGTGCAGCGCCGCGGCGCTGCCCGCAGCAGCGCCAGCCTCGTGAGCGCGAGCGACCCCCCAACCGCCGCCTTCGCGCTCGAGCGCCTCACGCAGGGCGAGGTCGACCGCGAAGAGGTCGATCGGCTGCAGCGGCGGCGCCTGGTTACGCACCTCGCGTACCGAGTCGGTGACGGCGATCGTGGCCATCGGGCTCGAGTTGCTCGCCTCGGTGAGTGGGCGACCTGCGCCTGCGGCGAGTGAACCGCCGCAGGCGCGCGTAGCCTCAGTCCCCGTTGTCGCTGGCGCCGGGATCGTCTGCGGGGAGGTCGAGATCGGCGAGCTCCTCCGCGAACCCGAGGTGCGACCCGCCCGGGCCGATGTCCTCGAGATCTGAGAGATCGGCCTCGAGGCCGCCGACGAAGCCGCTCAGCGACTCGCCGTCGGTCAGCCCGAGCTCGGCCGCCAGGTCGTCGTGATCGAGCAGGCCGACGTCGTCCATCCCGCGCGGGAGGGGCTCGGCCGGCTCGATCTCGATCCGCCGGTAGCGCTTGAGGCCGGTCGCGGCCGGGATCAGCTTGCCGATGATGACGTTCTCCTTGAGGCCGTTGAGGCGGTCGATCTTGCCCTCGAGCGCCGCGTCCGTGAGCACCTTCGTTGTCTCCTGGAAGGACGCCGCCGACAGGAACGAGTCGGTGTTCAGCGATGCCTTGGTGATCCCGAGGATGATCTCCTCGGATTGTGCCGGCTCACCACCGGCGTCCTCCACCGCCTTGTTCATGCGCGCGTAGTCGAAGCGGTCGACGAACTGCCCGGGCAGCAGGTCGGTGTCGCCCTTCTGGTCGACCCGAACCTTCTTCATCATCTGGCGCACGATCAGCTCGATGTGCTTGTCGTTGATGTCCACGCCCTGGGACTTGTACACGGCCTGCACCTCTTGGACGAGGTACAGCTCCGTCTCGGTGCGACCGCGGATCGCCAGCAGCTCGTGCGGGTACAGCGACCCCTCGTTGAGCTGGGTGCCGGAATCGATTCGCTGCCCCTGTTCGACGAACAGGCGCGTGCGGCGGGGGAACGTGTGGCGATGCTCCTCGCCGGTGTCATCGGTGATGACGACGGTGCGGGACTTGTCGGTGTCCTCGAGCGTGACCTTGCCGGCGACCTCGGCGATCTTCGCCAGGCCCTTCGGCTTGCGCGCCTCGAACAGCTCGACGACCCGCGGCAGTCCGTGCGTGATGTCGGCGCCGGCGATGCCGCCGTGGTGGAACGTCCGCATCGTCAGCTGCGTGCCGGGCTCACCGATCGACTGCGCGGCAATGATCCCGACCGCATCGCCGATCTGGGCCAGCTTGCCCGTCGCGAGCGAGCGGCCGTAGCACGCCTGGCAGACGCCGGTTTGCGCCTCGCACTTGAGCACCGAGCGCACGGGGACGCCCACGTACTCGTTCTTCCCCCGTTCGAGCTCGTAGGCCTCGACCATATCGGCCATCTCGGCACGGTCGATCTCCTGCTTGGCGTCGAGCAGCTTGCGCCCGCGCTTGGTCACGAACTCCTGCGCGGCCACCCGGCCGATCAGGTTGGTGTTGGGTTCGCCACCGGCCTGGAACAGCGGTAGGTGGACGTACTCCTTCGTGCCGCAGTCATCCTGGCGGATGATCACGTCCTGCGAGACGTCGACGAGCCGCCGGGTCAGGTAGCCCGAGTCCGCCGTGCGCAGCGCCGTGTCCGCGAGACCCTTACGCGCGCCGTGGGTCGAGATGAAGTACTCGAGCACGGTCAGGCCCTCCATGAAGTTGGCCTTGATCGGACGCTCGATGATCTCGCCCTTCGGGTTGGCCATCAGCCCGCGCATCCCCGCGAGCTGACGGATCTGCTGGGACGATCCGCGGGCACCCGAGTTCGCCATCATGAAGATGGGGTTGAGCTCGTCGAGGTTGGCCGTCATCGCCTGCGCGACCTCTGTCGTGGCGCGATCCCACAGGTCGACGACCGCCTCATGGCGCTCCTCCTGATTCATCAGGCCGAGGTCGTATTGCTCTTCGAGCACCGCCAGCTCCTCGTCGAAGCGAGCGAGGATCTCGGGCTTGGACGGCGGCACCTGAACGTCGTTCTTGGAGATCGTGATCCCGGCCAGGGTGGCGTAGTGGAAGCCGACATCCTTGAACGCGTCGAGGACCTGCGAGATCGTCGGCGCACCGTACGCCTGCACGAGGTCGTCGACCAGCTTGGTCGTGTCCTTCTTCTTCATCGACCGGTTGATGAACTCGTACGTGCTCGCGTTGAACTCGTCGCCCAGCGCCTCGTGCAGCGCGCGCTCGATCTTGTCGTTGTAGATGATCCGCCCGACGGTCGTGAGGATGTGTCCGCCGTCGCGCCCGACCTGCCGGAACTCCACCAGGTCGTGGAGCTTGACCACGCCGTGCTCGTATGACCACTCCGCCTCCTGGGCGGTGCGGTACACGTGCGGGCGCGGGTCGTGGGTCGCCGGGTCGATCTTCGCGAGCTCCTCCTCCTCCGGACCGTAGGTCAGGTAATACGCGCCGAGCACCATGTCCTGCGTCGGCGTGGCCAGCGGCGCCCCGTGTGCGGGCGAGAGGATGTTGTTCGCCGAGAGCATGAGGATCCGCGCTTCCGCCTGCGCCTCTGCCGAGAGCGGCAGGTGCACGGCCATCTGGTCGCCGTCGAAGTCGGCGTTGAACGCGTGACACACGAGGGGGTGTACCTGGATCGCCTTGCCCTCCACCAGCACCGGCTCGAACGCCTGGATGCCGAGGCGGTGAAGCGTCGGTGCGCGGTTGAGCAGCACCGGATGCTCGTGGATGACCTCCTCGAGCACGTCCCACACCTCGGGAATCATCGAGTCGACCATCTTCTTGGCCGCCTTGATGTTCTGGGCCGACTTGCGCTCGACCAGGCGCGCCATGATGAACGGCTTGAACAGCTCGAGCGCCATCAGCTTCGGCAGCCCGCACTGGTGCAGCCGCAGCGAGGGTCCGGACACAATCACCGACCGCCCCGAATAGTCCACCCGCTTGCCGAGCAGGTTCTGGCGGAACCGGCCCTGCTTGCCCTTGAGCATGTCGGACAGCGACTTCAGCGGCCGGTTGCCGGGACCGGTGACCGGACGCCCGCGGCGGCCGTTGTCGAACAGCGCGTCGACCGCCTCCTGGAGCATGCGCTTCTCGTTGTTGACGATGATCTCGGGCGCGCCGAGGTCGAGCAGCCGCTTGAGGCGGTTGTTGCGGTTGATCACGCGGCGGTAGAGGTCGTTGAGGTCGGAGGTCGCGAAGCGGCCGCCGTCGAGCTGGACCATCGGGCGCAGCTCCGGCGGGATCACGGGCACCGCCTCGAGGATCATCATCTCGGGGCGGTTGCCCGAGTTGATGAACGCGGAGACGACCTTGAGCCGCTTGACCGCACGCGCCTGCTTCTGACCCTTGGCGGTCTTGACCTGCTCCTGCAGGTCGGCCGACTCGGCCTCGAGGTCGACCTGCTGGAGCAGGTCGCGCACCGCTTCGGCGCCCATGCCGCCGCGGAAGTACTCGCCAAAGCCGAACGCCGACCCGAAGCGGTCCTTGAGCTCGCGGAACGTCGTCTCATCGTTGACGACGTCCTTGGGCTTCATCGTCTGGAACAGATCCCACACCTGACGCATGCGCTCGGCGGCGTCCTCGATGTAGACCTCGGTGTCGTCGATGTCGGCCTGGAAGCTCTTGCGGAGCTCCTTGAGCAGCTTCTCGCGCTCCTCATCGGAGAGCTTCGCGACATTGACCTCGAGGCTCTCGGCCCACAGGTGATCCTCGTCGGAGAACTGACGGCTGGTGCGCCCGGTCTCGAGATACTCCTCGCGGCGCGCGAGGGACTCCTTGAGCTCGAGGATCCGCTCCTCCTTCTCGGCGGCGTAGGAATCGAGGACCTTATTCACGTCACCCTCGAGGCGATCGACGTCGCGCGCACGCGCCTCGTCGTCCACCCAGGTGACCATCGAGGCGGCGAAGTAGAGGACCTTCTCGAGCTCCTTGGGCGCCATGTCGAGCAGGTATCCGATCCGGCTCGGCACGCCCTTGAAGAACCAGATGTGCGACACGGGCGCGGCCAGGTCGATGTGGCCCATGCGCTCGCGGCGGACCTTCGAGCGCGTGACCTCGACCCCGCAGCGCTCGCAGACGATGCCCTTATAGCGGACACGCTTGTACTTGCCGCAGTAGCACTCCCAGTCCTTGGTGGGCCCGAAGATGCGCTCGCAGAAGAGCCCATCCTTCTCGGGCTTCAGGGTGCGGTAATTGATTGTCTCTGGCTTGGTGACCTCTCCCGAGCTCCAGGAGCGGATCTGCTTGGAGGAGGCGAGGCCGATCTCGATAGCGTCGAAGTTGTTGATGTCGATCATGCGATTCCTTGCTTGGCGAAGGGCGGGTTAGTGCGAGGCGGGGTGTGGCGGATAGAGTAGGGGCGAGTCGGGGTCGGGGTCGGGGCGGGGCCGGGTGTGGCCGTGGCCGGCGGATCGCGGCCAGGGCCGGGGTCCTGGACCACGGCCGCATGGCCGTGGTCCGTTGCGGCTACGTTTCGGTCTCCTCGAGTTCGATGTCGTCGACCGGCACGACGTCGTCATCGGGCTCTTCGTCCTCGGGCTCTTCGGGCTCGATCACCAGCTCCGCGTCCACGCTCGGGTCGAGGATCGGATCGACCTCGGCGCCGAAGCCTTCGGTCACGAGCTCCTCGGCGGACTCGAGATCGGGGCCGATCGCGTCGACCACCTCATCGGAGCCCTCGCTCGTCTCGCCGGTGTCCTCGATCACCTCATCGGCGGCCGATGCGTCGCTGGAGCGAACCCCGCTGAGGTCGATGCCGAGCTCCTCGGCCGCCCGCAGCAGGTCGTCGTCCTCCTCGCGCATCTCCGCGCGCTCGCCCTCCTCGGAGACCACGTTGACATCGAGCGCCAACGACTGCATCTCTTTGAGCAGGACCTTGAACGACTCGGGGATCGACGGCTCGGCGATGTTCTCGCCCTTGACGATCGCCTCGTATGCCTTCACGCGCCCGACGGTGTCGTCGGACTTGATCGTGAGCATCTCCTGGAGCGTGTAGGCGGCTCCGTAGGCCTCGAGTGCCCACACCTCCATCTCGCCGAAGCGCTGCCCACCGAACTGCGCCTTGCCGCCCAGCGGCTGCTGGGTGACGAGCGAGTACGGCCCGGTCGAGCGCGCGTGGATCTTGTCGTCCACGAGATGCAGGAGCTTGAGGATGTACATGTAGCCGACGGTGACCTGCTCGACGAACGGCTCGCCGGTGCGCCCGTTGAAGAGCGTCGCCTTTCCCGAAGCCTGCTCGCCGACCCGGCGGGTCTTGTCGACGTCCATGCGGATCTTGCCCTGGTGCTCGTCCTGCCAGCGCACCAGCGCCTCATCGACGTCGGCGACGGTCGCGCCGTCGAACACCGGCGTGGCCACGTAGACCTTGCCGCCGTTGCCCTCGGAGAGCTTGCGCGCCTCCGAGCCGTCGGCGTACCACCCGTTGGCGGCCACCCAACCGAGGTGGGTCTCGAGAATCTGGCCGAGGTTCATCCGGCTCGGCACGCCGAGCGGGTTGAGGATCACGTCGACCGGGGTGCCGTCCTCGAGGAACGGCATGTCCTGCTCGTCGACGATCTTCGAGATCACGCCCTTGTTGCCGTGCCGGCCCGCGAGCTTGTCTCCCTCGGCGATCTTGCGCTTCTTGGCCACGAACACGCGCACCAGGTCGTTGACCCCTGGCGGCAGATCGTCGCCCTCGTCACGGCTGAAGGTCTTGACGTCGATGACGACGCCGCCCTCGCCGTGAGGAACCTTGAGCGAGGTGTCGCGAACCTCGCGCGCCTTCTCCTTGAAGATCGCGCGGATCAGCTTCTCCTCGGCTGTCAGCTCGGTCTCGCCCTTGGGCGTGACCTTGCCGACGAGGAGGTCGCCGGAGCTGACCTCGGCGCCGATGCGGACGATGCCGCGGTCGTCGAGGTTGCGTAGGGACTCCTCAGAGCGGTTCGGGATGTCGCGGGTGATCTCCTCGTCGCCGAGCTTGGTCGTGCGGGCGTCGATCTCGTACTCCTCGATGTGAATCGAGGTCAGCTCGTCGTCCTTGACCAGGCGCTTGGAGAGGATGATCGCGTCCTCGAAGTTGTAGCCCTCCCAGGACATGAACGCGACCAGCAGGTTCTTCCCGAGCGCCATCTCGCCGGAGTCGGTTGCCGACCCATCGGCGAGGACGTCCCCGGGCGCGACCGTCTGGCCGACGTTGATGATCGGCTTCTGGTGGATCATCGTGCCCTGGTTGGAGCGCATGAACTTCTGCAGCTCATACTCGTCGTGGCCGCCGTCCGCGCGGTCGATCACGATCTGCTCCGCGTCGATGTAGGACGCGACGCCTTCGGCATCGGCGAGCACCACGTCGCCCGTGTCGATCGCGGCGCGACGCTCCATCCCGGTGCCGACGAGCGGCGCGTCGGTGACAAGCAGCGGCACCGCCTGGCGCTGCATGTTCGACCCCATCAGGGCACGGTTCGCGTCGTCGTGCTCGAGGAACGGGATCATCGCGGTCGCGACCGACCAGATCTGCTCCGGCGAGACGTCCATGAGGTCGACCTGGGTCGGCGGAACCGTCACGTACTGACCCGCCTGGGTGCGGCAGATGACCTCTTCCTCGAGCAGGCGGCCGGTCTCGTCGACCGGGGCGTTCGCCTGCGCGATCGTGCGCTCCTCCTCCTGCGTGGCGTCCATGTGCCTGATCTCGTTGGTGACGTGACCGTTCTTGACGACGCGGTACGGCGTCGTGACGAAGCCGTGCTCGGAGATCTCCGCGTAGGAGGAGAGTGAGCCGATCAGCCCGATGTTCGGGCCTTCCGGGGTCTCGATCGGGCACATGCGCCCGTAGTGCGTCGGGTGGACGTCGCGGACCTCGATCGGCGCGCGCTCACGGGTCAGGCCGCCGGCGCCGAGGGCCGACAGGCGCCGCCGGTGGGTCAGCCCCGCCAGCGAGTTGGTCTGATCCATGAACTGGGACAGCTGACTGGAGCCGAAGAACTCCTTCAGCGCAGCCACGACCGGGCGAATGTTGACGATCGTCTGCGGCGTGATCGTGTCCGAGTCCTCTGTCGTCAGACGCTCCCGGACGACGCGCTCCATCCGGTACAGCCCGATCCGGAAGGCTTCCTGGATCAGCTCTCCGACTGTCCGCAGACGGCGGTTGCCGAAGTGCTCGTACTCGTCGAGGTGGTCCTGGATCGGCTCGCGCGGCATCGTGATCGCCTCGGCCGCGTAGTCCTTGATCTCGCTATCGAGCTGCTCGGGCATACCGAGCAGCCGCGGCAGCGACACCAGCTCGCGGACGAGCGCCACGATGTCGTCGTGGGTGAGCGTGCGCGTGTCGAGGTCGACGTCGAGATCGAGGCGCGAGTTGAGCTTGTAGCGGCCGACTCGGGTCAGGTCGTAGCGCTTGGGATCGAAGAACAGCTGGTGGAGCAGAGCCTTGGCGGCGTCGATCGACGGCGGCTCGCCCGGACGCTGCTTCTTGAACAGCTCGATCAGCGCGCCCTCCTCCGTCTTCGTCATCTCGGTGTCGGAGTCGATCGTGTTGCGGATGTAGAGCGAGTTGTCGAAGAGGGACAGGATCTCCTCGTCGGACGAGTAGCCCATCGCGCGCAGCAGCACCGTCACCGGGAGCTTGCGCTTACGGTCGATGCGCACGTAGACGCGGCCTTTCTTGTCGATCTCGAGCTCGAGCCACGACCCGCGGGCGGGCATCAGGTTCGCGATGAAGACCTGCTTCTCGCGGTCCTTGGGCTCCATCACGTAGGCGCCCGGCGAGCGCACGAGCTGCGTCACGACGACGCGCTCGGTGCCGTTGATGACGAACGTCCCGCGCTCGGTCATCCACGGGAAGTCGCCCATGAACACCGACTGCTCACGGATCTCTCCCGTCTCGCGATTGATGAACGCGACAGTGACCGTCAGCGGACGTGCGTACGTCAGATCCTTCTCCCGGCACTGCTCGAGGTTCGCGATCGGGTCGTCGAACGCGAACTCGCCGAACTGGACGGCGAGGTTGCCGGTGTAATCCTCGATCGGCGAGATGTCATCGATCGTCTCGCGGAGGCCACCGCCGTCAGGGTCGGTCAGCCAGGCGAAGGACTTGCGCTGGATATCAATCAGATGTGGAACTTCCAGGACCTTTTGCAGACGCGCGAAGCTACGGCGCGTCCGGGGGGCGTGAGTGGTTGCCAAGACGGCTACTCCTCGGGCGGTCGAGAGGCGATGGGAGGACGCCACGAGAGCCTAGCTCTCAGAAGCGCGACCAACAAAGATAGCACACGACAACGTCGCCCTGTGGAGGACTGACAGCACTCACGGGCCCCGCCCTCGTGGACCGCGTATGTGGCGCGATCCTCAAACAATCCGAGCGGCTTCGACTATCGGCTGACGGGCGGAGTGTAGGGCGTTCGGGCCGCCGGGGCAAGGGGTGGGTGTTCACGGGCGTCGCGGACCGGCGGCCGGGCCTGCTCGCGGCCGGGGCTGAGCGGGCACCCGCCCCGGCACCCGGCTGCTGTTGGGCCGGGCTCGGTGTGGGTACCGGTCGGGCCGCATTGGTGGCGGGCGCGAGGCCGCCCTGCTCGCCCTGGAGCCTGGGTGCTGAGGCGGGGTCCGATCGCGCGTTTCCGCCGAACCTGGTCGAGTAACGCGACTGTGAGTAGCGTTACTCGACCAGGTCCCGCGCGGCGCCGCCCTCCCGGGTCGGCCGCCGGTTCGCTACCTCAACTCGACGCTGCCGCCGGCTTCCTCGAGATCGGCCTTGAGCTTCTCTGCCTCGGCCCTCTCGACGCCCTCCTTGATCGGCTTCGGCGCCTCGTCGACGAGCGCCTTGGCCTCCTTGAGGCCGAGGCCGGTCACGGCGCGCACGACCTTGATCACTTGGATCTTCTTCTCGCCGGGGCCGGTCAGCACGACGTCGAAGCTGGTCTGTTCCTCGACGGGCTCAGCGCCGTCGCCGGCGCCTGCGGCGGCCGGGGCCGCCGCGGCAACCGCGGTCGCCGATACGCCGAATTCCTCTTCGAGCGCCTTGATGCGCTCGGCGAGCTCGAGCACCGTGATGCCCTTGAGCTCTTCAATCCACTCCGTAGTAGTAGTGGCCATTGGGTGTCCTCCTTATACGTCGGACGCGTCTTCCGACGCAGAGTCCTGATCGGGTTCTTCAGTGGTAGTTGTGCTCGGTGTGGCAGCGGGCTCGGGCTCCGCGGCGGCCTCCGGCTCGGGCTCCGCGGCGGCCTCGGGCTCGGGCTCCGGGGCGGGCTCAGGCTCCGCGACGGCCTCCGGCTCGGGCTCCGCGGCGGGCTCGGGCTCGGGCTCCGCGGCGGGCTCGGGCTCGGGCTCCGCGGCGGCCTCGGGCTCGGGCTCCGGGGCGGGCTCAGGCTCCGCGACGGCCTCGGGCTCCGCGGCGGCCTCGGGCTCAGGCTCCGCGGCGGGCTCGGGCTCCGCGACGGGCTCGGCCTCCGCAACAGCCTCCGCCTCCGGCTCGACAGCAACCTCCGCCACGGGCTCTGCGACGGCCGCGGCCGCCTCCGCCAGCGCAGCCGCTGCGGCCGGATCGGCGAGAACTCGTTGCTCGAGGACCTGCTGAAGCTGGATCGCCACTCCGGAGAGCAGTCCGTTCAGTCCGCGCACGAGCCCGACGAGGGGTGCGGCGATTGTCCCGACGAGCTGGGCGTTGAGAATGTCGCGGGAGGGCAGGCGGGCGATCGCGGTGACGTCTTGCGCGGTCAGGGGGGTGCCACCCAGCAGACCGCCCTTGAATTCGAGGATGCCGCGCAGGGCGCGGGCGGTGTCGCTGAGCGTCTTGGCCGCGAGCGCCGCGTCGCCGCGGACGAGGGTGAGCGCGGTCGGGCCGACGAGCATCGCCTTGAGCGACTCCGCGCCGGCGCGATCGGCTGCCCGCTCGGTCAGCGAATTCTTGACGATGCGGAAGCTCGCGTCCGCGTCGCGAAGCTTGGTGCGCAGCTCCGCCGCCTGGGGGACGGTCAGGCCGCGATAGTCGACAGCGAAGACCGCCTCCGCCGCTTGGATCTGACCGGCGATCTCCTCCACGACGGCTGCCTTCTCATCTCTGTTCATCTTGGTCTCTGGTTCCTCTCATGACAACGCCCGCTCAGTGGCGGGCGTCGAGCGCGGGCCGCGAACGCGTCGCCGGCCGGCTTCGAGGCTCCGCCTGCCCCGGGCTTGTGCGCTAGGCGCGGCCGGGGGTCTGGGGCTTCGTCTCTTTCAGAAGGCTTGATCAGTCTACGCGGCCGCCGACTCCCCGACGAGGTCACCCTTGGCGGTGGGATCGACCTTGACTCCCGGGCCCATGGTCGTCGCGAAGGTCACCGAGCGGATGTAGCGACCCTTCGCCGCGGACGGCTTCGCCCGCGTCAGCTCGTCGATCACCGCGGCGTAGTTCTCGACCAGGCTCGAGTCGTCGAAGTCGCTCTTGCCGATCACCAGGTGCACGATCGCGGTGCGGTCGGTCCGGTACTCAACCTTGCCGGCCTTGGCCTCCTGCACCGCCTTGGCGACGTCCATGGTGACCGTGCCGACCTTCGGGTTGGGCATCTTGCCCGACGGGCCGAGGATCCGGCCGAGGCGGCCGACGACGGGCATCAGGTCGGGCGTCGCGATCGCTACATCGAAGTCGTCGAAGCCTTCCTGGATCCGCGCGGCGAGGTCTTCGGCGCCAACCACGTCGGCCCCGGCTTCCTCGGCTTCGCGCGCCCGTTCGCCCTGGGCGAACACCGCGACCTTGACGTCCTTGCCGAGGCCGTTCGGGAGGGCGATCGTGCCGCGGAGCTGCTCGTCGGCGTGGCGGACATTGAGTCCGGTGCGGATATGGACCTCGACCGACTCGTTGAACTTCGCGCGCTTGAACTGCTTGATCAGCGCGATCGCCTCGGCGGGGGTGTATTCCCGCTCGCGGTCGAAGCGCTGCTTGGCGTCCACGTAGGTCTTGCCGTGCTTGGCCATCGGCGTCAGATCACCTCCACACCCATCGACCGCGCGGTGCCGGCGATAATCTTCGCCGCCTGGTCGAGGTCGTTCGCGTTCAGGTCGTTCATCTTCTTCTCTGCAATCTCCCGCAGCTGGGCCTGGGTGATTCTCCCCACCTTGTTGCGGTTCGGCTCGGCGGATCCCTTCTCCAGCGAGAGGGCCTGCTTGATGAGGACGGCCGCCGGCGGGCTCTTGGTCACGAAGGTGAACGAGCGGTCCTCGAAGACGGTGATCTCGACGGGGATCACCGTGCCCAGGTCCGATTGCGTCTGGGCGTTGAACGACTTGACGAACTCCATGATGTTGACGCCGTGCTGTCCGAGCGCGGGGCCGACCGGCGGGGCCGGGCTCGCCTGGCCGCCGACCGCCTGGAGCTTGATCTTCGTGAGCACCTTCTTTGCCATTACTTCCTCGCTTGACCGCTTCGTTCACACCTTAGCTACCCAAAACACGCCGCCGGAGGCGGCCCTTCAAAAAGAGGCCTGAGCTACATCTTCTTCACTTGATCGAACCCGACCTCGACCGGGGTCTCGCGGCCGAAGATCGAGACGAGCACCTTGAGACGCTGTGCGTCCTCGTTGACTTCGGAGATCTCGCCCGAGAAGTCCGATAGCGGCCCGGAGATGACCTTGACCGACTCGCCGATCGCGAACTGCGCGCGGCTGCGCGGGCGCTCGGCCGTCTCCTGATGGAGCAGCCGGTCGACCTCAGCCTGGGTCAAGGGCACGGGCTCGTTGGACGCGCCGACGAAGCCGGTTACCCCGGGCGTGCCCTTCACGAGCGACCACGAATCCTCGTTGAGGTCCATGTTGACGAGCACGTAACCGGGCATGGTGCGCTTCTCCACCATGACCTTCTGGTTGTCCTTCATCTCGGACACGGTCTCGGTCGGCACGACGATCTGCCGCACCGCACGCTGCTGACCCAGCGACACGACGCGGTGCTCGAGGTTGTGCTTGACCTTGTTCTCGTGCCCGGAATAGGTGTTGACGACGTACCAGCGGAACATGCTCTCTTGATGGTCTCCTCCGCGGCCGGGTCCCCGCGCCGCGTCTTGACGATATGCCTCAGGTCTGCGGCCGCTCTCTGGATCCTGCTCAGGAGCGCTCGCGCCCGCTTACTTCAAGACGAAGGTAACGAGCTTGCCGGCGACCCAGTCCGAGCCTCCCAGGAACAGACCGGCGACGATCACGAACCCGATGACGACTCCCGTGGCCTGCACGACCTGCCGGCGGTCGGGCCACTGTACCCGTTGTAGCTCCCGCCAGCTTCCCCGCAGGAAGTTGATCAGGCGGCTGCCGATGAACGTGCTGGGCGCGGGAGTGCTCGCGCCGGCGGGCGCGAGCTCCCCACCGGCACCGTCATCGTCGCCGTCGAAGCCACCGCGGGACGCTCCACGACGCCCGCCTCCGCGACCGCCTCGCCCGTGCGCCTCTTCCTCGTCGGGCGCGCTGACGACGTGGGGTTGATCGGGGAAGAGACCGGGGATCCCGCTCGCGTAGCCGTCGACCTCGCCCTCCTCCTCCTCGGCTTCGGTGAGGGCCTCGATCTCGTCCGCCGTCTGCTCGCCCGTCAGCTCCGGGCGACCGAGCGCGAGCTGGGCCTCGGCGAGCTCGGCGTCGGGCGTCCCGTGCTCGAGCGGCGGCGGCGAGGAGGCGTGCTCGTCGCGTCCCGCGCGCGCCGTCGCGACCGGGGCGTCCTGCGGCCGCCGGGCTCGCCGTTCCTTGGCGCGTTTGCGGTTCCGGGCCACGGGGCGCTCCGATGAGCTCAGCGGGTCTCGCGGTGCGCGGTGTGGCACCGGCACCAGCGGCAGTACTTGCGGAGCTGGATGCGCTCCGGATTGTTCCGCTTGCTCTTGTTCGTCTGGTAATTCCGGCGCTTGCAGTCCTCGCAAGCGAGGGTGACAGCGATCCGGACGTCTCCGCGAGCCATGTACGCGCTTCCCGAAAGGTTTGTGGTCGAGTGGTACGGGCTTTCCGGCTCGAGGCGTCAAAACGAACGCCGCCCCAGGCCGAAGACTGAGTGTAGCGGCAGGAAGTGGGATGCGTGGCGGCGCCGACCGACGCCGCGGTGCGCGCGCGCCGACCGACGCCGCGGCGCGCGCGCGCCGACCGACGCCGCGGTGCGGCCCACGCCGCGCGCAGGGCCCCTCGCTAGTCGCCGAGCTCCACCGGCCGCAACTCGAGCTCGAGGTCGAGGTCGCCTCGGACCACGCGAACGGGCAGCGACTGGCCGATCGCCTCGGCGGTCATCGCGCGTTGGAGGTCCTCGACGCGCTCGATCACGTGGCCGGCGAGCTCGACGATCAGGTCCTCGGGCCGCAGTCCCGCACGCTGGGCCGGGCCGCCGGGTGCGACCTGGACGATCTCGACCGCGGCACGGCGGCCGAGCCGAGCTCGTGCATGCGGCGGCAGCGGGCGCGGGCCACCGCCGATTCCGATGTAGGCGCGGCGCACGCGCCCGTCGCGCATCAGGGCGGCGACGATCTGCCGCGTGGCGGCGTTGATCGGCACCGCGAGTCCAAGCCCGACGCCCGCGACCGCGGTGTTGATCCCGACCACGCACGCCGAGCTGTCGACCAGCGCGCCCCCGGAGTTGCCCGGGTTAAGTGCGGCGTCGGTCTGGATGACGTTATCTATGTAACGCACGGCGCGTCCGGACCGGGCCGGGAGCGAGCGCCCGAGGGCGGAGACGACGCCGGCGGTGACGGAACCGGCGAACCCGTTCGGGTTGCCGATTGCGACCACCAGCTGGCCGACGCGCAGCCGCTGAGCGTCGCCGAGGGTCGCCGGAGTGAGCCCGCTTCCCTCCGCCCGCAGTACGGCAAGGTCCGACAATCGGTCGATGCCGACGACGCGGAAGCTGAGCTCGCGCCCGTCCACGAACGCGGCGCGACCCTGGCGGCCCGGCCCCGCCACCACGTGCGCGGAGGTGACGAGGAAGCCGTCGGGCGTGAGCGCTACGGCACTGCCGGCGCCGGCCGGAACGTCGCCGGCGCGTGAGCGACGGGTCACGCGCAGGTTGGCGACCGAGGGCGCCAACCGCTCGGAGATGTCGACGACGATCCGAGAGTAGGCGTCGAGCGCCGCGGCCTCGGCGACCTCGGCAGCCACCCCGGCTACGGTGGCCGCGTCGGCCTCTGTAGCCGCGGCGGCCACGTCGGCCACGGCGGCCACGTCGGCCTCGGCGGCCGCCCTGGCCTCAGGGATCGCCCCGGCCGCCGCGGCCCCGTTGAGCGTGTCCTCGCCCATCAGAACGTCACGGTCACCGTGCGCTCGTCCGTCCCACGCACGATCGTGAGCTCGAGCCGGCCGTCGGCGCGCGCCGAATCGAGTGCCTCGTACAGCGCCTCGACCCGGTCCAGTGCCGTGCCGCCGGCGGCGACGAGCAGGTCGCCGCGCTCGATTCCCGCGAGGTGGGCCGGGCTGTCGCCCTCGACCTCGCGCACGAGCACGCCCTCGCGCTCGGGTAGACCGACCGCGCGACGCAACCGGCGCGCCACGCGCGGGGGCGCGATCGCGACGCCGAGCCTGACGCGCTTGGGCGCCTCGCCGCGACCCAGCGCCTCGATGCGCTCGCGCAGCGATGCGTCGACGGGGATCGCGAGGATCAGCCCGCCCTCGATGCGCAGCGAGTTGATGCCGAGGAGCCGTCCCTCGAGGTCGGTCAACGGACCGCCGGAGGAGCCCCGCGGCAGCGGTGCCGTGTGCTCGAGTGCGCCGGCGATCCGGCGGCCGCGTGGGCCGCGGAAGCTCCGCGCGCTCGAGGAGACGAAGCCGGGGGTGACGCGGAGCCCGCGACCGCCGGGATTCGCCAGGGCCAGGACGGCGCGCCCGATCGGGACCTCGCCGGTCCCCTCGGGCCATTCGATCGGCACGACGTCGGCGGTGTCGACGTCGAGCACAGCGAGGTCGATGTCGTGGTCGATTCCGGCGAGGCGGGCGCTTGCGCGGCGACCATCGGCGAAGCTGACGGTGGTCTCGTCGTGCCGGAGGTTGTGTGCGTTGGTGAGGACGCGACCGGGGGCGATCACGACGCCGGATCCGACCCCCCAGCCGCGACCGAGGCCGACGACGGTCGCGCCGACGTGCTCGACGGCCGCTTGCACGGAGGTCTCGAGCTCTGCGAGCAGATTCATGTGAAGTTCTCCTGTGGCTTGCTCGGCAGCGGGCGTGTGGTGTGTGTTCCGTACCGATACTAGTTACTTGTGATATGCAAGTCGCTACTGTAACACCTTGTGGAGACCCGTACGATCACGCTGCAGATGGACACGGACGCCGACCCCCGCCCGGACACCGAAATCAATCCCCAGCCGCCCACGGACCTCGCGGCCGAAGCGCTCGCCTCCGAGGACGCCGGACGCTCAGCCCTGGCCGACGCGCTCGCGACAGTGGGAGACCGCTGGACGCTCCTCGTGATCGCCGCCCTGCTCGATGGACCGCGGCGATTTGGCGAGCTGCAGGCGGAGGTTCGCGGGATCGCGCCGAACGTCCTCACGCAGCGGCTGCGCCACCTCGAACGCGGCGCCCTCGTGGTCGCGCGTCCGTACAGCCAGCGCCCGCCCCGGTTCGTCTACGAGCTGAGCGCCGTGGGCCATGAGCTCGCGGGCGCGCTGAGACTGCTGGCGGGCTGGGGCGCACGCAATGCGGAAGGCGCCGAAGCCCCCAGGCACTCCGTCTGCGGAACGCCGATGGAGGCCCGGTGGTGGTGCCCCACGTGCGAGCGGCCGGCGTCGGACGACGAAGCGGAGGAGCTCCACTTCGCTTGACCCGCGCCGCATGACCGCGCGTCGGCCGGGAACAATGCCCGGATGCTCCGCCTGATCGGCATCATGATCTCGATCGGCCTCGCCGACTCGCTCAATCCGACGACGATCGCGCCCGCCCTCTACATGGCCGAAGGCAAGCGTGCAGTCAGTCGCGTCGTCCAGTTCACCGTGGGCGTGTTCGCCGTCTACCTGGTCGGCGGACTATTGATCGCGCTCGGTCCGGGTCAGCTCTTGCTCGATGCGGTCCCACGCCCCCAACACACGGCGCGGCACGTCATCGAGATCATCGCCGGCGTCGCGATGCTGATCGCCGCCGTGGTGCTGTGGCGGAGACGAAACGTGCTCGCGACGCGTGAGCTTCAGTCACCCGGCAACGACGCGCGCTCGAGCGCGATCCTCGGCGCGACGATCACCGCGGTCGAGCTCCCGACGGCGTTTCCCTACTTCGCGGCGATCGCCACGGTCGTCGGGTCGGGGTTCGACGTCACCCGTCAGATCGGGCTGATCGTGCTGTTCAACATCTGCTTTGTGCTGCCCTTGCTCGGGATCGCAGTGGTGCTGGCCGTGGCCGGCGACGGCGCGGAGGCGCTGCTTACGCAGGCACGCGACGCGCTCCGCGCCCAGTGGCCGAAGGTCCTGGCCGGGGTCGCATTCCTCGCAGGACTGTGCGTGGTCCTAATCGGGGTCACCGGCCTGTTCGCTCATCGGCCTTTCGGCCGATTCGTGCGCAAGCGGCTGTTCAAGGTCATCGGCCTCGGGCGCTTCTCGAAGTGAACGACGCCGACGTCTGATCAGGCGCCCGCCGCGACCCCAGCCGGCCTCTCCCCGACGAGCTCGTTCGCGAGCCGCGTCAGGAGCTGCGCGAGCTCGTCGTGCTGGTCGGGCGACCAGCCCTCGAGGAGCCGCGCGAGGCCCGCGCGGCGCTCGGCGATCAGCTTGGTGACCGTCTCCTGGCCGGCCGGTGTGAGCGTGCGCACGAGTACTGCGGGGTCCGTACTCGCGCCGGAGGCCTCGGCCGGGAGGACGACGTCCGGGCTCGCACCGGCGGCCTCGGCCCCCACTTGCAGCACCATGGCGCGCCCCGCGAGCTCTGCGAGCGCCTTCTCCGCGACCGGCAGCGGAACGTCGAAGCGGCGGCTGACGTCCGCGAGATCGGTGCGGGGATCCTCGCTCAGGCGCGCGAGCAGCCAGCACGCCGCCGGCGAAAGGTCGACGCCGGCGTGCTGGGCCATCCGCTCGACCGCGCGCCGCCGACCCTCGCGCCCCAGCAGCACTCCGAGCGCACGGGATATCTCGGCGAGCGAGTCCGTCTGCTTGGGCACGGCGAAGCTCTCGCCGATTCCTGAGGACGCGCTGACCGAGTCGCGCAGCGGCCGCTGCTCGAGTATCAGGCTGAGCAGAAAGGCCGCCACGGTCACACCGGCGGCGACCACGAACACCGGCCCGAGTGCGTTCGTAAAGGCGTGGATGTAGGCGGTGTGGACGGTTGGCGGTAGCCGCTTGAGCGCGGCGGGGTTGTCCGCGCCGGCCTGGATCCCCTTGAGTTGGGTGGGAGACGCCGCCGATGAGAGCTTCTTGAGCACGCTCGCGAGGTTCGTCTTCAGGCGACCAGCGAAGATCGATCCAAGAATCGCCGTACCGATCGCCCCCCCGATCGTGCGGAACAGCGTGGCCCCAGAGGTGGCGACGCCGAGGTCCTGGTAGTCGACCGAGTTCTGGACCGCGAGCACGAGCACCTGCATCGTGGAGCCGAGCCCGAGCCCGAGCACCAGCATGTAACCCGAGGACTGCAGGCTCGTCGTGCTCGCACTCATTCCCGACAACAACAGCAGCCCGACGACCATCACGGCAGTGCCGAAGATAGGGAACGGCTTATAGCGCCCGGTGCGGCTGATCAGCTGACCCGAGAGGATCGAGGTCGTGAGCAGGCCGACCATCAGCGGCAGGAGGCGCAGGCCCGAACCGGTGGGGCTGTCGCCGTTGACGACCTGGAGAAACAACGGGATGTAGGTGACCGAGCCGAACAGCGCGAAGCCGACCACGAAGCCCATCCCGCTGGTGACCGCGAACACTCGGTTGAGGAACAGGCGCGGGGGCAGGACCGGCTCAGGTGCGCGACGTTCGACGGCGACGAACGCGATCAGCAAGACGACGCTGGCGACGCCGAGCCCGATGATGAACGGCGAGCCCCAGCCATAGGTCGTGCCGCCAAGAGTTGTGAGCAGCACGATCGAGGCCAGCCCGGCGGCGAGGAGCCCGGCGCCCATGTAGTCGATCCGGCGATGAACGACCTCGCTGCGCGATGGCAGCGTGGCCGCGAGGACACCGAACGCGATCAGGCCGATCGGCACGTTGACGTAGAAGATCCACCGCCAGGTGAGGTTCGTGGTCAGGAACCCGCCGAGCAACGGACCGATGATGCTGGCGACGCCGAACACCGCGCCGAAGTAGCCCTGGTAGCGGCCCCGCTCGCGGGGCGAGACGACATCGCCGATCGCGGCCTGCGCGCTGACGATCAGGCCGCCGCCGCCGAGCCCCTGGATCGCCCGGAAGGCGATCAGCTCGGTCAGGCTTTGGCTCAGGCCGCACAGGGCAGAGCCGACCAGGAAGACGACGAGTCCTCCCTGGAGGACGACCTTGCGGCCGTACAGGTCGCCGAGCTTGCCGTAGATCGGCGTGACCGCGGTCTGGGCGAGCAGATAGGCGGTGACGACCCACGAGATGTGATTCAGGCCGCCGAGGTCTCCGACGATCGTCGGCAGCGCGGTCGAGACGATCGTTGAGTCGAGCGCCGCCATCAACAGCACGAGCATCAGCCCGGCAAAGACGACCTTCACGCTGTGCTCGCGCACGGGCTCTCGCCCGACGGGAAGGGCCGCGGCGGCGGCGCTCATGGAACCCGGCGTTCCACCCGCGCGATCATACCTTTGGGGTGGCCGGTGAATGCCGTGCGCTCCTCACCACCCGAGAAGCGCTGCGAACCGTCTGATGGGCTGGCCGGTCGCGGTTCATAGACTTGGCTCGATGGTCGATCGTAAATGGCTGCTCTCGCAGTTCTACCGGGTGGGGTACCACGTGGCGCGCGTGTACTGGTTCGTCGTGCGACCGAGAAAGCCGGGCGTCAAATGCGTGATCACCCGCGGCGACGAAGTCCTCCTTGTTCGCCACACCTACGGCGACCGCCGCGTGTGGGAACTGCCGGGCGGCTCGATCAAGCGGGGTGAGGCGCCGGTCGACGCGGCGCGCCGGGAGACGCTCGAGGAGCTCGGGCTGCAGATCTCGGAGTGGACAGCGCTCGGCGACTTCTTCGCCAGGCACGAGCATCGGGAGGACAAGCTCTACTGCTTCCACGCGGTCGTCGACGGTGTGTCCCCGGTCGCGGATCGGGTCGAGATCGCCGAGGCGCGCTGGTTTCCGTCGGCGGCACTGCCCTTGCGAGCTGGACGATTCGTGGGGCGCATCCTGTCGATGAGCGAGGCCGCGGCAGCTCGAGCGGGCTGACGAGGGAATTTCCCCCAGGCCGCGAAAGGCGACCTGTGGTCGAATCGGTAGGATTGATGTTCTTGTCTGCGCTCAATCGCTTCCAGGAGCTACGTCGCTCGGCCCTGGGGACACGCATTACCCGGTATGCCCTCGGCTCAGTAGTCGCTGCCTCCGTGAGCGCGATCGTGTTCGCGCTCCTGTTCGTGATGAACGTGGGGACCACCACCTGCTCGGTCTCGGCATTTGTCGCCGGTGCGATCCCCAACTGGATCCTCAACCGGCGTTGGGCCTGGCGCCGGCGCGGTCGCCCGGTGTTCGGACGCGAGGTCGTCGGATACGTGCTCACCTCACTCGTCTGCCTGGCGGCGACGTCGTGGTCGACCGCGTGGACGAAGCGACACGTGCAGGGCATCCCCGCCCACCACGGCTTCCGTGTCATCCTCGTGACCGCGTCCTACCTGGCCGTGTTCGCAGTGCTCTTCGTGGTCAAGTTTGGGCTCTACGAGTTCTGGGTCTTCTCGGAGCACAGCCGCATACGGGCGGCGCTGCGATCGCGGGGCCTGATGCCGGCGGTCCGCGCAGACCGCACGCCGGCGCCCGCCGACCGCACGCCGTAGCGGCCCGCCATACGCCGGTCCCCGGCACACAGCACGCCGTAGCGGGCGTGTAACGCCTCGCCGACGCCTCCCGACAGCACGCACTCGGCGGCCGCGTCTACGTCTGAGACCGGCGCCGGAACCGCGTGCGGTCCCGATTCCAGGTCGTGATCGCGGCGCGGGCGAAGCGCAGGCCGTAGCCGAAGTTTCCGCCCTTCTTGGTCTTCGTCGCGTGCGCGCCGCGATCGCGCATCGTGGTGGGCACCTCGGCCACGCGGAAGCCGGCGAGCGCGGCGCTGATCATCAGCTCGGATGCCTGATACTGGGGCTGCTCGAGCGTCACGGCCGCCGTCAGATCGGCGCGCATCGCCCGCACGCCGCAGGCCGGATCGGTGATGCGCTGGCGGATCAGGACGCTGATCAGCGCCCCGAACAAGATCACCCCGGCGTGACGGATCGCGTCGGTCGTCAGCTCGGCACCGAGACGCCGCGACCCCGTCACGAAGTCGGCGCGACCGGACACAATCGGCTCGATCACACGCCCCAGCTCCAATGGCTCGTACTGGCCGTCGGCATCGAGCGTGGCGATCACCTCAGCGCCTCTGGCGCGGGCAAGCCAATAGCCGAGGCGAAGCGCTGCCCCCTGGCCCCGGTTGACGGGTACGTCGCACACCAGCGCGCCGGCGGACAGGGCTTGGGTTGCGGTCGCGTCCCGTGCGCCGTCGACGACGACGATGACCTCGCTTGCCAGCCCCGCCGCTTCCTTGGGAACCTCGGCGACGACCTCGGCGACCGTGGGCTCCTCGTTGAAGGCGGCGATCACGACCGCTAAGGGCGACCCCGCGCCTGGGGGATAAGCGGCCAGGAACGCCGCGGCGGCGCTCTGCTCCTCGGGATGCAGTCGGGCCAGCTCGACCTCGGCGACGAACGGTTGCGCCACCGCGGACATCATCCAGGGCCCCCGGCCCGAACGGCGATCTCCGCGTGGGACCATTCCTGCCACACGCCGACGAGACCGGCGGCGAGGTCGTAGCGCGGGGACCATCCCGCCGCCCGCGCGCGACTGGTGTCCACAATCACTGCGGGCATCTCCCCGGGTTTGGCCGGACCGTGGCGCACCGACAGCGAGGCGCCGCTCACCTTCTTCACGGCATCGACGACCTCGAGCACAGACAGGGATGTCCCGCTGCCGATCACTGTCGGACCGCGCCAGGAATCGCTCGCGAGCGCGAGGCGCATCGCGGCGACGATGTCGCTCACATGCACGTAATCGCGCACCTGCCGACCGTCGCCGTAGATCTCGAACCTCGCGCCCGTGCGGATCGCGCGCATCAGGCGAGCGACGATGCTGTCCTTGGCCTCCATTCCAGGTCCGTAGGCGTTGGTCAGCCTCAGGCAGGCGCAACGCAACCCGTAGACCTCCGTGTAGGCGGACATGAGCATCTCGGCAGCGGCCTTAGTCGCTCCGTAGGGGGTCAGCGGTCGCAGCCTCGAGGACTCCGAGATCGCCGGATCCTCCATCGGCCCGACCACCGCGTTTGTCGAGGTGAACACGAGCGCCCGCACACCCGCGACCCGCGCCGCCTCGAGCAGCGCCGCCGTCGCCGTGACGTTGGTTCGGTGCGTGAGCTCCGGATGCTCGACCGAGCGAAGGACCGAGGTGACCGCAGCGAGGTGCACGATCGCGTCGACCCCGCCCTGGAGCGAAGCTTCGATCACCTCGGGCTCGGCGAGGTCGCCGATGACGATGTCGACCGCGGGGTCGGCATGCGGCTGCAGGTCGACCACTCGGACGTGCGCGCCCGCGGCCGTGAGATCCGCGACAACGTGTCGGCCGATGAACCCCGAGCCGCCTGTGACCAGGATCCGGCCCCCGCCCAGGTCGCCCGAGGCGGGCGAGCTCACTTGCTCAGCGCCAGCTCGCTCGACGTCTCGCGCCAGCGCACGGTCGGCTGAATCGCCGCTTGATCGATCCGGTGCTGGTTCTGCTCGACGATCCCGAACAGCGAGTCGATCAGCGTCTCGCTGAGCAGCGTGGGAACGAGGCCGAGATCGACCAGAGCTGTGTGAATGGCGTTGTAGTAGTGGTCCTCGAGCTCAACGCGGGGGTTCTCGATCTCTTCGATCGTGGCCTCCCCCGGGTAGTCCTTGGCGATCGTGTCGGCAATCTGCCGTACCGACATCGACTCGGTGAACTGGTTGAAGACGCGGAACTCGCCCTTGTCAGCACGGTTCTCGCACGTGATCCGCAGGCACTCCACGGTGTCGACGATGTTGAGGAGACCGCGCGTCTGCCCGCCGGTGCCGTACACGGTCAGGGGAAGTCCGAGCACCGCCTGGACGATCATGCGGTTCAGCACCGTGCCAAAGACTCCGTCGTAGTCGAAGCGGGTGGCGAGACGCGGATCGAGCTTGGTCGCCTCGGTCTCGACGCCGTAGACAACCCCCTGGTTCAGGTCGGTCGCCCGCAGGCCCCAGATCCGGCAGGCGAACTCGATGTTGTGGCTGTCGTGGACCTTCGAGAGGTGGTAGAACGATCCCGGGCGCTTCGGGTAGAGCACGCGGTCGGTGCGCCCCTTGTGGTTGATCGTGATCCACCCCTCCTCGATATCGATGTTCGGCGTGCCGTACTCGCCCATCGTTCCGAGCTTGACAAGGTGGATGTCGCGGTCGACGTCCGCGATCGCGTAGAGCACGTTGAGGTTGCCGACGACGTTGTTGGTCTGTGTGTAGACGGCGTGCTTCTGGTCGATCATCGAGTAGGGCGCTGAACGCTGCTCGGCGAAGTGGACGATGGTGTCCGGGTGGTAATCGGCAACCATGCTGTGGACGAACGGGGCATCGCAGAGGTCGCCGGGGTAGACCTTGATCTTCTTGCCGGTGATCTCGTGCCACGCCGCTACGCGGTCGTCCATCGAAGCGATCGGCACCAGGCTCGAGGCCCCGAGCTCTTCGTCATAGCTGCGGCGAACGTAGTTGTCGGAGACGGCCACGTCGTGGCCCGCCGCCGACAGATGGATGGCCGTCGGCCACCCGAGGTACCCGTCACCGCCAAGAACCAAGATCCGCATTCAGTCGCTCCAAATTGGGTTAGGTCAATGGGGGCCCCTGTGAGACCGCTAGCGAGCCCTGTCGATCGTGTAGACGATGATCGCGACCACCAGGGTAGGCGATTGCCCGGTCGGGTACTCCGCCGCCGGCAATCTGCACACACCGCGCCCGGGCCAGGGTATCGCTGCGTCCTACGCGCGGTGGCGTATCACATGGACCAGTTTGGGCACGCCAGCTTAGGCCATCACGAGACCGGATGTCGCGTCGTACTTAGAGTCGCTTTAGAAAACTGGGCGACCGATTATTCGCCCGCAAGCCGGCGTTCGTGATGGCCAGGCTTCGGTAAGCCTGCTCAGGAAGATGCTGCGCGAGGTGCGCTTCCCCGGGGTGAGGAGATTGCCGGCGAGTTTCTAGCCTCCGCTTTCACCCTCTCGCTCGCGCCTGAGCACGCGCAGCAGTTCCTCGTAGGGCCCCGCGAGGTAGGCGTCGTCTCCGGCCTCGAGCCGGGTCCCCCTGCGGGGTGGATGCTCGAGCTCGCCGCGGGAGGCCGCGCGATCGATCGCGATCACGCGCATGCGGGCGGACAGCTCGCTCATCGTGAGCCCTTCGAGCCCCCCGCCGCTGCGAACCTGGAGGCGGGCGAGGAGGAAGGGATGGCTGCCGACGTAGAAGCTGTAGAGCACCTCGAGCCCGAGCGCCGCGCCGACGAACCAGGGAGCGGCGATCGCCACCGTCGACCACACGTGCCGGAACTCGAAGCTCTGCTCGAGCCGCCTGCCGAGCTCGCGATCGAACACCCGCAGGACGACCGGCACCTCGGCCCAGCGATCGCCGAGCCGGTCGCGCACCGCGAGGCCGGTCTCGATGTTGGTGAGGTCGTCCGAGGTGACGATCGCGACCGAGGCGGCGCGAGAGAGATTGACCGAGTCGAGCGTCTGGCCGAGCGTCGAGTCGCCGAGCACGAGCGGCACGCCGCGCTGGCGGACCTGGTTGAGGTAGCGATTGCTCTCGTCACGCTCGACCACGACCACCTCGCGTCCGCGTCCCAACAGTCCCTCGAGCACCTGCATCCCGACCGCTCCGAGGCCGACCATGACGACGTGTCCGCGCATCCCGGGGATTCGGGCCTGACCGAGGGACTGCGCGATCCGGCGCGACACCAGCGTGTTGGTCAGGAGCGCGAAGATCGTCGTCACGAGTGTCGTGCCCGCGAGGATCAGGCAGATCCCGAAGATCTCCATCCAGGTCGGCTGGGTTGAGAACGAGAAGTCGCCGAATCCCACCGTCGCGATGGTTTCCACCGTGAAGTAGATCGCGCTGATCACGCCGAGGTGGTGCCCGGTGTGGGTGACGTAGCCGAAGTGGAGGATCAGGGTCGAGACGACGAGCAGTCCGACCGCGCATCCGAGTGCGATCCGCAGCGAACGGCCCCCGTCGCTCATCATGGTGCCGATCAGCCGGCGCGCCACGTTGACGACGCGGTGGCCTGCCTGAACCACGTCGGCGCCCGCCGCCGGACCGGAGCGCATCCCAGCGGCGGCCAGCTGCTCTGGTGTACCGAGCAGCGTCACTCGGTCGCGCGCGCTGACGTGCTGGTCACGTCCCGGGCAGACGATCGGCTCCTGCTGGGATTCGGTCGCCACGCCGAGCGGGACGAGGCTTCCGTAGAGCTCTCGGAGCGTCCCGGCGCGTGGAGCGATCACCTCGAGGGTCACGAACTGGGTCGAGCCGAGCGTGATGTCGTGCGCGCGCCGGCCCAGGCACGCCTCGATCACCGACGGCGCGAACAGCGCCGCGACGTCGAGCACGGTGGCGGCCCCGGTGACCTCCTCGACCGCTCGCGCGACCGCCGGATTGTCGAGGTGCGCGACGATCCGGACCTCGGGCCGCAGGTCGCGCACGAGCAGCACCGTTTCGAGCGTCCTCAGGTCGCTCGACTCGATGCATACGACCGCCGCGGCGCCCGCGATCCCGGCGTCGTACAGAGGCTCGGTGAGATGCGCCCCGCGCGGGAGCTGCGGGATGCCCCAGCCGCGTACGACGCGCGCGAACCTTTCGTCAGCCTCGTCCTCGAGCACGACGACGCGGGCTCCGGCGAGTTGCAACTGCTCGACCGTGCGGAGACCGACCTCGTGCAGCCCACAGACGATCACGTGGTCCACCCAGTCCCGGCAGCTGCCGGTCTGTGCGTCGAACTCGGGTGGCGGGAGATCGCCGACGTGGCGTTCGTGGTCGAGGGCGCCAGCCACCCCCGTATCGTGGTCTCGGGGCGAGCCCGTGGCCATGGCCCTACGGCGCAGATATCGCTCTCTTTGGCCTCCGGATGGGCGGCGGCGCTCACGCCGCCCGAGGACGGGTCCCGGGTCCCGGCGCTGTCCCCGCGAGGAGTGAGCGTGTGTGGTTAGCTCCTGGCCGTGGCGCAATTCCACTGGGATCCCGACAGCTACCTCGCCCTGATGCGCCAAGAGGTGCCCGACTACGAACGGATCCAGGAGGAGGCGAGCGCGGCCACCGGGGCGCATGCGGACCGCATCCTCGAGCTGGGGACGGGTACCGGCGAGACGGCCCGGCGGGTGCTCGGCCGCCATCCACGGGCGTCTCTCCTCGGGCTCGACTCCAGCAGCGAGATGCTCGGCCATGCGCGGGCCGCGCTCCCTCCCGATCGGGTTCGGCTCGTGGTCGCGCGGTTCGAAGATCCGCTCCCGGACGGTCCGTTCGATGTCGTCGTGACGGTGCTCGCGGTTCACCACCTCGACGGTCCCGGGAAGGCGGACCTGTTCGAGCGCGCGGCGGCTGTCCTCTCGCCCGGAGGTCGCCTCGTCCTCGGCGACGTCGTCATCCCCGACGATCCAGCCGACACGGTGACCCCGATCGATGGCGATTACGACACCCCGAGCAGCATCGCCGACCAGCAGCAGTGGATGCAGGCGGCGGGGCTGCAATCGCGCGTCGTCTGGGCCCACCGCGATCTCGTCGTCCTCGTCGGCGAAGCGGTCGCGGACGGTTGACGGACGCCGGCATCGGACATCGGCGCCGAGCGACGGGCGCCGGGCGACGGGCGCCGCCGACACGGACGGTTGATCGACGCGGGGGCGTCAGGCTTCGGGGACGCTTTCACTCGCCGGCGTCTCAGGTCTCGGCTAGAGCGTGGGTGCGCTCGGACCACCAGTCGACCGAGACGAGCGAGAAGGCCAGCTCGCGCGAGTCGTAGTCGAGCCGCGTGGCCAGCGTCGTGATCGAAACGACCATGTCGTGGATCCAGTCCTCATCGAACTGGTCGGCCTGCTCGGTCGCGATACTCGTGAGGGTCATCCGCCGGCTGACCGCGCCGCGGTCGGGTGCGGGCTCGCGGTGCGCGAGGACGGAGCTGAGCCATTCGAGGCGACCCTGGAGCTCGACGTGACGCTCGAGCACTGCGGCGTACGGCGCGGCGCCGACGAGGACGGTCGCCCAGTTCGAGATCACCTCGCTCGCGTGACCGCTGAGGCGCTCGAGCATGCGCTGGAGCAGCTGCCGGCGCTCTGGATCGGCCAGCAGCTCGCGCGTGGCCACGGACACTCGCTGCCGGTCGAGCGCGACCTGCGCGCCTTCCAGCAGCGACTCAGACGCCCCGCTGTGAACCTCGGTCAGGCGCAGCACCTCGACCGTCGTCGTCCACACCAAGCGCGCGCTCTGGACGAGGCCGAACAGCGCGCTCTGGGCGAGCAGGCTCCACCGCCGGCGATCCCGACGTTCGATCAGCTCGTTGAGGACCGCGACGGAGATCACCACGATCGTCAGGCTCGCGACCAGGGATGTGAGCATCGCGTGCTTGGCCCAAAACGAGCCGATCACGAAGTCCGAGGCAGCTGCCGCCGCGATCAGCGCGACACCAGCGGCGCCGACCGCCGCGGCCCGGCGCTCGCCGCGCCGGTCAGTTCCGTCGGACGCCATCAGGCCACAGACTACGGCCGGGGTCGGCGGCGACTCGTGCTCGGAGGCGGCAGTCTCGGAACGCCAACCGATTGCCGCCCAGGCACCGCCGCGTTAGGCTGTTGTCCGCCGACCAGGAGGAGATCCGAGTGTCCGAAGGAGAAACGCCGCATGAGTCACGGAGCGCGGAGGCGGCTGCGGTGCGCTGGGGCGAGAAGCACCCCGAGGAAGACATCGAGCACGAGCCACCGGCGACGGTGCCGGAGGACGACGATGTCGTGCCGAACCGCCATTCGGCCAGCGCCGAGGCGGCGTCACTGCGCTGGCACGAGCAGCACGACGAAGAAGAGGGGTAGCGCCGCAATGGCGGGTCGCCTCCATACGTGGCGCGTTTGACCAACCCGGCCGGCCGTATCGACGGTGAGGCCTCCCTGCGACACTCCTGTTCGATCCTCGATGGCCGGCTCCGATCCTCATCACGTCGTCGTCATCGGCTCGGGCTTCGGCGGGCTGTTCGCGACCCGGCGCCTGAAAGCGGCGCCGGTCGCGCTGACCCTGATCGACCGGACCACCCACCACCTCTTTCAACCGCTGCTCTACCAGGTCGCAACGGGCATCCTGTCGGAAGGGGAGATTGCGCCGTCCACGCGTGACGTCCTGCGTCGCCAGCGGAACGCGACCGTCGTACTCGGCGAGGTGACCGATATCAATCTCACCGCCCGCACCGTCACCTCGCGGGTGCTGGACCAAGAGGTGGTGACGATCTACGACAGCTTGATCGTCGCGGCCGGCGCGGTCTCTTCGTACTTCGGCCACGACGAATGGGCCGGGGACGCCCCCGGCCTGAAGAGCATCGACGACGCGCTCGAGCTGCGGAGTCGGATTCTGGGTGCCTTCGAGATGGCCGAGATCGAAGAAGATCCGAAGGCGCAAGCGGCCTGGATGACATTCGTCGTCGTCGGAGCCGGCGCGACCGGAGTCGAGATGGCCGGGCAGATCGCCGAACTGGCTCATCACACGCTGCGGTCGAACTTCCGCCGCATCGATCCTGCCCAGGCCCGCATCCTTCTGCTCGACGCGCTGCCGCGCATCCTCACCCAGTTCGACAGTCGCCTCTCGAGTAAGGCGGCCGAGAAGCTCGAGCAAATCGGCGTCGAGATCCATCTCGGAGTGCGCGTCACCGAGGTCGACGAGGACGGAATCGACGTCAGCAGCCCCGATCCGGCGCTCCGGCGCATCGACGCCAGAACGAAGGTGTGGGCCGCCGGCGTCCACGCCTCGCCGCTCGGTGTGATGCTCGCCAAGGCCGGCGGATTCGAGCTCGACCGCGGCGGCAGGGTTCCAGTGGATCCCAACTGCTCGCTGCCCGGTTACCCCGAGGTGTTTGTCGTCGGCGACATGATGTCCCTCAACGACCTCCCCGGTGTCGCCGAGGTGGCCCTGCAAGCCGGCCGGCACGCCGCCGCGGAGATCGAACGCCGCGTCCACGACCCCAGCGCTGCCGCGAAGCCGTTTCGCTACCGCGACCTCGGCACGCTGGCGTCGATCTCGAAGTCCTTCGCGGTCGCCGAGAAGGGACCGATCCGAGTGTCCGGATTCGGCGCATGGCTGCTGTGGCTGTTCGTCCACCTCGCATTTCTGACCGGCTTCAAGAACCGTGTGAGCACTCTGTTTCACTGGACGATCAGCTTCGTCGGACGCGGACGGGCCCAGCGGACGATCACGATGGAGCTCATGCGAACGCCCCACTCCAGTGATGTCGCGGCCGCCGATCTGGAGGCGACAGGAGGCGGGTAGATGCTCGTCAGCCGCGAGAGCCCGATCGGTTCCGCTTCCTCATGGCCTGGGAACGACTGGGGGCGGGCGTAAGCTCCACCGCCGTGGGCGGACAGACCCAGGTCGATTGGGAGGCGGCGCGTGAGCTGTACGCCCGCGTCGTCTCCGAATCTCGCTGGATCGTGAGCGTCTGCCAGGAGATCACGGACGCGATCCACACCGGCCTTCCCGAGCTCAGCCAGCTCCAGGAGCTGCGGATCGGCACCTACGCGAGCGCCGAGAGCGTGCTGCGCCAGCTCGCGGATATGGCGCGACTCCGGCAGGATCCGGCGCAGGCGGCACCGCCGGCGGCCACGATCGAGTACGCCCGCGAGTTCGTGCGCCGCGGCGTCACGATCGACGAAATGATCAGCGCCTACCACGTTGGTCACCGGACCTTCTTCCGCCGTTACGCCGCTCGATTGCACGCCGAGGTGAGCGACAGCATGGCACTCGCACTTGGGCTCGAGCTCGGCGCCAACTGGACGTTCGCGTATGTCCAGGCGCTCACAAGCTCACTCGTCGCGCGGTACGCGGGCGAGCGCGACCGATGGGTTCGCAGCGCCACCGCCCTCCGCGCCGAGACCGTCCGCGCACTGCTCGCCGGCGAAGCGGTTGACCTCGATCTCGCAGCTAAGCGCCTGCGCTACGAGCTCGACCACGAGCACCTCGCGTATGTGGTGTGGTCCGTCGAGGAGGCGGCGAGCGAGGACTTCGGCGCGCTCGAGCGAGCGGCGTTGGAGCTCGCGTATTCACTCGGCTTCGTGTCGGCGCTCGTCGTCCCGTTCGGGCCGCACTTTGTTGCCGCCTGGATTGGTTCGCACGAGCAGATCCCTGAGCTCCAGGGGCGCCTCGGGATCGGCTCGGTCGCCGGGGATGGGATGCTCGCCGCGTTCGGCACTCCGGCCCAGGGCGCGGCCGGCTTCGCGAAGAGCCACCGGCAGGCGATGCACGCGCAGCGCGTGGCCAAGCTCAGCGAGCGCCGGCGCGGAACGGTGACGCGATTTCAGGACGTCGCCGTGACCGCGCTCGCAAGCGTGGATCCCACGCTCGCGCGCGATTTCGTGATCGAGGAGCTTGGAGCTCTCGCGAGGCGCGACGACGAGACGGGGCATCTCTCCTCGACGCTCCGCACATACCTCGAGGAACATTGCAGTCCGCGCCGCACGGCGCACCGCCTGGGCGTCCACGAGAACACGATCAAGGATCGCCTCAAGAACATCAATGAGATCCTCGGGCGACGCGCGGACGAGCGGGCCGTAGAGCTCCTCGTGGCGATGAGACTCGCCCGGCTCACCGAGCTCTACAGCCGCCACGGCTAACGTTCGATGGGTGCGTCTCGACAGGCTCGTACCCGCGCGGGTGCGGGGACCTGGTCGAGAAACGCTACTCACAGTCGCGTAACTCGACCAGCTCCGGCTCGCCGCGGCTTGATGCTCTTGGGGATCTCGCCGCCCACGTCGACGAGCGCGATCGTCAGTTCGGTCGGGTCGTAGGTGGGATCGATCAACCCAATGACCTCGAACGCCGCGCGGGTGAGGTGGCTGGCCAACAGTCCCGCTCCGCGCTCGCGCTCGCCTGCCTTACACGCCTTGAGAATCTCGCGATGTCCCGCCGTCGCCCCGGCGCTCGGGCCCAGGCCGAGGTGCAGCCTGCGATAGCGCTCGGCATAGTCGAAGAGCTGCCCGAGCTGATCGTTGATGCGCTCGCCGGCCGGGGCCGTCAGCGCTCGGTGGAAGGCGCGATGTGGGACCACCCAGCGCCCGTAGTCCTCGGCCTCCGCGTAGTGCGCCATCTCGGCCATGTAACCCTCGAGCCGCGCGAGATCCTCGGGCGCCATGCGCGGGATCGAGAGACGCAGTGCGGTCGCCTCGAGCGCGATTCGGATGATGGAGAGCTGCTCGAGATCCTGGGCCGTCATCGGCGCGACACGCACTCGGCGGTTGGGCTCAGACTCGATCAGGCCCTCGCTCTGAAGCATCCGTAACGCCTCGCGCAGCGGGGTGCGGCTGATGCCCAGCTCGTCCGCGAGCCCGACCTGCGACATCACCGCCCCGGGGGCTAGCTCGCCGTCGAGGATCGCAGTCCGCACGCGGTCATACACATTGTCGCTGTTGGTGGCGGACTCGATCAGTGGTCCTCGCGCTGCGAGTGAATGCAGCTTGTGTAGCGTGACACGAACGAGATAGTTGCATACAGAAAGCTCACACCACGCTCCGAGCATGCCGTTGCCGACCGCCCCTGGCGATGCCGGTCGAGCACGGGGATCATCGCCCGCCGAAGGCGACCGCGGGGGTCGCCCGGCCGCTACCCGTGCTACTTGACGATCTTGATCGTGCGGTACATCCCGAGCTGGTAGTGCAAGCGCCCGTCCTCGGCGTTCATCGCGCAGAGGATGATGTAGACGCCCGGCGGCTCGGTGATGACCTCCTGCTGCACCGCGCCGTGGGAGATCGGACCGGCGAACATGCCCTGCACGCCGGTGCCGTACTTCTTCTTGTCGGCGCTGGTGAGCTTGCCCGCGAGCAGCAGCGCCTCTGCCTTCTTGGCGTCGGCGACGCTCTTGGCCTGCGCGAACAGGATCATGTGGATCAGGTAACCGTCGTTCTCGAAGCGGACGAGCTCGCCGTCGTGCAGCTTGCTTGCGCCGCGGAAGGCGAAGTCGATCGCGGTGACCGTCCCACCGGGCTTCGGGAGCGCCGCCGGACTGGCAGACGCGGTGACTGTGAACACTGCATGCCCGCTGCCGTTTTCCAGCGCTACGTAGGTCCCCGGCTGCAACACCACCTCATTGGTGGTCGGGGTCCCCTTGTTCGTATCGCCGTCGAAGACGATCGTGCCGTAGGGGTCGACCGCATCCAACGGCGTGCTGTTGCCAAACGAGCTGATCGCCTTGCCGAACTCGGCGGGCGTCACCCCCGGTGCCAGCAGAAATAAGCCTGGCGAGTCGTTCGCCTCGCCGGTGACGGTGGATACGACGTTCACGGCGCCCGACACCTCCGAGCCGCCGACAGTGATGGTGTGGGGGGTCAACGCCAGCGTCAGGGTGGGCAGCGAGCTCGCGGCGACGGAAGACGCCGCCATCAAGACAAACCCTGACGCGACCACCGCGACGCTGAGCCCGATGGTCGCGAGTACGGATCGCTTCATACTTGCCTCCTTGGGCGTATAACGCGCCCGGATTGGTGCGGTAGCCGTGGGACGCGGATATCGGTACCAACGGCTACGCCACCGGCCCCAGAATGACGAATCTGACTGTAAGCTGGTCATTGCTCGGAAGCAATACGTAATTGTGCGTATAGTCGTGCCGGAACTGGGATGGAGCGGCCGGTCATCCCCATCAGAGCGCGCTACGCGACCGCCGGCATCCTTGCCGCGCACAGCGCGAGCTGGCCGCCGGCCGAGTGGCCGATCAGGACGAGCCGGGTAGGTCGAGCGGAGCCTCGACGCTGGTCAACGCGTCGATCGCGGTCCGCACGTCTTCGAGCGTTTCTGGCACACCGCCGCCGCTCCCCGCGCGGCGGTACTCGACGTTCCACGTGGCCCATCCGCGGTCCGCGAGGCCGACGGCGAGCGCCGCCATCGTCGCCCGCGTGAAGCGCGCGCGCCAGAAGCCACCATGGAGGAGGACGGCGACACGGTGGGGACCACCGCCGGCGGGCATCAACAAGTCGGCGTCGCGCTCCGGCCCGCTGCCGTATCTGTAGGTGCGCGGCGCACGAGCGCTCGCCTCAGCCCCTTCGGCCAGCTCGGCGAGAAAGGCCCGAACGTCCCGCGCCACGCCGTGAGCGTACCCGGAAACGAGTCGCGCCCCGACACCGGCAGTTATGAGGCCGGGCGGAGCGCGCTCGAGGGAGGAGAGGTATTGCCCGAGAATCATGGACCGGATCGCTTTAGATGTCCAAGACGTGTATTCCCACAGATATATAAGCTGTGCCTATGGAACTTCGCCAGCTGCGCTACCTCCTGGCGCTCGCCGAGGAACGACATTTCACGCGAGCGGCGGCGCGCGAGCACATCGCGCAGCCGGCCCTGTCGCAGCAGATCCGTCGCCTCGAGGACGAGATCGGCCTCGCGCTCGTGCAACGCACGACGCGCCGTGTCGCTTTGACCGAGGCCGGGGAGTTACTCGTCGCTCGTGCGCGGCGTATTCTCGCCGAGGTCGACGCGGCGCAGACCGAGCTGCAAGGGCTGCGTGGCGTCCAGACCGGACATGTGACCGTGGGCGCGATGCACACGATGGGTCCGGTGGACGTCTCCCTTGCCCTCGCGATCTTCCACGAGCGCCATCCCGGGGTCGAGCTGACCGTCCGTGAGCAGTCGAGCGAGGAGCTTGCGGAGATGCTCCGGGTCGACGAGCTCGACCTCGCGTTTCTCTCGGTGACCGAGCGGATCGAGAGCCACGGATTGGGACTCCAGCAGCTCGTGTGCGAGGAGCTCGTCGCGGTGCTCCCCACCAACCACCGGCTGGCGCGACGCCGTCGAGTGCGAATGGCCGAGCTGTCCGACGAGGAGTTCATCAGCTACCGCGACGGATCGAGATTGCGAGAGGTGTTGGTGTCCGCCGGACGCGCCGCGGGCTACGAGCCGCGCGTCACGCTCGAGTCCAACGAGAGCCAGCGCATCCGGCGGCTTGTGGCGCGTGGGCTCGGCGTGGCGATTCTCCCCCGCTCCGACGCCGAGGGTCCCGGCGACGAGATTGCCGTGGTGACGCTGATCAGCCCGGGCCTCACGCGCGACATTACGTTGGCGTGGCGCCAGGGGCGCCGCCACGCACCCGCCGCCGCAGAATTCCTCGAGCTCGCGCGCGAGACGTTCGCCAGCCCGACGCTCGAGTGAGAGCTCGTCGGTTCGCCTGCCCGACCCTAGAGTGAGAGCTCCTGCGCCGAGGCGCCGGCGAGCCAGCGGGCGCCACGGGCATACAGTGCCTCCAGCTCGGGGCCGGCGAGGCCGGGCATATCGGCCTTGACGGTGTAGCCGAGCCGCGTCTGCAGATACGCGAGGTGCCGGTAGCCGACCGGAAAGCGCCCGAGGAGCTCGGGGTCGAGCTCGAGGCGCGCCGCGGGGTTAACCGGATCGATGCGGTCCTGCTCGTAGATCGGCTGGCGGTGCACGAGTCCCCAGCGGCCGTCGCGACGCTCGCAGAAGTCGTAGAACCGTCCGGTGCAGACGACGTCGACCTCGACGTCATCGACGAGCGCGCGTTGAGAGATCGTCATCTTCGTCTGGGAGACCGCGCGATCGCCCGCCAGATCGACGGTGCTGCCGCCGAGGAAGTGGAGGATCCGGACCCCGCGATCGAAGCCCGCCCGACTTACCTCGATGAACTCGTCCGCGGTGCCCTGAAACCAGGTGGCCATCATCCGACCCGGCAGGTGCCAGACGGTCCTGAAGAGCACCCATTCGCGGGCGTCGCGCCACAGTGCCCAATTCTCCGTCAGCTCGCGGATCGCGAGGCGGTCATCCCACGCGCTCACCAGCATCACCCTAGCCACCCTCTCCTTTGCGCGCAGATCCTCTTGTCAGGAGGCGTGCGCAGGGAACCGTCGCTTGCCACCGTCTTGACGTGTGTGCAAGGCTCACCATCCGGCGACCGGCGCAGACGGAGGTTGTGCGACGCTCGAAGACGTGAATGTGCTGTGGACACCGCCCGCGGACGTCCTGACCGCGTCGCAGGTGGGCCGCTACCTGGCATGGCTGCGCGCGAACCGCGGACTGCTTCTCTCTGGCTACGACGAGCTCTGGCGCTGGTCGGTGTCAGACCTGGAAGGGTTCTGGGGATCATTATGGGAATTCTTCGAGCTGCGTGCGCATGCGCCCTACGAGCAGGTCCTCAGCTCGCGCGAGATGCCCGGCGCCCGATGGTTCTCGGGAGCACGCCTGAACTACGCCGAGCATGCCCTCGGCAGCGACGAGGACAGCGCTCGGACGGCCGTGCTCGCCCACTCGCAGTCCCGCGCACCGATCGAGCTCAGCTTCGGCGATCTGCGTGAGCAGGTGGCGCGGACACGAGCGGGCCTCGAGCGCCTCGGCGTCGGTCCCGGCGACCGCGTCGTGGCGTACCTGCCGAACATCCCTGAGACCCTGATCGCATTCCTTGCGACGGCGAGCCTCGGAGCCGTCTGGGCGACGTGCGCGCCGGAGTTCGGCCCGCGCAGCGTGATCGCGCGCTTTGGCATCGTCGAGCCTAAAGTGCTGCTGACCGTCGCCGGCTACCGCTACGGCGAGCGCTCGATCGACCGGCGCCCCGACGTGGCGAGGATCCGCGCCGCGCTGCCGACGCTCGAGCACGTGGTCCACGTGCGCTACGCGGGGGGAGGGGATGACGCGATCCCCGACGCCACGGAATGGGACGATCTCCTCGCCGAGCCCGGCCCACTCACGTTCGCGGCGCTGACCTTCGATCATCCCCTGTTCGTCCTCTTCTCCTCGGGGACGACGGGACTCCCGAAGGCGATCGTTCATGGCCACGGCGGGATCCTCATCGAGCACTTCAAGAACCACGGCCTGAGCTGGGACCTGCGGCCCGGGGATCGGCTGATGTGGTTCAGCACCACGGCCTGGATGATGTGGAACGCCTTGATCTCGGCGCTGCTGCTGCGGGCGTCGATCGTGATGATCGACGGCAACCCGCTGTACCCCGATATCAGCTATCAGTGGCGGCTGGCCGCGCAGACGCGGTCGACGATGATGGGCGTGAGCCCGACGTTCCTGATGGGATGCCGTAAGGCGGGCCTGCGACCGGCGGCGGAGCTTGACCTGTCGAGCCTCCGGCAGCTGGGCGCCGCCGGCTCGCCGCTGCCGCCCGAGGGCTTCGACTGGGTGTACGAGCAGCTCGGCTCCGACGTGCTCCTCAACGTCGGCAGCGGAGGCACCGACGTCTGCACGGGAATGGTCCAGGGAGGCCCACTCCAGCCCGTCTACCGAGGCGAGATATCAGGCCCGTGCCTGGCGGTCGACGTCGCCGCCTACGACCACGACGGACGTCCCGTGGTCGGCGAGCTCGGCGAGCTCGTGATCCGCTCGCCGATGCCGTCGATGCCGATCCGATTCTGGGACGACCCCGGCGACCGCCGCTACCACGCGGCCTACTTCGAGCACTTTCCCGGCGTCTGGCGCCACGGAGACTGGATCATCTTCGCCGAGCGCGGAAGCTGCGTGATCACCGGACGCTCCGACGCCACGCTCAATCGCGGCGGCGTGCGGCTGGGCACGGGCGAGCTCTACGCGGTCGTGGAGGAGGTGCCCGAGATCACCGACAGCCTCGTCGTGCACCTGGAGGACAGCGCGGGTGGGCCTGGTGAACTGATCCTGTTCGTGGTCCTCGCCGACGGCTCCGAGCTCGACGCTGCGCTGCGGGCCAAGATCAAGGCGGCGTTGCTCGACGGGCTCTCCCCCCGTCACGTCCCGGACGCGGTCGAGGCGGTCCCGGCGGTCCCCAGGACAATGACGCAGAAGAAGCTCGAGCTCCCGGTCAAGCGGATCTTGCTCGGCGCGCGGCCCGAGGACGTCGCCAGCCGCGATGCCCTGGCGCAACCCGACGCGCTGGACGCATTCGTGGCGTACGCCGCCGCCCGTCGCGCTCCCTCCCTCAGCTCGCGCTAGCCCTCCTGTCGAGCACCCGCACGGCCTTACCTTCGCTGCGCGGGATGCTCCCGGGCTCGCGGACCAAGACGGCGATCCTCAGGCCCGTGTGCTCCCGCAGGAGGCTCCCGAGTTGCTCGCTCAGCAGCTCGCGGTCGCCGCCGGCGCCCGCCGGCTCGCACTCCAACGTCAGCTCGTCCAGCGGACCGGGTCGCTCGACGATCAGGCGGTAGTGCGGCGCAACGCCCTCGACGCTGAGCAAGAGCTGTTCGATGTGCGTCGGATGGAGGTTGACGCCGCGCACGATCAGCATGTCGTCGTGCCGTCCGCGCAGCCCGGTCAGACGGACCATCGTGCGACCACACTCGCACGGTTCTTCGCTGACGCGGCCGATGTCGCCGGTCCGGTAGCGGATCAGCGGCAGCGCCTCCTTGGTCAGGGTGGTGAACACGAGCTCACCCTCGGCACCGGCTGCCAGGCGCCGCCCGTCGCTCGGGTCGACCACCTCGACGAGGAAATGGTCCTCCTGCACGTGCAGCCCGGCGCGCGCAACCAGGCACTCCGCTGCCACTCCGGGGCCGCACATCTCCGACAGGCCGTAAAAGCTGACCGCCTGAAGTCCGAGCGCTCGCTCGATCTCCACCCGCATTCCCTCGCTCCACGGTTCCCCCCCGAACAGGCCGAGCTCGAGGGTTGGCGTGCTCGCTTCCTCGCCCCCGTCGTGAAGCGCCTGAGCGATCGCGAGCGCGTACGACGGCGTCGAGACGAGCACGTTGGCGCCGAGGTCTCTGAGCAGCACCGCCTGGCGTGCGGTGAAGCCGCCCGAGACCGGGACGACCGTCGCGCCGATCCGCTCGCCGCCCTGGTGGAAGCCGAACCCACCCGTGAACAGCCCGTAGCCGTTGGCGTTGTGGATCACCATCCCGGGCCTGACGCCGGCCATCGTCATGCAGCGCGCCATCAGCTCGGTCCAGTTTTCGAGGTCCGTCCGCGTGTAGCCGACGACGGTCGGCTTGCCATGCGTGCCGCTGGAGGCGTGCACGCGAACGAGCTGCTCTCGCGGCACGGTGAGAAGGCCGAAGGGGTAATGAGTGCGGAGGTCGGCCTTGGTGGCGAAGGGGATCTGCCGCAGGTCGTCGAGCGAGCGAATGTCGGCCGTGCGGGAGACCCCCGCGGCGGCGAGCCGCTCGGCGCCGGGCGGCTGGCGGCGCAGGACCCGCCCAATCGTCTCCCGAAGCCGCTCGAGCTGGAGCGCCTCGAGCGGCTCTCGGGGCAGCGTCTCGGCGGAAGCCCAGATCGAAGCCTCAGAGTGTGCGCCGGTGTGCATTCCAGTGCTGCTCGAGGTTGCGGACGAGCGCCGGGCTGAGGTGACAGGAGGCCTGCTCGGAGGCAAACGTCGCCATGTACTCGCGGAAGAGATCGATCGGCTCCTGACCGATGCGCAGCGCGCGGCGATTGGCCGCCGCATTGATCAGCCCCGAGCTGGTGAGCGCATCGATCCGCTGCGCAAGGGCCGAGTCCATCGCTCCCGCCTCGACCACCTCGTCGCACAGGAGCGCCGCATCCGGCTCGCCCGCGGTCCACTCGCGCCCGGAGAGGATCGCCTGGCGGGCGGCGCGGTCGCCGACGAACCGGGGAAGTCGGAGGTTCGATGCTCCCGGGATGATCCCTTCTTTACGGGCGGGCAGATAGAGACGCGATCCGCGGGTCGCGATCACGTGGTCCATGACGTGCAGCAGCTGACATCCGCCGCCGATCGCAAACCTCTCCACCGCGGCGATCCACAGCTTCTCGACCGTGTCCTGCAGCGCGCCGCCGCTGTACTGCACCGCACCCACGTCGGGCTCCCAGATCCCACGGTAGAGCTTGTTGACGTACCCGAGGTCCCGAGTCATGTAGAAGAGGAAGTCGACCTGGCCGTGGTAGAGGTGGGTGAGATTGATGCCCGAACCGAACACCCGCTCGCCGGCGTAACGCGGGTGGTCGACGACGGCGCCGCGCATCACGCCGACCTCGATCGCCGGATCGAGCAGGATCAGGTCGACGCCGCATTCGGTCGGGCCGAGCGTCGCGCAGTCCTCGGCGTTGAGATGCCGTGGGTTGCTGAGCTCGAGGATTCCGGCGCTGCCACGGCGGGTGACTCGGACAGGGCCGAGGTCGACGTGGCCGGTCGCGCGGAATTCCTCGATCCGCTCGAGCGCCTCGGCCGTTGGCCTGAGCATCGCGCCGATCAGGTGGCGACCCTCGCGCGGCAGGGCAAGGATGCGAGCGAGCAGCAGTCCCTGAGCGAGCTCGATCCCATGCTTCTCCGCCAGTGGCCGCGCGCGCTCGGCCTCCATCTCGGCGGGAGTCGGCACGAGACCGGGAACGCGCTCCGCGGCCGCGTAGAGAAGCTCTTCGAGGCGCAGCGACCGGGTGGCGCCGTCGGTCAGCTCGTCGTAGAGCTCGGGGACGGAGAGGCCGGCCTGCTCGAGCAGCTCGATCTGGTCGGTCACCGTCGGCGGCACTAACTTGCTCCTCGCAACTCGCGCATTAACATAGAGTCTGTGTCCAGCGGCCGCGAGTTGTGGGAGAGGGCGGAGGAAAGTGGCTCTGGCTGACGGGCTTGCATCGATTGTGCCGCTGCGCCCCGCGATCCGCGAGCCGGAGCGCTGGCGCGTTCGCGGTGCTGATACCTCGCGGCGGCTCGAGTCGTGGGCCGAGATCCTCGCGGCGACGCACCTGGCGTTCGACGTGCACGCGACTTTCCGGACGCCGCGCGACTTCCGCGGGGCGGTCACCAGGAGGGCGATCGGCGACCTCATGCTCGTCGACTGCGCGGCCTCGCCGTTCCTGGGCCATCGCAGCCGCGCAGTGATGGGCGCGCAGCGAGAAGGCGCCCAGTCCGAGGACATCCTCGGGTTCCAGTTCGTGTGCAAGGGCGTGGAGCTCGTCCGCGAGGGCGCGCGCGAAGTGGCGCTCAAGGCGGGCGACGTCGTGCTCTGGGACGGTCTGCAGCCGACCGACGTGGAGATCGTCGAGTCGTTCTGCAAGCGGACGCTGCTGTTCCCGCGCGCACGCGTGCTGGCCGTCTGCCCGCGCCTCGCGGATCTTCGCGCGCTGCCGTCGCTCGATCGCAGCGGCCCCGCGAGGCTGCTCATTCGGTACATGAACGCGCTCGCGGCCGAGGTGCCCCGGCTCGAGCCCGCCGCCGTGGTCGCCGCCGGCAACGCGGCGCTCGAGCTGCTGCGGGCCGCCATCGAGCCGAGCGTCCCGACGAGCCGATCTGCGGCGCGCGCCGCGATGCGGACCGAGATTCGGCGCTACATACGCACCCGTCTGCAGGATCCCGGGCTCGACCCGAGCTCGATCGCCCACGCGTACGCAATGTCGGTGCGCGCTCTGCACTCACTGTTCGAGGACGCGGACGAATCGGTCGCCGGGCTGGTGCGCAGCGAGCGACTGGCCCGCTGCTTGGAGGACCTGCGCCAGCCGAACGCGGGATCGGTAACGGACATCGCCTTTCGCTGGGGGTTCTGCGACGCGGCTCATTTCTCGCGGGTCTTCAAGCGCGCGTTCGGCGCCACCCCGAGCGAGGTCCGCCATGCGGCGCTCGTCGGTGCCGGGTCCGCGATCGATGACGCGGAGTCGGGCACCGTCAGCCCCGCAACGCTGCTCTCGTCGTCCATCTAGACGGTCCGCTCACAGCCACTCGAGCAGGTCTGCGACACCATCGACGACGGCATCGGGGCGCTGGCGCGCAGGCAGACGCTCGAGCGAAACCGTACCGGTGATTCCGCTGCGCACGAGCACCGTGCGCGAACCGCCGAGCCGGCCGAGCGCGATGTCCATCCCGACGTCGTCTCCGATCACGGCCAGCTCGGATGCGGGCAGGCGCAGGCGCGCGCTGACCTCGGCGACGGCAGCGCGAGAGGGCTTGCCGACCACTCGCGGGCGCGCGCCGCCGACCTTGGCGATCGCCGCCGTGACCATCGCGCCGCGGCTGAGGATCGGCCCGTGGGCGCCGGCATAGGCGGGGGCGTAGCTACCGGTGAGCAGCGGAGCACCCCGCCTCACCGCCCGCGCCGCGCGCTCCAATGACGCCATGTCGAGCTCGTCGATGTGTGCGACGAACACGACCTCGGCCTCCTCACCCGCGGCGAGGCTGATGCCGGCCGCCGCCATCCGGTCGCGGGTCACCTCGGTGGCGAAGACGAGCGCGGGGCGGCCGGGGTGGCGGCGGCGCAAGTAGGAGATCGCGCTCTCGACCGGCGTCAGCAGCTCGTCGTCGGCCACCTCCAAGCCGTCCTCTCGCAGCCCGCGGGCGATCGCCTGCGGGCCGATGTGGCTGCCGTTGGTGAACAGGACGAGCGGGCGGCCGGAGGCGCGGATGCGGTCGAGTACCTCGGCCGCGCCGGGCTGGGGGCGCGCGCGCCCGTCGTGACCGCGGTGGACGAGCGTGCCGTCCACGTCGAACACGAAGCCCCGGACGTCGTCCAGCCTGAGAGCGTGCTGCGCGGGGTTAGCCGGCACGGCGCCAGACCACCGTGTCGCCGTCCTTGACGAGCGAAAAGTGGGAGATCGAGGGCCGTCGAGACAGTTCCTGCAGCAGGGTGACCACCGGCGCTCGCCCGGGTCGCGCGGCCGCCAGGGCAGGGTCGCCCGGCCGCCCGCGTGCCTGAACCATCGCGTCGACCTGCTCGGCGGGCATCGTCAGGCGCAGCAGCAGCTCCTCCTCCGAGATCCGCCGGCCGAACCGCGCGCGAGCGCCCTCCAGGCTGAGCGGCCGCAGCTGATCCAGCGTGCGCGCCTGCGGTCGAGACAGGACGCGCTCGGCAACGTCGGGGTCCACCGGCGCCGGGGCGTCGCCGTAATGCCCGAGAAAGTAGCGCACGGTCTCGTCGGAGACATTGACCCAGCGCTCGCTGTCGATCACGTTCCGCGCCGCCTGGCTGGCCACGAACTGCGAGACGGGCGTGACCAGGATCGGATAGCCCATCTCGGCGCGCACCTGGGTCACCTCCTCCAGCACCGCCGCGAACAGCTCGGGACGGCGCAGCTCCTCGAGCATGCGACGCGTCGTGCTGACCATCCCACCGGGCAACTGATGGCGGTAATACGCGACGTCGAACTCCTGTGGCGTTCCCGCCCGCAGGCCTTTCGCCCGGGCGAGCTCGTGGAAGTGCTCGGACACCACCTCCTGCGCCTCGAGGTCGAGCGCGTGCGCGAAACCCGCCGCCTCGAGGTTGCGCGCCGTGCTGATCGCCTCCGGTTGGGAGGTGCCGCGCGATAGCGGACCCGACGCCGTATGGACCACCGGGAACCCGGCCTTGACGCCTTCGACGTAGACCTGCGGCGCCAGGCCGATCGTGCAGTGGCTGTGCAGCTCGACCGTGCGCTCATCGGCCGCGGCGATGAAGTGGGGGGCGAGCTCACGCACCGCGTCGACCGTCAGCAGCCCGCCGGGATCCTTGAGATAGAGACGATCCATGTCCGTGCAGGTGGCCATCGCGGCAGCCCGTTCGGCGTAGTACGCGTGGGTGTGGACATCGCTGATGGAATAGGTGAGTCCGATCACCACTTCCTCGACGCCTTCCGCGCGCGCCATCGCGGCGAGCCGCTTCAGGCGCGCGGGATCGTTGGACGGGTCGGCGATCTGCAACCGGCGGATCCCGTTGCGGACCACCAGCCTGAACGAGAGGCGGATCACCTCCTCGTCGGCGGGCACCCAAGAGATGAACCGCATTCCGGTGGTGATCATGCTCAGCGGCGTGCGCGGCATCGCGGCGCTGATCAGCCGAATCCGTTCCCATGGATCCTCCCGGTGAAAGCGCACGGAGACCGCCATGTGGGTGCTCGAGGTGAAATCGACGGCGTGGTAGCCGACGCGGTCGAGCGTCGGCGCGATCGCGAGGACGTCGGGCGTGGTCAGCCCGGTGGCGCTCCACAGGCTCTGGTTCCCGTCGCGCGTCGTCGTGTCGACGAAGTCCACGAGACGGCTCACTGCCTGACCGCCTGCGGAAGCGCTCCGAGCGTCTCCTCGAGCCAACCGGTGGTGACGGCGCCGGCCGCGAAGTCGGGGTGGTCGAGCACCCGGAGGAGCAGCTCGCGGTTGGTCGCGACGCCCACGACCTCGGTCCGCTCGAGCGCCTCGCGGAGGATCCCTATCGCCTGCGCCCGGTCGGCGCCGTGGCCGATCAGCTTGGCCAGCAGGGAGTCATAGAACGGGGGCACGCGCGTCCCCGCTGCGCAGTGCGTGTCGATGCGCAGGCCGGGCAGGAGCGGAATCGAGAACCGCGAGATCGTGCCCGGACTCGGCCTGAAGCCGCGCTCGGCGTCTTCGGCAGTCAGCCGGCATTCGACGGCGTGCCCCTCGCAGGCGACCTGCGATTGAGAGAGGCTCAGCGAACCGCCGCCGGCGATTCGCAGCTGCTCGCAGACGAGGTCGCAGCCGGTGAGCGCCTCGGTCACCGGGTGCTCGACCTGGATCCGGCAGTTCATCTCGAGGAAGGAGAACCGGCCGCTGTCGGCGTCAAGGACGAACTCGACGGTCCCCAGGTTGCGGTACGAGATCGCACGCGCGAACGTCACGGCGGCGGTCCTCAGCGCGTCGCGTGCGGATTCCGGGAGCGACGGCGCGGGCGCCTCCTCGATCACCTTCTGGTACCGCCGCTGAACCGAGCAGTCGCGCTCGCCCAGCTCGATCACGTCGTGCTCGTCGGCGGCGACCTGCACTTCGACATGACGCGCGGCCGCGATGAAACGTTCGAGGTAGAGGCGGTCGTCGCCGAACGCCGCGCTCGCCTCGCGGCCCGCGAGAGCGAGGAGCTCCTCGAGGCGGGTGGAGCTCTGCGCAAGCTTGATGCCGCGCCCGCCACCCCCGCCGGCCGCCTTGACGAGGATCGGGTAACCGATCCGCTCCGCCACCTCATGGGCGTCCGCCGCGGACTGCACCTCCTGCCCCGCCAGGACCGCCAGCCCGGCGCGAGCCGCCTCGCGACGAGCCCGCACCTTGTCGCCTGCAAGCTCGATCACCTCAGGGGACGGGCCCACGAACACGAGCCCGTGCTCCCTCGCCCGCCTCGCCAGCTGTGGGCTCTCGGACAGGAAGCCGTATCCCGGGTGGATCGCGTCGCAGCCGGTGCCCAGCGCCGCCTGCACCACGACGTCGTCGCGCAGGTAGCTGTCGGCCGCCGGTCCCGGACCGAGACAGACCGCCCGGTCGGCGCTGAGCGCGGCGACTCCGTCGCGGTCGACATCCGAGGTACCGACCACGCTCTCCACCCCGAGCTTCCGGCACGCGCGCACGATCCGCAAGGCGATCTCGCCCCGGTTGGGCACGAACACCCGCGTGATCGTCACCGCACCCCCTCGCCGCTCATTCCGGTTGCACCCGGAACAGCGGCTGCGCGTACTCGACCAGCCCGGCGTTCTCCTCGCAGACCTCCACGATCGTCCCGGAGACCCCGGCAGGCACCGAGTTCATCATCTTCATCACCTCGATGATGCACACAGTCGTGTCCGGCTCAACCCGGCTGCCGACCTCGACAAACGGCGGCTGACCGGGCGACTCGGCACGATAGAAGATGCCAAGCATCGGCGCCTGGACGGTGAGCAGGCCGTCGGCGGGGGCTGCGCCGGCGGGCGTGTCGGCGGCGCCGGGCGACGCCGGCGTGCCGGAGCCCGGGGCTGCGGAGTCGGCGGAGGCGGCGATCGAGACGGCCGCCGTGCCACCCCCAGGTTCGCCACCGGCGGTGGGGGACGCCGTCTCCCGGACTCCTTGCATTTCCGGAGTCCGGGAGACGGCGTCGCCCATCGCCGGACCCTGACGCAGCACCTGGAGCGAGAACCCCTCAGTCTCAATGCGCAGCTCAGCCAGCGGAGTGGTGTCGATGATCCTCAGGATCTCGCGGACGTCTTCGTTGCTGAGCGCCATGCCAGATCAGGCGTCGATCGACGGCGGCCGGCCGGCGCCGAACGTGCTCATCACGAGCGAGATCGCGGATTGCGGCTGTGGCCGACGCTGGCGCTCGGGTATCGCCGTGACGGGGCGCGACTGCAACACCGACAGGGTGTCGGGCAGCGCTCCGGCGCGCGCGATCGCCCACTCGATGTCCTGGTGGGATCCGAAATGGCGCTCGACCCGGCGCGCGAGGTCGACGAGCGCACCGAGCGCGCCCTCCGGCAAGCACGGGACCTCCCGGCGCTCATCGGGTACCTCCCGCCGCACGGTCCCGCCGCCGGCGGGTGCGGGTACGTACTCAATCAGCTTGGCTCCGATGCGCGTGCGGACGACCTCGCGGGTGATCTTGCTGAGCAGGTACTCGTCCGGCGTCACCTCCCCCCCGACCACCGCCTCGCCCAGACCCCAGCTCGCGTTGACGGCGATGATGCTCGGATCGCCGCTGACCGGGTTACAGGTGAACATCACGCCCGAGACCGAAGCATCGACCATCAGCTGCACGGCCACACCCATGGCCGGCGCCTCACCGGCCCGGGCCGCCCTGGCCCGGTAGCTGACGGCGGTCAGGCTATAGAGGCTTGCCCAGCAGTCGCGCACGGCGCGGGTGACATCCTCGGCTCCCCGTACCCACAGGAGTGTCTGCTGCTGGCCGGCGAAGGTGTCGGTGGCACTGTCCTCGCCGATCGCGCTGGAGCGCACGGCGACGGGCGGGGCGGACTCGCCGCTGGCGCGAGCGAGCTCGGCGTAGCCGCCGGCGATCTCCGCCTCGACGGCGCCAGGGACCGAGGCCGATCCGATGGCCTCGGCGATCTCAGCACAGGCCAGGCCGACGGAATCCAGGTCCTCCAGGCGAAGCGAGGCCAGCCGCCGTTCGATCTCGGGTACCAAGCCCGCCCGGACGAGAAACGTGCTGAAGGCGGCGGTCGAGAGCGCAAAGCCGTCCGGCACCGGGATTCCGGCGCCCAGCAGCTCGCCGAGGCCGGCGCTCTTGCCGCCGAACCGGGACTCGTCGGCCGCCCGCAGTTCGCTCAGCGGCCGGCTGTACTGCACCAGACCATCGGCGCCGGCCATCAGCGGCTACCCCTCCACATCGAGCAGGGTGACGACGCCCTCTGTGCCGTCGACGCGAATCGTCTGTCCGGTGTGGATCTCCGAGGTGGCGCGGCCCGTGCCCACCACGGCCGGGAGCCCGTACTCGCGGCAGACGATCGCGGCGTGCGACATGACGCCGCCGACGTCGGTGACCGTCGCCTTGATCTTCGAGAAGATCGGTGCCCACGCGGGCGATGTACTGCCGCAGACGAGGATCTCGCCGTCCTGTAGGTCCGAGAGCTCGTTGACGGACTTGACGACGCGAGCGACGCCTTCGATCAGGCCGGGCGACGCCGCAGCACCGTTCAACACCCGGCCGCCGTCCTGCTGACGCGCCCACTCCCGAACGCGCTCGGTCGTCACGCCCCACAGCATGATCGTCATCGGATCGGTGATCGCCTCCGGTGTCACGCCGAGAGCGGGCGGGGGGTTCCACTGCGCGAGCCTCTCAAGGATCTCCTTCCGGCGCGCGACGATCGGCGGCCAGTGCTTGGGACCGAGCGGCTCACCGCCGGTGGCCCAGGTGAGCACCATCTCGTCCAGCGCGGAGGCGACCTCGTGGCGCGTGAGCTGGAAGATGTCCTCGCCGTCCTGCAGGAAGCCGCGCTCGGCGAGCAGCGCGCCGAACTCGCGAATCTTGTTCCACCATCGGGTGAGGAACCAGTAGTCGCAGAAGAACTTGTGCTCTTCCACATAGGGGAACACGGTGCGCGAGAGAGCCAGGAGATTGTTGAAGGCGCCGCGCGAGTCGTCGTCGAGCAGCGCCCCGTACTCGTACGCGAGTCGGTCGCGCTCGCGCTTGATCTCCTCGGCGGGACGCTCGATCTGCTCGCCCGAGCGGAGCGCGGTGACGTACCCGATCAACGCCGCATAGGGGATGCTCGGATCGTCGAGCCAGCTGCGGTAGTAGTGGTATAGGCCGTCGCCGGTGGCCATGTTGAACCACGGGTCCTTCGCCTTCTCGAGCTCCTCCAGCCAGCTCCGGCCCGCCTCGGACTGCTCGAGGGCTGCGTCGATCTCCTCCGGCGAGCGACCCTGAGCGAACGCGCCATCGACGCCCGTGTCGAGCGCGAGGCGCGCCAGGCGCCGCAGCTCCGCGTCGGGCTTGAACAGCAGCACGTCGATGCCCGCGACCATCTGGGCGATGTGCTGGTCCGGAATGTCGGGCAGGTGACCTTTGCAGAACTCCACGAACGTGCCGTAGGCGCCGTAGCCGAGCAAGAGAAACTCGAAGTGGTGCTGCCACATGAGGTCATCGAGCCGAAGCGCGCGGCCATAGGCGTCGAGGACCTCGTAGAACGCCGTGTTGCGGTCATCGCCGAAGGCGACCTCGTCCGGCTCGTACTCCGGAAGCTCGGGTACGTGCAGATCGCCGAGCTCTGCGATCAGCGACTCCATCTTCGCCCGCCACTTGCCGTAGAGCTCGGTCCAGTTCTCGTAGTAGAAGCCCGCTCGCTTCTGGAAGAACTCAGCGCGCTCGGCGATCTTGGCGGGATCGGTGACGGGATTGCCCGAGATGTAGACGTAGCCATTGACGATCCGGTAGTCGATGCCCATCGCCGGGGGCACCGCGAAGACGCGGTTCTGCCACGATCCCACCGCTTGGTAGGGGGAGTCGATGCAGATCACGTCGAACGCCGGCATCGGTACGGGGAAGTGCATCGAGTTCCAGAACCAGAAGCGGGGCTCGTCGGACTCGCGCCGGCGTTCGTCGAACAGCGCGTAGTAGGGGTACATCTCCTGCCAGCCCTCGCAGCCCGGCGGGGCCTCGATCGAGAACGGACTGGGAAAAGCGCCGACTGCAGGCGCCGTGCTGTCCATACGAACCTCCCTCGCGCTACGGGTCGCCTCGCCGCGGCGAGATCACCTCGGCTTATAGGGACGCATGCCCGTGAAGTCAATACCCTTGCCCCTCAGCGCAGGGCCTCATGCACACAGGCGCTCGATTCGATCACCGCGCCGGCCCGAGGCCGCGCCTGTGCTCGGCGCCGACTACGATCGCCCGCTTGAGGAGAGCAGCGGACAGTCGCGCGATGCGTGTCTGCGAGGTCACCGAGTTCGGCGGCCCGGAGGTTCTGCGCCCGAGCGAGCACCCGTGGCCGGTCCCTGCCGCCGGCGAAGTGGTGGTCAGCATCGCCGCTGCCAACGTCAATCCCAGCGACCTCGCCGCCCGCAGCGGGGCCCACCGCCGGCGGATGCCGGACCTGCTGACGCCGTTCGTGCTCGGGTGGGATCTCGCCGGCGCCGTCAGCGAGGTCGGGGCGGGGGCGTCCGGATACGCGGTCGGCGATCGCGTACTGGGAATGATCCCCTGGATCCAGACCGGCGGTCGCGTGGGCGCCTATGCGGAGGCGGCCGCGGTCATGCCCGCGTGGCTGGCGCCGCGGCCCGAGAATCTCGACGACGTGACCGCAGCGACGGTTTCGCTGAATGCGCTGACCGCCCGCCAGGCGCTCGACCTGATCGCGGCGCCGGCGGGCGCGACCGTGCTCGTGACGGGCGCCAGCGGCGCCGTCGGCGGCTACGCCACCCAGCTGGCCGTGCAGGACGGGCTGCGGGTGCTGGCGATCGCCTCCGAGGGGGACGAGGAATGGGTGGCCGGGCTCGGACCGGACGAGGTGCTGCCGCGGTCCACCGACCTGGCCGGCCTTGACCCGGTCGATGCCGTCATCGATGCCGTGCCGATCGGCGCGGCGGCCGCGGCGCCGGTGCGCGACGCCGGCGTCGCCGTGTTCACCAGGCGCGTGGAGGTCGGCGCCGAGCGCGCGCTCCGGGTGCAGACGCCGCTCGTGCACTGCGACCCGACCGCCCTGGCGGAGCTGGCGCGCCGGGTCGCGAGCGGCTCGCTGCGCACGCGCGTCGCGCGGACGCTCGACCTGGGAGACGCCGCCGAGGCACACCGGCTCGCCGAGCGCGGCGGGCTGCGCGGCAAGATCGTACTCACGACCCACTGAGGAGGAGAGATGGCGCGGATCCTGTTGTTCCATGGAGCGTTCGCCGGAGCATGGTGCTGGGAGCCGGTGTTGCCCGACCTGCGCGCCGCCGGCCACGCGGTCGAGGCGCTCGCCCTGCCCGGATCGCCTCGCGGGCGCAGGCGAGCGCGGCGTCGAGCGCTGGCCGACAAGAACACTTGCGCGCGTTGGCTGGCCGCGTCGCCTCGCCGGCGCTACGTTGATGTCCGCGTGCGAGAGACGAGGAGTGACGATGGACGAGGTTGAGCTTCTGGCTCTGTACTGGACGGTGAGCGGTCCCGCTGATGTCCACGTCGGCCGCGAGTGGAGCACCTTCGACTGGCGCGAGCGCTGCGCCGAAGCCCAGCGCGTCGGGTTCAAGGGACTCGGCCTCTGGCACGCCGACATCGAGCACCAGCTCGAGACACGGACGCTGACCGAGATGAAGCAGATCTTCGACGACGCCGGGCTCACGTATCTCCAGGTCGAGTTCCTCGCGGACTTCTTCGTCGCCCGGGGGGAGCCGGCTCGAGCGGAGTCAGACGCGCGGCGCACGCTGCTGTTCGAGACGGCGGCGGCGTTCGGCGCCCATCACATCAAGGTCGGCAACATCCCGGGCACCCCATGTGGGCTCGGCGAGCTCACCGAGGCGTTCGCCGAGCTGTGTGAGGACGCGGCGCGGCACACGAGCGCGAAGGTCGTCTACGAGTTCATGCCCTTCGATGTCAACGTGAATACCTTGGACGCCGCACTCGAGCTCGTGCAGAGCGCCGCGGCTCCGAACGGCGGGCTCGCGATCGACACGTGGCACATGGCGAAGCTGGGAATCGCGCCGGCGTCGCTGCGCGCAATCCCGGCCGAGTACCTGACCTGGGTCGAGCTCTCCGACGGGCAGCTCGAGAATATGGACGACCTCGTCGACGAGACCGTGAACCATCGCCGGCTGCCCGGCGAAGGCGAGTTCGACATCGTCGCCTACGTCGAGGCCTGCCAGGAGGTCGGCTATCCGGGCCCGTGGGGAGTCGAGGTGCTCTCGGCCGAGCTGCGCAGCCTGCCGATCGAGGAGGAGTTCACGCGCGCCTACGAGACCACGGCCGCCCAATTCGCCGCCGGTGTGGCATGAGGAGGAGAGCATGAAGGAGCTGGACAACCAGAGGCTCGTCTGGATCTACACACAGATGCTGCGGATCCGCGAGTTCGAGGAGCGAGTCAAGGGAACGTTCGAGGAGTACCCCGGAGTGATCCGCGGTCACACGCACCTGGCCGACGGAGCCGAGGCTTCGATCGTCGGGTCTCTGGCCACACTGCGCCCCAGCGACCAGCTGATGGCCACCTACCGCTGCCACGGCTACCCGCTCGCCCTGGGCACCGACCCGAAGGCGATGATGGCCGAGATCTACGGCCGGAGCACCGGCCTGTGCGGAGGCTACGGGGGATCGATGCACCTGGTCGACACCGAGCGCGGCTTCCTCGGGACCTCGGGAATCGTCGGACAGGGCATCCCGCAGGCCACCGGCGCCGCCTACGCCGCCCAGATCCGCAAGCAGGACCAGGTGGTTCTGTGCTTCTTCGGCGACGGAGCGTCCAAGCAGGGCGCGTTCTCGGAGTCGCTGAACGTCGCGTCGCTGTGGAAGCTCCCGATCGTCTACGTGATGGAGAACAACTCGTATAACGTCGTGACGCGCGTCGAGCAGGAAGACGCCAACGCCGCCGCGGGCGAGCCGCTGGCGATGAAGGCGAAGGCGTTCTCCATGCCCGGGGTGACCGTCGACGGCGGCGATCCGATTGCGGTCTACGAGGCGGTGGGAGCCGCGGTCGATCGTGCCCGCTCGGGCGCCGGCCCCACGCTGGTGGAGTCGAAGGTCTACCGCCTGAGCGCCCACGGCAACATCATCGCGCCGCCGGGCGTACCCCTGCACTACCCCGAGCACGAGGCGATCGAGGTGTTCGGTGCGCGCGAGGAGTACGAGGCGGCCCTCCGCGGCGACCCGGTGCCGCGCTTCCGCGCCAGGCTCATCAGTGACGGCTCGCTGACGGTCGACGCGGCCGACCAGATCGCCGCGCACGTGCGCGAGGAGATGCAGGTCGCCGTGCAGTTCGGCATCGACAGTCCCTATCCAGAGCCCGAAGCGGCCCTGCACAACGTCTACGCCTGAGCCCGAGGAGGCACGAGCTGATGGCACGGGAGATCCCCTACATCGCGGCGATCAACGAGGCTATCCACCAGGAGATGGCGCGCGATGAGAGCGTCCTGTACTTCGGACAGAACCTCGCCACCACCGAGAACGACGAGTTCCTCAAGGCCTTCGGCAGCGACCGGGTGCGCGTGACCCCGATCTCCGAGACCGCCGAGATCGGGATGGCCGTCGGCGCCGCTATCGCCGGCATGCGACCGGTCGTCGAGCTCTACATGGCCGAGTTCATGCTTGTGGCCATGGATCAGGTGGTCAACGAGGCGCCGCGCTTCCGCTATATGAGCGGTGGCAGGGTCAAGGTGCCGCTCGTTCTCAAGGCCGGCTACGGCTTCACCGCCGGCTGGGCCGGCCAGCACACGGGCTCGATCTATGGGATGTTCATGGGCATCCCGGGATTGAAGGTGGCGCTGCCGGCGACCGCAGCCGACGCCAAGGGGCTGATGGCGACGGCGATCCGGGACGAGAATCCCGTCTGCTACTTCCACCATTATCTGCTCACGCTCGAGCCCGGCGAAGTGCCCGAGGGCGAATACCTGGTCCCGTTTGGGCAGGCCTCGGTCCGGCGCTCCGGCGGCGACGTGACGATCGTCGCCACGGGTTGGATGGTGGGTAAGGCGCTGGCCGCCGCCGAGTCGTTGGCCGCCGAAGGGATCGAGGCCGAGGTGATCGACCCCCGCACGCTGGTTCCCCTCGACATCGACACGATTCTCTCCTCGGTGGAGAAGACCGGCCACGTTGTGCTCGTCGACCAGGCCACCCGCCACGCGTCGGCGTCGGCCCTGATCGCGGCGGAGATCGCCGACCACGGGTTCTCGGCGCTGAAGGCACCGATCAAGCAGGTCACCGCCCTCGACGCGTCCGTGCCCTACAGCGAGCCGATGGAAGCCTACGTGCTACCGGACGAGGCGAAGATCCTCTGTGCCGTGCACCAGGTCCTCGGTACCGCACCGGTCGCGGCCTGAGCGCGCACTCGTGGGAACGCCGACACCGCCACCCGCGTCGACCTCCGCGGAGCTGGACGGCGAGACGGCGCTCGGGCTGCTGCGCACGATGTGGCGGATTCGCTGCTTCGAGGAACGCGTCGCCCAGCTCAAGCGTACGCTCCAGGTGCACGGACTGATTCACCTGAGCATCGGCGGTGAAGGCGTCGCCGCGGCGATCTGCGGGCAGCTACGCGACGACGACACCGTCTACAGCGGGCACCGCGCCCACGGACACGCGATCGCCAAGGGAGCGCCGCTCGATCGGGTGATGGCGGAGCTGATGGGGCGCTCCGACGGGCTCTGCCGTGGCCTGGGCGGGTCGATGCATCTCGTCGATCGTGCTCACGGTCTGCTCGGGGCCACCGGCGTGGTGGCCGGCAACATCCCGCTGGCGGTCGGAAACGCGTTGGCGGCGCGACTGCGCGGCTCGGACCAGGTCACCGTCGTCTTCTTCGGCGACGGCGCGGTGCAGACCGGGTATTTCAGCGAGTCGGTGAACCTGGCCGCACTGTGGGAGCTGCCACTGATCCTCGTGTGTGAGAACAACGGCTTCGCCGAGTTCACGCCGCGATCCGCACACACCACCGTGGAGCGCGTCTGCGACGCCGTGGCGCCCTATCGATTTCCGTGCCAGTCGGTCGACGGCACCGATGTCGGAGCCCTGTTCGCGGTATTCGCCGCCGATCTCGACCTCGCTCGCCGTGGCCGCGGGCCGCTGCTCTTGGAGTGCATGACCCACCGCCGCCGCGGGCACTACGAGGGTGACCAGGAGGCGTACCGCGACGCGCTGGCGGACGCCGAATGGCAACGGCGTGATCCGCTCGCGCGGTTACAGGCAGACGCGATCGCTCAGCGCTGGCTCGACGAAGCGGGGGCCGGCGCACTCGAGCAGGGGGCGCGAGCCGAAGTGGAGCAGGCGGTGAGCTTTGCGCGTGCGAGTCCGTTTCCGGCGCTCGAGCTGGCCGGAGAGCTTGTCTACGCGAGCGAGCGCTGAAGGCGGATGGCCGAGGTGCAGACCACGTTCGTCAAGGCGATCAATGCCGCGCTCGCACGCGCGATGCGAGCGGACGAGCGAGTGATCGTGCTGGGCGAGGACGTGGCGGAGGGAGGGCCGTACACGACCACTGCCGGGCTCGCCGAGGAGTTCGGCATCGAGCGGGTGATCAACACGCCGATCAGCGAAGCAGCGGTGTGCGGCGCGGCAATCGGCGCGGCCCAGGCCGGCCTGCGTCCGGTCGTGGAGATCATGTTCATCGACTTTCTCACGCTTGCGCTCGACCAGCTGGTCAACCAGGCCGCGAAGGCGCATTTCATGTCCGGCGGTCAGTTGACCGTCCCGCTCGTCGTCCGCACCCAGGGCGGGGCTGGGAGCCGGAGCGGAGCACAGCACTCTCAGAGCCTCGAGGCCTGGCTCACGCATGTGCCCGGACTGAAGGTCGTGATGCCGAGCTGCGCGGCCGACGCGGCGGGGCTCCTGGCCAGCGCGATCGCCGATCCCAACCCGGTGGTGTTCGTCGAGAACAAGTCGCTCTACTTCCGCCGGGAGCTCGCGCCCGAGGACCCCGCACCGGTGCCGCTGGGACGTGCACGCACGCTCCGCCCCGGCCGCGATCTCACGATCGTCGCACTCTCGCGCCTCGTCGGCGAGGCGCTGAGCGCCGCCGAGCAGCTCGCCTCCGACGGGATCGAAGCCGAGGTCATCGACCCGCGCACGCTGACGCCGCTCGATCTGGACACGATCGCCGAATCGGTCCGGCGCACCGGCCGCGCCGTGGTCGCGCACGAGGCGGTCTACACAGGCGGCTTCGGGGCGGAGATCGCCGCCCAGCTCCAGGCGGCCGCCTTCGACTTCCTCAAGGCGCCGATCCAGCGGGTCGGCGCACCGTTCACGCCGGTCCCGGTCAGCCCGCCGCTCGAGGACGCCTACCGGCCGGGAGCGGCCGAGATCCACCGCGCGGCGCGGATCGCCGCCCACTGGGACGAGCCCTTCGCCGCGTCCCCCGAACCGGGCGCCGTCACGGCGCCGTAGGCCGAGGCTCAGGCATGCTGAGGTTCACCGTCGCGCGGGAGCGCGATCAGCGACGCGCCCGGCATCCGCTTCAGCACATCGCGGTGGCGCAGCGCGATTTCGAGGTTCGTGAGCGCCAGATGCGCGTGCTCGCGAGCGAGGCTCTCGGCCCGGGCGCCCTCGCGGCGCTCGATCGACTCGATCAGCCCGACGTGATGGCGGTGGGCGATCACGAGAATCTCGCGCGACTCGGGGAGCTCCGCCTCACTGAGGACGAAGGCCGCGCTCGGACCGGCGAACGGCAGCGAGACCAGTCCCGCCAGCGCCCGCTCGAGCATGGGGCTGCGCGCGATCTTGACCAGGCGCGCGTGGAAGCGCTCGTTGAGGTCGACGTAGCGCTCGAAGGAATCGTAGTCCGCCCGGTGCACGAGCTCTTCGATCCCATCGTTGATCGTGCCCAGCGCGCGCAGGTCACGGCGCGTGACTCGACGCTCGACGGCGAAGCGGGCGGCCGTGCCCTCGAGGACCCCACGCAGCTCGATCGCGTCGCGGATGTCGGCTTGGGTGAACTCGCGCACGGCGTAACCGCCGCCGACGAGCCCCCGCAGCAGGCCCTCGTGCTCGAGCTCGGCGAGCGCGAGCCGCAGCGGTGTGCGCGAGACGCCCAGTCGCTCCACCAGCGGCAGCTCCGACATCCGCTCGCCGGGCGCGAATTCGCCGCTGAGAATCTGCTCACGCAGACGCAGCAGCGCCCGCATGATCTGGGTTCGGTTGGCTGGAGTCGCCACGGCGTTACCGTTGCTCAGGGGCTCGAGCGCGTCGTGTCCGCCTCGGGCATCCAGCGGTGCCTTTGCGCGATAGGTCGATTCGGTTCATCCACAAAATCCTGCATGCAGAAGTATCATCCCGGACCCGTCAATGGCTCTTTTGGGGTCTTGTTAGGGAGTTCTTGCATGCAAGTGTATGGGCAACTACTATCGATTGTTGCCTCGCGAACCCGGCGTGGCTTCAACCGTGATCAAACCGAGGAGGAGAGATCGGTGAGCAAGTACAAAGATGCGCCGCGTGTGCGCTTGAGCTTCGCGCTGGCCGCCGCGGTCGGCGCGATGATTCTGGCCGGATGCGGGAGTAGCAGCAAGTCAACAAGCACCACCACGCCGGCGCCGGCGCCGGCGCCGAGCACGACCACCAGCACCACCGCAGCGACCAGCAGCAGCACGTCGGCGTGCGGCTCCAAGCCGGGCGTCGCGGCGACAGGCACGCCGATCAACATCGGCACGATCGACACCCATCAGCCGGGCACCGACTTCACCGATGGGCCGAACATGATCAATGCCTACTTCGCCTGCGTCAACGCCAACGGCGGAGTCGACGGGCACCCGCTCAAGCTCTTCGTCGAGCTCGACCAGACCCAGCCGGCGCAGGTGGCGGCGGCCGCCAAGCAGCTGATCCAGTCCGATCACGTCGTCGCCATCGACGGCGTGTTCGACCTGCTCGAGTGCACGATCGATCAGTCCTACTGGAAGTCGCTGGGCATCTTCGAGATGGACGCGGGGATCGCGCCCGAATGCTGGTCGACGCCCAACAGCGCCGCCGTCAACATGGGCCCCCGCTACAGCTCCGATGGAGCAGTGCAGTACGCGCTCGCGAGCGAGCACGCGTCGAAGATCGTATTCGTCCAGTCCAACGTCCCGGGAACCGGCTACATCGCCGCCGGTCCGGCCGCGCTCGCAAAGGCCTCGAAGGTGCCGATCACCGAGCTGACCGAGAACGTGCCGATCACCGACGCCAGCTCGGTCGCGCTCAACCTCGTCGACGACGCCGGCTCCAACGGATCTGTGGTGCTCAACTTCACCCCGCCCGAGGCGCTGGTGATCCTGCAGGCCGTTCAGAAGCTCGGCCTCGAGGATCGGGTCAAGTCATGGGGGTGCTCGACGCCGTGCGACACCGACTTCCTGGCCAAGGCGTTGGGACCGAAGTGGGACCACAAGCTGTTCGTCAACGCCGAGGCGACCGACGCCGATGACCACAACGGACCCGAGATGCAGCTCTACAAGGCGATCCTCGCCAAGTACGGCTCCAGCGTCGCCGGTGGCATCGGCTCGTTCAGCCAGTTCGGCTTCCTCCTGGCCAAGTTCCTCGTGCAGGCGCTCGACACCGTCCATGGTGCATACACGATCAAGAGCGTCAACACGGCGATCGAGGGCATCAAGGACTACAAGTCCGAGATGCTCTGCCAACCCTGGACGTATGGCAATCTGGCGCTGCACATCCCCAACAACGCCGATTACACGGTGACGCCCGAGAGCGGCAAGATGATCACCGTTCAGGGCTGCACCAGCATCTCCTCGGCGGATCCGCAGATCGCCCAATACCATAAGGTCGCGTCAGCCCACGGGGTCGCCTCTGGGCTAAGCTAGGGGCGCAGGAAACCATACGATCAGGGCGCTGAACGACAGCAAACATGCATCCGTTCATCCTCATGGCGCTATCACTGCCCAGCTGGCAGGACGAATGGCCGTTTCTCGTCACCGGGCTGGCGCTCGGAGGGGTCTACGCCCTCTCCGGGGTGGGGATGATCGTGCTCTACCGGACGACGGGGGTGCTCAACCTGTCGTTCGGTGCCGTGGGCGCGTTCGGTGCCCTGATCGCGTGGCAGCTGATCAACCACTCGGGTGTGAACCAGTGGCTCGCATACCTGGTGTGCATTCTGTTCTCCGGCGTGCTGACGTTGGCCTACGGGATGGTGTTCGGCCGAGCGCTGGCGGGTCGTGACCCACTGGTCAAGACGACGGCCACGCTCGGCCTGACGCTCGTCTTGCTCGGGGTGATGGACCTACTGTGGACGTCGAGCGGCGGCGCGTCGCGCGCGATCACGCTGCCGACCGACAACCACGGCTTCATGATCGGCCAGGTCCAGGTGAGCACCACCGACGTGATCGGACTGGCGGTCGGAGTCGCGCTCACGATCGTCACGACGGCGTTCCTCCGCTACAGCAAGCTGGGCACCGCGATGCGGGCGATGGCCAACGATCGCGAGATCACCGCCACCCTCGGCGTGCCGGTGCGGCGGGTCGAAGCCGCGGCCTGGTTCGGCTGCGGCATCGTCTCAGGCGTGGCGGGAATTCTGCTCGCCGATCTCGTGGCGCTCGACGCCACCACGCTGACCTTCCTGGTGATCTCCTCCCTGGCGGCGGCGCTGATCGCGCGGCTCAGCTCGATCGTGATCACCTTCGTGGCGGCGATCGTGATCGGTGTCGTCGACGCGCTGATCACGCCGATCCAGTCGCTCAGCAACTACCGGGACATGACGCCGTTCGTGCTCGCCGCGGTGGCACTGCTGGTGATCAACCGCCATCGCGTGATCTCGATCTCCCAGGAGGGGATCTAGCGATGAGCGCGGCGGGCGTGGAGACGGCCGACACCACCACGCAGCCGCCGTCCTCACCCGGTGGCTTCGACACTCGAACGCTCGTACGCCCGGCGGTGATCGCAGCGCTGCTCTTGTTCGTGGTGCTCGCGCTGCCGTCGATCCTCAGCACCTATTACGTCGACGCGATGATCCAGGTGGCGATCTGGTCGATCGTCGCGCTCGGCCTCGGACTACTCGTGGGGCGGGTCGGCCTGGTGTCGCTGGGGCAAGCCGCGGTGTTGGCGCTCGGCGCCTGGGTCGCGGCGCGGATCCTCTTCGCGACCTCGCTGCCTTATCCGCTGGTGCTGCTCGCCGCGGGGCTGATCACGATGGTGCTGGGAACGCTCGTCGGCCTACCGGCACTGAGGCTGAGCGGCCTCTACCTCGCGCTGATCACGCTGATGCTCGCGGGGGCGATCACCGTGGTGCTGGCCACGACCAACTTCCCCAACGGCGGCCACGGCTTCCTCGGCTACAACGGCAGTGCGGTCCACATTCCGCAGATCCGCCGCCCGAGCATCGCCAACACGGACACCGCCTTCCTCAGGTACTCGGTGATCGTGGCAGCGCTCATGTTCCTCCTCGTGCTCGCGCACGTGCGAACGCGGCCGGGGAGAGCGTGGGCAGCGATCCGCCAGAGCGAGTCGGCCGCCCTCGCGGCGGGCATCAACACCACCCTGTACAAGCTGTGGGCGTTCGCCCTCGCGTCGTTCGTCACCGGCGTGGCCGGCGGCCTGCTCGCCGGCAGCTCCCGCTACCTGTATTCGTACGACTTCACGACCCAGGAGTCGATTACCCTGCTGGCCGTCGTCCTGATGGGCGGGATCTTCAGCCTCTGGGGCGCGATCATCGCCGGGCTGCTGCTGCAGCTGCTGCCACAGCTGCTCAACAGCTGGGGAGTCTCGCCTGACTGGCTCACGATCCTCTTTGGCATCGGCGTTCTCCAGGTGCTGCTGACCGCCCCTGCCGGTCTCGTCGATCAGGTGCCCAAGGATCTGGCACGGCTCGGCAGATTGCTGCGCGGCCTCGCCCGCCGCGTCGCGCCAGCCGGGGGGCGCTCCCCGTGATCGAAGTCACCGGGCTATCGGTTCGGTTCGGAGGAGTCACTCCACTCGACGACATGAACGTGAGCTTCGCGGAGGGAACGTGCGGGCTGATCGGACCCAACGGGGCCGGTAAGACGACCTTCTTCAACGTGCTCAGCGGCTTTGTGCGGCCCGTCGCGGGCACCGTGCGCGCGTTCGACCAGGACCTGCTCGGGATGGCCCACTTCCGGCGCGCGCGGTGGGGGCTCCGACGAACGTTTCAGACCGAGCAGGCGATCGAGCAGCTTTCGGTGTTTGACAACGTGGCGATGGTCCACGAGCACTCGAAGGTGGGCGCCGCCTCACGCCGCAAGGACGTGCTGGACGCGATCTCGTTCGTCGGGCTCGACCTGGACCCGCAACTGAGAGTGGGGACGCTCGGCGCCGGTGAGCGCCGCCTGGTCGAGGTCGCACGCGCGGTCGTGGGACGGCCGCGCGTGGTCTTACTGGACGAGCCGGCCGCCGGCCTGCCTGACCAAGAGACGGAGCGCATGGGCGAGGTGATTCGCCAGATCCCCGAGCACACCGGTGCCCTGACGATCCTCGTCGATCACGACATGGGTCTCGTCTCGTCGTGCTGCGAGAAGACCGCTGTGCTCGACTTCGGCAAGCTGATCGCCTCGGGTCCCACCGCCGAGGTGCTCCGAGACGAACGCGTGATCCGCGCCTACCTGGGAACCGAGTCGGTGCTGTGAGTAGTCCGGAAGTCGCGGCGGACACGGTGACCACAGGCGATGCGCTGAGCGTGCGCGACCTGACCGTGGCGCGAGGCGGGCGCGCGGTGGTACGCGACGTATCGCTCGAGATCGCAGCCGGCGAGGTCACGGCGCTGCTGGGCCCGAACGGGGCAGGCAAGTCGAGCCTGGTGCTGGCCGTGGGGGGGGTGCTGCGCCCGGAGAGCGGATCCGTGCTCCTCGACGGTGGGGACCTGGTCGGACGCCGACCAGAGAAGATCCGCCAGGCAGGAGTCGCTGTCGTCCCCGAGGGCCGGCGGTTGCTGGCCGAGCTCACCGTCGAGGACAACCTCCGGGTCGCGACCTACGCCCTCTCCCGCGCGGATGCAGAGGCCGGTCGAGCGCGCGCGCTGGAGCTGTTCCCGGAGCTCCAGCGGCTCCTCGGCTCCTCCGCCCGCTCGCTCTCGGGCGGCGAGCAGCAGATGCTCGTGCTGGCTCAGGCGCTCGTCTCTCGTCCGCGTTACGTGTGCATCGACGAGCTGTCACTCGGGTTGGCTCCGGTCGTCGTCCAGCGCCTGATCCCGATCATCCAGGGGATCGCCGAGTCCGGGGTCGGCGTGCTCCTGATCGAGCAGTTCGCCATCGTCGCGCTCGGCCTCGCCAACCGGGCCTACATCATGGAGGGGGGCCGGCTGCAGTACTCCGGGCTCGCCAGTGAGCTGCGTGAGCAGCCGGAGCTGCTCCAGTCGGCCTACCTGCTGCGCGGGAGCGGGGCCGTGAACGGTGCGCCGGACGCGCGCGCCGCACCAAGGCCGGCTCCCGGCAGCGCGAAATGAGCGTCACCGCCATGGAGCACGTGCTGGTCCTCAGCGACGACATCGAGGCGACGCGCGATTTCTACTGTCGGGTCGTCGGACTGCGCGTCGGCGAGCGCCCACCGCTCGAGTTCCCCGGCTACTGGCTCTACGCGGGCGCCACCCCGTGCCTGCACATCGCCGAACGCCGGACGTATGGGGCCCACGCAGCACATCTGGGCCTGTCCGTCCCCGCCGAGGCGCCGGACGCGGGGCCGGTGGACCACATCGCCTTCAACGCCAGCGACTATGAGGAGCTCAGCGTGCGGCTCGAGCGCGACGGCGTGCCAGCGGTCGCCAACACCGTTCCGGGCGGACCGCGCCAGCTGTTCATCGACGATCCCAACGGAGTTCGGATCGAGATCAACGTGAGACATCCCTGACCCAAGCGAGGTAGCAATGGCTGAACCACAGACAGCGAGCGGGACAACGACCAGCGGTGGCCAACGCACGTCGCCGCCGTTTCGCGCCGATCACGTGGGGAGCCTGTTGCGGCCGCCCGAGCTGCTGCGCGCGCGGGAGGAGCTCGCGGCCGGCCGGATCTCGCGCGAGGAGTTGCGCTCACTGGAGGACGAGGCGATCCGCGCGGTCGTGAAGATGCAGCGCGATGTGGGACTGCAGTCGGCGACCGACGGCGAGTTTCGCCGGGCGTCGTGGCACATGGACTTCATCTACCAGCTCGGCGGGATCGAGCAGGTCGCGGGCGACATCAAGGTCAAGTTCACCAACGAGCACGGTGAGATCGAGTACAAGCCGGCGGCCATCCACGTGGCTGAGAAGGTCCATCTCGATCATCCGATCTTCGCCGAGGACTTCGAGTTCCTCACGGGCGTCGTCGAGGATGGGGTCACGCCGAAGCTGACGATCCCCTCGCCGAGCATGGTCCACTACCGCGGCGGCCGCGCCGCGATCGATCCGAGCGTGTATCCCGATGTGGAGGAGTTCTGGACGGACCTGAGCGCGGCGTACGCTGACGAGGTTCGCGCCGTTGCCGACTTGGGCTGCAGGTATCTGCAGTTCGACGACACCACCCTCGCGTATCTCAACGACCCGCACCAACGCCAGCAGATGGAGAGCAAGGGCGAGGACGCCGAGCACCTGCATGAGACCTATATTCGACACATCAACGAGGCGCTCGCACACCGGCCGGAGGGCCTGACCGTCACCACTCACCTGTGCCGCGGCAATTTCCGCTCGTCATGGGCGTCCGAGGGCGGCTACGACTTCGTCGCCGAGGCACTGTTCGGGGATTTGGACATCGACGGCTTCTTCCTCGAGTACGACGACACGCGCTCGGGCGGGTTCGAGCCGCTGCGCTTCGTGCCCAAGGGCAAGATGGTGGTGCTCGGGCTGATGACGACCAAGCGCGGCGAGCTGGAGAGCAAGGACCTGCTCAAGCGGCGGATCGAGGAGGCCTCGCACTTCGTCCCGATCGAGCAGCTGTGCCTCTCGCCGCAGTGCGGCTTCTCCTCGACCTTCGAGGGCAATACGCTCAGCTACGACCAAGAGGTCGCCAAGCTCGAATTGCTCGTCGAGACCGCGGCAGAGGTGTGGGGGTGACGCAGGGTCGCGGTGACCGAGAGGGTCGTGCGGTGATGCGCGCGGCGGTGACCGAGAGGGTCGTGCGCTGATGCGCGCGGCGGTGACCGAGAGGCGGGTGCGCTGATGCGCGCGGCGGTGACCGAGAGGGTCGGGGCAATGGCGATGACCGAGCGCCCCGACCCCCCCACCCCCGGTCCCGGTCAGGTGCTCGTGCACCCTGAGGCGGTCGGGATCTGCGGCTCCGACTACCACTTCTTCTCCGGAGAGCTGTCCGAGGCGGCAGGCGGGTCGCAATTCCCGCGCGTCCAAGGGCACGAGGTGGCGGGCACGATCACCGCGCTCGGGCCGGGCTGTCGCGCGGAGCTCGAGCTCGACCAGCAGGTGGCGCTGTGGCCGCTCCGTGCGTGCGGGCATTGCTATCCGTGCAGCGTCGGGCGCCCGAACGCGTGCGACAACTTCGAGCTCATCGGGATCCACGTCGATGGCGGGCTCCAGGGCCTGCTGTCGACCGCCCAGGAGCAGGTGTTCCCGATCCGCGCCGAAGACTCCGCCGTCGCGGCGCTGGCCGAGCCGGTCTCGATTGCCGTGCGCGCCGCGGACCGGGCCGCGATCGAACCCGACGAGCGGGTAGTGGTGCTGGGCGCGGGACCGATCGGCCAGTGCGTGTGCCTCCTCGCGCGTGAGCGCGGTGCCAAGGTGCTCGTCGTCGACCTCCAGGAGGGGCGGCTCGAGCTGAGCCGGGAGATGGGAGCAGACACCCTCGTGTGGACCGAGCGCGACGATGTCGTCGCGTTCGCACGGCGCTGGGCGGGACCGGCAGGGCCGCCGGTGGCGGTCGACGCGACCGGAGCGCCTGGAGCCGTGAGAGCGATGGTCGACATGGTGGCCTCAGCGGGGCGGGCCGTACAGGTCGGGATGTCGACCGACGAGGTCTCGCTGCGGATCGGCAGCCTCACCGAGAAGGAGCTCGACCTGCTCGGCGTCAGCTGCTGTGACAGCGACGCGTTCGCCGAGGCGGTGCGGGTGGTCGAGCGCAACGGCGCACTCCTGGCGCGCATGATCAGTCACGAGTTTCCCTTGGAGCAGGCGCCGGAGGCGCTCCGCTTCGCGATGAGCAACCCGACCGAAGTGATGAAGGTGGTGATCCGCGGTGAGTGAGCGCCCGGAACGAACGTACGACTACGTGATCGTCGGCGCCGGGTCTGCGGGCTGCGTTCTCGCCGGCCGCCTGAGCGAGGATGGCGACGTCAGCGTTGGCCTACTCGAAGCCGGAGGTGAGGACCGCCAGCCGGAGATCCACATTCCGGCCGCGTTCCCGGCCCTGTTCAAATCGGGCCTCGACTGGGATCTGCTCGGCGAGCAAGAGCCCGGGCTGGGCAACCGCCGTCTGTATCTCCCTCGGGGACGGATGCTCGGGGGGTGCAGTTCGATCAACGCGATGATCTACGTGCGCGGGAACCGTGCCGACTACGACGGCTGGGCGCAGGCCGGCTGCGAGGGCTGGAGCTACGACGAGGTCCTGCCCTACTTCAAGCGCGCCGAGGACAACGAGCGCGGTGAGAACGCCTACCACGGAGTCGGCGGACCGACGCGAGTGTCCGAGAGCCGCTCGATGCACCCGCTCGTCGACACCATGCTCGAGGCCGCCCGCCAAGCCGGACACGAGCACAACCCCGACTTCAACGGCGCCCGCCAGGAGGGCGTCGGCCGCTTCCAGCTCACACAGCGCGATGGCCTGCGCTGCAGCACCGCCGACGCCTACCTCCGTCCCGCCGCCGGCCGTCCCAACCTCGAGGTGATCACGGGCATGATGGCGCTGCGGATCCTGTTCGAGGGAGACCGGGCTGTGGGCGTCGAGGTCGCCCATGGTGACCGCGTGGAGCAGATCCGCGCCGAGCGGGAAGTCATCCTCTCGGCGGGCGCGTATCAGTCGCCCGTGCTGCTGATGCTGTCAGGCATCGGTCCCGAGGACCAGCTGACACCGCTGGGGATCTCCCTGCGAGCACCGCTGCCGGTTGGTCACGGATTACAGGATCACTGCATGGCCCAAGTCAACTACCTCACGGACGAGCCCTCGCTGTACATGACGGTGACACCGGAGAACATCGCGCTGCTCGAGTCCGAGGGTCGCGGCCCGCTGACCTCGAACATCCCCGAGGCGGCCGGCTTCTTCCGGGCGCGGCCGGGAGTCGACGCGCCCGACATCGAGTTCCATTTCGCGCCGTCGATGTTCTTCGACGAGGGGCTGACGGCGCCTTCGGATCACGGCTACTGCTTCGGCCCCGTGGTGATCCACCCCACCAGCCGCGGGCGGGTGATGCTGCGCAGCCCATTACCCGATTCCAAGCCCCGGGTGCTGTGTAACTTCCTGACCACCGACGAGGACCGCGAGAGCATGCTCGAGGGGATGCGACTGGCACTCGAGATCGCGCGCCAGGCACCGCTGCGGGCGGTCGAGCGGGCACCGTTCAGCGTCCCCGACTCGGGCTCCGACGAGGACTTGATGGCTTTTGTCCGACGCGTTGGCCAGTCCGTCTATCACCCGACGTCGACGTGCGCGATGGGATCGGTCGTCGACCCACAGCTGCGGGTCTACGGCTTCGAGGGGTTGCGCGTGGTCGATGCCTCGGTGATGCCGCAGGTCACGAGGGGCAACACGAACGCTCCCACGATCATGATCGCCGAGCGCGCGGCGGATCTGATTCGGGAGCCCAGCGGCGCGCACGCCGCGGCCGGAGTGGCGTAGCAAGCCAGATGCGATGAAGGTGATCATCGCCGGCGGGGGCGGAGGGGTGGGCTCCTCGGTGGCCTTCAACCTCCTGATCGGCCCGGGCGATCACGAAGTGGTGCTGTTGGACCACCGACGCGAGATGGTGCTCTCGCACGTGATGGACCTCGAGCAGGTGCTCGAGCAGGGAGCGACCGGACGCATTCGCGGAGGCGACGAGGAGGATGTGCCGCAGGCCGATGTGCTCGTGCTGACCGCTGCCGCTCCGCTCACCGTGAACGAATCGCGCATGGTTTACCTCGACGCGAACGCGCGCATCCTCGCCTCGGTGGCCGATCTCTTGCCCGCCCAGTGGGGCGGGCTGCTGCTCGTCGTCGCCAACCCGGTGGACCCGCTCTGCACGTGGGTGCAGCGGCGCGCGAGTCTGGACCGGCGTCGCGTGCTCGGCTACACCGTGAACGATTCGCTGCGGCTGCGTACCGGGATCGGCAAGGCCTTGGGCGTCGATCCGGGACGGGTGGAGGCCTGGGCCATCGGTGAGCACGGCGACCTGGCTGTGCCGCTGCTGGACCGCGTGCGCCTGGACGGCGCTCGGATCGAGCTCAGCGACACGCAGCGAGCTCAGATCGCGGACTTCACGGGCGGCTGGTACACCCGCCACGTCGCGCTCGACTCGGGCAGATCGTCAACCTGGACCTCCGGGCTCGGCGTCGCCCGGATGGTTGGTGCGATCGACCGCAGCGGTCCTGACGCTGTCTGGCCCGCCTCGGTGATGCTCGCCGGTGAGTACGACATCGAGGGAGTGAGCCTGAGCGTGCCCGTGTCGCTCGGGCCCGGCGGCGCCGAGCGGATTCACGAATGGGAGCTCACGGGCGAGCAGCACGAGGCGTTGCAGGCGGGCGCGGCGTTCGTGCGGGCCGCCGCTGAGGGCATCGTCACCGTCCCGCGTGAGCCGTCGCGTTGGTAGTGGGGTCGATGCGAGCTCCGGGGCCGTTTGCGAGCTCCGGGGCCGTTTGCGAGCTCCGGGGCCGTTTGCGAGCTTCGGGGCGGCGGGTTGTGAGATCCCGGGTGGTGTGCGAGCTCCGGGGTCGATGCGAGCTCCGGGGCGGCGGCTTGCGAGCTCCCGGGCGTGTGGTCTGCGAGCTCCCGGGCGTGTGGTCACTGGTCGTGAATAATTCATAGTGGGTTGCATCTCGACCTCGGCGTGCCCTTCTTTTGTGGAGGCAGTGCAACCTCGAGGTCGCTCGGAACGTCTTGTAGGTTGTGAGCGGTAATCGCCTCGAGCGGCTTGACCTGGGTTTCGAGCAATTCGTGGCTTCGACCCGAGGCCGGCGACGTCGGCTGCCCCGCTGTTTCTCCATAGCGTCGGGCGGCTAGCTCGCTCGACTGTGTCAAGCCCGTTGAACTCACCGGCTCTCACACGGGAGCCAGCAGTCGCACAGCTTGCCTTCCGGAACCCAGCTTACGCAGCGCCACGGTCCGCGGCGGCACGGGGCCGGATTCCCCGCGGGGCGAATATCTGGTTGAAGGCGAATGCGCTCACGCCGCAGACCGAAATCACGATCGCCATCGGCAGCGCGTCGTGGGAGCCGGCAAGGCCGACGAGCGGGGCGACCGCCGCGCCGCAGCCGAACTGTCCCAGGCCGAGCAGGGCAGACGCACTTCCAAGGGCTTGGGGCTGCTCCGCCATCGCCGCTGCCGTCCCGTTGGGGAGGACCAGGCCGTTGCCGGCGAGGAGCACGAACAGGCACACAAGCAGCAATCCGAGGCCGGCATGGGTCACGGTGACGAGAAGCGTGGCGGCTGAGGCCAGCGCGACGGCGCCCAGCCCGCACCTCAGCAGGAAGGCCGGGCCCACACGCCCCACCAGGTGGGCGCTCACCTGAGACATCGCGATCAGACCCGCCGAGTTCACAGCGAAGACGATGCTGAACACCTGGGGAGAGGCCCCGTAGACATCCTCGAGCACGAACGACGAGCCCGCGATGTAGGCGAACATCGCGGCAAAGGAGAGTGAGAACGACACCGCGTAGGGACTGAAGCGGCGATCTCTCAGCAGCCGGCGGAAGGTGCGCAGCGTGGCGCCAAGACCGCCGCCGTGACGACGCTCCGGCGGCAGCGTCTCGGGCACACGGCGCAGTGTCACCAGGAACAGGGGAACGCCGATCGCGGTCAGGAGGATGAAGATGCCGCGCCACGAGGTGACCGCGAGCGCCTGCCCGCCCACGAGCGGTGCGAACACCGGCGCCACGCCCGTGACCATCATCAGCGCGGCGAACATCCTAGCCGCGGTGGTTCCATCGAACAGGTCGCGCACGATCGCCCGGGCGATCACTACCCCGACGCCGCCCGCGAGGCCCTGCATCAGTCTCAGGACGATCAGCGTCCAGATCGACGGGGCGAAGGCGCACGCGGCCGATGCGGCCGTGTAGCCAACGAGACCGGCGAGCAGCGGCCGGCGACGGCCGAGCGAGTCGCTGACCGGACCGGCGATCAGCTGCCCCAGGGCAATCCCAAGCATGCACCCGGTGAGCGTCAACTGGCCCGTGGACGCCGAGGCGTCGAGCTGGCGCGTGAGCGAGGGAAGCCCCGGCAGGTACATGTCCATCGACAGCGGCCCGAACGCAGACAGCGCGCCCAGGATCACGACCAGCTCGCGAGTCGACCGCTGCTGCGGCTCAGCCGGCATCGACGGACCCGGGCGGCGCAGCCGGCATCGACGAGCCCGGCGGGGGGCGCAGCGCAGCCACCCCGTCGCTATGTGTGTCCGAGATCAGGAATGTGTCCGAGGTCGGGGACACGGCTGGTCGGCGGGATCGGCGGTCCCGTCGCCTGTCCGCTCAGATCCGGCGTGCCATAGGTGTGGAACGTCTCGATCGTCTTGACGCCCCAGGCCTGGCCGCGCGCTCGCTCGGCCTGGGTCCAGACCACCGGCTCGTAAGCCGGGTCGTAGATGAAGTGCGTCCCGGTCGTCACCTCAACCCGGTTTCCGCCTGGCTCGTAGACATAGAGGAACATGCCCTGCGCCACGGCATGCTTCGAGGGCGCCGCTTCGATCGGCACGTCGGCATCGAGGAACAGATCCGCGGCGCGCAGCAGCTCCTCGCGCGTGTCGACAAAGAAGGCGAAATGGTGGAGGCGACCCCGAGCGCCGGCGTGGTCGGCCACGTAGATGAGCTCGTGCGCGGCGATTGTGAGGCTCATCCACGCCCCGGTCTCGCTGCCGTCGTCGTTGACGATCTGCTCGTAGAGCCGGAAGCCGAGCGTCTCCTCGGCGAAGCGCCGGTTGGCCTCCACGTCCCTGGCCAGCAGGTTCACGTGATCGAGCCGCTTGACCGCCGCGCCGCGGCCCAGGTAGCGCTGGGGCACGTTCTTGAGCGCCGGACGCAGCCCCTCGGGTGGGTCGTACCTGTCGGTTTCGTAGTAGAGCTCCATCGGATGCCCATCGGGGTCGGTGAAACGGTAGGCGGGGCCGTGGCCGTGATCGCCGTCGATCCAGCCGATGCCCAGGCCGCCCTCATCGATCGCCGCCACGCGCCGATCGAGCGCTGCCGGGCTCCAGGCGCGGATCGCCATGTGGCCGAGCCCGGGCAGGTCTGACTCCGTGAGCTTGAGGCTGTAGCGCTGATAGTCGCCCCAGCCGCGGAGATAGACCGAGTTGCCCTCACGCGCCTCCACCTCCATCCCGAACAAATCGACGAAGAAGCGCAGGCTGTCCTGCGGGAACGGCGTGAGCAGCTCCGCGTGCCCGATGTGGGCAAGATCGTGAATCGGCTCGGTCATGACCCGCCTTCCACGCGTTCGCGCAATCCGTCGAGGTCATAGGACAGAGCGCCGGCCTCGAGCTTCCCCCGCTTGACGGCCTCGCGCCGGGCTCGCTCGCGCGAGGACTCGAGCACCTGATCGATCCGCAGCCGCTCCACCACGGCGGCTCCGTCGGCATCGAGCACGACGACATCGCCCTGGCGGATCGTGGCCGCTCCGACCCGCACCGGCTCGCCGATCGTGCCGGCTACGTCCTTGGTCGCGCCGTGGACACGCACCCAGCGGGCCCAGATCGGCAGGCCGAGCTCGGTCAGCTCCTCCACGTCTCGCACCGACGCGTCGATCAGGATCGCGGCCGCGCCGTGCGCCTTGGCCTGGGTCGCCAGTAGCTCTCCCACGAGCGCCACCGGCCGCGGCTCGGGCATGGTCAGCACGATCACTTCGCCAGGCTGCACCTGAGCCATTACGGCGTGCACCATCAGGTTGTCGTCCTGGCCACAGCGCACGGTGCGCGCCGGTCCGGCGGCGCGTGAGCCCGGCACGACCTGTACCAGGTTGGCGTCCACGTAGCCGCGCCGGCCGCCGGCCTCGTACACCGTGGCGGAGCCGAGCCGCGCGAGCTCCTCGTAGCGCTCGCTGGTTGCGTGGTCGATCGGTTCGGTCACAGCGCGCTCACCACCTGGGGCGTCACCCGCTGGAACGCCTCGGCCTGTCTGATCTCCGCGTTCCCCGAGCTGCGGCGCGCGTGGTTGCCACGATGGTCGGCCCGCTGCTCGTAGTAGGTCACGAGGTAATTCTGCGCCTTCATCTCCCCCATCGCTGCGAGTTTCTTGTCGATCACGGGCGTGATGTCGACGAAGGTGGTAGGGGTGAAGTTGCACAGCTCCGGTTGGTGGGGCTCGAACAGAAACAGCTCCGGCGGGTTCACCGTCGCAAACGCGCTCTGCACGCCCGCTCCGGCGGCCAGCGAGCGGGCCCGCGCCACGGCCACGGACGCAATCGGGTGATCAGGGTTGAAGGGATCGGTATCGGTATGCGTGATCAGCACGTCCGGGGCGAACTCGCGGATTCGGTCCGAGATCGTCCGCAGCGCGTCGCCGTCGATCTCGAGTGGGTAGTCGCCGAGGTCCAGGCAGTCGAACTCGGCTCCGAGCGCAGCGGCCGCCCGCTCGGCCTCGCCCCCGCGGATCTCCTTGACGCGCTCGATCGTCTGGCCCTCCTGCTTCCACAGCTCACCCGATTCGCCGCGCTCGCCGTAGGAGAGCGCGATCACGCTCGCGGCTCCCCCATCCGAGGTGGTCACGGCGATCGCGCCGCCCGCGCGCCAGACGAAGTCCGCGGAGTGCGCGCCGATCACCATCATCCTCCGCGACCTCACCACGGGTCCGCTCCCGCCATCGTCATCGCGCTCACCACGCGTCCACTCCCGCCACCGTCATCGCGCTCACCACGCGTCCGCTCCCGCCACCGTCATCGCGCTCACCACGGGTCCGCTCCCGCCACCCGGCGCGTGTTCACAACCGCCATCACGTGCACCTCCTGGTCATCGACGCCGGCCGCGAGCAACCGGTCCACCATCAGCGCCATGCCGTCCTCGACCGGTGGGTTGAAGATCTGTCCGAGATCCGTCGAGAGGATCGAGTGCTCGGTCCCGGCGGCCCTGATGTTCTCGATCCATTGCTCCCACTCGATCTTGCCCGTGTGCGGGGTGGTGAAGCACCGCTCGAGCAGCGCACCGCGCTCGGCCAGCGCGCGCTGGTCCTCGACGGAGAGGTTCTGGGAAGGAAACTCGGGGTGCGTGATCACGATCTCACGGACCCCCTCCTCGAGCGCCGCCTCCACCACCGCGAAGATCTCATCGCGGCCGAGGTGTCCGGTGGCCAGCAGCATCCCGTTTCGCGCGATCGTCGCCAGCACCGCGCGCGTGGCGGGCAGCACCGCCCCGCCGTCGTCGAGGACGGGCACCGGCTCGATTTCGATTCCCTGCTCGCGCAGCTCCAGCTGGAGCTTGACCCACACCGGCACCTTGGCCCCGGGCGGAGCGTCACGCTCATGGGATTCGTTCACCGAGTCGACGGTCGGCAGCCAGACGGTACGGGCGCCCTCGCGTGCCGCGATCTCCACCGCCAGCGGATTCATGCCGCCTACGGCCCGGTTGAGGGCGAGCGCGCCGAGCACGTGCACTCCGGGGACCGCCGCTCGCACGACGCTCGCTCGCTCCGCGGTGGAGCCGTAGTGCGACTTCAGGAGGAAGCCCGCCATCCCCAGCCCGCCGAAGCGGCGAGCCAGCGAGATGTCATCGATCTTGCGCTCGACGACGTCGGGCGCGATATGCACGTGCGTGTCGAACGCTCCGCGAAGGAGCTCACGAGCACGATCCGAAGGCGTGGCGCTCATCGGCTTTCGGCTCCCCGCAGCGCCTCCGCCACGTGCGAGAGGTGCGTCTGCATCGCCGCCTCGGCGGCGTCCGGATCGCCGGCCGCCACGGCATCGACGATCCTCCCGTGCTCGGCGAACGAGCGCTCGCTGCGACCCGGCACGAGGATCGTCCGGTACTGGAAGCGCACGAGCTGCGACTTCAGGGTCGAGATCAGCCGCCCCGCCGTGGCGTGCCCGGCGATCTCGAGCAAGCGCTCGTGCAGCACGGCGTTCTGGTCCGAGGCGCTGAGCAGATCCCCGCGATCGAGCAGGCAGCGCATCTCGCTGAGGATGCGTCGCAGGTCCGCGATGTCCGCCTCGCCGGCCCGCGTCGCCGCGTGTCGAGCGGCGAGCGCTTCGAGCGCAGCACGCGCCTCGAGGATCTCCACGGCCTCGCGCTCCTCGACGAGCCGAACCCGAGCGCCGCGGTTGCGCTCGTGCTCCACGAGTCCCTCGTGCTCGAGCCGGGCGAGCGCGGCGCGCACCGCCGAGCGACCCACTCCGAGCGTCCGCGTCAGGTCGGCCTCCACGAGACGCTGGTTGGGCAACAGACGGCCGCTCACGATCGCCTCCCGCAGGGCGTCCTCGGGACTCACGGGCGATCTCCGAACGGGCGATCGCCGAACGAGCGATCTCCGAACGGGCGATGTCGGAACGGGCGATCTCCGACGGGCGATCTCCGCCCTGGGTCACCACGAGCCCGAAGATTGTCAACAATCTTGTCAACCATAATTCGGGGCGGATCATACATCTGCGCCGGGCCTCGCCAGAGAGCGCAGCGCGAGGCGGCGATCAGCGCAGACGGCGACGATGAGCGACCCAGCGCCCGTGGGCGCGCTTTAAGCTTCCACGCGGGTGTCCTTGCGCCCGATCACATCGGCCCGGAGGAGAGCGATGAAGGTTCTTGACGACCACAGGTCGACCGTGGTTCGGTCGCTGTGTGAGCTGATCGTGCCGGGCTCGGCTCGTGTCCAGCCCGAGGTGTACATCGACGCGCTGCTGGCACACCTGCCCGATGACGCGCGCGACGCCACGCTCGCGGCGGTCGACGCGCTCGAGCAGGCGGCCGCCGGTGGACCCGAGGGTCTCGCCGAGCGCGCGTTCTCACCCGAGTTCATGCTGATCAGAGCGCTCGCGTGCGAGGCCTTCTACAGCGACTTCGTGGCCCCCGGCGCGCCCGGGCCGGGGGCCTGGGAGGAGATCGACTTCAAGCCGCCGCTTGCGGCGCGACTCGAAAAGGACTGGTCATATCTCGGAGTGGGCGGATGACCGAACGATACGACGTGGTCGTGGTCGGCTCTGGCGCCGGCGGCGGCGTGGTGGCGGGTGAGCTTGCGGAGCGGGGCCGGGGCGTGCTGCTGCTCGAGACCGGGCCGCACAAGACCGCCGCCGACTACATGCGCTGGGAGGCCCGGGCCAGTCACGAGCTGTGGTGGCCCCCCGCCTTCGCGGAGCCGGCCCGGCCCGGCGAGCCGCCGCTGATCATGTTCCGCGGCCGCTGTGTCGGGGGCACCACGGCGATCAACACGAAGGTGGCGCTCAGGGCTGGGCAGGAGGATTACGAGAAGTGGCACGACGCCGCCGGGCTCGTGGGCGAGGATGGCAAGCCGTTCGGCGAGTCCGACCTCCTGCCCCACATCGAGCGGGTGGAGCAACGGCTCGGAGTACGCGAGCGCACGGACTGGCAGCGGTGCGTGCACACGGTGGTTCCGGGTTTTCAGGCGCTCGGAGCCGAGCTCGAGCCGGTGATCTCCTACACCGACGCGAACTGCATGCGCTGCGGCTCGTGCCTACAGGGCTGCCCGACCAACGCAGGCAAGTCGACGCTGAACACGTACATCCATCCGCCCTGGGTGCAGGGACGGCTCGAGCTGCAACCCGACTGCGACGCGCGCCGCGTCATGATCGAGGACAGCGGCGCCGGCCCCGAGGCCACCGGGGTCGAGTACCTCGGGCCCGACGGCGAGCTCCATCGCGTGCGGGCCGATGTCGTCGTCGTGGCCGCGGGCGCGCTCGCGACGCCGGGACTGCTGATCCGCTCGGGCGTGCGCGAGGCCACGGGCGGCTCGAACAGCAGCGAGCTGATCGGTCGCCACCTCGGCTTTCACCCCGCGCGTCTCGTGGAGGGACTGTTCGACGAGGTGCAGGACGCCCACATGGTGTATCCCATCACCTCGCATTGCATGAAGTTCCAGCGCGACGAGGACGGTGGCTTCATCGTGGAAGCGGCGACGGTGCAGGACCCGATCGGGTTCGCCACCGCTCTGTGCGACGATCAGGGCCTGCCCGTGTGGGGGGAGCCGCTGGTCGAGGCGTTGCGCAGGTACCGCTACTACACCGGGCTGCTGACGTTGGTCAACGACGAGAACAGTGGCACCGCATGGGTGGACGAATCAGGGCGCGATCGCTACACGTTCGACTTCAACGAGCGCGAGCGCGAGCGGATCGACCGCTCACTGCAGTTCGCCCGCCAGGTCCTCGAGGCGGCCGGCGCCAAGCGTGTGTTCCAGACCGGCGTGCTCAGCACGCACGTGCAGGGAGGCTGCCGGATGGGAAGCGACCCCGAGCGCTCGGTGGTCAACGCCCACGGAGAGTCGCACGACGTGCGACGCCTGTTCGTGGGCGACAGCTCGGTGGTGCCGAGGACGATGTCGGTCAACCCGTCGCTCACGATCATGGCCCTGTCGAGTCGCCTGGCCGAGTACCTCGACGCGGGAGAGCACGGCTACTTCAGGCGCGTCGCGGCGAACGTGGCGGCGTAGGCGCATAGTCCGTGTCGATGAAAGGACTCACAGACAGGGTCGTGATCGTCACCGGAGGGGGTTCGGGCATCGGCCGAGCGACCGCGCGGCGGTTGGTGGAAGAGGGATCACGGGTGGCGATCGTCGACATCGACGCCGACGCCGGCCGCTCAGCGGCCGATGAGCTCGGATCCGATGCCGCGCTCGCGCTCGTCGGCGACGTGTCCTGCGAGGAGGACGTGCACCACTACTTCGCCGAGGTGGCCGAGCGCTTCGGTCGGGTCGACTCCTTGCACAACAACGCCGGCATCGAAGGGCCGCTCGCGCGCCTCGTCGATTTCGAGCTGAGCGAGTTCCAGCGTCTCGTGCGCATCAACTACCAGGGTGTCTTCCTCAACCTGCGAGAGATGCTGCGGACGGCGCGAGCGCAGCGCTCCCCGGCGACGATCGTCAACACCTCGTCGGGCACAGGCGCGCACGGCGTACCCCAGCTCGGGGCGTACGGCTCGACCAAGGCGGCGATCCTTGGACTCACCCGGGCCGCAGCGGTGGAGAGCGCGAAGGAGGGCGTGCGCGTCAACGCGATCGTCCCCGGGCCGGTCGAGACCGCCCTGTTCGCGCGCTTCCCCGACGAATTCCGCGATGGCGTCGAGGGCTTCATTCCTCAGGGCCGCCTGGGGACGGCGGAGGAGGTCGCGGCACTCGTTGCCTTCCTGCTCAGCGACGAAGCTCCGTTCATGACCGGCGGCGCTTACGCGATCGACGGCGGCGAGCTCGCCTGAGGTAGCCGGCGCTCCGCGTGGACTCTACGATTTGAGGAGAGGCATCTCGGATGAGCGCTAGAACACCACCCGCTCGGGACAACGAACGGTGGGTCGCCGAGTCCTTGTCGACCAACGGCGCCACCGCCGACGTCTGGAGCGACAGCGCCCGCCGACTCCTCGTCCTCGGTTACATCACGGCCGTCACGTTGCCGCTGATCGGATTGGTCCTGGGGATCGTCATCGCCAACCGTCCCACCAAGGCGAACTCGAAGCACGGGGCATGGATCATCGTCGTCAGCATCATCGCGTCAATCGTGTGGATCCTGATCATCGCCTCCGGCGTCTTCAAGCTCACGAGCAACGACATCAACTCGTGAGGGCCGCCGCTAGGCAAGCGCTACTTCGACGAGCAGCGGCTGCTCGCGGCCCGCGAGGCCGGGGAGCACGTCGTCGAGCGTGCTCAAGAGCTCGTCGTGAGTCTCGATCCGGATCGAGGGGCAGCCGAAGCAGTGGGCGATACCGGCGATGTCAATCGCGCCGAACGCCGGCCAGGCGCCCGCCCCCCCGCGATCGCGCGCCAGGTTGTCCATCACCGCGTAGCGACCGTTGGCCATGACGATGATCAGAACCCCAACCCCGTAGTGGGCGGCGCTCCACAGGGCCTGGATCGCGTAGATCGAGGATCCGTCTCCGATCACGCCCACCACGGGCCGGTCAGGGAGGCCCATCCGCAGTCCGACGGAACCTGAGAGCCCGAAGCCGAGCCCGCCGTTGGCGGTGGCCACGAACCCGAGCGGCGCACGGATCGGGATCCGCTGGTAGAGCTCGGGCTGGCTCGACGGTGTCTCCTCGACGAGCACGGCGTCGGGCGGCAGCCGCTCGGCGAGCGCGGCGAGCACGTGCCCGGCACGCAGCGGCTCACCCGCCGCCGGCGGCGCCGGCGGCGGCGGGCGCTCGATCGGCCGGGGTGGGGTACCGTCGCGCTGCGCGACAAGTTCGGCGAGCGCCGCGCAGGCCGGCGCGACGGGCGCGATGAGCGCGATGTCGCACGGACTACGGTGCGCTTCCGCGGGGTCGTCGGTGATCACCGCCACCCGGGTGCCGGGATCGACGAGCGGGCTCGGCTCGTCGAACAGATAGAGACGGAAGGCGTTCGTGCCGATCGCGATGACGAGGTCGTGTGGCGCGAGCGTCTCGTGCAGCAGCCGCCGGCGCCACGGCAGCGGCCCCGCAAACAGCGGATGGTCCTGCGGGAACCCGGCGCGACGGCTGAACGCCTCCTGCCAGACCGGACAGCGCAGGCGCTCGGCCAGCGCCACGACGGCGGTCCAGCCTTCACGGCTGTCGGCACCCGGGCCGACCACGAACGCGGGCGATTGCGCGTCCGCGATCAGATCCGCAAGCTCTGCCACCTCCTGCCGCGCCACGGTGCGCGCGCGAAGGATCCGGGCCGGGGCGCCGGCGGCGAGCTCGTCGGCCTCCTCCTCCCAGTCGCTCAGCGGGACCACGACGAGCGCGGGTCCCTGGGCCGCCCGCGCCTCATGGTAGGCCCGCGCGATCGTGCCGGGCACGTCCTGTGCTCGGATCGGCAGATTCGTCCAGACCGGATATTCGCCGGCGAGCCGGTCGAGGTGTCGCCCGGTGAGGAACGGATCGAACGCGAGCTGCCGGCGGTCCTGCTGGCCGACCACCACGACGAGCGGGGCACGAGATTCGCGCGCGTTGGCGATCGCGTTCACGGCATTGCCGAGCCCCGGCGCGGTGTGCAGGTTAACGAACGAGGGCTCGCCGCGGGCGATCGCGTAGCCCGTGGCCATCCCCACCACGGAGCCCTCGTGCAGGCCGAGCACGAAGCGGATGTCAACCGGGAGATCGGTCAGGAATGGGATCTCGGTGGAGCCGGGGTTGCCGAAGATCGTCGTCAGCCCGAGCCGACGCATCACGTCGAAGGTGGCGTCGCGCACGGTCCTCGAGGCAGCGACGACGCGACGCCCGTTTCCGTGTCCTGGTGCTGCGTCGGTGGGCGCCTGCTCGGTCATGCAGTGAGCGCCCCGCGGCGCGGCCGGACGGCGATCAGGACCTTACTCAGCGCACACGTGCGTCCATCCCCGTCCCGGGCCTCGACGTCCCAGGTCCACAGGTCGGGCCGCGACGCGCGGCGCCGGGCCAGCACCGTCATCCTGCCCTCGGTCAGATCGCCGACCACCGAGGTGTCGTTCGCCATGCCCGAGGCGATCATGCCGTCCGGCATCACGCCCGCGGCGGTACCCATCGACGCCGTCCCCTCGGCGGCGGCCATGAACACGCCCCCCTGTAGCCTGCCGTTGCGGTCGAGGAGATCGGGTCGGACCTCGAGGTGCGCGAGCACCTCTTCGGGCTCGATCCGATCGTAGGTGAGACCGAGCTGCGAGTCGAAGGACCGCTCGAACGGGATCACTGACGCGTGCTCGCCGGGCTGCACCGGTACCATTCTAAGCCGCGCAACCCGTATAGCTCGCTGTGTGACGAAATCGTCATCCTTCGATACGTGGCGAAATCGTCATCCGCCGCTCGTGGGCACGAGGCCTCGCTCATCTACGTGGTAGGCCGCGTCAATCAAGGCATTCGTCGTGAGATGCGCGCTCGCCTCGCCGAGTGGGAGCTCAGCGTTCAGGAGTACACGTCACTCTCGGTTCTGGGCGCGCGCCCGGGACTGTCGAACGCTCAGCTCGCGCGCCGGGCCCTGGTCACGCCGCAGTCGATGATCGAGATCCTGTCGAAGCTCGAGAGTCGCGGGCTCGTGGCGCGCGCCGACGACCCCGACCATGGGAGCATTCGCCGAGCGACGCTGACGGCCGGAGGCCGAGACCTACTGGCGGCGGCCGATCCCGCAATCCTCTCGATTCAGGAACAGTTGCTCGCCGATGTCCCGCCGCGGCAGCGGGAGATCGTGCTCCAGGGAATGCTGAGCGCGATGGAGAAGCTCTCGTCGCGCCTGGACCGATAGCTCACGGCAAGCGGAGGAGACGGGCGGCGTTGTCCTTGAGGACGAGGGGCCGGACCTCGTCCTTGATCGGCAGCTTCTCGAAATCGGCCAGCCAGCGATCCGGCGTGATCAGCGGGTAGTCCGAGCCGAACAGCATCTTGTGCTTGAGCCGCGTGTTCGTGTACTGGATCAGATTCTCGGGAAAGTACTTCGGTGACCATCCGCTGAGATCGATGAACACGTTCGGCTTATGGACGGCAACGGCCAGCGCCTCGTCCTGCCAGGGGAACGAGGGGTGCGCGAGGATGATGTCGAGCTCGGGAAAGTCGGCGGCGACGTCGTCGACACACATTGGGTTGGAGTACTTCAAGCGCACGCCGCCGCCGCCGGGCATGCCCGCCCCGATCCCCGTGGTTCCGGAATGAAAGAGGGCGACCAGGCCGGCGGACGCGATCACTCCGTACAGCGGGTAGTAGGCGTGATCGTTCGGCCAGAACGCCTGCGTGTTGGGATGGAACTTGAAGCCACGGACGCCGGCCTCGATCAGCTCGCGCGCTTCGCGCACGGCGAGCTTGCCCTTGTGAGGATCGACGCTGGCGAACGGGATCAGTACGTCGGGGTTGGCGCGGGCGGCTTCCAGGACTGTCTGGTTGGAGATCCGCCGGCGCCCCATCCCGGCCTCGTCATCGACCGTGAAGACCACGGCGGCGATGCGTCGCTCCCGGTAGTAATCCGCGACCTCCTGTGCCGTCGGCTGCACTGGCTCGCCGCCGAAGTACTGACCCGCGGCAGCGAGGACCTCGGCGGTGACCGGGTCCTGGGGCTGGCTTGGATCGCGCTCGGCGTGCGTGTGCACGTCGATGGCCACGATCGCGTCGAGGTCGATGCTGCCCACAGCGTCCGGACTCACGCGTACAGCCGGATCAGGCACTCGGCCACGAGCGCCGGCTTCACCGAGTCCTTGACTTCTACGGTGGCGCGCACCTTGGCCTGAAGGCCCCCTTTGACCTCGGTCACCTCGAGGATCTCGATCGAGCCACGCCAGTATGCGCCGACCGGCAGCGGCGCGGGAAAGCGGACCCGGTCGAGGCCGTAGTTGACCCCCGTGGCGGCGTCGGCGACCTGAATCAGCTGTTGCGTCACGGGAGCGAGCAGCGACAGGGTGAGATATCCGTGGGCGATCGTCCCACCGAACGGCGAGGCCTTCGCCCGTTCCACATCGACGTGGATGTAGTTGTGGTCGCCGGTCACATCGGCGAACTGGTTGACCTGCTCCTGCGTCATCAGGGCCCATTCCGTGTAGCCGACATGCGTGCCCGCGCTCTCGCGCAAGCCGGCCATGTCGGTCACCAGCCCGCTCGTCGCTGACGTGTTCATCGCTCCCTCTCCGTCACTCGGTCAGCGCGACCGGCCGGTCGCCCCAAGTTGCCATGAGTATCAGGTATCCGAACGCTACCATGGGTGCCGGCCTGAGGGTCGGAGAGGGCGCTGTTCTCTCTGGCGGGCCGCAGTATTGCTCACACACGCGTGACATGTGATGAAGGGAGAGGGAGAATGGCTACCACGGAGCTTGCCCGGCAAGAGCTGCTGATCGACGGTACCTGGACCGAAGCGGGGTCCGGCAGGCGCTACGAGCAGACCTTCCCATATACGGGCGAACCCGTCGGGACCGCCGCCGCCGCGAGCCGCGAGGACGCGCACGCCGCCGTCGATGCCGCCCAGGCGGCCTTTACCGAGTGGTCCCGCAGCGCGCCGGGTCAGCGACGCACCATCCTGCTGCGGGCGGCCGACCTCCTGCTCGAGCGCCAGCATCAGATCGCCGGGATCGTCACCGAGGAGACCGGCGGGGTGTTCGGATGGGGCATGTTCAACGTCGACCTCGCGGCCGGGATGATGCGCGAGGCCGCAGCCCAGGCCTACGGCGCCGTCGGCGAGGTGATCCCTTCCGACGTGCCCGGCAAGCTCGCCATGGGCGTTCGAGCGCCGGCCGGCGTGGTCGTCGCCATCGCCCCGTGGAATGCCCCCGTGATCCTCGCGACCCGCGCGGTCGCGACGCCGCTCGCCTACGGCAATACCGTCGTGCTCAAGGCCTCCGAGATCTGTCCACGCACGCACGCCGCCGTCGTCGGCGCCCTGCAGGATGCGGGCCTCCCGCCCGGGGTGATCAACCTGATCACCAACGATCCCGCCGACGCGGCGGACGTGGTCGAGGAGCTGATCGCCCATCCGGCCACGCGGAGGATCAACTTCACCGGCTCGACTAGGGTCGGTCGGATCATCGCCGAGAAGGCCGCCCACCACCTCAAGCGCGTGCTGCTCGAGCTCGGCGGCAAGGCGCCGATGGTGGTGCTCGGAGACGCCGACCTCGACCGCGCGGCGGCGGCCGCGAGCTTCGGCGCCTTCTTCCACCAGGGCCAGATCTGCATGTCCACCGAGCGACTCGTCGTCGATCACACGGTCGCCAGCGCGTTCGCCGAGAAGCTCGCCGGGCGGGCAAGCGCGCTCACTGTCGGCGACCCCCGCGAGCCCGACACCCACATCGGGCCACTGGTGAACGCGGCCGGGCTCGCCCACGTCACGGAGCTGGTGGAGGACGCGCTCGCCAAGGGCGCCAAGGCGCTCAGCGGCGGTGCGCCCGACGGGCGCTGCTTTCCCCCGACCGTTCTCGTCGGCGTCACGGCCGAGATGCGCGTGTACGCCGAGGAGTCGTTCGGCCCCCTGGCCGCGGTGATTTCCGTCGACGGCCCCGACGAGGCCGTGCGCGTCGCCAACGACAGCGAGTACGGCCTGTCGGCGGCCGTGTTCAGCGAGAACGTGCCCTACGCGCTCGAACTCGCACAGCGGATCGAGAGCGGCATCTGCCACATCAACGACACGACGGTGCAGGACGAGCCGCAGATGCCCTTCGGCGGCGTGAAGGCAAGTGGCTGGGGTCGCTTCGGCGGCCGCGCCGCGCTCGAGGAGTTCACCGAGCTGCGCTGGATCACCGTCCAGGAGTTGCCGCGCGACTACCCGATCTGATCGGAGCCGCGCAATGAGCGGCTGTGCGGTGCGGTCTCGGCGCCGATCGCCGTCCGCGCGCGGGCGCTCAAAAATCCGCCGCCGCCGGCAGGCCGACGTAGTTCTCGGCCAAGCTCCCGGCCGCCGCCTCGGACCTGGCGATGTAGTCGATCCGAGCGAGTTGAAGACGGCGCTCGAAGGCGCCGCCGCCGAGGTCGTGCAGGAGCTGGGTCATGTAGTTGGAGAAGTCCTGCGCGCGCCACACGCGGCGCAGGGCGTTGTGCGAGTAGGCCTCGAGACCCGCGCTCGATCCGTCCCGGTACCAGTCCGTGAGCGCGGCTCCGAGCAGGCGGACGTCGTTGACCGCGAGGTTCAACCCCTTGGCGCCGGTCGGCGGCACGATGTGGGCGGCGTCGCCGGCGAGGAACAACCGCCCGTACTGCATCGGCTCGACGACGAAGCTGCGCATTGGCGTGATGCCCTTTTCGAAGATCGGCCCCTCGTTGACGCGCCAGCCGTCGCTCGCGAGGCGAATTTGCAGCTCCTCCCAGATGCGCTGATCGGGCCAGTCCTCGATCCGCGCATCGTCGGGAACCTGGAGATAGAGCCGGCTGATCTGCGGCGAACGCATCGTGTACAACGAGAATCCGCGCTCGTGCCACGCGTAGATCAGCTCGTCGGTGGCGGGCGCCGCCTCGACGAGGATCCCGAGCCAGCCGAACGGGTAGACATACTCGTACTCGGTGAGCACGCCGTCAGGAATCGACGGACGGCAGACGCCGTGAAAGCCATCACAACCCGCGACGACGTCGCACTCGAGCTCCTGGGCCGCACCCTTGTGGGTGTAGGTCACGCGCGGGCGCTCACGATCCAGATCGTGCACCTCGACGTTGGAGACCTCGAAGTGCAGGGCCCCGCCGTGCTCGAGGCGCGCCGCGATCAGATCCTTGACCACTTCCTGCTGGCCGTAGATGGTGATCCGCCGGCCGGTGAGCTCGGTCAGTCGGACGCGCTCGGTTCGCCCCTGGCGCCGGAGGTAGATCCCGTGGTGCTCGAGGCCCTCGCGGGCGAGCCGCTCTCCGACCCCGAGCTCGTGCAGGAGCTGGACCGTGTTGTGTTCGAGCAATCCCGCACGGACGCGGTGCTCGACGTACGCTCGTGTGCGGCTCTCGACCAGGACCGACTCGATTCCCTCGCGCGCCAGCAGCAGCGCGAGCGTCAGCCCGGCCGGTCCCGCGCCGACGATCGCGACTTGCGTCCTCATGCCCGCATCCTATAGCATGTACACAGAATGAATAGGTGTGTACACAGCCGGAATGGCTGAGATCGTCAGCCTGGGCGAGGGGGTGGCCGAGCTCGTTCGCGATGGCAACTCGGTCGCGCTCGAGGGCTTCACGCACCTGATTCCGTTCGCCGCAGGGCACGAGCTGCTGCGCCAGGGGCGCTCCGAGCTCGAGCTGATCCGGATGACTCCCGATCTGCTCTACGACCAGCTGATCGGCATGGGCGTGGCGCGCCGGCTCGTCTTCTCCTATGGCGGCAACCCGGGGGTCGGGTCGCTGCACCGCTTCCGCGATGCGATCGAGCACGGCTGGCCGAGGGCAATCGAGCTCGACGAGCACAGCCATGCGGGGATGGCCAATCGCTACGCGGCGGGCGCTGCCGACATGCCCTTTGCCGTGATGCGCGGCTACCGCGGTACCGACCTCGCAGCGCACGCTCACCTCGCACCGATCACCTGCCCGTTCACGGGTGAGACGCTCGTTGCTGTCCCCGCGCTCCGCCCTGACGTGGCGATCGTCCACGCCCAGGAGGCCGACCGACAGGGCAACGTGCAGCTGTGGGGCATCCCCGGCGTCCAGAAGGAGGCCATCCTGGCGTCGCAGCGCTCGCTCGTGACTGTCGAGCGGATTGTCAAGGAGCTCGAGCCCAGACCCGGTGGGATCGTGATCCCGCACTGGGTGATCGACGCGGTGGCGGAGGCTCCGGGCGGATCGTTGCCGTCCTACAGCCTCGGGATCACCGAGCGCGACAACGAGTTCTATCGCTTCTGGGACGAGGTCAGCCGCGATCGCCAGGCGTTCACGGCATGGATGCAGGAGCATGTGCTCGGCGAGGTGGCAGCGCGATGAGCACGGTCAGTGCCCCGAGCTCCGCGGAGGTGCAGACCGTCGTCGCCGCGCGGCGGCTACGCGACGTCCGGACGGTGTTCATCGGCGTGGGGCGCCCCAGCACGGCAGCGATCCTTGCACGGATGGTCCACAACCCCGAGCTGGTCCTCGTCTACGAGTCGGGCACGATCGGCGCCAAGCCGTTCCACATCCCGCTCTCGATCGGCGACGGCGAGCTCGCGCAGACCGCCGACGCGGTCGTATCGGTGCCGGAGATGTTCAACTATTGGATCAGCCCCGGCCGGATCGATGTCGCTTTTCTCGGCGCGGCGCAGGTCGATCGCTTCGCGAACCTCAACTCGACGGTGATCGGCGATTACGAGCATCCGCGGACACGGCTGCCGGGCGCGGGAGGAGCGCCCGAGATCGCGGCGAGCTGCGGCGAGGTCGTCGTCGTGGCGCCGCACTCGAAGCGAACGTTCGTGGCGAAGCTGGACTTCCTGACGACGGTCGGGCACGGCGACGGGCCGGGCGCGCGCGAGCTGCTCGGGTTCCGTGGCCGGGGACCAACGGCGGTGATCACCGACCTCGGGGTGCTCGAACCCGACCCGGAGACCTGCGAGCTGAGGCTGACGACAGTGCACGAGGGGGTCGAGCCCGACCAGGTGCGCGAGGCCACCGGGTGGGAGCTGGCGCTCGCCCCTGAGATTGCGATCACTCCGCCGCCGAGCGACGACGAGCTTGCAGCGCTGAGAGAGCTCGTTTCGCGGTGAGCGCCGCCTACGTGTATGACGCGGTGCGCACGCCCTTCGGCCGTTACGGCGGCGCGCTCGCGTCGATGCGTCCGGACGATCTCGCGGCGCATTCGTTGCGTGCGCTGCTCGAGCGCTTCCCCGCGCTCGACCCCGCGCGGATCGACGACGTGCTGCTCGGTAACGCCAACGGCGCGGGTGAGGAGAACCGTGACGTGGCGCGGATGGCGGTGCTGCTGGCCGGGTTGCCGACGTCGGTACCGGGTGCAACCATCAACCGGCTGTGCGGCTCGAGCCTCGAGGCGACGATCCAGGCCGCGCGCGCGATCGAAACCGGCGACGCCGCGCTGATCGTCGCCGGCGGCGTGGAGTCGATGAGCCGCGCGCCGTGGGTGCTGCTCAAGCCCGGCAAGGGCTTCCCGGCCGGGCCCGAGACGCTGCACTCGACGACGCTCGGGTGGCGAATGATCAACCCTCAGATGCCCGAGCAGTGGACGATCTCGCTCGGTGAGAGCGCCGAGAAGCTCGCCGGCATGTACGACATCTCTCGCGAAGCCCAGGACGCGTTCGCGCTGCGCAGCCACCAGCTCGCCGCGCGGGCGTTCGACGACGACGCGCTCGGCGAGGTGATCCCGCTCCCAGGTATCGAGCTCGACCGCGACGAGGGTATCCGTCGCGACACCTCGCTCGAGAAGCTCGGTCGGTTGAAGGCGGCGTTCGTCGACGGCGGCACCGTGACCGCGGGGAACTCCTCGCCGTTGAACGACGGCGCCGCGATGGTGCTCCTTGGCGACGAAGGGGCAGCCAAGACGCTCGGACGCGAGCCGCTCGCCCGGGTCGTCGCTCGCGCCGCCCACGGCGTCGACCCCGACATCTTCGGGATCGCCCCCGTCGCGGCCGCAAACAAGGCGCTCGAGCGCGCCGGCATCGGCTGGGACGAGGTAGCGGTCGTCGAGCTCAACGAGGCGTTTGCCTCCCAATCGCTCGCGTGCCTCGCCGGCTGGCCGGAGCTCGACCCCGAGAAGGTCAATGTGCGCGGGGGCGCGATCGCGATCGGACATCCGCTTGGCGCGTCCGGCGCGCGCGTCCTCGGCCGGCTCGCACACGAGCTAGAAGCTCGCGGCGGCGGCTACGGCCTCGCCGCGATCTGCATCGGCGTCGGCCAAGGGCTGGCGGTGATCCTGCAAGGATGAGCACATGAAAGAGCACACGACCCGCATCTATGACCCGGTGAGCGACACGCCGACGAGCTATGCGCGCGACCCGGAGGGCACGCATCCACCGCTCGACTACCCGCCGTACAAGTCGACGGCTCTGCGCTACCCGAAGCAGCCGCTGATCTATCTTCCCCAGACGATCACCGAGATCACCGGCCCGCAGCTCTACTCAGCGCTCGGCACCGGCGAGCTCGACCACGACCTGACCCGCCAGCACGAGGGTGAGCCGATCGGCGAGCGGATCAAGGTCAGCGGCCGCGTGTTCGATACCGAGGGCAAGCCGCTGCGCGACACGCTCGTCGAGATCTGGCAGGCCAACGCGGCGGGACGGTACCTGCACCGGTGGGACCGCTGGCCGGCACCGCTCGACCCCAACTTCAGCGGCGCCGGGCGCTGCGTGACCGACGACGACGGCGGCTACAGCTTCGTCACGATCAAGCCCGGCCCGTACCCGTGGGGCAACCACTACAACGCCTGGCGCCCTGCGCACATTCACTTTTCACTGCTCGGCCGCGCCTTCGCCCAACGCCTCGTGACGCAGATGTACTTTCCCGGTGACCCGATGTTCCCCTACGACCCGATCTTCAACTCGGTTCCCGACGAGGAGGCTCGCCAGCGCATGGTCTCGCGCTTCTCGATCCATGGCTCCGAGCCGAACTGGGCGCTCTCGTATCAGTTCGACATCTACCTCCGAGGACCAGGTGCGACACCGTTCGAGGACGCGCCGTGATCTTCCCGAGCACCCCGTCACAGACGGTCGGTCCATACTTCGCGATCGGGCTACCCTGGGACGCCGGTCCCCATGCCGTGCCGCCCGGTGCGCCAGGCGCGATCGCGATCATCGGCACGGTCTATGACGGCGCCGGCGAGCCGGTGCCCGACTACCTGATCGAGACCTGGCAGGCGGACGGCGATGGGCGCTTCGCCGACCTCCATGGGCATGGGGGCGTCTCCCAGCTCGAAGGCTTTCGCGGCTTCGCTCGCTGTGGCCACGAGGACGGCGACGGCAGCTACGAGATCATCACCGTCAAGCCCGGCGCGGTTCCGTGGCTGGGCGGCGGGGTGCAGGCGCCGCACATCGACGTCACCGTCTTGGCGCGCGGAATGCTGCAACGGTGCGTGACGCGGATCTACTTCGCCGACGAAGGCGAGGCCAACGCGGTGGATCCGGTCCTGGCCACGGTTCCTGCCGGCCGGCGTGAGACGCTGATCGCGGAGCCGACCGACGATGGCTACCGATTCGACATCCGGCTCCAGGGACCAGGCGAGACGGTCTTCTTTGACGTCTGAGGGCGTGTTCGCCGGAATCTACGCGCGCGGAGACGCCCCGGCGCTGACCGGAGACATTGCCTGGCTGCAAGCGATGCTCGACGTCGAAGCCGCGCTCGCGCGCGCGTGCGCGCGCGAGAAACTAATGACGATCGAGGCTGCCGAGGCGATCGCGTCGGAGTGCCGCGCCGACAACATCGACGTGCTCGCGATCGGTCGCGACGCCGGCCGCCACGCCTCGCCGATCGTGCCGCTGGTGCGGGCCCTGCGCGAAGCGGTCGGCGAGGACCTCGCCGCCTACGTGCATCTCGGCGCCACCAGCCAGGACATCCTCGACACGGCGCAGATGCTCATCGCCCGTCGAGCGCTCGAGCCGGTGCTCGCGGACGCGGCGGGCGCGATGCGGGCGGCGGCCCGCCTCGCCGACGAGCATCGCCTCTCGCCGATGGCCGGCAGGACATTGCTCCAGCAGGCGCTGCCCACCTCGTTCGGGCTGCGCGCCGCCGGATGGCTGGTCGGCATCGGCGAGGCGCGCGCCCGGGTCGAGATCGTACGCAACGTCGAGCTCGCGGTGCAGATGGGTGGACCGGTGGGAAGCCGTGACCCGGCGATCGCCGCCCGCGTCGCGATCGAGCTCGGCCTGGCCGAACCGACGCTCCCGTGGGACACGATCCGCGTTCGTGTGGCGAGCCTCGCCGGTGCCCTCGGCGGCCTCGCGGGGGTGCTCGCGAAAGTCGCGCGCGACGTGACTCTCCTGGCGCAAGACGAGATCGGCGAGCTGAGCGAGGGCGGCGCACGAGCACGCGGTGGATCGACCGCCATGGCCCATAAGCGCAACCCGGTCGCGGCAGTGTCCCTGCTCGCCTGCGCCCGCCGCGTCCCGGGCCTGGTGGCGACGATTCTCGCGTGCATGGAGCAAGAGCATGAGCGCGCCGCCGGAGCCTGGCAGGCGGAGTGGGGCACGGTGTCCGAGCTGCTCTCCCTCACGGGTTCGGCGACGGCCTGGGGTCGAGACTTACTCGAGCATCTGGAGGTCGACCAAGGGCGGATGAGAGAGAACCTGGAACGCCTGGCCGCGGCGGGCGTGCAGGAAGCCATCGAGCCCGAGCTCCACCTCGGCGCGGCCCCCGAGCTGATCGACCGGGCGCTGGCGGCGCACCGATCGTGAGGGTCGTCGAGCTTCATCACGAGGTCGCCGGCGACGGGAGCTCGTCCACGCTCCTGCTCGGTGGCTCGCTCGGAACGACGCTGCGCATGTGGGACCCGCAAGTCCAGCCGCTGGCCGCACGGCGACGCGTCATCCGCTTCGACCACCGCGGCCACGGCGCCTCGCCGACCCCGAGCGGGCCGTATGCGATCGACGATCTCGGCAACGACGTGCTCGAATTGCTCGATCGACTCGGGATCATGCGCGCCTCCTACTGCGGCCTGTCGATCGGTGGGATGGTCGGCATGTGGTTGGCCGCCAACGCGCCCGAGCGCGTTGATCGGCTCGTCCTCATCTGCACCTCGGCGCACCTGCCACCGGCATCGGCCTGGACCGATCGCGCCGCGGTGGTGCGCGCGGCCGGTACCCCAGAAGTGGTCGCCGACGCGGTGATCGAACGATGGTTTACCCCTGGATTCGCCCGTGAGCACCCGGGCGTCGTCGAGCGGCACCGGGCGATGATCGGCGCCACCCCCGCGGAGGGCTACGCGAGCTGCTGCGAGGCGCTCGCCCAGCTCGACCTGCGTGCCTCGCTGTCAACGATCTCCGCGCGAACGCTGGTGATCGCCGGCGCCCGCGATCCGACTGCCCCGCCGGTGCACGCACGCGCGATCGTCGACGCGATCCCCGGTGCTCGACTCGAGGTACTCGATGACGCTGCCCACCTCGCCAGCGTGCAGCAAGCCGGCGCGGTCACGAAGCTGATCGCCGACCACCTCGACCCCCCGGAGGAACCATGAGCGACCCGATCCACGATGCAGGTATGGCGGTGCGCCGCGAGGTGCTCGGTGATGCCCATGTCGACCGTGCGGTCTCGAACACCACTGAGTTCACCGCGCCGTTCCAGGATTTCATCACTCGCTATGCGTGGGGGAGCGTCTGGACCCGTGACGGTCTCGATCGCAGGACGCGCAGCTGCGTGACCCTCGCGGTGCTCACCGCGCTCGGCCGCGAGCACGAGATCGGCCTGCACGTCCGCGCCGCCCTGCGTAACGGCCTGAGCCGCGACGAGATCGCCGAAGTGCTTCTGCACACGGCCGTCTACGCCGGCGTACCGGCGGCGAACGCGGCGTTCGTGATCGCGCAGCGCGTGCTCGAGGAGGAAGGAGCGATCTGAAGCCTGCAGGCGTTCCGCGGCCGGCGCGAAGCCGGGTCACGGCGCGGTGGTGGGTGTCCTAGCGCCGGGCGCCGGGCTGGCGATGACCGGCGTGGTAGTGGTCGCGGTCTGGGTCTCGGTCGGGGTCGTCGAGGTCGTGGAGGTCGTCGGCGTCGTTGCGGTCGTCGTGGTCGTCGTTGTTGTTGGCGTGGTCTTGATGATCGTCGTTGTCGTGGTCCTCGTCACCGTGGTCGTCGGGCTCGCCTTGCTCTTCCCCGTCGATGACGCGCCGAAGAAGGTCGTCGGCTGACCGTTGCCGGTGATCGAGTGTCCGACGAGGAGATCGGGCACGGTGTAGACGCCCACGACGATCACGAAGGCGATGAGACCGGTGACAAGGGCGGCTCGCCAGCTGGGACGCCAGCCGTGGGCCTGCGGGGCCGTGGCGGTGCGGCTCGAGGCCTCCTGTCCAGGCGCGGGATCAGACGCCGCGCCGGAGCGCTCGCGGACGGCGGGCACGATCCGAGCCGTCGGCACCTTCTTGGCGGTCTCGGCGACCGTCCGCACGGGACGGCGCAGGAACTCGGAGACGAGGGCAACGACCACCGGCGCGGTTGCGGCACCGATGAGCGTTCCCGGACCCCAGACTCGGGCGACGACGAAGGACGCGGCGGCGGACGCCACGCTGGCGATGATCAGTGTCTGCAGCGAGATGCCGCTGCGGGGTTGTTTGGCCTTTTGGCTCGCGTCGGGCTCGGAGGATTCCACCCTCGCAGCCTAGCCGCAGCGCCCGGTCAGACGTCGACCTCGAGCTCCTCGAGAGCCTCACCGAGCCAGCCCATGAGCTTGTCCACGTCGGGCATCTGGTCGCGATCGGAGACGATCCCAAAATCGAGGCTGCCGCAATAGCTCATGACCGTGATGTTCAGGCCGAGGCCGTCGGTGATGACGGAGAGCGGGTAATTCGCAATGAGACGGGCACCGGCGCAGTAGAGCGGAAACTGCGGGCCCGGCACGTTCGAGATGACGAGGTTCCAGGTCGGGCGCCCGGGCCTGCTCGTCGCGAGCCGGAGCGTCAAGCGCGCGGCACGCGCGAAGACGGCGGGTGGGATGAAGTTGTTGGCGTCCTGGAGCAGGTCTGCCGGCAGCGCGCGGTAGCGCTCCTTCATCCCGGCCAGCGCCTCGTGCGTGCGCATCAGTCGGCGGACCGGATCGGCCTCGTCGGTGTACAGCGGAGCGCTCATCAGGATGATGCGATTCCCGTAGGTGCCGATCTGCTCGTCGGTGCGCACCGAAACCGGGATCTGCGCGACGAGCGGCGCCTCGGGCAGCTCGTCATGGGCCACCAGCCAGCGGCGGACGGCGCCCGCGCAGATCGAGACGATGACGTCGTTGACGGTGCAGCCGTAGGCATTCTTGACCGCCTTCACCGCGTCGAGCTTGAGCTGGCCAAAGACGACGCGGCGATGGGCGGAGACGCGCCCGTTGAAGCTCGTCTTCGGAGCGACCATGCGCTCTCGGGCATGGACCGGTCCGTCGACGCCGGTGATCGCGCGCTCGATCCACTTGGCCACGCCGCCAAGCACGCCGACGCCGGGAAGCGTGCTAAACGGTGTCTCCTGGAGATTCGGGACGGCGGCCGGCAGCGATCGGAGGGCGCGCAACGGGTAGCGCGGGACCCCACGCACCGCGCGGGCGAGCATGGCGAGTTGTCCCGGCGCCGACCCGTCCTCCCCCGCCTCTTCGGTCGGCGGTAGATCGCGCCCCGTGGGCGTGAGGTCGAGCAGCAGGCCTGTGATCTCCGTGCCCGAGATGCCGTCGATCAGCGCATGATGGATCTTCGTCAGCATCGCCGTGTGACCTGAAGCGAGTCCTGAGATCAGATACAGCTCCCACAACGGCCGCGCGCGATCCAACGGGCGCGCGATGATGCGCGCTACCTGCTGGCAGAGCTGCGCGTCACTCCCCGGCGCCGCGAGCGCGAGTTCGCGCACGTGAAAGTCGAGGTCGAAGTCGTCGTCCTCGACCCAATACGGGAAATCAAGGCTCAGCGGCACCTCCTGCAGGCGCCAGCGCAACGGTGGCAGGAGGACCAAGCGCTCGGCGATCAACGCCTTGATGTCGGCGACCGCGAGCGTGCCTGCCGGCCTCGTCGACGGATCGAGGATCGCCAAGCTGCCGATGTGTCCGCTCTGGCGTGGAGTCTCGAGAGCGAGGAATTGGGCGTCCAGGCTGCTGAGTTGGCGCATGGGCGTACGCTAGCGGGGAAGCCGGGCCGAGGTGGTCTGCCTCGTGCTCGCGGTGGCGCTATGGTGTAACTGTCGCTCGTCGGGTTCTCGCCCTTCGCCTCGCGCGCGAAACCAGCCTCGGAGGACGAGAGAGAAGGCCGCCGTGCCGGCCCCCAGGACTCCGCTGAGCGGCGATGCGCTGCTCGTGGCAGTGACCGAGGCGATGGTCGCGCTGCACCGGCGCTACCACCACCGTGCGCCAGTGACCGCTAAGACCCTGCTGCTCGGGGGCGACATGCTCGTGTGCGTGCTCGGAGGCATTTACACCGACATCGAGAAGACGATGATCGAGCTGCAGCGCGTGACGATCGTCCAGGAGACCCGGAGCGCGTTTCAGACCGCCATGCAACACAAGTTCATCGCCGCCGCCGAAGGCCTATCAGGCCGCGCCGTGCTCTCGTTCATGTCCGATCACCACGTCGGACCCGACATCGAGGTCATCCTCTTCATGCTCGAGCCCGCGCCTCTCGAGACGGTGTCGTCACAGCCCGCGGTCATCTGCTGATCCGGTCGGGTCGCGATCATGCTGAGCCGGTTCATCGCTCAGGTCGTACGCGGGCTCGCTGACCGTGCCGACGCGGTCGGTAAGGGGCACGCAAGCTAGGCCGCTGCCGCGGTTCACGTAGCCGAGCGCGCCGCGACCTGGTCCGCGATAATTCGCGGGTGGCGTACGACGAGGATCTCGCCAATCGCGTCCGCGAGCTCATCGCAGCGGACGCGGACGTGACCGAGAAGGGCATGTTCGGCGGCCTGGCCTTCTTGATCGGCGGCAATATGTCGGTGAGCGTCAGCGGTCAAGGTGGCCTGTTGCTTCGCTGCGATCCCGCCGCAACCGACGCCCTCCTCGGCAAGCCCTACGCACGTTCTTTCGAGATGCGCGGACGCGTCATGGACGGATGGCTGCGCGTCGACGCCGAAGGTCTGCGCACGAGGAGCCAGCTCGAGCGATGGGTGGCCCGAGGCGTGGCCTACGCGCGGTCGCTGCCGCCCAAGCGGTAGTCCGGAACGATAGGCCGCGGGCGGCGGGCGGCGGGCGGCGGGCACGGGCGGCGGGCACGGACGGCGGGCGGCCGGCGGGCACTGGCGGCTGGCGGACGCGGACGCGGACGGCGGGCGGCTGGCGGGCACTGGCGGCTGGCGGACGGCGGGCGGCTGGCGGCTGGCGGGCGCGGACGGCAGCCGGCGGCGGGCACGGCTATGTCCACGGTCGCTGAGAGCGCTCCTGCCAGTACACCTGTGCTGGTAGCACGAGCTCGGCCTCGAGTGCGGCGAGCTCGGCGTCCCACCTGTCCGCACTTGCCGCCAGGTTGCTGTGCAGGGTCTCGACGGTCACCGCACCGCTGAGGACGATGCCCGCCCAAGGCTGCGCCAAGACGGCGCTGATGGCCAGCGTGTCGGCCGTGAGGCCGCGTGCGGCCGCGGCTTTCACCAACGCGGGCTGGTCCCCGGCGTCCGTGAGACGGCCGTTGGCGACCGCCTCTTTGACGATCACGGTCAAGCCGGCCTCGTGCGCGCGCGCGAGCGCCTCGCCGCTCGAGGGCTCGAGCAGGTTCCAGGTTGCCTGCACCGTGTCAAACATGCCGAGCTCGACGGCCCGATCGATCGTCTGTGCTTGATCGGGTCCGGTGACCGTCACGCCGATCGCCATGGGGCGGTCGCGCAGGCGCTTGAGCGCATCGAGGACAGCGTGCGAGGAGAGAACCCCATTCTCCAGGCTGGCTGAGTGGATCTGGTAGAGACGAAGGTTCGCGCCGAGAATCCCGAGGCTCTCCGGGAGCTGACGGTTCAGTGTGTCGATGCTCAGGTCTTGGATTTCCTGGCGCTCGGCGTCCATGCGCCAGTCGCCGACGTACGTGTATCCCCACTTGGAGCCGACGGCGATGTCGTCCGGACCCAGATGGCGCGCGGCAAGCCAGCCGGCGAGGAAGCTCTCGGCCCGGCCGTAGGAGCGAGCCACGTCGATGTAGCGCACGCCGGCCTGGTAGGCGGCGTCGAGGATCTCTTCGGTACGGTCGCGCATCGCCTGTGGACTGCGATCGTTCCCGAGCTCTGAGGACCGCTCGCTGGTGATATACGCCGGGCGGCCCAGCGCAGCGAGGCCCAAGCCGATCCGGGGCGCGTGCTCGAGTACCGCGGGTGGCCAGGTCATCGGCTCATCGGGACGGTCCTATGCCGAGACATCGGGGGTTGCCGGCGACGAAGGTCCGCCGGCAACCCCTGCATGCGTCAGAAGATGCGCACCGCGATCTCGGCGGGGGCATCGAACAGGTCGTTGAGCTCATCGTCGAGCTTCACCAGCGTGACCGAGGCGCCGGCCATGTCGAGCGAGGTGCAGTACTCGCCGACGTAGCTGCGGGTGACGTTGATGCCCTGATCGGCGAGCTGCTGATGGGCGCGGCCGTAGAGGATGTAGAGCTCGGAGATGGGAGTGCCGCCGAGCCCGTTGATCATCAGGGCCACGTCGTCGCCGGACTTGTAGGGCAGATCGGATGCCACGGCACCGAGCAGCTCGTCGACGATCGCGTTGGCGTCCGCGAGCTTCTCGCGCCTGCGGCCCGGCTCGCCGTGGATGCCGACGCCCATCTCCATCTCGTCATCCCCGAGCTCGAACAGGGGCGATCCCTTGGCCGGCGGCGTGCACGAGGTGAGCGCCATGCCCATCGTCCGCGTCACCGAGTTGACCCGCTCGCCCAGCGTGACGAGCTCGTCGAGCTCCGCCCCGCGCTCCGACGCCGCGCCGACCGCCTTGATGACGAAGAAGTTGCCGGCGACGCCGCGACGCCCGACAGTGTAGGTGGAGTCCTTCACGGCGACATCGTCGTCGACGATGATCGTCGCAATCTTGATGTCCTCGGCCTCGGCGAGCTCGCGTCCCATATCGAAGGCCATGCGATCGCCCGTGTAGTTGTTGATGATGTGCAGTACGCCCTTGTCGCTGCGCAGCAGCTTGGTCGTCTCGTAGACGTAATCCGACGGCGGCGCGGCGAAGACATCGCCCGGACACGCGGCATCGAGCATGCCCGGCCCGACAGCCATCACGTGCGCCGGCTCGTGGCCCGAGCCGGAGCCTTGAATGATCGACACCTTGTCGTCTCTCGGGGCGTCGGTGCGCATAATCAGGTTGTATTCGGGGATGTAACGCAGCTTGCCCGGGTTGGCCAGCTCAATGCCCTTCAACATCTCGGCTACGAACTTCTGCGGATCGTTAACGAACTTCTTCACAGTTTCCCTCTCCCTTGGATGTTGATCAGTGTGGTCCTGGATCGGATCACGCCCGCTCCAGCTCTGCCTCCCTCCAGGCCTTGCTCACCGCCTCGAACATGACCGCGATACCGACAGCGCCGGCGTCCACCGAATCGAGACTCCGCTCCCCGGTGTAGGCGGCCCTTCCCCGCTGCGCCAGCATTCCCTTCGTCGCCTCCGCACTCTCGCGCGCCTTGATCGCGGCCAGCTCAAGCGCCTGTCCGGACCCGCGGCTCAGCTCGCGCTCGAGCTCATCGACCGCCGGTTGCAGTGCATCGACGAGCGTCTTATCTCCGAGGTCGCAGCCTCCGCGCTGCTTGATGCCCTCGATCGCGGCCCTGAGCGCGCGGATGACAGCCTCGCCGTCGGGCTCAGGCGTGTTCGTCAGAGCCCCACCGGCGCGGAGAAAAGCGGTCCCCCAGATCGGGCCCGAAGTCCCGCCGATGCGCTTGCTCAAGACGATGGCGGTCTTCTTCAGCAGGCTGGCGACGTCGGTGTAGCCCAGTTCATCCCAGTCGGCGAGGACGATCTCGAAGCCGCGAGCGAGCGAGTAGCCGAAGTCGCCATCGCCGACCACGGCATCGAGCTCGCAGAAGTGGGTCTCGTTGTCGACTGCGGTCTGGGCGATCACCCGCACGACCAGCTCGGCTTGGCTCAGCGCGGTATCGGTCATACGGCCTCCTTCAGACGTAGTGGTTGGGTTCGGCATGCGTCGAGGTCGGCAAGGGTGATCTCGTCGCCGGGCCTGGCGGCGCCCCGGTTGGCCAGCACCCGAGCGGGCTCTCCGGGATCGCCGAGACTCGTGACCACGAGCACTGCCTCGCTCATGTTCTCGCCTCCGGTGTAACTGCTGACGGTGACCACGCAGCGAAGCCCCGCGCCGACCGCTGCGAGCAGGCCGTTACGCGAGTCCTCGATGACGATCGCATCCTGTGGGGACATCCCCAGCCGCTCGAGCGTGAGCTCGTAGATCGCCGGGTCGGGCTTCTTGGCCGGGACGGCATCCCCGGCGAAGACGGCAAAGCGTGCTGCCGCGGTGGTGCCGACCGCGTGCTCGAGCACGGCTCTGACGGACTCCTCTGCCGAGGTCGAGGCGACGGCGAGCGACCAGCCGGCCTCCAGCGCTTCGGTGACGACACGAGCGATGCCCGGTCGCGCCGGGAGCCGGCCGGCGCGAACGATCGCCGTGTAATGGGCTGTCTTGCGCCGGTGCCAGTCGGCGAGCAGCTCCTTCTGAGCCCCGGCGCCGACAGGAAGGCCGCTTGCCCGCACGAACTCGTCGGTGAGCAGCGAAGCCATCCGCTCCTTGCCCCCGCCGATCTTGAGCTTCTCGCCGTACTCCTCCTCGGACCACCGCACCGGCACACCGACCTCGGCGAAGGTCTCGTTGAATGCAGGGCGGTGGCCGTCGCGCTCGGTGTCGGCGAGCACGCCGTCACAGTCGAAGATCAAGGCGGGCACGCCACTAACCGGTCGTGGCGGTCGGCGCGTGCGCGCGCCCCGCGGACCCGAACATGCCGATGTGATGTAGGGCCACCTGCTTGACCGCCGACCTGACGTGCCCCAGCATCGACGGGGGATCGTGCTTGCTCGGATTTGCCTCGAGATACTCCCGATGTGAGTCGACGAAGGCGATCTTCAGCGCCGTTGAGATGTTCACCTTCGCGCATCCCCGGGCGATCAGGTCGGTGAACTGCGCTTCGCTCAGCCCCGTGCCCCCATGGAGCACCATCGGAATCGGATGCAGTTCGACAAGCTCGGTTACCCGCTCGGGCTTGAGGTCGGGCGCGCCCTTATACAGGCCGTGTGCCGTGCCGATGGCCGGAGCGAAGCAATATACCCCGGTGCTCGAGATGAACTGTGCCGAGACCTCGACGGGGTGCACCTCCGCCGCCACGTCAGAGCCGATCCCGTCCTCGACGCCGAGCACGGTCTCAATCTCACCCTCGACGTCGGCGCCATAGCCTCGCGCCTCGGCTACCACCTCGGCCGTCTGCACCGTGTTCTCAGCGACGTCGAGGTGCGAGCCATCGAAGAGCACCGAGCTCCAGCCGGCGGCCAGGCAGATCGATATCCATTCGCGGTCCGGGCAATGGTCGAGGTGCATAGCAACCGGGACCGCAACCTCGTCCGCTCGGGCGCGAAACATCTTTTCGAGCACCACCGCGCCGATCGCCTTGACTGTCTTGAGCGACGTCTGGATGATCACCGGCGAGTCGAGCTCGACGGCGGCTTCGAGCACCGCGTCGAGCGAGAGGTCGTCGACGATATTAATCGCGGCGACGCCGTAACGCTCGTCGAACGCGGGATCCATGATTGCCCTCAGCGAAACAATGGTCATTGCTTCCGCTCCCTCCGAGGTGGAAACATCGCCGGCGATTCGAGAATATCGGCGACGATTCGAGAACATCGACCGCCGTGCGCGAGTCTACTGTCCGCCAATTGCGCCGTCAACAATTCTTCGTCAGCGACTTGGCGCGGACCGACGGCGGCCGGCATCCGCGATCTCTCAACCTCGCTGCCGCGGCGCTTAGGGTAACGTTCGCAGCGCCAGGCGCCGGGCGCGAGGACACCAGGCGCCGGGCGCGAGGACACCAGGCGCCAGGCGCGAGGAGACCAGGCGCGAGGAGACCAGGCGCGAGGCGCGAGAACTCCATGCGCCGGGCGCGAGGACACCAGGCGCGAGGCGCGAGGAGAAAGAGGGATCCCAGATTGGTCGGCATCGTAGTCGTGTCGCACAGCGCTGATCTCGCCCGTGGGTTGGCCGAGCTTGCGGGTCAGATGGCGGGTCCCGATGTTCGCATCGAGGCGGCGGGCGGGGGCCCGGACGGAGGCCTTGGCACAAACGAGCCGCTCGTGCGCGAAGCGATCGCGCGGGCACAGGACGGACAGGGTGTGGCCGTGCTGGCCGATCTGGGCAGCTCGATCCTCACCGTGCGCTTGATCCTCGAGGATGAGGACGACGGTGATATCCGCCTTGCCGATGCGCCGCTCGTCGAAGGCGCCGTGGCGGCGGCCGTGATGGCCTCGGCCGACGGCTCGCTCGATCAGGTCCTTGCGGCTGCCGAGGAGGCCCGCAGTGTCGGCAAGCTCTGACCAGACGAGCGCCGAGAGCCGCGCGACGCTTCCCGCCGGCGTCGACCTCCACGCGCGCCCGGCAGCGGACTTCGTCCGCGCCGCGATGCGCTTTCCCGACCGCGTCTGGGTGGCGGTCGGCGAGCGCGAGGTGGACGCTAAGAGCCTGCTGTCGATCCTCGCGCTCGGGGCCAAAGGCGGAACCGAGCTGCGTCTGCGCGCCGAAGGCGACCAGGCCGCCGCCGCCGTCGAGGCGCTCGCCGACTGCGTCGTCAACCTGCACTGAGCCTCTGGCGCGCGCGAGGGTCCCGCGAGCCCCCTGCTTATCGACCTCGGCGGGCGCAGCGTGTCGAGTCGGCCTGGTGCAGATGCTCCGCGGTCGCCGCCTGGCTACTCGGCCTGGTGCGCGGTCGCCGGAGGGAGCTGGGGCTCGATCCACGCACGCAGTCGCTCCAGCGCAGTCGCGCCGACCATGCGGTCAACCTCGGCGCCGTCACGGATCAGTACAAGCAGCGGGATTCCGCGGACCGCGTAGCGCGTGGAGATGTCGGGCGCGTTGTCGGTGTTGAGCTTGACGACTTTGAGGCGCCCGGCATTGTCACGTCCGACGCGCTCGACCAGCGGTGAGACCATTCGGCATGGTCCGCACCACGGTGCCCAGAAATCCACGAGGACCGGCACCGAGGCCCTGATCTCAGCCTCGAAACCGTCCTGCTCGGCGTCGACGATCCACGGCAACATGGTGTGGCACACGCTGCAGCGTGGGATACCTGTCGGGGTTGGCCGAACTCGGTTCTTCGTGCCGCAGTTCGAACACTGGATGACCGTGCCCTCGGCCACGTCACGGTGCCTCGCGGCGGGAAATCGGCCTCCGCGGTCTCAAGCCTCGATCGGTTCTCGGGCGGCTCTGGTCTCGATTCGTCGTCAGCAGCGGGCTCGCCATCGGTTCCTCCGTAGTGTGTCGTCTCGAGGCTCGTCCCGCGCGTCTGCAGCTCTGTGTTCTTGGCCGGTCGGGCTAGCCTGGCGGCCGGTCGCCGGCTGATGAAATCGACCGAACACCTGAAACCGGGGAAGCTTGCACGGCCCTTATTTTCCTGTCAGGACGGCACTGAACGCTATCAAGGGCTCTCGGCAGGTTGCCAGGCGACAGGGAGCGCGAAGCGAAGCGATGGGCCAGTCAGCTGTTGACCCTACGGTCTCGACCCGGACGCTCGCGGGGGCCATGCCACTGACCTGGTCGAGTAACGCGACTGTGAGTAGCGTTACTCGACCACGTCCCCCAGCCGCCGTTTTCGCCGGACCCGCCCGACCCCCCAACCCGCCCAACCCGCCAACCCGCCAACCCGCCAACCCGCCAACCCGCCCGACAGCGCCCGAGACCCGCCCGACAGCGCCCGAGACCCGCCCGACCCGCCCGACGAGGAGCGTGAGGCAGCTCCGGCCGGAGCGGTGTCCGCTTGACGGCGGCGTGGGGGGAACCCGCTGCCCGGGCGGCGTAAGCTGCATCAACCATGCGAGTCGTCATCGCCGGAGGGCACGGGAAGATTGCGCTTCGGTTGACGCGGCGGTTGAGCACTCGCGGGGACACCGTGCTCGGCCTGATCCGTCACCTGGAACAAGCCGACGACATCGCCGCGCAGGGCGGCGAGCCCGTCGTCTGCGATCTCGAGCGCGCGAGCGTGAAAGCGATCGCGGCGGTGCTCGCCGGCGCGTCGGCGTCGGTTTTCGCCGCCGGCGCCGGACCGGGCAGCGGGCCGGAGCGCAAGCTGACGGTGGACCGAGACGGCGCGATCAAGCTACTGGAGGCGGGGCGCTCGGCCGATGTGCCCGGCTACGTGATGATCAGCTCCTTCGGCGCGGAGGCGCCCCCGGCCGGGGAGGATCCCTTCAGCGTCTACCTGCGCGCCAAGGCGGCGGCCGATGCCGCCGTGCAGGCGAGCGACCGTGACTGGACGATTGTCAGACCCGGTCGCCTCACCGACGGTCGGGGCATCGGGCGGGTTCGGATCGACCTGGAGCCGTTTCGCGGCGAGGTCCCGCGCGATGACATCGCGGCCGTCCTCGACGCGCTCCTGCACGACCCGCCCGCGGTGCGCCGGATTCTCTACGTCAACGGCGGCGAGGACTCGATCGAGCAGGCGCTGGCAGCGAGCCTCGCGCGGCCCGCGGTTTCCATCTAGACGTCTACGTGCCGAAGGCGAGCAGGCGGCCGCCGCCGTCGAGGTCCTCGCCGAGGGCGTCGTCGACGTCCACCGAACGGAGCTCGCGTGCCACGGGTTCCACGAGACTCTCCACCTGCTCGGCGCCGCGCATCGTCAGCGCCTCCGAGCCGAGCCGCCGCACCTGGTCGTGGGACAGGCGTCTCACCCAGCGCCGTACGACGCCCACGCGGGCCGCGCCCGCGCTCAGCTCGTCCACGCCGAAGCCGACGAGGAGGGGCACCAGCATCGGGTCCGAGGCTGCCTCGCCACACACCTCGATGCGCCGTCCGGCCGCGTGGGCGCCGGCCACGCTGGCGGCGATGTGCGCCAGCACGCGCGGATCGTAGGTGCGGGCGGCCGCGCCCGAGAAGCGGTCGGCGCCCAGGGTGGCGGCGGTGAGATCGTTGGTACCGATGCTGAGAAAGTCGGCGACCGCGGCGAGGGCGGAGGCCGCGGCGGCGGCCCGAGGCGTCTCCACCATCGCTCCGAGGGGCGGCGACCCGGCGTCGCCGAGCTCCCGCGCGCACTCGACGAGGAGCTCGCGGGTGGCGAGGAGCTGCGCTGGATCGTCAACCAGCGGTAGCAGGATGCGCACGTCGCGCCCTCGCGCCGCCCGGAGGATCGCCCGCAGCTGAGCTGCGAAGGCCGCCGGCTCGCCGAGCAACAGCGTGATGCCGCGCAGCGACGTGCCGCGCAAGAACGGAGGCGCCTTGTCGGCGCCGAAATCGAGCACACGCACCGTCGCCGGATGCGGACCCAACGCAGCGAGGATCGGCTCGAGCATCGCCAGATGCTCGGCCTCCGTCGGCCAAGCCCTAGCCTCCATGAACCCGAGCTCGGTGCGGAGCAGCCCGATCCCCTCCGCCCCGGCGCGCAGGCCGACCGCTACCTCGGCGCTGCCGGCGACGTTGACCAGGACCGTCACGTCGTGTCCGTCGCGGGTGCGGGCGGGCAGCTCACGCTCGGCGTCGTCACGCGCCGTTGCGCGCTGACGCGCCCGCATCTCCTCGGCCATCGTGCGGGCGAGCTCGGGTTCGGGCTCGACCACGAGCGAGCCGGCGTCGCCGTCGAGGGCCACGGGGGTGCCGTCGATCACATCGAGGAGCTCGGGACCGATACCGGTCACCAGCGGCAACCCGAGCGAGCGAGCGACGATCGCAGCATGAGCGGTCGGGGCGCTCCCGAGCAGGGCAACGCCGAGGACCGTGCTGGGCAGCTCAGCCACGTCGGCCGGACCGAGATCATCAGCGATCAGGATCACCGGCTCGTCGGCGGGCCCCTCGGCGCGGTCCGGCGCCGCCGTGGCGTGGGCAGCCGCGCGACGCCCGAGGCTGCGCACATCGTCGGCGCGGGCCGCAAGCATCTCGTCGCCGAGACGGGCGATCGCGTCGGCGTACGCGTCCGACGCCTCGAGAATCGCCGCTGAGGCGGGTGCCCCGCGCACCATCACCGCCTCCTCGACAGTCGCGAGCAGCGCTGGATCGCCCGCCATCAGCACGCCGGCGCGCACGATCTCCCCCTCATCGGCGGGGAGGCGGTCGGCGAGCTCGTTCAGCTCGGTGCCGGCGAGCTCGAGGGCGGTCTGGGCCCGTCGGTGCTCGGCCTGGCGGTCGGCCGCCGCCACCACGTGGGTGGCGCGATCCTGCTCCGGCCGCCGCCAAGCGCCGCCCACCGCGATCCCGGGCGCGGCGGGATGGCCGGCAAGCAGACGCGACGGCATCATTGATCGCGAGCGACGACCCGCTGCAGCGCCGAGAGAATGATCACCGAGGAGGCGGCGCCGGGGTCGAGGTGGCCGATCGAGCGCTCCCCCAGATAGGAGGCTCGCCCTTTGCGCGCCTCCATCGGCACCGTCGACTCGGCCCCCGCCTTGGCCGCCCTCACCGCCGCGGCCAGCGCCTGCTCGAGCGGCTCCCCCGCGTCGAGGCCCTGGTGAAGTTTCGCAGCCGCCGGCGTCAGCGCGTCGATCATCGTCTTGTCGCCGGGCTCGGCGCTGCCGAGCTCGACGACACCCGAGATCGCCGCGTCGAGCGCTTCGGCCAGCTGCTGAGCGTCGAACGTCTCGGCATCGCCGAGGGAGCGGCCCGCGCGTCGCAACGCCGTGCCCCAAAGCGGGCCCGAGGCTCCACCGACCGTCGAGATCAGCGTCTTGCCGGCGAGGATGAGCAGGCGCCCAGGGGGCGCCGGCTCATCCTGCTCGGCCAGCACGCGACCGACGGCCGTGAAGCCGCGGTTCATGTTGGTGCCATGGTCACCGTCGCCGATCGCGGCGTCCAGCTGGGTCAGGTAAGCGCTCTGCTCGGCGATCTCGGTCTCGATCTCCTTGAGCCAGCTGATGATCGTCTGTGCGCGCACGGTCGAGCCGGTGATCACGGCTCGCTCACACGCCCCAGCGAAGCGCCGGCGTGTGTACCGGCGCGTCCCACAATGCGGTCAGCTCATCGTCGAGCTCGAGCACCGTAATCGACGCTCCCGCCATCTCCAGCGAGGTGATGTAGCTGCCAACCAGGTTGCGGGTGGGGTTAAGGCCCGCGGCACGCAGCTGAGTGTCGACCTCGTTGTAGAGCAGGTACAACTCGATCAGTGGCGTGCCACCCATGCCGTTGACGAAGGCGAGGACGCTTGCCCCCGCCGCCGGCTTAAGGTCCGAGAGCACCGCCTCGAGCATCGTCTCGACGATCTGGTGAGCGGGGCGGACGGCCTCGCGGCGCCGTCCGGGCTCACCGTGGATGCCGATGCCGACCTCCATCTCGCCATCGGGCAAGTCGAACATCGGCTTACCTGACGCCGGCGGAGTGCACGACGAGACCGCGACGCCGAAGGACCGAGCGCGCTCGTTCACGCGACGGCCAATGGCGGCTACGGCCGCCAGGTCGTCACCGCGCTCAGCCGCCGCTCCGGCGATCTTCTCCAGCAGCACGGTCGCTCCGACGCCTCGTCGGCCGGCGGTGTACAGCGAGTCCTGCACGGCGACGTCGTCATCGACGAGCACCGACTCGACCTCGACGCCCTCGTCGGCCGCATCTTCGGCGGCCATCTTGAAGTTGAGCACGTCACCGGTGTAGTTCTTGACGATGTGCACAACCCCGGCACCGCCGTCGACCGCCTTGGTGGCAGCCAGCATCTGATCGGGTACCGGCGAGGTGAACACCTCGCCGGGGCACGCTGCATCGAGCATTCCGTGCCCGACGAAGCCGCCGTGCAGCGGCTCGTGGCCGGCGCCGCCACCGGAGACGAGGCCCACCTTGCCCTTCACGGGAGCGTCGCGGCGCACGACGATCTGCGCGTCGGCGTCATAGCGCAGGAGGTCTCCGTGCGCGGCAGCCAATCCGGACAGCGACTCCTTCAGGACGTCGCTTGGTTCGTTGATGAACTTCTTCATCAACGAGGGTGCAGAAGTAGTCATCTCATCCTCTCCTCAGGTGACCTTCATTCGACAATGCCGAACATAGTGCGGCAGCGGGCACGTGTCAACTGCGTGTTCTGTATCACTCCGAATGTCTTATATATCACTCCGGCCGCGGCGGGCCGGAGGCGCTGTGACGGCGACGCGAGACGCACCCCGCTAGGCTGGGCACCCGCGGCCCGGGGCCAGGATGTGACCCGCACCAGCCTACCGTAACCATCATGACGCGACTCATGGCACCGGACACGCTTCGCTCCAGGACCGTGATCACGGGGGAGCAGCGCGCCCATCCCGTGGTGCAGACCCTCCGCCGCCGACGGGCCGAGGGCTCGCGTCCGGGAAGCCGAGCCGACGGTCGTCACGTGGCGCTGGTGATCGAAGGTGGGGGGATGCGGGGTGTCGTTTCGGCCGGGATGACGGTGGCGCTCGAGCAGCTCGGGTTTCGCGACGTTTTCGATGAGGTGCACGGCGCCTCGGCGGGCGCGTTCAACGCCGCTTTTCTCCTCGCCGGCCAGGCGCCCTACGGCTGCGCGCTGTACGGGCACGGCTTCGGGGACCCGCGCTTCGTGAGCCTCGGGCGAGCGCTCCGCGGTGGTCCGGCGTTCGATATGGATTACGTGATCAATGAGGTGTGGACCCATCAGCGGCCGCTGCGCTTCGAGACGATCCTGAGGAGCGGCATCACCCTGCACTGCACGGCCACCGATGCCGATCGAGCCGAGATCGTCGAGCTCGCCCAGTTGGAGACTCCCGAGGACATCCGCGGCGCGCTGCGCGCCTCTGGGCGGCTCCCGTGGCTCGCGGGTCCGCCGGTCCTCTTCCGTGGCCGGCGCTTACTTGATGCGACGCTCTCAGAGTCCGTCCCGGTGCACGCAGCATTCATCCGGGCGACCGACGTGCTCGTGCTCCAGACTCGCCCCCTGGGCGTTGCCCACGCTCCGCCGTCCCGCGCCGTCGCCCGTCTCACCGAGTTGTACCTGCGGAGCGTCAATCCTCGGCTGGTGAAGCTGCACCAGACCCGGTCAGCACGCTACGACGAGCTCTCCGCCCGCCTCGCCGCCCAGGCGAGCGACCACACGGCGAGCCCGTCGGTGTGCGTGATCCGCCCGCCCGCGGGCTCAACCGTCGTCGGACATCTCGAGCGCCGCTCCGGCACCCTGCAGGCCGCGGGGAGCGAAGGTCTGCGGGCGGCCTGGGTCGCGCTCGAAGGCGAGGACCCGGAAGTGCTCGCCACCCTGCGCGCCTTTCCACAGGTCAGCGGCGGCGCCTGAACGGCTCCGCTGATCCATTCGCGGGAGGCCGCCCGGGCGGCCCCGCTGGTTCATCCGCAGGGGCACGGCTCTGCTCGTTCATGCGCGGCCTTAATCGTCGTCGTCCTCGTCGACCCAATCGAGCGCTCGCTGAACCGCCTTCTGCCACTTGCGATAGCCCTTGGCGCGGAGCGCCGGATCCATCTTCGGGCGCCATTCCGCCGCCCGATGCCAGTGGCCACGCAGGGTCTCGAGGTCGGGCCAGAAGTTGACCGCGAGCCCCGCCGCGTACGCGGCGCCCAGCGATGGCGTCTCGGCGACGAGCGGACGCACGACGGGGACGTCGAGCACGTCGGCGAGGAACTGCATCAGGAGGTTGTTGGCGGTCATCCCCCCGTCCACACGCAGAATCTCCAGCCTGACCTTGGCATCTGAGTTCATCGCCTCGAGGACCTCGCGCGTCTGCCAGGCCGTCGCCTCGAGCACGGCGCGGGCCAGGTGCCCCTTGGTGATGTAGCCGGTCAGCCCGGTGATCACGCCGCGGGCATCGTCGCGCCAGTGGGGGGCGAACAAGCCGGCGAAGGCGGGCACGAAATAGCAGCCGCCGTTGTCCTCCACGGTCAGGGCGAGCGTCTCAATCTCGGGCGCGGTGCTGATGAGACCGACGTTGTCGCGGAACCACTGGACCAGGGCGCCGGTGTTGGCGATCGATCCTTCCAGGGCGTAGGCGGCGGGTCGCGAGCCGAGCTTGTAGGCGACCGTGGTGAGGAGTCCGTTGGCTGATTGCACCGGTGCGTCACCGGTGTTGAGCAGGAGGAAGCTGCCGGTCCCGTAGGTGCACTTACCCTCACCGCGCTCGAAGCAGGTCTGACCGATGAGCGCCGCTGACTGGTCGCCGAGCGCCGCGGCCACCGGCACGCCTTCCAGCGACCCGGTCGCCTCGCCGTACACCTCGGCCGACGAGCAGATCTCCGGGAGCATGGCGCGGGGCACGCCCATCGCATCGAGCAGCTCGTCGTCCCACTCCAGGGTGCGCAGATTCATCAGCATCGTGCGACTGGCGTTCGTCGGGTCGGTCACATGCCTGCCGGTGAGCTTCCAGATGAGCCAGCTGTCGATCGTGCCGAAGAGCAGATCCCCACTCTCGGCGCGCTCGGACAGACCGTCGACGTGGTCGAGCAGCCAGCGGATCTTCGGACCCGAGAAGTACGTGGCGAGCGGCAGGCCGCAGAGATCGCGGAATCGGTTCTGACCCACCTCGCCGCCCAGTTCGCGGACGAGATGATCCGTCCGCATGTCCTGCCAGTTCACCGCGTTATATGCCGGCTCGCCGGTCTCGCGGTCCCACAGCACGGTGGTCTCCCGCTGGTTGGTGATCCCGAGCGCGGCGATATCCCTCGCCTCGAGCTGGGCGTACTCGAGGGCGTTCCTGACCACGGTCTGAACGTTGTTCAGCAGCTCGAGCGGATCGTGCTCGACCCACCCGGGGCGCGGGAAGATGTGGTGATGCTCCTTCTGACTCACCGACACGACGCGGGCCGCGTGATCGAAGACGATGCAGCGAGAGGATGCTGTGCCCTGGTCGACCGAGGCGACGTACTGCTGGATCACCATCCTCGACCCCTCGGTTCGTTCACGTTGATCGGCGTCGCCGTTGGTCGCATGAGGTGCTCACCTTACCCCGGCAACGCGCCCAGCTCGCGCGAAATAGACCGAGCCGCTTCTCGCACCGAGGCCGCCAGATCGCTGCGCGTCTTGCCCTTAACGCACAGGCGCTCGGCGGGCCCGGCGATGCCGATCGCCCCCACCGTATCACCCCGCCGATCCTTGATCGGCGCGGCGTAGGCCGCCTCGTCGGAGACGAGCTCCTCGAGATCCACCGCCCACCCACGGTCCCGAGTTTCCTCGAGCTCCCGGCGCAGCTCCGCAGCGTCGACGATCGTCTTGGGCGTGTACCTGGGCAATCCCGCTTTGATGCATTCGGCTGCGGCGTAGCTGTGGTGGGCGAGCAGCATCTTGCCCAGCGCCGAGGCGTGAGCGGGCAGCAGCGCTCCCACCTCCAGCACCTGCCGCGTGTCATCGGGGCGGAAGACGTGATGGACGACCAGCACCTGACCGTCGTGCAGCGTCCCGATTCGCACCGCCTCATTGGTGCGCGAGGCGAGCGAGTCCGACCAGTTGAGCGCCCGCGTGCGAAGCTCGTTGCCGTCGAGGTAGCTGCTGCCGATATGCAATAGCGCCGCGCCGAGCTGATATTTGCTGGACTCGGGATCCTGCTCGACGAAGCCCACTTGCGTGAGCGTGCGGAGGATGCCGTGAGCGGTCGCCTTTGCCAGGTCGAGCTCGCCGGCGATCTCGACCACTCCCATGCGACGAGCCGGGCCCGACAGCAGCGTGAGGATAGCCGCCGCCCGCTCGATGGACTGGATCGACTTCATGCTCGCGAGCGGTTGTGCATCAGCCCCTGGGCCGCCGCCCAGTCAATCGTCCGACGTAGAGTCTCCTCCACGGGCGTGTAGGTCAGTCCCAGCTCACGGGCCGCGCGCGAGCCGTCGTAGCGGTGCCCGTGCAGCATCGTCTCGACCATTTCGCGACAGATCGGCGGCGTGCGCCTGAGCAGCCGCGCGCCGAGCTCCACGATCACCGCCCCGCCCCGGGCCACGGCGGGGGGCACCACGAGCGGTCGCCCGGACACGCCGGCGATGCGACGAGCGAGCTCGAACGCCTCGGTGATCGCCAGCGTGGCGCCGCAGAGGAGGTAACGCGCCCCGGGCGCCCCTCGCTCGGCAGCGAGCACGTGGCCCTGCACGCAGTCCGACAGGTCGACGATGCTGATCGTCGTGTCGATGAACACGCGCAGGCGCCCGTCGAGGAAAGCGATCAGCAGCTTGCCCGTCCCGCTCGCGCGCCCGGGGCCCTGCACAGACGCGGGATTGACGAACACCACATCGAGGTCGGTGGCGCGGGCAGCGTCGAGCACGGCGCGCTCGGAGAGGTGCTTGGAGCGCTCGTAGACCGACAGGTAGGAGCCCCGATGCGGTGAGTCCTCGCGGCCCACGGTTCCCTGTGCCTCACCGACCGCGGCGGCCGAGGAGGTGTGGATCAGCCGTCGCACGCCGGCCTGCGCGGCGGCTCGGGTCACGATCGCGGCACCGTCGACATTCGTGCGTAGCATCAATGCCGGGTCGGGCGCGCACAGCGTGTTGATTCCCGCTACGTGGTAGACGAGCTCACAGCCCTGCGCCGCGTCGCTCACCGCGCGCTGATCGGACACGTCGCCGCGCGCCACCTGCGCGCCTCGCGCGCGGACCGCTTGCGCGGCTTGATCGGAGCGCGCGAGCGCAACGACCTCTTGCCGGTTGGCGATCAGCTCGGCAATCAGCGCCCCTCCGATCAGACCGCTGCCACCGGTGACCAGCGTACGTGTCATCGATCGGGCACGTTCTCCGTACGCAGCGCACCTGAGAAACGGATGAAGTAGTCCACTGCAGACACTACGGTGAGCAGCGCTGCGACGATCATCAGCCACTCGTCGGCATACAGCCCCCCCGCGCGGTGGCCGGGTCGCAGGATCGCGAGGAGGATCGCCAAGAACTGAACCGACGTCTTGAGCTTGCCCCACAGCGACGCCTCCACGACGGTGCCCCCGATCGCCACCACGCTGCGCAGGCCGAGCACCGCCAGCTCTCGGGACACGATAATCGCCGCGACCCACGCCGCCGCCCGTCCGACACTGACCAGCGCGAGCAGCGCACAGGCCACGAGCACCTTGTCGGCCGTCGTGTCCAGGAAGGCGCCGAGCGGCGACGCGAGCGCCCAGCGGCGGGCGAGCCGCCCATCGACGAAGTCGGTTAACGCGGCCGCGGCGAAGAGCACGGCAGCGACGCGGGTCGCCGTGCTCGTCGGATGCCGATCCCCAGCCAGGACGAGCGCCATCACCACCGGAGCGAGGATGATGCGCACGCCGGTGCTCGCGGTCAGGACGCGGGAGCTCAGAACTCCTCCCCGGCTGCGCTCAGCCGCCGGCGCGACGCTAGGAGTTGCCGTTGATTGCACTACCGTCGGGGACATTACTCAGTCCGTAGGCCCGATGGAGGATCTCCACCGGATGTACGGAGGGCACTCCCGACGCTTTCTCGATTTGCCAGCGGCACGTCTCACTGTCGCACACGACGAGTCCCGGTGAGACCGCCCGGATCTGCTTGAACAGAGGCTCGCCCACGGCCATCGCGATTTCGTACTTCTCGCGCTTGAGGCCGTAGGTGCCGGCGATCCCGCAGCAGCGCGCATCCATTTCGTCCACGTGCAGGCGCTCGATCAGCGCGAACAGATCGAGCGCCGGCTTGCCGATTCCGTGACCCTGCTGCTGACAGGGAGCGTGGTAGGCGACGCGGGCGTCGACGGGGCGGAAGTCGGTGCGCAGTCGGCCTTCGTCGTGGAGGTCCACGAGGAACTCACAGATGTCGCGCACGCGCCCGGACACCAATCGCAGCTCGGCGTCGTCCTCGAGGCCGAGGATCTCGATCGCCTCCCGTTTGAGCATCAGTGAGCAGCTGGTGGACACAGCGACGATCGTCGCACCGCCGCGCACCGCAGGCGCCAGGTTGTGGGCCAACCGGCGCACGTATCGGCGGGCGTCCTCGAACAGGCCGCTGCTTTGCAGGGGAAGTCCACAACAGCCCTGCTTGGGAGTGTCTACCGCGAAGCCGTTGTGCTCCAAGATCTCGACCGCCATCTCCCCCAGCCGCGGCTCGTAGTAGTCGGTGCCACAGCCGTAGAAGAAGACGACGCGATCGGACGTGGGGACGGCGGCAACGTGGTGCTTGGCCCAGGAGCGAAACGTCCGCCCAGCGAAGGCGGGCACAGGCGCATCGCGGTGGATTCCGAGCGCGCGCTCGCCGAGCACCCGCAGCGGGCGGTTGCGCAGGCTCGCGTTGGCGAGCGGCGCTACCGGCGTGCCGAGCTTGCCGAGGATCTCGGAGCGGGTGATGATCCGATCCCGCAGCGGGATGCCGGTGTCGTGCTTGAGCTTCGCGCGAGCGCGCGAGTTGATCTCGGCGATGTGCACGCCCTGGGGGCAGACCTGCGTGCAGATACCACAACCGGAGCAGTAGTCGACGGATCGATCGACCGATTCCTCGTCGGTCCGGAAGCGCTCGGACTGCGGACCGGCGTACTTGGGGCCCGGGAAGAGCGGAGTCGCGGCCGACACCGGGCAATACTGCTCGCAGATCGTGCACTTGACGCAGTGATCGAGCGACCCCCGCATCAGGTCGCCGAGCACGTCGTCATGGTCGTGGCCGGCCACGCTCACGCGATCGGCTCCGCGACGCCCTCGGGCACCGTCTCCTGGACACGCCGTTCTGCATTGAGAATCAGCTGCGCTGCGCGATGGCCGCTCGCCAGGGCGATGCCCTCCCCCGATTTCTCCCGCCACGGCTCGGCTCCGGCGAGCGCGGCCCCGACGACGAGCACGTTCTCCCATCGTCGAGCGCCGTCCGCATCGAGCGGTCGCAGGTCGCGGTCGGCGGCGATCCCCGCCCGGCTGAGTGGATGCGGATCGAGGTAGCGCGACGAGAAGCGCAGCTCCTCCGGCGCGGGAACACCGGCGACGTCGAGTCCGAGCGCCGTCTCCCACATCCGCCAGTCGGGGTCGAGCGTGAGGCCCCCGCTCGCGACGCCGCCCGTGGCCAGGACCACCCACCGCGTCGGATAGCTGCGCTCACCGCCGGACACGTGGACGCGCACCGCCTCGACGCGATCGCCGCTGCCCTTGGTGCCCACCACGTGCGAGCCGGTGACCAGCCGCCCGCCGGCCCGACGCAACAAGGCGCGCAGTGTGTCGAACAGGCGCAGTCCCGGTACCGAGGGTGGCAGCGTCGGAATCTCGCACACTGGCCGGCCGATAACGCGCTGAAGCGTCTCCCACACACCGTGGGGATCGCCGATCGAGAGCACAGCTGGTAGCGCGAGCACCTCGTCATCCTGCACGACGGCGGCCAGGCGCGCAGCCAGCGCGGCCGCCTCACCGGGACGGTCCAGCGACCGCGCCAGCCTGAACGTGCCCGGCTCGCCGTCCAGGCCGGAGGGCGGATCGATCTGCGTCGCGCGCACGCTCACCGCACCCCCGGTCGCGCGCATCAGGTTCTCGGCGATCAGAGACGGATAGAAGTCCTTCATGCCGCGGAAGCCCACGACGACGATCCGGTCGGCGTGCCGCAGGTCAGCGGCCGCCATCGTCTCGGGGACGAGGGCGGACGGGCGCAGCACGCCAAGCGCGGTCGGCAGCAGCATGTTCTGCTCTGGGCTTCCGACGTAGCGGTAGGGCGCCAGCGGTCCTTCGGCCACGCGAGAGGACAGCCAGCGCGCAGCGTCGGCGACGGCCTCCGCGCCGAGGAGCGCGTAGGGGTGACGCGGATCGCGGTCGGCGAGCTTCGCGATCGCGCTCAGCGGATCGGTGACCCGCTCACCGGCGTAGCCGAGCAGGTCGATCGTGCCCGGCGCGAGTTGCAGCGAACCGGCGCCCTTGGCGAGAACGAGCACACCGACACCCGCCTCGGCGAGGGCAACGCCCGCGGCCAGGCCGCTCATTCCGCTGCCCACGACGACGACCTCGGGCTTCATGTCGCCGACCAATCGGGCAGGTGCTCGACGTCGAGCAAGCCCTGGTAGATCCAGTCGTCCAGCCGCGCCTGTCGAAGCTGGTCGCCGTAGAGGATCGGCCACGAACCCTTCCAGCGCTCCTCGAGAAAGGCCACCAGCGCCTCGTCGGCGGTGGCGGCGTCGAGGTGGTCGACCTCGTGCAGGATGCCTGTCGCCCGGTAGGTGCAGAAACCTCCCTGGCACGGACCCATGCCCAGGCGCAGCGCCCGGCGAATGTCATCGAGGTTCACCGTTGCGTGCTCGCGCATCTCCCGCTCGAGCCGGCCGCGGGGGATCATCTCGCATTCGCACACGAGCGGGTCGTTCCCCGGGTCAGCCTCGCGCGCACGTAGGCGCGCGCGCACGGTGTAGTACTCGCCGGATTCGGAGCCGGGCAGCACCTGCTCGCGGGTGAGGCAGGGTTGCGAGTCACCCAAGTGGCGGCACATCGCGTCGACGGCCTCCTGGGCCATCAGGCGGAAGGTGGTGAGCTTGCCGCCGGTGATCGTGATGAAGCGCTCCACCCCGTCGCGGTCGCGGTGATCGAGCAGCGTGTGGGCACGGGTAATGTCGCGGTCGCTGCTCTGCGAGCGCGCATCACGAAACAACGGACGCACCCCAGCCCACACGCGCAGCGCGCGTGAGTTGCGCAGGCCGGGCACGAGCTGATCGCCGGCGTGGAGCATCTGGTCGACCTCGTCCTGGGCGACCGTGAGCTCGTCGGGATCGTCCGCGGGCTCGTCCGTCGTGCCGATCACGCTCACCGTCCGGATCGGCACCAGGATGTCGCCGTCGGCGGGCATCGTGCACCGGTTGACCACCGTGTTCACGAGGCGGTGATTCATCGCGATCATGATTCCCCGACCGGGCACGATCGTCACGTCGCCCACGCCCGCCATCGCGCTGATCCTCCCGGCCCATGCACCGGAGGCGTTAATCGTGAAGCCGGCATCGACCTCGGTCTCCTCGCCGGTTCGCGTATCGCGCAAGGTCGCGCCCGTCACGGCATCGCCGTCCCGGTGCAGCGCGGTGACCTCACGATAGGTGAGCACGCGGCCGCCATGGTCGGTGATCCCACGGGCCAGGGCGTGGAGCAACTTCCACGCGTCGATCGACGCGTCGGGCACCGCAAACGCGCGCCGAATCGCCGGGTTGACCGTCGGCTCACGGCGCAATACCTCAGCTGTGCTGATCTCCTCGACGGGCACTCCGGTGTCGAGGCAGCCCTGGAGAAACTCGTCGCTATAGGAGAGGTCGTCCGCAGGCGTGCTCACGAATAAGCCGCCGGTGTCCTCGATCGTGGCCGCCGCCACCCGTCGCAGGATCATGTTCTCCTGGATGCATTCGGTCGCTGCCCGCGGATCTTTGACCACGTAGCGCCCGCCGGAGTGCAGCAGCCCGTGAAAGCGCCCGCTCGTGCCATCGGCCAGGTCGGAGCGGTCGACGAGAATCGTGCGGTAGCCGCGCAGGCATGCGTCCCAGGCGACCCCGGCGCCGGTGGCGCCGCCCCCGATGACGAGTAGATCAGCTTGCAGTTGGGTCACGATCGTGTGCTCTTGGCCCGCGCCGCGTCAGGGCGGTACACGATGGCGTGGGACCGCTATCTGAATTGTCCCACAGCGCGCCCAGCGTGTCCGACGGCGGCGGCCCCGGCTCGCGTGCCGGGGCCGCCGTGCCGCTTCAACGGGCGATGTGTCGAATCACTGAACCCAGTCAAACGTGCGGGTCACCGCGCGCTTCCAGTGGGCGTAGAGATCCGCGCGCGTCTCGGCATCCATGTTGGGATGCCAGCGCTTGTCCTCTGCCCAGTTCTGGCGCAGATCCTCGACGGCGTCCCAGAACCCGGTGGCCAGACCCGCGGCGTACGCGGCTCCGAGGGCCGTGGTCTCGGCCACCTGCGGCCGGATCACGTCGACACCGAGGATGTCCGCTTGGAACTGCATCAGCAGCTCGTTGTGGACCATGCCGCCGTCGACCTTCAGCGACTCGAGGTTGACGCCGGAGTCGGCGTTCATGGCGTCGACGACTTCCTTGGTCTGGAATGCCGTCGCCTCGAGCGCCGCCCGGGCGATGTGCCCGGTCCGCACGAACCGCGTCAGTCCCGCGATCACGCCACGCGCATCCGACTTCCAGTACGGCGCGTACAGACCCGAGAATGCGGGCACGAAGTACGCGCCGCCGTTGTCCTCGACCGTCTCCGCCAGGCCCTCGATCTCGCTCGACTCCTTGATCATGTTCAGGTTGTCGCGCAGCCACTGCACGAGCGCCCCGGTAATCGCGATCGATCCCTCGAGGCAGTAGACAGCGGCCTCATCGCCGATCTTGTATCCGACCGTCGTGAGCAGTCCCGACTTGGACTGAACCGGCGTCGTGCCGGTGTTGAGCAACAGGAAGTTGCCGGTGCCGTAGGTGTTCTTGGCCTCGCCGACGGCAAAGCACGTCTGCCCGAAGGTGGCGGCCTGCTGATCGCCGAGGTCGCCCGCGATCGAGATCCCGGCCAGCGCACCGGACTTGACCTCTCCGTACACCTCGCTCGAGGCGTGGATCTCGGGAAGCATCGACCGCGGAATCTTCATCGCGGCGAGGATCTCGTCGTCCCAATCGAGCGTCTCGAGGTTCATCAGCATCGTGCGGCTCGCGTTGGTCGGATCGGTGTAGTGAAGGCCACCGTTCGGACCGCCGGTCAGGTTCCAGATCACCCACGCGTCGATGTTGCCGAATGCGAGCTCGCCCGCGTCGGCGCGTGCCCTGGCCCCGCTCACGTTGTCGAGCAGCCACCGCACCTTTGGCCCCGAGAAGTACGTGGCCAGCGGTAGTCCGGTCTTCGCCCGGAAGCGATCCTGGCCACCGTCGGCCCCGAGCTCGTCGGCGAGCTTGTCGGTGCGGGTGTCCTGCCACACGAGCGCGTTGTGGATGGGTTCCCCGGTCCCGCGATCCCACACCACGGTGGTCTCACGCTGGTTGGTGATCCCGAGCGCCGCGATGTCGGACTTCTCGGCGCCCGCCTTCTCCACGGCGGCGTCGATCACCTCGTGGGTGCGGATCATGATCTCCTTGGCATCGTGCTCGACCCATCCCGGCTGCGGGAAGATCTGCTGATGCTCGCGCTGGTCGACGGAGACGGGCAGTCCGCTGTGATCAAACAGCATGCATCGTGTACTCGTTGTGCCCTGATCGAGGGCAGCTACGTACTTGGCCACAATTAGCTCCTAGCTGAGAAAAAATGAATGTATGGGTGCAGGTCGCCGTGCGCGGCGGGCTCGGCCCGCCGGCACGGCAGGACTGCGACGGTGCGTCGGCATCGGGCGCCGGGCAACGTGTTTGCACTCGGCGCTCGCCTTAGCTCGGGAAGAACGCGGCGTAAGCCCCCGCCGCGAGAGCGGCGCCGGCCAGGGGCCCGACGACCGGGATCCAGGCGTAGCTCCAGTCCGAAGAGCCCTTTCCAGGAATCGGAAGAATCGCATGGATGATCCGGGGCCCGAGGTCACGCGCAGGATTGATCGCGTAACCGGTGGGACCACCGAGCGACAGACCGATGGAGAACACCAGCAAGCCGATCAGCAGCGGCGCGAGGTCGGTGGTGCCGATCGCCTTGTTCGCAACGATGCCAAGAATTCCGAGCACCAGCACGAACGTGCCGATGGCCTCGGTGGCCAGGTTGGCAATGGGGTTTCTGATCGCCGGCCCGGTGCTGAAGCACGCGAGCTTTAAGCCGGAATCCTCAGTAGGGGCCCAGTGAACGTAGTACGCGATCCATACGAGCGTGGCACCGACGAAGGCGCCGCAGAACTCGCCGCCCCAGTACGCCCACACCTTGTGCCACGCGATGCCACCGTGAGACGTGCCCCTGATGGCCAGCGCGAGCGTCACCGCAGGATTGAGGTGCGCCCCGTCGTACTGACCCACTACATAGACAGCGATCATCACGGCCATGCCCCACCCGAAGGTGATGACGATCCACCCGGCGTTCTCCGCCTTTGAGCCGTGCAGCAGCACAGCAGCGACAACGCCATTGCCCAAGAGGATCAGCAGACCGGTGCCGATCACCTCAGCTCCAAAGATACTCACAACCTCTCCCTCCGTTGGAAGACAGAACCCTCTCGCGCGGACACTAATGGACGGCGTACGACATTGTCAAACGCGGTTTCGTTAGTTTGGGTCCACGCAGGAAAGCGCCTACGGGACGCGTAGAGGAGAGCCGGCCGCGCCCCAGGCGACGGCTAGCCCGCCGGTGAGCGCCGCCCCGGCTGTTGATATCGCCGGCTTCTGCGAGACCGGCTCACGCTGCTCCCTTGCTCCACGGTTGACTCCTGGCTGCAAGCCCATACCGGGTAAAGAAGGTGGGAGCCCCGTGGTGTCCGGGGCTCCGTATCACTACCGCGTCGTCAGTCCTCGGAACGCTGACCTTCGTCGAACTGCCCGACGTGCTCGTGGTCGTCCTCGGGGTTGTCTTCCTGGCCCTCATCGAAGCGCCCGACGTGCTCGTGAGCCGCCTCGGGGTTGTCTTCCTGGCCCTCGTCGAACCGACCGACGTGCTCATCAGGCTGCCCGGGGTGTGTCTCCTGTCCCTCGTCGAAGCGCCCGACCTGCTCATCCGGCTTTTCTGGATTCATGCGCGCAACCTACTCCCTCTGTCAACCCCTGACAACCATCGTCCCGGCGCCCGCCGTTGTCCGGCACTAAACCGTCGCCGCCGGCACCAGCGGTCATCCCCGGCACCAACCGTCGTCGCCGGCACGGCGCTTGGTGGTCTCAGGACAGTGCGCTTGCCGGCCTTGTAACTCGCGCGCCCGCGCCGGGGTATGTGCTTCGAGGCGAGGAATGCCACGACGACGCAGAAAAACGAGTCCTTACGACGACTTTGGCCAGACCGCACGGGGTCTGGCGGAGACCGCGCGCGACCGATCGGTCGAGTTCGGTCAGGCCGCGCGCGACACGGTCATCGGTCTGGACATCGAGTGGGCTCACGGACGGTTCGCCAATGTCCTGCGAGAGACGGTCGGGCGCTTCCTGCTCGTGCCGGTGATGAACGCTTACACGCGTCGGCGCGTCGATGGGATCGAAAACCTACGTGGGCTCAGCGGGCCGATCGTGTTCGTGGCCAACCACGCGAGCCACATGGACACGCCCGCGATCCTCCGTGCCCTTCCGCGACGTTGGCGAAGGCGCACCGTGGTCGCGGCCGCGGCCGATTACTTCTACAAACGCAAGGTCGTCGCGGTCGCCGTCTCGGTGCTGTTCAACACCGTGCCGATCGAGCGCCGAGCTGGCCGCGCCACGTCTCTGGCGATGACGCACATCGACCGCCTGCTCGACCGCGGAAACAGCTTGCTGCTGTTCCCCGAGGGCACGCGCAATCGCGGCGGTGCCGTGGGGCGACTGCGATTGGGTGCGGCAAAGATCGCGCGCGAGCACGGCGCTCTGATCGTGCCGATTTACATCGAAGGCACCCGCGCCGCGATGCCGCCGGGACGCCGCTGGCTCCGCCGGCGCTACCGCGGCCTCGATCCCCGTCGCCACCTGGTGACGATCACCATTGGAGTTCCGATCAACCCCTTGACCGACGACGGCACCGGGGTCGCCGGGGTCACCGAGCGGATCGCTCGCGCCTTCGAGCAGGCCCGCCTTGCGCGCGGGCGCCACGGCGCGCCCAGGACAGCAGCTACTCGGAACGGTTCGTCGATGCTGAAATGGACGAGAGGCGATGCTCCGTCTTCAGCGCGTGTCCGTACATCGGCTCGGCGTCGCAGACCGCGGCGGTAGTGGAATGGGCGCTCGGAGGGCGCGCCATCGCATGGGCGGACAGCTAAGCCCCGAGGCCGAGGCGGTCGTGCAACGAGTGCCCCAGAGGTTCACTCCGGCACAAGCAGCCGGGCGTCCGCAAGCATGACGAGCCCGTCCTCGGCCAGTCCCGCGGCGGCCTCTCGATCAGCGTCCTCGAGCGCGACGGCGCCCTCGGCGATGACCCGCCGCAGCAGCTGACCGCGACGCTGCCGCATGCTCCCGGCGAACGGCCTTTGGCGGCGGATGGCCGGTCGGTCGGCAGGATCGCCCGGACCGGCGCATCCCTCGCGCACCGGACACACTTCGCACCGTGGTCTCACCGAACAGATCCGCTGACCGAACTCCATGAACGCCTGACCGGCTCGCCACGGGTCGCCGGAGATATCCACCCCGCCCGAGAAACGGCGCTGCAGGACCCGCTTGACGTTGACGTCAAGCGGGAGCACCGGCTCTTCGAGCGCGAAGCAGCGGACGGCCGCCGCGACGTATGCGCCGACACCCGGGAGCTCGGTGAGATCGGCCGGCCAGCCGGACTCGACGACAATCCGTGCCGACCGGTGCAGATCACGGGCGCGCCGCGGGTAACCGAGCCCCTGCCACTGGACCAGAACCTGCGCCAGCGATGCGGCCGCCACAGCCTCGACCGTCGGCCAGCGCTCCATCCACCGCACCCATGCTCCGGCAGACCGGATCACGGTCGTCTGGGCCGACATCACCTCGGCGACCCAGACCGCATAGATATCTCGGCTGGCCCGCCACGGTAGGTCCCTGGCGTTCACCGTCCACCAGTCGAGCACCGCCGCCACGTCCGGATCGGCCAGGCCCGAGACGTCCGGATCGGCCAGGCCCGAGGCGTCCGGATCGGCCAGGCCCGCGACGTCCGGATCGGCCAGGCCCGCGACGTTCGGATCGGCCAGGCCCGCGACGTTCGGATCGGCCAGGCCCGAGGCGTCCGGATCGGCCAGGCCCGAGGCGGGATCGTGCTCTTGCTCCATCGTGGCGTGCAACACTGACACATCTATGGGTGCCCACCTGCTTGTGTTCATGGGCGTCGCGGCGATCGTGATCGTGGTACCCGGTCCGGACACCGCAGTGGTGACCAAGAACGTCCTCGTTCATGGTCGCCGGGCGGCGCTGGGAACGTCACTCGGGGTCAGCGCCGGGCTGTCGGTGTGGACGCTCGCGGCGGCGGCCGGGATCGCATCGCTGCTGCGCGCATCTGCTGTCGGGTTCACCGTTCTGAAGCTGATCGGTGCCCTCTACCTCGTCTGGCTCGGGCTCCAAGCACTGCGCGCCTCCAGCCGGGCGGACACCGGCGAGGAGTCTTCGCCTGCCACGGCGAGGCCCGCGATCGGCGCGCTCGGCGGGTTTCGCCAGGGGTTCCTCAGCGACCTCGCCAACCCCAAGATCGGCATCTTCTTCACGAGCCTGCTGCCCCAATTCGTCGATCCCGGGCGTCCGGTCCTGCTCCCTTTCTTGGTGCTCGGCGCCGTGTTCGTGTTGATGACGGTGCTCTGGCTGTGTGCCTACTGCCTGATCGCGGCACGGGCGGCTGAGACCCTTCGGCGCCATCGGGTCAGGGTGGCGCTGGACCGCGTTACCGGCATCGTCCTGATCGCGATCGGGATACGGCTAGCGACAGAGCATCGTTAGGAGCACCCCCAACCACTTTGCGCGCGGTCGCGGGTGACTGACGTAGCGAAGCGCAGACGTCAGGAGCTTGTGGTCTGCCGCGCGGCTTGTCCTCTCTCGAGTGACCTACCTATGCGCGCTCCGGTGTCACACCCGCGCCCGCTTTTCGGGCTCCCCAGACAGCGCCGGGCGCGATTGGCCTGGTTGGCCGGGCGTTTTGCGGCCGGGGTTGCACGTCGCGTCTCCGACGATCAGCCTGATTGTCTTAGACGAGCAGGCTGCGCATGTGACGTCTGCGCCCGACCGCCCCGCTGATCGGCCGCGTCGGCGAGCTTGAACGGCTCCGCGACCTGGGCGATCGACACGGCTCTCGGAACCGGCGGTCCACCTCGGCAGTGCTAACGCAATCAGAGTTGCGATACCGTGCTCCACGTGGGCGTGGACGCAGGGATCAGGCGACGAACGGGCGGCCGAAGCGCTCGAGTCAGATCGGCGGTGCACCGCGCCGTCTCTGACCTGCTGGTCGCGTCGAGCCCCGAGTCGATCACCGTCGCCCAGGTCGCCGTCCTCGCCGGCGTGAACCCGACGAGCATCTACCGGCGGTGGGGAACGCTGCAGGCGCTGATCGTCGAAGTCGAGGCTGAGCGGCTGCGGGTGAACTCGCCCATCCCCAACACTGGCACGTTGCGCGGTGACCTGCTCGCTTATGCCCGCAACGCGACCAAGGACATCACGCGACCGGGCGGACTGGCGCTGCTGCGCGCGGTCATGGCGACCAGCGAGCTGCGTTCGCCGGACGCGAGCGCACCTCACCTCGGAGGCCGGAGATCCACCGCCGGCCAAGAGGAACCAGTGGCCCGGGCGCCGCTGCGCGCGCGTGGTGACCAGATTCAGGCCATGCTCGAGCGTGCCCGCCAACGCGGGGAGATGCAGCTGCACTACACCGACGTGCTCGACGGGATCCTCGCTCCGATCTACCTGCGGACGCTGCTTGGGATCGGTGGCCTTGATCAGGGGCGGCTAGTGGTGTTCGTCGACCGCACCCTCGGCCGCCTCCCAGACGGTGCCGACGTTGACAACGAGAGGAGTGTCATGCCCCACAGCCAGGCTACATCGCGGCAGCAGGACCGATTGTGACCGGGTACAGCACCGAAGGCTGGGGCGATCTGTTCCTCGCCGCCGCGGGAGCAACCGCTGCTCTCAGCGGCCTGATCTTCGTCGGCCTCAGCGTCAACATCCGCACCGTGCTCGATATCGATAAGCAAGTGGGAAGCAACTTCCTCACCGGTCGCGCCATCGAAGCGCTGGTCGCGCTCCTCAGCGTTCTGGTCATCAGCCTTGTCGCGCTGACCCCCACGATCGCCCGCGGCGTCCTTGCGGCGTTCATCCTGCTGACCGCCGCAACGAGCGCGATCTCGCCCGTACGAGCCGTGCTCGCCAGCCGCAGCCAACGACAGCTCACGGTGGCCACAGCGTGGCGGTTGGTGACCGCCACCTCCCTGACCCTCACCTTGCTCGCCGCGGGAGCGACGCTTGCGGCGGGACACGGCGGAGGCTTGGACTGGCTGCCCGCGTCATTCGTTCTCGCCGTTGCCGTCGCTGCCATCAACGCCTGGATCCTTCTCGTCGAGATCCTGCGGTAGCAGGGCCGAGCATTGTCTTTTGCCTGCGCGGTGGTGCCGACCCAGGCTCGATGAACCACTCCCGGCCGAGCAGGAGTCCGAATATCGGCGTGGGCAACCCAACGAGCAGCCTGAGCACCTGCGAGGCCCGACCTACCTTGCCCAGCTGGGAGCGGTGGGCCGCGAGCGCGGCTCGCTTCTGAGACGCGACCGGCCGCACGTCCACGCGATGCGTGATCGCAGATCGGGGACTGTAGGCAGAGCGGATGGCCTGAAGCTCGTGACCAAGGGGAAGGCGCAGAACGCGCATCACGTCGAGTAACCGGACGAGCGGCTCGCGCGGAAGCGTCGCCTCCAAGACCCGCACAGTTCCCATCATCTCGGCTGCGCGCGCCCCGACCTCGTGCACCTTCACGTGGTCACGGTGCCCGTAGCCGCCTCGTCGGTCATAGCTCAACAGCACGTCAGCGCGCTCGTCATGCAACAGGTCGGCGAGCCTCCTCACGGCCTCGTCCACGTCGGCACGGCAAAATCTCACCCGATCGACCGGGTCGGGATACAGCACCGACCCCCATCCGCTGTCGGCGTACCCCAGATGTAGGACCCGAGCAACGCCCAGCACCGACGCACTCGCCCGCAACTCATCCAACCTCACCTGAGCACTGGCACCGGTGCTCTCGCCCATCACCCCGTCAGTGGCGACAGCGATCACCACACGATGGCGCTCAACCGCGCCAACGTCCCGCCGGTCAGCAGCACCTCGTCGTCGGGGTGAGCGTGAAAAGCGACGATCGTCGCCATGTCGTCTATGCTCGCACGAGCGCGGCCCTGCGCGAACGGATCGATCAACGATCCCGGGTTGCGTACCCCAGTCATCCGAACCTAGAATCGCGATCGTGGCTTCATCCGGTGCTCGGTTGAACGGCCTCTGCCTGTGTGGCGCGGTGCGCTTCCTCGTCACGGCGCCGTTCACCGACGCCGGCCGCTGCCACTGCAAGCGCTGCCAGATTCGCTCCGGACAGTCCTCGAGCCTCATCGCACGAGTGCCGCGGGCAGGGCTCGAGATCACCGGCGGCGCGGATGAGCTCCGCGTCTGGCGGCCGCCGACGGGACACCCGAAGTGGTTCTGCGGGTTGTGCGGGACGCATCTGTTCGCCGGCGAGCTCGACGCTGAGGGACCCCTCTTCCTGCGCCTCGGAACGCTTGACCCGACTCCGAACGTCGAGCCGCGCTGGCACGCCTGGGTCAGCTCGATGCCGTCATGGGCCACGCTCCCTGATGACGGGCTGCCCAGATACGACCGCGGCTTGACGGCTCCAGCTGCGCACCGATGACGAGCATCGGCGATGGCCAATTCCATCAGGGCCAGCCCATCTGGGTCATCGAGCCGGACGGCTCACAGCGGGCCGCGGACTTCGTCGGCGAGGGCGAGCTGAGCGCGTGGTTCGGGGGTCCGCCCACGGTCATCGTCGTCTACCTCGACACGCGCACCGGTGAGGCCGTCGAGGTCGACCGCGTGATCCCACGCGACGCATAGCAGCCCCGTGTGGCGGGGCGTCGTGGGCCTTGGCCGATCACGAAGCCGCGTCGTCCACCTGACGCTCGCGTCGTCGCGGTAGCGGATCGGCGCCATGGCTCGCTGCGTCGCGACGCAGGTTGCGGCGTGGCAGAGCTCGGAGCCGGCCGAGCTCGAGAAGATCGCGGTGGAGCCGATCACCGACTGGTTCGGGGACTGGAACGCCAACGTCGAGTCCGCCCTCAGCTCGACGGTCGACGCGGCGGCGGCACAGGGTACGGTCGCGCAACTCGTCGCCTACGACATCCCCGAGCGCGACTGCGGCGGCTACTCAAGCGGCAGCGCTCCCTCATCCTCGGCCAGCCAGCACCTTTCAGCCGCAGATGATCGTCCACGACGTACCGCTGCTCGCCTCCCGCTGAAGCTCGAGAACCCGAACGGCAGGCAGAATTCCCCAATGCCGTTTGATCCGCAACCCTTCCTCCAGGGTCGCTGCCTGACGGTTCGGCCGCTACGGGCCAGCGACTTCGACGCTCTGTACGAGGTCGCGCGGGATCCACTGGTCTGGGCGCAGCACCCTGAGCGAAACCGTCACCGTCGGGAGGTATTCGAGCGGTTCTTCACCGAGGCCCTTGAGTCGGGCGGAGCGCTGGCCGTCATCGCGGACAGCGACGACGTGATCGGCTCTTCTCGCTTCACGGATATGACGAGCGACGCCGCGAGGTCGAGATCGGCTGGACGTTTCTCGCGCGGTCGCACTGGGGCGGCGTGACCAACCGCGAGCTCAAGCGCCTCATGCTGGACCACGCCTTTCGCTATTTCGAACGTGTCGTCTTCCTCGTCGGCCCCGAGAACCTCCGATCGCAAGCAGCGCTGGAGAAGGTCGGGGCCAAGCGAGCCGGGGGCCGCCTAGATGGATCCGGAGAGGTGAATGTCCTGTTCGAGATCCGACGGCAGGACTTCTCCGGCAGGTTCGGCTTGCCGCAATGACCGCTGCATGCGACGATGAGGCTCGGCTCACACCAATCGCAGTGAAGGGACGGAGATGTCCGAGCGGAGCGGACTCCGAGCCGACGATCCGTACAGCAGGCGGCAGCCAACCAGTCACGAGCGGCGGGCGGATGAGCCCTGGGATGCGTCGTACCTCGATGGCCCTGCGCCCTGGGACGTTGGACGACCACAGCCGGCGATACTTCGTCTGGCGGGCGACCGCGCGTTTGCCGGCGCCGTCCTCGATGTAGGGTGCGGGACAGGCGAGAACGCCCTTCACGTCGCCTCTCTGGGGTTGCACGTTCTGGGAGTCGATGTGGCTGAGACCGCACTGTCGATCGCGCGTGAGAAGGCCGCGGGTCGCGGCGTCGACGCCGACTTCGTGGTTGCCGATGCCTTGCATCTGGACCGTCTGGGCCGAGTGTTCGAGACGGTGCTCGATTGCGGGTTGTTCCACACGTTCGACAGCGATGAACGGCGAGACTACGTGGCGGGTCTGGCGTCCGTGACAAGTCGTAGCGGGGACCTGTACGTGCTCTGTTTCAGTGACGTCGGACCTGACACCGGCCCGCATCCCATCAGTCAGGAGGAGTTGAGGGCCGCGTTCCCACGTAGCGGCGGCTGGAGCGTTGCCTCCGTCAGTCCGGATCGGATCCAGACAAGGTTCGACGCGCAGGGTGCACCGGCCTGGTTGGCGAAGATCGAACGGATCTCGTCACAGGATTGAGGCCGGTCGACGATCCTTCTGCGGAACGGCGTTCGTCCTCATTGGCCGCCAGATCCCTGGTATGCGTGATCGCTCGGGACGTTGGCCGTCGTGGCCGATATGCAATCGTGAACTCACCTGATCCCTGCGTGGGCTGTCGCTCAACGTCGCGATGCAGGTGACGACCCAGTTCGATGCGTGAGCACGAATGTGGGAGCATCGGCGCCATGAGCGATCCCCGCACCGCACCGTACGGCTCCGTCCGCCTGGCCGACGTGGACACCCTGGCCCAGGCGACGAGATGGTCGAAGAGCATCACGAGGCCGACGACGAGGAGAACCAAACGAACGGTCACGAGGAGCTCTTCGCCGTGATGACCGGACACGCGGTCTTCACGGTCGACGGCGAGGAAATCGACGCGCCGGCCGGGACGATCGTCTTCGCGCGCGATCCGGCGTTGCTCCGCGCCGCCCGGGCAACCGCCGACGGCACTGCGATCTTAGCGGTCGGAGGACCCGCCGGCATCCCGTACACCGTCTCGCGCTGGGAAGCATCGCTCCCGTAACCGAGCCGTCAGGGCAGTCCGGCGCGTGATCTGCGGGCGTCTCAGCTGGGGAAGGTCCGCCGCACGCCGGGCCGATCATCGGCTGGTAGTTTCGACTGTCGAGGACGCGACTCCGGAGGCTGATGACATGAGCGAGGCGAGGTTGGAGAGCGGGGTCCCGACGACCGCGGGATGGTTCGTGGTCAACGCACGAGATGCTCGCTGGCTGCACAACGATATGCGGGCGGTCTGCCGCTTCGGCGGTGAAGGAGAGGCCCATTTCGATGACCTGGGCATCGCGTTGTACTGGCTTGAGCCGGGCCAGCCGATGTCGCTCTATCACCACGAGGCCGGACAAGAGGATTTCCTGGTCCTGCGTGGCGAGTGCATCCTCATCATCGAAGGGAATGAGCGCGCGATCAAGGCATGGGACTTCGTCCACTGCCCACCCAGGACGCCGCACGCGATCATCGCAGCCGGCAGCGAGCCGGCCTTGGTCCTGGCGGTCGGAGCACGTAAGGAGAAGGGAAGCGCCCGCTACCCAATCGAGGCGGCTGCTGTGCTTCGCAACGCTGGGGTGCCTGACGCGACCACCTCTCCGATGGACGTCTATGCCAGGTTCGGCGAAGCTCATCCGCGATCCGCACCGGACATCTTCTAGCTGCGGGCCTGTGGACTCGTGGGGCCCGATATCCGACGGATGACGCGACAGAGCTGGTGGTGTGAGCTGGTGTTGACCGTTGGGCCGACGGTGTTAGCCCGCGCGATCCGTGGGGGGAGGGCAGCGCCGCCAGCTCGGTGGTTAGCGAGGAACTACCTTTGCGAGCGAGTCAGCGTTGAGGGGGGAGTTGTCGCCGAACCCAGTCCACCGCGAGTGGGTGGCGCCGGTCAGTTTCTCCGGCCAGAACGGGACGAACGCACCGCCACCGAGATCGGTCGCAAGCGCGTCAGCCGCTGCGTTGAGCGCCCCGGAGGTGGCAAGATTGCCCCAGCTTCGGGTCTGCACCCGGGTCGCGAGTGCCTGCACGCCTGCGACCAGCTCGGCCGGCGTGAAGTTGCAGTGACCCTGAGCCTCGACGAACGCTTGGCGCAGAAGCGAACTGTCACCCGCGCGGTTGACGAGCTGCGCGTAGTAGTTCTCCTGCTGGACTGGAATCAGCGGATCGGAGATCGTCTTCAGATCCAGCTCTGGGACCTGCAGGCGACCGGTCGGGACCGATGTCTGCGCGAGCGACCGGTACGCGGCCCGGTCCGGCTTGAGGTCGGCGTTCTGGATGAGCGTCTGCAGGTCGCTGTGCAGACTCAGACCGGCATCGTCATATAGCGCCGCGACCTCCGGGTAGTAGGAGGACCGCTCCAGCAGCTTGGCGAAGTTGACACCGATCGTGCCGGCGCCCTCGCCCCCGGCTGCCGCCTCAATCTGATCACGGCCCTCGACGATAAAGGTGATCGGTGTTACCGCGGTGCCGAACAGCCCCGACGAGTAATCGTCGTACTGACCCTGCTCCTGGCCGGGGAAGTCGTAGATGCCCGGCTGCGTCGCGTCACCCCACGGCGAGACGTTCAAGAACGCAAACGCGAGCGCCAGGCGAGCCCGGCCCTGCGGCGTGGCCTGCGCCGCCGTCGCCGCCGCCTGTAGTTTAGCCGCGCTCGCTGCGCTGTCGGAGAACGTGGGCAGGCCGACGGTAAAGTTGGTCAGCTGAATCTTCTCAGTCGGGGCGAGTAACTCGCTGATCGCGTACTCCCCGTCGAGCTGATACTGGTTGAGCTGATTCGCGCCGGCAACCAGCCCGCAGGTGGTCAGCGAGCCGTTCAGCCGACCGTTGGAGTGCTGATCCTCGAGCGCGCTGATCAGACCACCCATCGACGTGCCGAACGCGTAGACCTCCGCGGGAGTCATACCAAGGACGCTCTTCTCGACCGTGGACAGCGTCTGGAACTGGTCGCGAAGCGCGCTGCCGAGCGCCCACCACGAGCCGTGCGGATCGTAGGAGGAACCGGCCATCGCGTACCCCATGCTGAGCAGCGCCGCCTGAGTGGTCGGATCGGGAGCATCGGCCGCGACCGTCGGTCCGTATCCGTGGCTGTAGAGAAGGAGCGTTCCGTTCCAGTTGCCTGGGACGTCGGCGATCCACGTCGCACCGTCGCGAAGCGTTCCGGTGTAGTGGCCGGCCACCGGTGCCGCCCACGCCGAGCCGGAGACTGTCGCCAGCAGCGCGTACACGCTTGCCAGCGCGATGGCAACTCGAACCGACCGCATGCCCAGTCTCAACATCAGTTCTCCTCCTTACCCGACTGCGGCGCGTGAGCCCTCAAGCCACGTCGCCTCTCGCAGTGTGAGAGCCTAGGGAATGTCAATGGCATTGTCAAGCAGCTTGTTACTCAGGAGCGTGCCGAGCGTCGGTGTACCCTCACTGGTCGTGCCGCATTCCGTCACCCCACTACAGGCCGAGGCGCTCGGTCCAGCCGCACCCCGCGTCGGGTATCTGATTTACCGCGTGGAGCGCCAGCTGCGGACGCGGCTAGACGAGGCGGTCGGCACGCACGGTCTGACCACCCCAGCGTATGTCGCCCTCAGCATCCTGCGCGAGCGCGACGGCCTGTCAAACGCCCAGCTCGCACGGTGGGCGTTCGTGACGCCACAGGCGATGAGCCTGGTGATCTTGGCGCTTGAGCGCCGCCGCCTGGTGCGTCGCCGGCCAGATCCGCACCACCGACGCGTGATGCGGACCTCGGTCACCGCTCGCGGCCTGCGCATCCTCGATGACTGCGACCGTGCGATGGACGTCATCGAGACCGACATGCTGCAGGGCCTCGATCCCGCCACGATCGAACCACTCCGTGTCGCGCTCTCCTCGTGTGCCCACTCGCTCCAAGGCAGCCGACCGCTGCCCGAGCCGCCAGCGCGCCCAGGCGCCAGCGCGAGCAAGCTGCCAGCCGAAGCGGCCGAGACCCGGCCGCCCCAACGACACGCCACCTTCACCGCGGCGGGGTGAAGGCCGCCGGAGAGTCCGCGAAGCTCGTCGAGAACCTCGGTGAGGCCATTGGCGACGCGCGAGAGCTGTTGCTGCAGGTCGTCCCGGTCGCCGGGCGTTCATCGTCTGCGCTCCACGGACGGCGAGGGCGAGCGATACGAGGCGTTGCTGGACTCCGTCGTGCAGGTTGCGCTCAAAGCGCCGGCGTGCCTCGTCGCTCGCGGCGACGATGCGAGCTCGCGATGTGATCGTGCCCAAGCTCGTGGTGCGCCACTTATGGAACAGATTGTCCACAACGGGATCGCGCCGCGGCCGGGACGGGCGCTGCTGCCCCTACCCAAGATTGTCGTCATGCCGATCCCTTTCCAGTTGCCGGACCAGGGTTGGCATTGACCGTTCGGGAGCCGGGAAGGTTACCGCGTCTTCGGCGTCTAACAAGGTAACCGCAAAACTTCTGGAGGGAGACAGCCATGATCAGCCAACGAGCACTCGCAACCACCCAGGCGAGCGCCGGATGCGCGCCGGCGGCGCGGACGGGTTCCCGTAAGGCCAACTGGGCGGTGGGCTTCGCGGTCGCTGGCGCAATCGGCGGATGGCTGTTGATCCTGCCGGCGATCTGCTCGATCGTCGCCATCGTGCTCGGGGTCGCGGCGCGCCGCGAGATCAGGGCGCAGCCTGACCTGAAGGGAGCCACAAAAGCAAAAGCCGCCATCTTCCTCGGCGCAAGCTTCACGCTGCTGTGGCTGCTTCTAGGGATCAGCTTGTTGATGACGATGTCATCCGGGCACGTCGGGGCTTACCTGGGCGGCTAGCGTCCCTGAAGTTCACCCGATGGACCTGGGGCGGCCCAGGTACGCACCGCCCGCCGGTCTCGAACGAAGCAACGTCGCGCTTTCTATGTCCGGGTAGTACGGGGCGACCGCGAAAAGCTCCGGCGGGTCTTCCCGACAAGGATGGTCGCCGAATCTGCTGGCGAGTCGCCCGCGCAAGGGTCGTCGCTGCGATGTGACTGACGATTCGCTCGCCCCAAACTCAAAGCGCGGCTTGCCACCGGCCACGGCGACGCCCAGATCACGGGGGGAAGCTGGTCCACGTGCGAAACGAGCGATGGGTTAGGCGGCGAGCTCGTACGTTTCGGCGTCAACGCCCAGATCAACGGAGGCAGCAGCGCATGGGCACGATCACTACGGCCGACGGCACAGAGATCTTCTACAAGGACTGGGGCTCGGGCCAACCGATTGTTTTCAGCCACGGCTGGCCGCTTTCGGGCGACGATTGGGACGCCGTCACTGCGAGCCTGGCGAGGCGCAGCGAGCCGACTGACGCAGGCAAGAGCGCTGCTTGCCAGCGCCCCGAGAAATGCACGCGCGGAGTCGCCCGGGATCCGAGCGTAACCGGCCAAGATCAGGGGGCGGACTGCTGCTCGGCAGACGCGGCTTCGACCCGGTCGCTGATCCGGCCGGAGCGATCTCGCGTGACCCTCGGAGCACGAAACGGGCGAATGGTTCGGTGATCCTCTGGTTCGGGACAGGCCGCTCGTCACAAGGTCCTCGCGATCTTCGGTCAACAGAACCCGAGCAAGTCCTTGGCTGCGCGCTTGGGCATCGTGCCTTCGCCTGAGTACGCAGGATGGGACACGTTGTGAACGCACTTCCCTCGGTGAAAACGACCCACTTGTGACGCTCGCGATGGGTGATGACGCTGCCGTTCGCCTCCCACATCGCACAACGACGGGTCTGCACGTCTGCCGCAGACGCCCAGGTCGGGTCGACGGTCGAAATGTAGGGACCTGCGGTACTCGGCTCAACGCAGCAGGTAGTAGATCTCGGTCTCGAGCTCGTCGGGGTTCTCTCGCCAGTGACCGTAGATCTCCCATCGGGGTCCAGCCGGTTGAAGTCCGTGGGCCTCGACGTACCGGCGCACCACGTCGTGCGTGGTGCTGAGCTGCGCGTAGTCGCCGCGGTGCACCGCCATAGCCGCGTTGCCGCCGGGAAGATGAGACGCGATTATGCGCCCGCCAGGCTTGAACGGCCTCGGCGCCAAGACCCCAATCTCCACATTGGGTTTCTGATCCTTATAGAGCATGATGTTCTGCCATGCTGGCGAGGACCCAGCCTCGGCGGCTAGGTCGCTGCTGGCGCGAACGAACGTGTAGACCTCGTCCAACAGCTGCGACCAGAGCTTTGGGAACTCCTCCCAGTTGGTCGTCTGAGCGATGACCGCAGTGAGCCGGGGTGTAACGGTCTCGATTATGACCCGGGCGCTCCCCATGGACGCAATCTACGCCGAGGGCTCGCACCTGTGCTGCGCGACGTTTGCGTCCGCGGCGTGATTGCTCAATCGACCTGGGCGCGACCCTTGACTTTCCCTCGAACTGGAGGAAATGATTACCGCCCCACCGGGGGAATCCTTGGTCAAAGAACGGCCGAGGACGACCGGGAACGGCAGAAATGTGACGAGTCCGACCAGCACACACTTCGCAGCGCCGGCCGACGCGTCGTCGTTGCCGTCTGTTGTACGGGTCGGCGAGAGCGCGTCGCCGCGTGGCGGCGCGTCCAACCTATGGAGGCCGAAATGAGCAGCGACTACGACGTCATCGTGCTCGGCGGCGGCTCGCCGGGCGAGCACTGCGCAGGCGCCCTGGCGGAGGGCGGCCTGCGCGTCGCCGTCGTAGAGCGCGAGCTCGTGGGAGGGGAATGTTCGTACTGGGCGTGCATCCCGTCGAAGACGCTGCTACGGCCGGGCGAGGCGGTCCACGAGGCGCGCGAGGCGGCCGCGAGCGCCGAGGTCGATGTTGAGGCGGCGCTTGCCTGGCGTGACTTCATGGTCTCTGATTACTCCGACGCCGGACAGGAGCGCTGGCTGGCTGATCACGGCATCGATCTGTTGCGCGGCAGTGGCCGGCTCGCCGGCCCGGGCGTCGTCGAGGTCGACAGCGTGCGCCACACGGCCGACCACGTGGTCCTCGCGAACGGCGCCGATCCGTTCGTGCCGCCGGTCCCGGGACTGCGCGAGCTCGCGGGCGTCTGGACCAACCGCGAGGCGACGTCCATGAAGGCCGTTCCGCGCCGCCTGCTCATCCTGGGCGGCGGGCCGGTCGGAGTGGAGATGGCGCAGGTCGTGTGCCGGCTCGGCGGCGAGGTGGCGCTCGTCGACACGGCCGACCACGTACTCGCGAGGGAGCCGGCGCCGCTGGGTCAGGCGTTAGGCGAGATGATGCGCCGCGAGGGCATCGAGCTTGTGCTCTCCGCCAACGCGACGGGCGCCCGACGCGACGGCGAGCATTATGTCCTCGAGCTCGACGACGGGCGTGAGCTCCGCGGCGACCGACTGCTCGTCGCCACGGGCCGGCGACCGCGTGTCGAGGGGCTCGGCCTCGAAACCGTCGGCGTCGAGCCGGACGCGCACGGAGTTCCGGTTGACGCCCACCTGCGCGCGGCAGAGCGCCTCTGGGCGATCGGCGATGTCACCGGCCTCTGGCCGCTGACCCACGTCGGCAAGTACCAGGGTGACGTGGTTGCCGCGAACATCCTCGGGGAGCCGCGAAAGGCCAACTATGAGGCCGTTCCCCGTGTTGTCTACACGGATCCGCAAGCCGCGGCGGTGGGCGCTGACGCGGGCCGCTTCAGCGCCGTGGTCCCGGTGTCGGAGGTCGCGAAGACTGCCACCTATACGCGCGCCTACGCCGAGGACAACGGTTTCCTGACGGTCCTTAGCGACGGCGAGCGGCTGAACGGCGCCTACGCGCTCGGCCCCGAGGCGGGCGAGTGGCTGCAGCAGGCCACGCTCGCGATCCGCGCTCACGTCCCGCTCGACGTCCTGGCCGACACGATCCAGCCGTTCCCGACGTTCTCGGAGATCTACGTCGCCGCGCTGAAGGCGCTCCGCGAGGAGATCGCGGCAGCGCCCAAGCCGATCGGCGCGGGACCGCCCATGCCGAGCTGACGGCAGGAGAGCGCCTACCGGCATCGTCTCCGACATCGATGGTGCGCGCGAGGAGCTCATCGCCCGGCGATGGAGCTCTCGTCGGCTGGTGCGGAGTTCCATGCTCGGGTAGTGACCGGGGACACTCGGAGCGATTCGAGTTCCGAGCTGATCGGGCGCGAGGCCGAGAGAAAGCGCGTAGATGCGGTCCTGGATCGCCTGCACGAGAGGGGCGGTGCGCTGCTCGTGCGGGGGGAGGCGGGCATCGGTAAGTCGTCTTTGCTGCGCCACGCGCGGGAGCGTGCGTGTGCGTTGGGCTTCCGGACGCTGGGGACGGTGGGGGTGGAGTCGGAGGCGGAGCTGGCGTTTGCTGGGCTCCATCAGCTCGTTGACTCGATCGCCGACTTGGTGGAACTGCTTCCGGACCCGCGGCGGCGCGCCCTTCAGGCGGCTTTCGGGATCGCCGGCGAGGTCGAGCCCGACCCGTTTCTTGTCGCGCTCGCCGCGTATCAGGTCATTCGCCTGTCGGCCAGATCGGGGCCCGTGGTTGTGCTGGTGGACGACGCGCAATGGCTCGATCGCTCCACGTTGGGGGTCTTGACGTTTATCGCGCGGCGGATTGAGACCGAGCCGGTTGCGCCTGTGGCCGCCGTTCGAATGGGCTACCCGACGCCGTTGGAGGAGGCTCACCTCCCGGTGTTTGAGCTGCAGCGGCTGAGTGCAGCCGCGGCGGCTGAACTGCTGGAGCGTGCCTTCGCGACCAGACTGCGTGATGTTCCCGACGCGACGCAGCTGTGCTTGTTAGCGGCAACGCTTGACCCTCGCGCGTCGCTTGGCGAAGTGGTCGAGGCGGCCTCGACGCTCCACGGATCGAGGGTCGGGCTCGCCGCGCTCGACCCGGCGGTGGAGGCGGGGCTGGCCGAGGTCGTCGAGACGGACGTTCGCTTTCGGCACCCATTGATCAGCTCTGCCGTGCGGCAGGCCGCATTGCCGGCGCAGCTGAGTGCGATGTACGGCGCTTTGGCCGAGGTGGTCGTAGACCCGGAGCGCCGGCTGTGGCATCGAGCAATGGCGGCCGTGGGGCCCGACGACGGGATTGCTCAGGCCCTCGAGAAGCACGCGGCATTGGCCAGACGCCGCGGAGCGGTGACGGTGGCAGCCGCCGCTATGGAGCGGGCGGCCGCGCTCACCACCGACCCGCACCGCAAGGGCGAGCGATTGGTGCGGGCCGCCGAGATCGCGCACGAGCTCGGTATTGTCGCGGTGGCGCGCCGCCTGCTCGTGGAGGCAGAGTCGCTCGAGGTCGGCCCGCTCGAGATGGCCCGTTTGGCATGGCTTCGGCAGATGATCAGTGGAGACGTCTGGTTTGAGTCAAGCGCGGCGAAGACGTTCGTGACGATCGCGGAGCAGATGCGCGACGGAGGGGACGCCGATATGGCGTTGCGCTCGCTTGTACCGATAGCGCATCGAAGCTGGTGGACACGAACCCGCCCGAGGACACAGCAGTACCTGGTCGACGCGGCCCAGAGCATGGGTGCCCCCGCCGACGACCCACGCCTGCTCGCCGTCATCGCTCTCGCGGATCCCGAGTCGACCGGGCCGGTGGTCCGGGGCCGCGTCTCACGCATTCGGCGGCACGAGGTCGCCGATCCGATCCATGCGGTGTATTTGGGCATCGCCGCAGAGAAGGCGGGCGACTTCGCGGCGGGCGCGGCGTTTCTCGCCCGGGGCATCGAGCGCCTGCGAGAGCAGGGGAGGCTCGGGATGCTCACCCAAGCGCTCGTGCATTACGCCTGGGCGGCCACCCACGCGGGTGACTGGGGAGCAGCCGCAGCGGCCGGCGCGGAGGCGGTGGGTTTAGCCCGAGACACCAACCAGCCGCAGTACGGGCTCACGGCGGAGCTCGTTGCCGCGCTGGCGGCGGCGCTGCGTGGCACCGAGTCGGACGTCGCGGCGAGGCTCGCCGAGCCCGAGCGGACCCTGCGGGCGATGAAGGGCGGCCCGCTGCTTGCGCCGGCGCACCTCGCGCGGGGTGCGGACGCGCTCGGGGAGGGACGGCACGAAGAGGCATTTCGCCACCTGTGGCCGGTGTTCGACGAGAACGCTCCGGAGTTTCATCGCTTCATGCGCTGGCCCGCGGTGCTCGACCTGGTCGAGGCCGGGGTGGGGAGCGGACAAACCGAGCGACTGAAAGACGAGCTTGCTGAGCTCGAAGCGATCGCCGCGCGGAGCGAGCCGCCCATGCTGCGCGTCGGGTTGATCTGCGCGAGGCCGCTGACGGCCCCCGACGACGACGCTGAGGCCCTGTTCCTGACCGCGCTCGAGCAGGATCTGAGCGACTTTCCGTTCCAGCGCGCCCGGACACTGTTCTCCTTCGGTCGCTGGCTGCGCCGTCGGCGACGCAGCACCGAGTCGCGCGAACCATTGCGGGCCACGATCCAGCTGTTTGACGCCCTTGGCGCAACGCGATGGAGCCGCCGGGCTCGACAGGAGCTGCGCGCCACGGGCGAGACGATCGGACGTCACGCCGACGCCCGCGACCGCCTCACCGCCCAGGAGCTCCAGATCGCACAGCTCGCCGCCGCAGGGCTATCCAACCGTGAGATCGGGGAGCGCCTGTTCCTCTCCCACCGCACGATCGGATCACATCTCTACCGCATCTTCCCGAAGCTCGAAATCACGGCGCGGTCGCAGCTACGCGACGCACTCGCGGCTGCCACGGGCGAGCGAGAACCAGTCGGCTGACTCAAGAGAATCCGGGCGCCGGGAGTCAGGATCCCGCGTGATTCCACCGGCTCTACCGAAGGGAAGGAGTATGTCCTCGCAGACCAAGCCGAGCATCGTGTTTGCTCACAGGCTGTGGGCCGACGGTTCGTGCCTTGGCAAGCTCATCACCCCACTTCGAGCCGAGGGTTACAGGTGATCGCCGCTTCCAACCCACAACCCAGAGGAGCCCATATGACCGACCAGCCGAAGATTGTGCTCGTACACGGCGCCTGGGCCGACGGGTCCAGCTGGAGTGCCGTCATCGAGTCCCTCCAGGCCAGGGGCTACAACGTCACCGCCCCTCAGTTCCCCGAGACGTCCCTCGCGGACGACGTCGCGCGCCTGCGACAGATCCTTGTCCAGCAGAGTGGGCCGACGATCGTCGCGGGACACTCCTACGGCGGCCAGATCATGACCGCGCTCGGCGACGATGCGCCCAACGTGGTCGGCCTTGTCTACATCGCGGCGTTCGGGCTCGACGAGGGCGAGTCGCTCGGCGCGCTCCTCGGCGGCGGGCCCCCGACGCCGTCGTTGGCGCACCTCACCGTCGACGAGCAGGGCTTCTCCTGGATACCCGAGGACGATTTCGTTAACCACTTCGCGGCTGACGTCGATCCCGTCAGGGCACGCGTTATGCACGCGGTTCAGCAGTGCCTGTCGATGAGCACTTTCGAGGACGTCATGGGCCTACCCGCCTGGAAGTCGCGCCCGTCGTGGTACCTGGTCGCGACCAACGACGAGGCAATCCCTCCAGACGCCGAGCGGATGTTCGCCCAGCGCATGGGCGCCACCACGGTCGAGGTCCCCTCAAGCCACGTCGCGATGGTCTCGCACCCGGGTGAGGTGGTGAGGCTGATCGAGGCCGCGGCAGACGCCACTCGCAGCGCATCGGTCGCCGAAGGGTCTGCCTGAGTTGCACGGTGATCGGCCGGGCTGTCAGAACACGACCACGAGAGGAGTCATCCAGCAATGCCGATGATCGATGTGTACGCGACGGAGGGAACGTTTGCCGACAAGCACGCGCTCGCCCAGAACCTCGCCGCGGCAGTGATGCGGTGGGAGCAGGTGCCAGACTTGGCGCTGTTTCGCGACAACACGGCCGCTTTCGTGCATGACCTTCCGGCGGACGCGATCGCTAACGTCGACGGGGAGAGCACTTCGGTTCGGGTGCAGGTTCTCACTCCGGCTGGCGTGCTAGTGTCGTGAGTCAAAAGTTCGTCTGGAGCTGGTTTTAGACTTGGTGGATGCCAAGTCCGATAGCTGTTGAGGTCGTTCTCACTGGTGCGGAGCGCGAGCAGTTGGAGGCGCGGGAAGAGCGCGCAGGCGCTTGCGCAGCGCTCGCGGATCGTGCTCGCTGCTGCAGAGGGTTTGAACAACACGGAGATCGCGGAGCGGTTCTCGCTTGATCACGGGACGGTCCGTAAGTGGCGCAATCGGTTCGCGGCCGATCGGCTGGACGGGCTGCTGGATGAGCCTCGTCCTGGTCGGCCGCGAACGGTCATGGACGCGCAGGTCGAGGAGGTGATCGTCAAGACGCTTGAGTCCGCGCCGCGGGATGCGACGCATTGGTCGACCCGGTCGATGGCGGCCGAGGTCGGGCTCTCGCAGACAGCTGTGTCGCGGATCTGGCGGGCGTTTGGTCTGCAGCCGCACCGCCAGCAGACGTGGAAGCTGTCCAAGGACCCGCAGTTCATTGACAAGGTCCGTGATGTCGTCGGTGTGTACCTTGATCCGCCTGAGCGAGCGGTGGTTCTCTGCGTTGACGAGAAGAGCCAGGGTCTCGGGGTGCTACTCACCAGAAGCCAGGCAGGCAAGCTCACCGACAAGATCGGAGGACGCCCGATCGTGCTCGCCGGCGTCCTGCTCACCGCGATCGGCACCATCGCCTACACCCAGGTCGGTGTCCACACCAACGAGATCCTGCTCGGCCTCAGCCTCGTCGTACGCGGCGCCGGCCTCGGCGCCATCACGGTCCCCGTCATGGCCACCTCCTACCTCGGACTGCGACCCGACCAGGTACATCACGCCAGCACCGTCACCCGGATCTCACTACAAATCGGCGGCGCGTTCGGCATCGCCATCCTCGCGATAATCGTCACGACCCAGATCAAGACCTACCACGCCACCAGCCTCGCGGGCCACGCCACCGCGTTCGGCACCGCGTTCTGGTGGTCACTCGGCCTCACCGCCATCGCCATCATCCCCGCCCTGGCCCTGCCACACCAGTCCAAACAACCCGCCGATGGCAGCTACCCGGACGGGGCTCACACCCGCAGGCGACGACGAGGTTATGTTCGGTCAGCTACTCGATAAGCAACCTCCAAACGCTGGTCGCACTCTCAGAAGTGCTGTAAATAGCGCCGGTGCCGTCAAGGCAACGGCGTAGGTTCCCCCAAGTCCTGCAAGACGATGAAGGAGGCCTACGCCGTGAGACGTACCGTACCGCCGTCGGCGGAGATAGAAGCCCGGATTGAGCACATGTTGAGTGTCGGGGTGGGTGAGAACCCGCGCGAGTCGCTCTCGGAGCTGGCGAAGCTCGGGCGCGTCTGATCATCCAGCGGGCTGTTGAGGACGAGTTCGACGCGTGGCTGGGCCGTGCGCGCTACGAGCGCCGGCCGGCCGAGCAGGGCGATGAGCGCGGCGAGGAGAGCGGGCTGCGGAACGGGTTCCGTCCGCGCAGGCTGCAGACCGCGGAGGGGGAGCTCGAGATCGAGATCCCACAGGTCCGTCAGGCGGCGGAGACGTTCGCGTCGAAGCTGTTCCCGAGGACCCCGAAGCTGGTGCGAACGGAGCCGTTGAAGGCGTTAGTGATCGGCGCGTTCGTCAGGGGCCTGTCGATGCGTGACGTCGAGTCGCTGTGCGAGGAATCGGGGCTCGGGAAGCTGTCGAAGGCGACTGCCTCGCGGATGTGTGAGGAGCTCAAGGAACGCTTCGAGCGATTCCGCCGCCGCGACCTGTACGGGATCGGGCTGACCGCGCTGTTTCTCGATGCGACGTTCATCGCAGTCAGACCGGACGGGCCCAAGGAAGGCGTCCAGGTCGCCTGGGGGTTCACCGAAGACGGCGAGCGGGTGCTGTTGTCGGTCAGCTTGGGGATGCGCGAGTCGTTCGAGGACTGGCAAGCGTTCGGTCGCGATCTGATCAGCCGCGGGCTGGGCGCGCCGATGCTGATCGTCGCCGACGGCGCCCCCGGCTTGATCAAAGCGATCGAGCAGTGCTGGCCGGCGTCAGACCGACAGCGGTGCTGTGTTCACCGCGCCCGGAACCTGTACGCCAAGGTCCCCGGCCGCGAACGCGAACGCGTCAAGCACGCCTACTGGCAAGCCCTGGACGACGCGATCAGTGAACAGGACGCCAAGCGCAGGCTCCAGGCGCTCGTCGACGACCTCGACAAGGGAGGGTTCACCGCCGCCGCCCGCTGCCTCGCCGACGACCTTGACGCCTTGGTCGTGCACCTGCGATACCCCGTCCGGCACCGCCGCAGATGGCGGTCGACGAATGAGACCAGCTGCCTGACCCTGGTCTGGGCCGTGCTCGACCTACTGATCACCCACGAGACCAACGGCATCCACTTCAACGCACTCGACCGCCAACGCCTCAAACAAGCGCGCTACCAAGGCACCGAGCAAACCCTCCCCGAGGAGGTGACAGCCGCCTAAACTGAGCACCACCGGGAACCGCATCTACAGCACCAAAGAGACGCCACCCTGGCGAGCGGTCAGTTGCCGGAATTAGCCCAAACTAAAAGCGTACGATCCACCGGGTGAGGGCGTCGATCGCGACTGTGGCCGCGGTGCTGCTCCTGGCGGCCGTCGCGTTCGCCAGCGGCAGGTCGCCGCGGCCGGTGATCGCCTACACCCAGCGCCGCACGCTGGCGCACACCGAGCTCTATGTCACTGGTGCCGGTGGCGCGCGTGAAGTCGGGAACGGCCAGAACCCGTCGGTCGCGCCCGACGGGCGGATGGTCTCGAGCAGTGCTCTCGGGAGTATCGGCCCAGCCCTGACCCTCTATGCGACGGCCGGGCGGCGCTTGCACTCGTTCTTCAATGACCGTGTGATCGCCGTCCCGCTGGCCTGGTCGCCTGACTCCCGCTATCTGGTCGTGCTGCTGGGGGCGGACCCGCCACGGATCACCAGCTCCTGGCTGGCGGTGGTTGACACCAGGACGATGACCGCGCGGACGGTCGCCACCGGGATCATCAGGGGCGCGAGCTTCGCCCCGTCGGGACCCGACCGGCTCGTGTACGGCTACGAGGCAAGCTCAGCGCAGGTCCAGGACCCCGTGGTCAACCTCTACACGGTCAACCCTAACGGCTCTGACCGCGCGCAGCTGACCACCGACGGCAAAAGCCTCCAACCGCTCTGGACCGCCAGGGGCATCGTCTGTGACCGCGCGACGACCCGCGGCGCCGGCCGCTCCCCGGCCTTCCAGCTGTGGCTGTTACACGGCGGCCAGAGCAGGCAACTGACCTCCCGGGCCGTCGTGGAGATCGTGCCACGGGCGGCGTCGGCCAACGGCAACCGGCTGATCGCCGACTACGCGGGGCCGGGCGTCAACCGCCCGTTGGCCATTCAGCTGTCGCCGCGCTGGGTCCGCGCGCTCGCCACCGGCGGCCGAACCGTGCAGGGAGCCGGGATCTCACGGGACGGCCGGACCCTGCTGCTCGAGCGCGGGCCGTCGGCGCGCCTCCCGCCTTACGAAGGTGTCGTCGAGACGGTTCCGTTCGGCGGCGGCCAGCCGACGCGAATCGCCAGCGGCAGCTCGGCTGCCTGGAACGGCTGACCCGAGCACCGGGGCTCCTTGTTGCGCAGCCTGTATGTCCGTGCGGGCGCGTCAGTTCTGATCTCGGCTCACTTCGGGCTCGCCCGTCGCGAGAATCACGCAGTTTGCCTGCTCGCGCATAGGGAAGTGGACAGCGCAGTCCGAGTGCGTCAGAGATCCGATCTGGTCCGTTTCACGGACCGGTTCCAAGTCAGACGATGGCGCGTCCCGGCGTCAGGCCGTCTAGAAGAAGTGTCAGAGCGCGGCTGCCCGCGGCGGCTCGGCCGGCGGGACCGTCGGCGTCCTCCATCGCGCCCCTTACCATCGCCATCACCAAGAATATGTCGGCGATCGTCATGGGGCACCGCACCGTGCCGACGGCTTTCGCTTTGCGCAACGGTTCCTTCATGAGTTCGGCCAGACGGCGTCGGGCTCTCTCCCGCTCAGAGCCAAGGCATGCGTCCTCCCGGGCGAGCTCACCGAGAGAATAGAAGTGAGCCATGCTGTCGAGAATGCTTCGAAGCATGAGGAAGACCGCGTCCGGGTCTCCGGCGTGCTCGGCCGCGACCTGCTCGATTCGTTCCATGTGCTCGGCCAGGATCGCTGCGGCGAGGCTGCGGCGGTCCGGGAAGTTGCGATACAGCGTGGCCTGTCCCACGCCCGCGCGCCGCGCGACTTCACACATCGGGACGTCCGCGGTGTCGGCGAACAACTCCCGTGCGGCGGCCAAGATCGCCTCGCGGTTGCGCTGAGCGTCCCGGCGCCTCGGTTCCTGACTTGTGGCCGTCATAGGAGCGAGTCTAGTAACAAAGCGGACGTAGTTGGGGCGCGGGGGAACCCCTGAGCAACCGAGATGGACAGTGTTGTCCGGTTACGCTACAACTATCGACAGTCGGAGTCGCACCGCAACAGCTTCCGCTCCAGTGGCTTACGCCGCGTCTGCGCCATGGCGGCTCTGACCGCGTCCCTCTACCTGACGACCGACACCCTCATGCCCATCGAGCAGCCACCACCGCGCGATGCCGCGGCGGGGGCATCCCACGCCAACTTCGCCGGATTGGCGCGGCTCGCCGCGCTCGTGAAAGGCGCATCCTGATGCGCGTCGGACCGCTGGCCGGTCGCTACCCGGCTCTAGCCACGATGGTGATCGCTGCGCTGGTCCCGTACCTGATGCTCTCGTCGGCGCTACAGCCACTGACGCCGATCATCGCGCGTCAGCTGCATATGAGCCTGCAAACCATCAGCCTGGGTGCGGGTTTGGCCAACGCAGGCTATGCAGCGGGCACGGTGATTGCGGTTGCGGTAGCGATGCACCTGCCCCAACGCCGAATGCTCGTCGTCTACGCGGCACTCCTCGTCATCGGATCGCTCCTGGCGGCGGCAGCGCAGGATCCCGCGATGTTCATCGCCGGCCATGTGCTGCAGGGGCTGTGCACGAGCCTGATGCTGATCGCGGCCGCGCCGCCCCTGGTCCTCGGGTTCGGATCGGCGCGGTTTCGTGAGACTGCGGTGATCATGAACCTGTGCATCTTCGGCGCGGTCGCGCTCGGCCCGACGGTCGGCGGTATCCAGGCACAGTCCGATGCATGGCGGCCGCTGTTCTACATCGTCGCCGCGATCGCGTTCGTAGCGTTTGTGCTCACGATCCTGACGTTTGAGGACGCCCCGCCCGCGGACCGAAGCGCCCCTTGGGATCCGGCCGCGATCAGCCTGGCGGTCGCCGGCCCGGTGGCAGCGTTCTACGGTGCCTCCGAGCTGCTCACCCACCGGTTCGTCGACGCCTCGACGCTGGGGTTGCTGGTCGTCGGGCTGGCGCTGATTGTCTTCTTGATCGTTTACGAGTACCGCGCGAAGCATCCGCTGCTGACGATTCGCACGATGTTCCAGAGCACAATTCCGGTAGCGGGAATCGTCGTGGCTCTGTTCGCCGCCGCGGCATCGGTGTCGGCGACGGCCCTGACCGCGGTTCTGCTGTCTGAGCATTACGGGCCGCTGCACGTCGGGTTGCTGTACCTGCCTGAACTCGGCGGCGCGATTCTGACGGCGTTCGCGCTTGGCGCGGTGATCCGCAAGCGCGCAATCCACTACCTCCCGCTCGTCGGGATGGTGTTCCTCGCTGCGGGAATCCTCACTTTCCGCATCGAGCTTCCCCCGAGCCAGGCGCTCGCGCTGATCGGCTCCGGGCTGACCGGGATCGGCCTCGGCGCGACGGTCGCGCCGGCGCTATTCGTCGCGGGCCTATCGCTGGCCGCGGCTAACTTCCAGCGCCTGTTCGCGATCATCGAGCTCATGCGCGCGGTCGCGGCGTTCATGATCGCGCCCATATTCGTGCATTTCGCCGCGACGGTCGGAGGCAGCCCGAAAGCCGGTACCGGTATCGCGCTGTGGATCGGCTTTGCGCTCTCGGTCACGGGCGCCGTCATCGCCGTGCTGCTGTACGCGCTCGGCGGGGCGCGCGCGCAAACGCCGAAGCTCGAACCCTTCCTAGCCGGCGAGGCGCCTGCCTGGTATTCGCCACCGCTGCTGGCGGCGATCCGCCGGCGGCGCGTCGCTCCCGCGGTCGGTGAGGATCCCGCGCGACAATGAGCACCCACCCACGCGCTCCCACCACCGGCCCTGTCGTGTTCGCCTACGACGGCTCCGATCTGGCTCGCCTCGCGATCGAGGAGGCCGGCCAGCAGCTCGCGGCAGGCCGCGACGGGCTCGTGCTCACCGTGTGGCAACCCTTCGACCTCGGATTCATCCCGGCCGACGGGCTCCAATTCAACACAGAGCAGATCACCGAGGTCCGCGACGCCGCTGAGCGGACGGCGGCGGATGGCGCCAGGCAAGCGGGCGGGGCCGGGTTCCGAGCGCAGAGCCTGGCCGTCGAAGGGTCGCCTTCCTGGAAAATCATCGTCGAGGTCAGCGAAGCGCGCGACGCCAGTCTCATCGTTCTCGGCTCTCACGGCCACACGGGGCTCGCCGACGCTCTACTCGGCAGCGTCGCCCGAGCCGTCGCCGCGCACTCGCGGCGCTCCGTGCTCATCGCGCACCGCCGCGCCTGATGCGGAGATCCGAGCGACGGGACGCCTATCTGCGCCGCGCGATCGCCGGCCAGCCAGGCTGCCCGAACTGATCCTAAGGAACCTTGCACGAAGTACGCGCGCGATCCGATCGGTCGCTCAAGATCTGACCAACCACGGCACGAGCAAAGCGGGGCTCTGCGGCACGCTGGACAGAGTGCTGTCACCATTGGACCGGGTGCGGAGGCCGGAGCGGCCGCGGAATGGCGCGAGACCGCATGGCTTCGTGAAGGCGGACGTGAGCGGCAAGGGGCGGGGCGCGAGCCGCAAGTCGTACCGGCGTCGGAGCTAGCGCGCTTCCCTAACCATCGAGATCAGTCAAGTCGGTTGTCGTGGTGTAACGCTGTGAGCTCGTCGTTTGGGGTTTGGGGTTCTAGCCCGTGTTGAGGGCGGCGGCCTCCTTGTTTGGTTGTTGTTCGAGCGATTCGTCCTCGTTCAGGGTCGCGGCCTGGATCAGGGTCATCGATTCGGCTGAGAGGTAGCGGCGTTGGACGAGCCACTCGTCGTTCTGTTCTGAGAGCAGCGCGCCGGCGAGTCTGATGACGGCTTGGTCGTTGGGGAAGATCCCGACGACGTCGGTGCGGCGGCCGATCTCCTTGTTGATTCGCTCCAGCGGGTTCGTGGCGCGGAGCTTGGTCCAGTGCTCTGAGGGCAGCTGGTAGAAGGCGATCAGGTCTTCCTCGGCTTGCTCGAGGAGGGGGCCGCGCCGGCGCAGCGACCCAACGCAGCGCCCGAGGGAGTCGCCGTTGCGGTCCGCTGGGCCGTAGACACCCAGGTAAGCCGCATCGCTATGGGGACTAAGGTGCACCCACCCAACGCTCGGCGTTGTGGGAAACCTCGCTTGAGCAGGAGATCTTGACGAACGGCTACGGCGTACGCCGAGCGGTGAGGGCCAGCATGTGGGACAGCTGCCACGGCGAGCTCGCGCTTCCCGAGAAGGGCACGCTGCTTGGCGCCAAACCCGGGGCCGGCTCGCGGAGAGGGTTCCAAAAAGTTTCCATACGGCCCTCCGCCCGTACTCCCCGAGGACCCCCACCCCTGAAAACCCACGTAAACACTGGCGATCCCCCCAAGCCCTCTGTCGGACTCGAACCGACGACCCCTTCCTTACCATGGAAGTGCTCTACCAGCTGAGCTAAGAGGGCGCGCGGTGCCAGCGTATCGTGTCGCCTGCGCCGTCGCGGGTCGAGGGTTTGTGAGCGCCGGACCGGGGCCCGCGCATCGATGATGTCGGGAATCTCCATGGACGGTGCGCGTAGCACCGATGGCGGGACCAGGATTCGAACCTGGGAAGGCTGAGCCACGTGGTTTACAGCCACGCCCCTTTGACCGCTCGGGAATCCCGCCGCGAGGGGCGGGAGTCTAACGACGGCGCGCCGAAGCTCCGGCCGCCGCGGACGTTCCTAGCCGACGTCGCGTAGGCGCTGCGCCTCCGGCAGAGCCTCGAGCTTCTTCAGCGTGTGATTCTCAATCTGGCGGATCCGCTCGCGCGTGACGTTAAATGCGCGACCGACCTCCTCGAGCGTGTGCGGACGCTCTCCCGTCAGCCCGAAGCGCAGTTCGATCACCTCGCGCTCACGTTCTGGAAGCGCCGCAAGGGCGCGCCGCAGGTTCTCGCGACGGAGGTGCTCGGAGGCAACCTCGAACGGCGACTCAGCCGACTGATCCTGGACGAAATCTCCGAGCTCGGAGTCCTCCTCCTCACCGATCGGCTTCTCCAGGGACACCGGCTGCTGGGCCATCCGCAGGATGTCGCGAATCTCCCGCGACGTCGTCTCGAGCTCGGTTGCGATCTCCTCCGGCGTCGGCTCGCGGCCGAGCTGCTGGACGAGCTGGCGCTCGACGTGGACCACCTTGTTGAGCTTGTCGACCATGTGGACGGGAATCCTGATCGTCCGACCCTTATCGGCGATCGCGCGCGTGACCGCCTGGCGAATCCACCAGGTCGCGTAGGTCGAGAACTTGTATCCCCGGCGATAGTCGAACTTCTCGACGGCGCGGATCAGCCCTAAGGAGCCCTCCTGGATCAGGTCCAAGAACGTCAGCCCGCGCCCGAGGTAGCTCTTTGCGATCGAGACTACGAGTCGCAGGTTCGCCTCGATCATCTGCTGCTTGGCGTTCATGTCGCCGCGCTCGATGCGCTGCGCGAGCGCCACCTCCTGCTCCGCGGTGAGCAAGTGGACGCGACCGATCGAGCGCAGGTAAAGCCGCAGCGAGTCGAGGCTCGGCTCCACCGTGAGATCGATCTCGTTCGTCCGCTTTCCCCTCTCGGCGCGCGGCTCAACGGCCTGCGCGGCGGCCGACTCGACCCTGCCCGCTTCCGAGACGGCCCTCCGCCCGTCTGCTTGGAGGATGTCGATTCCCTGCTCGTCGAGATAGGTGTGCAGCTCTTGGAGCTGCTCCTTGGTGACCTCGACCTCTTCCAGGCACGTGGCGATCTGATCGAAGGTCAGAAAGCCCCGCTCGTGTCCTTCGGCGATGAGCGGACGCAGTTCGTCGATCTCAACGATCGGAGCGTCATCGCCCAACAGAACCATTCCTTTATCGCTCACTGGCCTGAGCTCCTCCCAGACGCGCACCTCGGGCGGGCCCGAGTTCGAAAACTCACTGTCCCGCGGCAACGCCGCGGAGATGCTGAACTCTGTTTTCTCGGTCTGTGCCCCGAGGTTGGTTCCACCTGCGCTGCGAATTGATACCACATTTGGGCGACATCGATGCATCACGCACGAAGTCCATCGGCCGGCGGCGGCTCGGCATCTTTACCCTATGGAGCAGGATGTTCTCCAGCCGGCCCTCCCCCCCCTTCCCGATCGACGTCCAGGCGCAGCTTCCCACGGTCCATCTGAGCATCTCGCGCGTGGGCGTGACCGGGATCGAGAAGGTGATCCGGATCCGTCAGAACGGAGCCGAGCAACTGTTCTCCGCTCGCTTCGAGTGCGTCGTCGATCTCGGACCCAAGCAGAAGGGCGCGCACATGTCTCGCTTCGAGGAGGTCGTCAACGAAGTGATCGGCGACGTCGTCCTCGGCGAGTCGCCGTTCAAGGCCGAGACCCTCGCCGAGCACATCGCCGAGCTCGTCCGCGTGCGCCAGGACGCGCGGCGGGCGGAGGTCAGCATCGAGGCCCGCTTCCCCGAGCACAAGCCAGCCCCGGTATCCGGCATCCAGACGCAGGAGCTCTACACCCTGCACGGCTCGGCGGTGACGTCCGAGCTCGGCACCCGGCGGCTGACCGGGGTGACAGCCCAGGGGATCACCGCATGCCCGTGCGCTCAGGAGCTCGTCGCCGGCGCCGCGCGCGAACGGCTGTCCGCGGAAGGGTTCGACGCTGACGAGATCAACAAGATCATCGAGGCCGTTCCGATCGCCACGCACAACCAGCGCGGCCTGGGCACGCTCCACATCGGCTGCACGGAGTCATGCCGCGACGAGATCGAGGCCGCAACGCTGCTCGAGATCGTCGAGCAGTCGATGTCGTCCGAGATCTATGAGCTGATGAAGCGCAGCGACGAGGCCGCGGTGGTCGAGAAGGCGCACCGGCGTCCCCGCTTCGTCGAGGACTGCGTGCGGGAAATGATCCGCGGCGTCATCGAAGCGTTCCCTGACCTCGACGACCGAACGTTCGTGTCGGCGCGCCAGCTGAATCTCGAGACGATCCATCAGCACAACGTCGTCGCCGAGCGTTTCGGCACACTCGGCGAGATTCGCCGCGAGCTCACGTCGGGCGAGCCGACAACGGAGCACACGAGCCGCCGCGCCTGGCTCGACGGCGCCGCCTGAGCGCTGCCTCAGGCGTCCACTTCCAGACGCCCCGCGTGCCGCCTCACCGCCCCCGCGATCACCGTGCCGTAGGGTTCAGGCAATGCCCCTAGTTCCGATGGTCATTGAGCGCACCGCCCGCGGCGAGCGCGAGTTCGACATCTACAGCCGGCTCCTGAACGAACGAATTGTCTTCCTCGGCACACCGATCGACGACCAGATCGCGAACCTGATCGTCGCGCAGCTCCTCCATCTCGAGTCCCAGGACCCCGATAAGGACATCTCGATCTACGTCAACTGTCCCGGCGGCTCGATCTACTCCGGGCTCGCGATCTACGACACGATGCAGTTCGTCAAGCCCCAGATCCAGACGATCTGCATCGGGGTCGCGATGTCGATGGGGTCGCTCCTGCTCGCGGCCGGTCAAAAGGGCAAGCGGTTTGCGCTCCCCAATAGCCGGATCCTGATCCATCAGCCGTCCGCCGGATTCGAGGGGCAGTCGACGGACATCGAGATCCATGCGCGTGAGATCCTCAAGATTCGGCATCGGATCGACGAGATCTACGCCCAGCACACTGGCCAGCCGCTCGAGCAGGTTCACACCGACATGGAGCGCGACAGGTTCTTCAGGGCCGACCAGGCCGTCGAATACGGTCTGATCGACCGCGTGATCGACCACCACTAGAGCGCGTGGCCGTTATCGACCGCGTGATCGACCACCACGAGAGCGCACGGCCGTTATCGACCTCCCGTCGAGGCGACCTCGGGGCGCCGCTCCTCGGTCGGAGCAGTGTGCCGAGCCTCCACGTGGGTGACCGGCAGGCCGAGTCCTCGAGCCTTGCTGACCAGATCGAGCTTCAGCCACCGCGAAACCCTGGGCGAGAGCGTCGAAATGATGATCTCGTCGTAGCCGGCGAGGTTGATCGCATCGTGGATCGCCATCAGTGGCTCGGGATCGCCGACGCTTCCGGTCACCTTGCTACCGGCGGCGGCGCTGAGCTTGGGAAGCGCTTGCGCCAGCACGGCCTCAGCATCAGCGGGTCCGTCGTGGTTGGGATCGACGAACTTGTGCATGCCGTGCGGGCGGATTGGCACGACCAGATGAAAGGTCGCCGGGCTGTGCTGAGCGCGCGCCTGAACGGCCTCCCTCAGACCGGACGTCGACGCGGTCTGGTGGGCCAAGACGAGGACACGGGCCGGTTCTGACATCAATTTCACCTCCGGCTGGATTGCTTGGTGAGTGAGACTTAGTATCGCATGGTACTAAGTCTGTCGCAACCCTCCCGCCATAGGCTTAGGCCACCGGGTGCTCGATCGTCCCCAAGCCTTCGATTTCGATCCGGATCACGTCCCCGGACTGCAGGAAACGCGGCGGGTCGAGTCCCATCCCCACTCCGGCAGGAGTGCCCGTGAGGATCAGGTCGCCGGGCATGAGCGTGCAGGTCTCAGAGATGAAGTCGACCACGTCCTGACAGCCGAAGATCAGCTCGGACGTCCGCGCGTCCTGCCGCAGCTCGCCGTTCACCCACGTGCGCAGCCGCAGGTCCCCCGGCGAGGGCACATCCTCGACCGTCGTGATCCAGGGCCCGTAGGGGCAGAACGTGTCGGCGCCCTTGGCGCGGGTCCACTGGGGCTCGCGCCTCTGCAGGTCGCGGGCGCTGACGTCATCGGCCACGCAATACCCCCCAATCGCCCCGCCGGCACCGATCACGACGACGAGCTCGCCTTCGTAGTCGAGCCGTTTGACCACCGCGGGGCAGCGGATCGGACCCCCGGGCGCTGCGACGGTGCCCCGCACCTTGACGAAGACGATTGGGCGCTCCGGCGGCTCTCCACCGGTCTCGGCGGCGTGCTTGGCGTAGTTGAGTCCGATGCCATAGATCGCGCCCGGGTCGGGCACGGGCGCGAGCAGCGAGACCTGCGCGAGCGGCCAGCTATCCCCGTCGGCCGTGGCGGCCCGGCCCGCGGCGAGCACCTCGCGAATCGTGGAGTGCTCGGAGAAAGCGACGACGTGATCGCCCCGCACCTCTCCCGCGATCGGGTGCTCGCGGCCGGGCGCCAGGAAGGTCGCGAGTCGCATCGGATTGTCAGCGTACCGCCCCTCGGGCTCCCGGAGAGCGAGATGCGATGATCTGACGTGATGTCGAGATCTCGATCGCGTTGGCAAGTGGCGCTGGTGGGGATGGCGATCTTAGGTGCGGGGTGCGGGTCGAGCGCTCGCAGCATCCCGACGAGCGCCCGTTTGCGGGCCACGGCCGGGGTCGCGAGTGGCGGCTCAGCCGTGACGGTCATCCGCGAGTGGTCGACGGCTCTGCGCCGCGGCAACATCGCCGGCGCGGCTCGTTACTTCGCGCTCCCGAGCGAGTTCGTCAACGGGCCGAGCGAGGTGATCGAGATCCACACCGAGGCCGAAGCAGAGGCTGCCAACGCAGGTCTACCTTGTGGCGCCGTGCTCATCTCCGCCGATCAGCGCGGTCGCGTCGTCAGCGCTCTGTTTCGCTTGACGAACCGGCCGGGTCCAGACGGCAACTGCGGTTCGGGTACAGGCCAGCTCGCGCGGACGAACTTCGTCATCGTCGGCGGCCACATCGTCGACTGGATTCGCGCCCCCAGCGTCGCGGGCGGGGGTGGGTCACCGGGACCGGCGGCTCCGTCGACGACGCAGAGCGGCGGTCCCGAGGTCTGAGCTCTCCTTACGGGCCGGCGACGAACTCGATCCTGTTGCCCCACGGGTCCTCGGAGAAGAACCGTCGCGCGCCCGGCAGCGCGTCATCCCAGAGCACCATGGCACCGGCCACGGCGAGCCGCTCGGCGAGCGCATCGATCCCGCCCGGCCCCACGCTCAGCGCCGGATGCGACTTCCGGGCGGGCGAGAACGGCTCCTCGACGCCGATGTGCAACTGCTGTTCGCCGAGGCAGTACCAGACCCCGCCGCGCCGGCGCAACGGCTCGGGCTTCTCGACCTCGGTCAAACCGAGCAGGTCACCGAAGAACCGCCGTGCTTGCGCTTCGCAGCCGGAGGGAGCAGCTATGAGGACGTGGTGCAAGCCAACGATGCTCACCCTCAGAACAGCGCTTCCTGTCCCGCGCGAGCTGCGTCCGCGCGCGCGCCGCCGAGCCCATCCTGCCCGAGCGCCAGGGCCAGGTCCTCGGCGAGCGCGCGCTCGGAGCGCGAGGCGACGAGCGGCGCGTCGATGCCCTCCACATGCACGAGCGTCCGTCGGCCATCGCCGCGCGCGGCGCCCTCGAGGGGCACGAGCGCGTATACGCGGTCGGCGCGGACGAACTTGCCATAGCCGAGCGGGATCATCGGGGCCGTCGCGCGAGCCATCGCGCGCCATGGTACGCCGCCTCACGTCGCCCGTGGAGCGCGGACGAGCTGCGAGGGGTGGGCGGCGCGGCAACCTGGGCGCCCGCCGCTACTCCGCCAGGATCATCCCCAAGCGCCGCTCGAGCGTTCCGGCGAGCATCTCGCGCACAGGACCCTGCTCGAAGCGCTCGGTCAGCGCCGACAGGAAGCCCTCGATCACGAGGCGCTTGGCGACATCTTCTGGCAGGCCACGCGAGCGCAGGTAAAAGAGCTGCTCGGCGTCGAGCTGTGCGATCGCCGCCGCGTGCGTGCAACGGACGTCGTTGGCCTGGATCTCGAGGCCGGGGATCGCGTCCGCGTGGGCGCGCTTGGAGACCAGCAGGTTGCGCGACTCCTGGAACGCATCGGTCTTCTGGGCGCCCGGGTCGACGATGATGTTGCCCTTCCAGACCGCGGTGGAGCGACCCTGGAGCACGCCGCGAAAGGCGAGATCCGAGGTCGTGTTCGGCGCGGCGTGCTCCTGGGTGGTGTCGAAGTCGATGTGCTGGCGTGCGTGGCTCGCGTATGCCCCGGTCACGCGGGCGTCGGCCCCGGGCCCGCCCAGGCGCGTTTCCATTCGCACCCGTCCGCCTGTCGATCCGAACCCGAGCGCAACCCAGTCGAGCGAGGCGTCGCGGCCCACCTCGGCGCGCTGAGAGCCGAAGATCCAGCTGCGCTCGGACAGCGACTGGCCGCACACGAAGCGCAGGCGCGCGTTCTCGCATACGACGAGCTCGACGACGGTGTTGAACACGCCCTCGACATCCTCCGAAGCCGACAGATACTGCTCCCACACCTCCGCCTGGGCGCCGGCCTCGATCACGATCAGAGTGCGCCGGTGCAGCTCCGTGCTGGTGGCGCTCTGGATCGCGGAAAGGAGGATCGGGCGCTCGAGCGCCACGCCGGAGGGCACGTACACGAACGCACCGCCGCGGAAGCCCGCGTCGTTGCGTGCGACGAACACATCCTCGCCGGAGACGACGCTCCCGAGGTGACGCTCGACCAGCTCCGGGTGCTCGCGGGCGGCGAGCTCGAGCGAGCTGACGATGACGCCGGCGGGCAGGTCCGCGTGGGACAGCGTGGCCACACCCGCGTCGACCTGGCGGAGCTCGGCAGCCCCGTCGGGCACGAACAGGGGCTCCGCCACGGCACCATTGCAAGCGCCGGGCGAGGGAGCATAGGCGCCGAGGTCGAGCGCCGAGATGTCGGTGAACTCCCAGCCCGCGGTGCCCTTGAAGTTCGGCAGCGTGAGCGTCTCGCTCAAGCGAGCGGCGCGCTCTCGGCGCGCCGCCAGGAACTCGGGCTCATGTGCAGCCGGATGACTCGAGCCCGGCGCGGTCGTGGCGAGGCCGGATGCCGAGCGTGCCGCGGGCTCGAGACTAGCCAATCGACCCCTCCATCTGGAGCTCGATCAGCCGGTTCATCTCGACCGCGTACTCCATCGGCAGCTCCTTGGTGATCGGCTCGATGAAGCCGTTGACGATCAGCTTCGAGGCCTCCTCTTCAGGGATGCCGTGCGACTTCAGGTAGAAGAGCTGGTCCTCGCCGACCTTGGAGACCGTCGCCTCGTGACCGACGTCGACGTCGTTCTCGCCGATCCGGATCGTCGGGTAGGTGTCCGAGCGCGAGTGCTCGTCGAGCAGCAGCGCGTCACAGACGACCTTCGACTTCGAGCCGTGCGCGCCCTTGGCGACCTCGAGCAGCCCGCGGTAAGAGCCGCGCCCGCCGTCCTTGGAGATCGACTTGGCGAAGATGTTCGAGGTCGTATTGGGAGCTGCGTGAATGATCTTCGCGCCTGCGTCCTGGTGCTGGCCCGCGCCCGCGAACGCGATCGAGAGCACCTCGCCGTGAGCGCGCTCGCCGAGTAGGTAGATGCTCGGGTACTTCATCGTCAGCTTCGAGCCGAGGTTGCAGTCGACCCACTCGACCGTCGCGTCCTCGTAGGCGACCGCGCGCTTGGTGACCAGGTTGAACACGTTCATCGACCAGTTCTGAACTGTGGTGTAGCGAATCCGCGCGCCGGGCTGGGCGATCAGCTCGACGACCGCGGAGTGCAGCGAGTCCGAGCTGTAGGTCGGGGCGGTGCATCCCTCGACGTAGTGCACGTAGGAACCGGGCTCGGCGACGATCAGGGTCCGCTCGAACTGACCCATGTTCTCGGTGTTGATGCGGAAGTACGCCTGCAGCGGCATCTCCACGTGCACGCCTTCGGGCACGTACACGAACGAGCCGCCCGACCAGACCGCGGAGTTGAGCGCCGCGAGCTTGTTGTCGTTCGGCGGGATGATCGTCGCGAAGTACTTGCGGACGAGGTCCTCGTGCTCGCGGAGCGCGGTGTCCATGTCGGTGAAGATGACGCCCTGCGCCTCGAGGTCCTTGTGGACCTGGTGGTACACGACCTCAGACTCGTACTGGGCGCCGACTCCCGAGAGGAACTTCCGCTCCGCCTCGGGGATCCCCAGACGATCGAACGTGCGCTTGACGTCCTCGGGCACGTCGTCCCACGAACGGCTCGGCGTCTCGGATGCGCGGACGAAGTAGCGGATGTTGTCGTAGTCGACCTCCGCCAGCATCGGCGAGCCCCATGTCGGCTGCTTGCGGGCGAGGAAATGGTCGAGCGCCTTGAGGCGGAACTCGCGCATCCACTCCGGCTCGGACTTGAAGTCCGAGATCATCTCGACCGTCTGGCGCGTGAGGCCCTTAGGCGCCTTGTACAGGTAGTTCTCGGCGTCGTGGAAACCGTAGCGCTCGGTGTAGTCGGAGTTGATGTTGCCGAGCTGCTCGTTCTCAGTCAGGACCTGTATCTCGGGAGTCGCCACTACTCCACCTCCAGCTTGATCTTTTCCTCGTCGATGATCACCGGAAAGGTGTCCACCGGAACGTAGGCGGGAAGGGTCTTCGGCTTGCCGGTCTTGAGATCGAACAGCGAGCCGTGTCGCGGGCACTCGATCGTGCACGCCTCCTGGTCGAGCTCGCCGTCGGCGAGCGTGCCGTCGTCGTGCGTGCAGCGGTCCTCGATCGCGTAAAGCGTTCCGCCACAGTTGAAAACACCGATCTCGAGGTCCTCCCACTCGACCACGCGTATGGCGCCGGGCGGCAGGTCCGTCACTGAGCAGACTTCGATGATTTGAGACACGCGATTCCTATGTCCTAGTGCGCTGATCGGATTTCAATGTGGATCATAGCGGCCGCGTCCTGGGCGCGCGAGAGAGCGGGACGCGCCGCGAGGCTCCGGGGTCGGCGGCGCGCGACGAGAGGGGGCTTCGAGGCTCCAGGTCCGCGGGGCCCGGACGAATGGGCCGTGCGAGGCGTGGGGGTCGCAGAACCGTCGCGACCGGCGTGCGCTACGCCGCCTCGTCTTTCGAGCTGCGGTCTCGCGTTTCGAGCTCCCACCCGACCGCGTGGCCGAGCGAGGCGCCCTTGAGCACCTTCAGCGAGAGCAGGGCGCACTTGATCCGCGTCGCCGAGATCTCGACGCCGAGCAGATCGAGGATGAACGAGCGGTCGAGCCGCAGCACGTCGTCGATCTTCATCCCCTTGACCTCGTCCGACACCATCGATGCCGCAGCCTGCGAGATCGCACAGCCGTGCCCGGAGAAGCGCACGTCCTCGATCTCGTCGTCGGGGCCGATCTTGAGCTGAACCTTGAGCTCGTCGCCACACAGCGGGTTGAGGTCGTGGAACTCGTGATCGGCATCCGCGAGCTCGGGAGCGGGTGGGCTCCAATTGTGCGGCCGCTTGTAGTGCTCGAGGATGTTCTCGCGGTAAAGGTCGTCCATAGCGCGCCTTCAACAGTAGCGATCGACCAGTAAGCCCTACTAGAGCTGCAGAACCTGCCGCACGACCGACAGTCCTTCGACGAGCCGCTCGACGTCCGTCGAGGAGCTGTGTGCGGCGAACGACGCGCGCGTGCTCGAGCCGATGCCGAGCCTGCGCATCAGCGGCTGGGCGCAGTGATGCCCCGCGCGGACGCACACCCCCTCCCGTCCGAGGATCTCGCCGATGTCATGAGGGTGCGCGCCGTTGAGCGCGAACGAGATCAGCGCGCCTCGCTCGGAGGCGAGCCGCGGGCCGTGGATGGTCAGCCCGGGCACCTCGGAGAGCAGCCCGAGCGCCTCGGTGACGAGCGCCTCCTCGTGGATCCGGATGCGATCGATCTCGAGCTCGCGGATCCAGTCGACGGCCGCGCCGAGCCCGATCACCTCGGCGATCTGAGACGTCCCCGCCTCGAACTTCCACGGCAGGTCGGCCCAGGTCGACTCGTTATCCCCGACGGCGCGGATCATGTGGCCGCCGCCGATGAACGGCGGCATCGCCTCGAGCAGCTCGCGGCGGCCGTGGAGGACGCCGATGCCCGTCGGCCCGTAGGCCTTGTGTCCCGTCCAGGCGTAGAAGTCGGCGTCGATCTCGCGCAGGTCGACAGGCATCTGCGGAACCGCCTGGGTGCCGTCGAGCAGGACGACGGCGCCGGCCTCGTGGGCCCGGCGCACGATCGAGGCGACCGGGTTGATCGTGCCGAGCACGTTCGAGACGTGGGCCAGGGCGAGTAGTCGCGGCCCCCGCGCGAGCAGGACATCGAGCGCATCGAGGTCGAGCTGGCCGTTGTCGAGCACCGGCACGTAAGCGAGCTCGGCCTCGCGGTCCTGACACACCAGCTGCCACGGCACGACGTTCGAGTGGTGCTCCATCTCGGTCACCACCACGAGGTCGCCGCGCTGGAGGTTCGTTCGGCCCCAGGCGTAGGCGACCAGGTTGATCGCCGCCGTCGCGTTCGCGGTGAAGATCGTCTCCTCGATGCTCGATCCGAGCCAGTCGGCGATCCGCTCGCGCGCGCCCTCGTACAGATCGGTCGCCTCGACCGCCAGCGTGTACACGCCGCGGTGGATGCTTGCTCGCGAGTGCGTGTAGTAGTGCGTCATCGCGTCGATCACCGGCTGTGGCGTCTGCGACGTCGCGGCCGAGTCGAGGTAGACGATCGGGCGCCCCTTAATCTCCCGGCGCAGGACGGGGAACTCGGAGGAGACGTCCGGGAGCGAGGCGGTCGTGCTCACGCCGCCACCTCGTTCATGCCGCCTCCTCGCTCACGCCGCCGTCCGCGAGCTCTTCGCGGATCCAGCCGTAGCCCTTGCTTTCGAGCTCGGTCACCAGCTCCGGGCCGCCCTCCTTGACGATCCGCCCGTGGAACATCACGTGCACGTGGCTCGGCTGCACCAGGTGCAGGACCCGCTGGTAGTGGGTGATGATGAGCACGCCCATGTCGGGTCCGGCGACCGAGTTGATGCCGTTGGCGACGACGCGCAGAGCATCGATGTCGAGACCGGAGTCGGTCTCGTCGAGGATCGCCATCTCGGGCCGCTGCAGCGCCAGCTGGAGGATCTCCATGCGCTTCTTCTCGCCGCCCGAGAACCCCTCGTTCAGGTACCGGCTGGAGAACTCTCTGGGCACCTCGGTCAGCGCCATCGCCGCCTCGACGGTGCGCCGGAAATCCTTCAGCGAGATCGGCTCCTCGCCGTGTGCGTCGCGGTGGGCGTTCATCACCGTGCGGAGGTACTTCGTGACCGTTACACCGGGCACCGAGACCGGGTACTGGAAGGCCAGGAAAAGCCCCATCCGGGCGCGCTCGTCGGGGTCGGCCTCGGTGATGTCCTCGCCTTTGAGGAGGATCTGGCCGTCGGTCACCTCGAGGTTGGGGTGGCCCATGATCACGTTGGCGAGCGTCGACTTGCCGGAGCCGTTGGGACCCATCAGGGCGTGGATCTCGCCCTTGTCGACGGCCAGGTCGAGGCCGCGCAGGATCTGCTTGTCTCCGGCCCGGACGTGAAGGTTTCTGATTTCTAGATCTGCCATCTCCAGCTTTCAGTTCAAGTGAGCAAGGACTAGGCCGCGGTCGCGGTGTGCTCCCCGCGGCGGGAGAACACGGGGCTCCCGGTGTGCTCCCCGCGGCGGGAGAACTCGACCAGATCGGCCAGCGTGGTCTGCTGCAGGGAGCGGATGATCCCTCCCTGGACGCGCGTCCACAGAAGCTTGGTCGCGCATCCGCGCCCGGCGTCTGGCTCGTGCGAGCAGAGCACGCGCTCGGTGTGCTCGTTGACGAAGCACTCCATCGGCGCGATCGCGCCCTCGAGCGCCTGCACGACCTCATCCATCGAAATCTCCTCAGCCGGGCTCGCGAGCCAGTAGCCGCCGTGCGCGCCCCGGGCGCTCATCACGAGTCCCGCCTTGCGAAGCCGGGCCACGACCTGCTCGAGGTAGGCGAGCGGCAGACCCTCGGCCTCGGCGACCGCCTTCAGGCTCGTGGGGTGTCCGGGCGGCTGGCGACCGAGCTCGACCATCAGGCGAACCCCATACTCGGCCTTGGAGGAGAAGATCATCGCGCTAAATCCTACCAGCGCGGTCGGTTAACCGCCGCACCGTTCGTACGAGTAGGGTTTTCCGATGGACCGTGGGGAGGTTCCCCCTCTCGGTAGCTCGGACGATGTCGCCAAAATCGCCGCCGCGGCGCGAGCTTCCGGTCGCCTCGGCATCGACACCGAGTTCATGTCGGAGGGACGCTATCGCGCCCTCCTCTGCCTGGTCCAGGTCGCCGTGGACGATCGCGTGGGCGGCGAGCCCGAGATCGTGCTGATCGACACGCTGCAGGACGTCGACGTCACGCCGCTGGCTGAGCTGCTGGCGGATCCGGGCGTCGAGATCGTGCTCCACGCGGGTCGCCAGGACGTCGCGATCCTCCGCCGCACCTGGAACACCGAGATACACAATCTCTTCGACACCCAGGTCGCCGCCGGCTTCGTCGGCGCGAGCGCGCAGGCCGGTTACGGCAACCTGCTGGGCTCAATCCTCGGTCGCCGTGTCGGCAAGACCGCGAGCTACACGCGGTGGAACCAGCGTCCGCTGACCGCGGAGCAGCTCAGCTACGCGCGCGAGGACGTGGTCCATCTGCTCGAGCTGAGTGATGCGATCCAGGCACGGCTGGAGGAGTCGGGACGGCTCGAATGGGCCAGAGAGGAGTGCCGCCTGCTCCAGTCGGCCACCGACGAGCGCGATCCCGAGACCGTGTGGGAGCGGCTCCCGCGGATCGGGCAGCTCGACCCTCGTGCGCGAGCGGTCGTCCAGGAGCTCGCCGCGTGGCGGGAGCGGACGGCATCCCAAGAGGACCGCCCAGTCGGCTCCGTGCTGGCGGATCCCGCGCTCGTCGAGGCGGCCAAGCGCCGGCCGAGCACCGTCGCTGCGTTGGAGCAGATCCGCGGCATCCATCCTTCGACGGTCCGCCGACGCGGCACGGCGATCATCGAGGCGGTCCAGCGGGGGACGGAACGGCCGCCGCTCCCCCGCGAGGAGCGACGGGGGATCTCGGAGTCGGGGGACGCACCTCTGATCGCGCTGGCGGAATCGCTGATCCGCGCGCGCGGGCTCGACGCGGGCCTGGCGTACGAGCTGATCACCTCACGCGCGGAGCTCGACCTGATCGTCGCCTCTGCTCGCCGGGGCGAGCCGGAGCCGGGGGTGCGAACGCTCTCCGGGTGGCGCCGGGAGCTGGTGGGCTCGGATCTGCGTGACCTACTCGCCGGCCGGAGCGCCCTGGGGGTCGGCGCCGATGGGCGCCTCGAGGTCCGAGCCCGCGGCTAGGGCATCGTTCTCAGTCAACCGCGAGGCGACTCCGAGAACGATGCCCGAGGGCATTTACATTGAGTTAGGGCAGGTCGCGCGGGCACCTGATTTGCCTACGATTCGCTCTGTCTACGCGCCCCAGACGGCGCAAGGAGAATCCCGATGAAGAAGCTGTCGATCCCGCTGCTCGCGGGCGCGCTTGCCGTAGCCGTCACCGCATGCGGCAGCAGCTCGAGCAAGACGACCTCCACCACCTCGAAGGCCCCCGCCAAAACCGTGTCGGCAGTCGTGATCTCGGCCAAGAGTGAGCCCGGGCTGGGCACTGTGCTCGTCGACTCTCAGGGCAAGACGCTCTACCAGTACCTGCCCGACAACGACAAGCACGTCACGTGCACCGGCAGCTGCGCCTCGGTCTGGCCCGCATTGATCCTCCCCAGCGGCGCCAAGACCGCCGCGTCGGGGGGAGTGAAGGCGTCGCTCCTGGGCAGTGACCCCGATCCCTCGGGTGGAGAGGTCGTGACCTACGCCGGTTGGCCGCTCTACACCTACGTCGCCGACGCCTCGCCGGGCAGCCACAGCGGCCAGGGCCTTAACGTCAACGGCGGCCTCTGGTACGTGATGACCACTTCCGGCAAGGCGATCAAGTAGGCGGCCCTGATCGGGAGCTTGGGGAGCGGTGTGCCCCCGCTAGGACGGCCCCGCCACGAGCATCATCGAGACCGTTGCTGAGCCGTCGTAGAGGGCGTGCGAGAGCGCGAGCGCGATCACATGCGGACGCTTGATCCAACCGAGATCGATGTCCTTCAGGTCCAGCGCGGCGGTGGCGTAGGTGACCCGGAGGCGATCGCCCGGGGAGTCGGCGGCCTGCTCATCTCCGGTCTGGGCGGAGACCCCGGTCCAACCGCTGCGCTTGAGCCACCGGTGCTCGCCGGTGAGAAGGTCCTGCGCGGAGCGATAGTGGCTGTCGACCACGACGAAGTCGAGCGCGCAGTACGCGTCCGCGCCGGCGTCGCAGCTGTTGACGCGCGCGACCACCTGTCCGCCCGCCACGAGCGGAACGGAGCTGAGCGCCGGGCGGCGCGGACCGCCGCTTGCGCCGCACCCTGCCAGAGCGACGCCGACCGCGATTGCTGCCCATAGCCGTCTCGTCAGGCGAGCCACGGTCGCTGTCATCGCCTTAGTGTTACAGCGACGATGGGGTCCAGTAGCCGGGTAGCCGCGCAGGCGCGGGCGGCGTGACCGTCACTCGCTACGCGCTCGGGTTCGCCGCGCTGGCGATCGTGTGCGCGAGCACGACTGTCGGCGCCGTGACGCTGCGTGCGCGACTGCTCGCGGACTGGCGCGGCGCTCCGGCGCGTCTGGCCGAGCTCGTGCTCGGCCTCGCGCTGCTGATCGGGATCCTCGAAGCGCTCGGCGCAGTCGGCCTGTTCCGCCTCGGCCCGATCGTCGCCGCGTGCGTCGCGGCAGCGGTCGGTCTCCACGCTTGGCACGCACGCACGGCTGGCCGGCCGGCCGGCGCCGCCCGACCGCCGCCGCCCCGGCCAAGCCCGCCCTTCGTCGCCGTCGCGCTGCTCGCGGGCGCACTCGTGGTCGCCGAATGGGCAGTGCCCACGCTCGCCGCCTACGACATCGGGATCCGCAGCCTTGACTCGCTCTGGTACCACCTCCCGTGGGCCGCGTCGTTTGCGCAAACCGGCCGCGTCACCGGCCTTCACTTCACCGATGTCGAGTACCTGACCGCTTTCTACCCGGCCACCGCAGAGCTTCTTCACGGGCTTGGGATCGTGCTGCTCGGCCGGGACACGCTGTCGCCGGCGATCAACCTTGGGTGGCTGGTGCTCAGCCTGCTCGCCGGGTGGTGCATCGGCAGCCGGCGCGCGCTCGGCCCGGCGACGCTGACCGGGACCGCGCTCGCGCTCGCGACCCCGATGATGCGGATCTCGCAGGGCGGGAGCGCAGCCAACGACATCGCCGGCGTCTTCTTCGTCCTCGCCGCTGTCGCTCTGGTCGCGAACGCGAACGTGGACGGGGTCGCAGAGGGCGACGGGCACGGGGTCACAGAGGGCGACGGTGACGGGGTCACAGACGGGGACGCGGACGGGGTCGCGAGGCTCGCGCCGCTGGCGCTCGCGGCGATCGCGGCCGGGCTCGCGGTCTCGGTCAAGTTGAGCCTGCTCGCGCCCGTGTTCGCGCTGAGCGTTGGGACGATCGTCCTTGCCTGTCGCGGTCGCCGCCGCGCCGCCGCTGTGTGGATTCCCACCTTCCTAGTCGCTGGTGGGTACTGGTACGTGCGCAACCTGTTCGCGGTCGGCAATCCGCTGCCCTGGGTCAGCCTGGGGATTCTGCCGACGCCGGCGGCGCCGCTCCAGCAACACACCGGGTTCGCGATCGTCCACTACGCGACCGACACGCATATCTGGAGCCGCTTCTTCGCCCCGGGGCTGGCCTCCGGACTCGGCCCCTGGTGGGTCGCCTTCGTCGCCGTCGTCCTGCTCGGCCCGGTGCTGTGCGCCCTCGGCCGCTCGCAGCCGACCGCGCGGATGCTCGGGATCGTCGCGCTGACCTCGCTCGCCGCCTATCTGATCACGCCCGAGACCGCGGCCGGTCCCGCGGGCGACCCGTCCGGGTTCGCATTCAACCTCCGGTACGCAGCCCCGGGGCTGACGCTCGCGCTCGCGGTGACCCCGCTCGCGCCCTGGCTCGATGGCGCTCGAGCACGGGCGGCGACGCTTGCCGTGCTCGCCGCGCTGCTTGCGGTCACGCTCGCCGAGGACCGGCTCTGGAACCCCGGCTACGCCGCCGGCGCGCTCGTCGTCGGCGCCACCGCGCTAGCCCTGGTCGGTGCCGGGATCGTCCTCGTCCGCCGTCCACCGGCCCGCCGGACGCTGATCGGCGGCGCCGTCGGCGCGCTGATCGTTCTCGCCGCGGGCGGCTACGCCGGAGAGCGCCACTACCTTCGGGGGCGCTACACGTTCCAGCCGGGCGTCTCCTCGCTGTCCACGGTGTGGGTGTGGGCGCGCAGCGTCCACCACGCGCGCATCGGGCTCGTGGGCACGTTGGGCGGCTTCTTCTCCTACCCGCTGTTCGGGCTCGACGACTCCAACCACGTGCTGTACGTCGCCCACCGCGGGTCGCACGGCTCGTTCACCCCGATCACCACCTGCCGCGCCTGGCGCAAAACGGTCGACGCGGGGCATTACCGCTACGTCGTCACCACACCGGCCCGGAGCCCGTGGAACCCCCACGCGCTCGGGTTCTCGCCCGAGGGCGACTGGACGAGCTCCGACCCCGCCGCCCGGCTCGTCTTGCGCCAGGTTGAGCACGGACAGCCGATCTCGGTGTTCGAGCTTACGGGACCGCTGGACCCCAGTGGGTGTCAGGAGAGAGCTCGACCCCGGCGGATCGCCGGTACACAAGCGGCCGGAGGCCGCCCCTCATAATCGCCCTTAATAGGCAGCCCTAATAATCTCCCCTGCTGGCGCGAGCCGCCGCTAATAACCTCCCCTGGATGTCCGCAACTACCGCCCTACTCGCCGAGCCCGAGCTCCAGCGCACCGAATGGGATCTCGAGCCACTCGTGGACGGCGAGGGCTCCGCCGGGGTCGAGCGTCAGCTCGACCGTGCCACCGAGCTCGCCGAGGAGTTCGCGAGAACGTATGCCGGCCGGGTGGCCGAGCTCGATTCCGCCGACCTGGCGGCCGCGATGCGCCAGCTCGAGACGCTCCACGAACTGGCCGGACGCGCCGGCTCCTACGCCGCGCTGCGCTTCTCCACCGACACCGCCGATCCCGAGCGTGGGGCGTTGCTCCAGCGCGTGCAGGAGCGCGGAACGCAGATCGAGACGAAGCTGCTGTTCTTCGAGCTCGAATGGGCAGCGATCGACGACGGCCACGCCGACGACCTGCTGCAGGCGGACGAGCTCGCGTTCTGCGCTCACCACCTGCGCAGCGCGCGACGTTACCGCCCGCACCTGCTCACAGAGCCCGAGGAGAAGATCCTGGCGGAGAAGGCGATCTCGAGTCAGGCCGCATGGGGACGCCTGTTCGGCGAGCTCACGTCGGCGCTGACCGTCCCGCTCGACGACGGTCAGGTCAAGCTCGAGCTCGCGCTCAGCCGCCTGCAGTCACCCGACCGCGACGTGCGACGCGAGGCGGCGGAGGCCGTCTCGGCGGCGCTCGAGCCGGGTATCCGGACGCGCTCCTTCATCTACAACACGCTCGTCCACGACAAGGCGGTCGAGGACCGCCTCCGCGGCTACCCGAATTGGCTCGCGAGCCGCAACCTGTCAAACGAGGCATCCGACGAATCCGTGATGGCGCTGATCGAGGCGGTGCGCCGCCGTTACGACATCCCCCAGCGCTGGTATTCGCTGAAGGCTCGGCTGCTCGGACTGCCACGGCTCGCGGACTACGACCGTTCGGCGCCCGTGACCGCCGAGGACGTCACCGTCGGGTTCGGCGAGGCGCGCGAGCTCGTCCTCGACACGTACGCGTCGTTCTCACCGGTCGCCGGGGAAGTCACGCGACAGTTCTTCGACGAGCGCTGGATCGACGCGCCCGTCCGTCCCAGCAAGCGCGGCGGAGCATTCTGCGCCTACACCGTCCCGAGCGTCCATCCGTACGTGATGCTCAACTTCACGGCGCGGCGCAGAGACGTCCTGACGATGGCGCACGAGCTCGGCCACGGGCTTCACGCCGCTCTTGCCCAGCCCCGGGGTGTCTTTCACCAGTCGACGCCGTTGACCCTGGCGGAGACCGCGTCGGTGTTCGGAGAGGCACTTGTGTTCGGGCGCCTGCTCGACGCCGCTGCCACGCCGCAGGCGCGCCTCAGCCTGCTTGCCGAGAGCCTCGAGGGCGCGATCGCGACGGTGTTCAGGCAGATGGCGATGAACCGCTTCGAGCATCTCGTGCACACCCGGCGCCGGGCCGAAGGCGAGCTGTCGGTGGACCGCATCAACGAGCTCTGGACCGAGACGCAGGTCGAGCTGCTCGGCGACTCGGTGGAGGTGACCGACGGCTACCGGATGTGGTGGTCATACGTTCCCCACTTCATCAACTCGCCGGGTTACGTCTACGCCTACGCCTATGGGCAGCTGCTTGCGCTCTCCGTGTACCGTCGTTACGTCGAGGAGGGCGACTCGTTCGTCCCTCGCTACCTCGAGCTGCTGTCCGCGGGCGGGTCGCGCAGCCCGGAGGAGCTCGGCGCGATCGTCGGCATCGATCTCGCCGATCCGGGTTTCTGGGACTCCGGCCTCGCGCTCGTCGAGGAGCAGCTCAGGGCAGCCGAGGCGGCGGCCGCGGAAGTCGCGGGGTCTAGCGGGACGGAGTAGGGGCGGGGCGCTTCGGCGGCGGCGCGTGGGCGGCGGAGGCGATCCGCCGGGCGGGGCGAGCCCCCGGACGCTGCGGCGATCCCCCGGGGTCTGGGCGATGCCCCGCGCCTGGGCGATCCCCCGCGCGAGAGGCGATCCCCCGGGGTCTGGGCGATCCCCCGCGCGAGAGCCCCCGGACGCTGCGGCGATCCCCCGGGGTCTGGGCGATGCCCCGCGCCTGGGCGATCCCCCGCGCGAGAGGCGACTGGTAGTGAATAATCCTCAGTGGGTTGCACCTCGCGCGATACTGGCGGGGCAATGGCATACGTACCGCCCGCCCGCCATCTGCTGCGCGCCAAGGATCTCGCCGACGCCCGGTATTTCGAGCCGCTGGGTGTCGAGGACCTGGCCCGCGCCGCCAGGCTCTCGCGCGCTCACTTCAGCCGTGAGTTCCGCCGCGCGTTCGGCGAGTCGCCGCATTCCTACCTGCTGACCCGGCGCTTGGAGCGCGCCGCAGCGCTGCTGCGCATGACCGACCGCTCCGTCGCCGACATCTGCTTCTCGGTGGGCCTGCAGAGCGTTGGCTCGTTTACTACGAGCTTCACGCGCACGTATGCCGTGTCGCCCACGGCATACCGAGCGACGTTCCCGCCGCCGGCCCACCACGCGAGGGTCCCAACGTGCATCCTGCGTGCATATGGGCGCCCGCAACGCAGCACGTTTCGAGAAGACAGCGCCGCGAAGCGAGACTAGGGTCACGGACGACCATTCAGTCGACGGCGCCGCGGCGCCAAGGAGGACAACATGTTCAAGATCTCGACCTCGCAGCTGTGGGTGCACGACCAGGAGGAGGCGCTCGCGTTCTACACGCAGAAGCTGGGCATGGAGGTGCGCATCGACGTGACCCTCGCCGAGATGGGCAACTTCCGCTGGCTCACGGTCGGCCCGGTCGGCCAGCCCGACATCGACATCGTGCTGATGGCGATCCCGGGTCCGCCGGTGATGGATGCCGAGACGGCGGAGCAGGTGCGCGAGCTGATGGCGAAGGGCTTCGCCGGCACGGTCTTCCTCACGACCGACGACTGCCGAGCCTCCTACGAGGAGCTCAAGGCCCGCGGCCTCGAGTTCTCCGAGCAACCCGAGGAGCGCCCGTACGGGATCGACTGCGGGTTCCGTGACCCGTCCGGGAACAGCCTGCGACTCACCCAGGTTCGCGACCTGTCCGCGGTCTGAAGCGCGGATTCGACCTGGGATGCACCCCGGCCGCCCTGTCGACCAGCTCGGCGGGGCGGCCGGTGCCGCCTACGGCCTGGTGCCGCCCACGTCCGTCGGGGTTTGGCGCTCGGGCCTGGCCCACGAGCGTCGGGCTCGGCGCTAGGAGACCGCTGAAGAAGTCGCGATCTAGGCCTGCGCCCCGGCGTCGCGCATGAGCTCGGCGACGGGCACTGCGTGGAGGCCCTCGTCGTGGAGCCGACGATGCAGCGCGATCAGCAGTGGGAGCAGGCTCGCCTCGTTGTGCACGCTGAGCTCGACCACCTCGCCGGCGTGGAGCTTTCCGATTGCGTCGTCGGCGTTGAGCTCGACGGCCCCGGCGATCGGTCGGCCACCGGCGCCGTGGGCGATCAGGTATTGGCCGATGCTGAAGCCCCGCGATGTGTAGAGGAAGTGGTGCCCGTAGCCGAACGCATGGATCATCCGCCGCAGGTAACCCCGGGTTCCCAGCCAGCCAACGAGCCCGCTGGATGGCAGTCGCGGCACTGCCTGCTCCTCATCGGCGTGGAGGGCGTCAAGCTCGCTCTCCGACGGCGCCTGCTCGAGCGAGAAGGTGACCTGGTAGCCCTGGTCCGCGGCCGCGGTCGCGAGCGCCGGCACCTGAGCCCCGGGAGCGTCGATAAGCACGCCCACCTCGCGGTAGCTCGTCTGGACGACCTTGACCGGTCGCATCCCGCCGAAGGCGTGCGAGAGCAGCGAATAGGAATCGGTGGTGGTGAAGACCCAGCCGCCGATCGCGAGCACGGCCGCCATCGTTGTCACAAGCTGCGCGGTGCGCAGCCGCCACGCCGGCGCCGGCTTGATCCGGCGCTCGTCGGTGAAGATCAGCGATGCCGTCGAAGGACGCCGGGCGAACGAGCCGTCGGGCTCGGGATGCTTGGCGAGCGCGCGCTCGATCGCCGGACCGAGGTCGGCAGGCTTACGGACGACCTCGGCGAGCCCGAAGCGCTCGAGCGCGCCGTTGCTCGCGCGCACGTGGCCATAGCCGAAGCCGAACGAGACCACTGGGCAGCCGCGGATGATCGCCTCCAGCACAGTCAGCCCGGCGCTCGAGTGAACGAGCGCGTTCGATGCCGCGAGCACGTCGCCCATCCGATCGGTGAAGCCCATCAGCCGCAGCCTGGCCTCGTTCGGGAAGCGCTTGGCCAGGCGCGCACGGAGCTTGTCGTTGCGTCCGCATAGCGCGAGCACGATCGCGTCGGGGACCTCGAGCGAAGCCGCTACCGCACTCGCGAGATCGCCGACCCCCCAGCCACCTCCCGAGACGGCGATCACGGTCGCGGCGGCGGGCAGCCCGAGGGCGAGGCGCGCCTCAGAGCGGGCGCGCGGCGCCAGGAACGAAGGCAATGTCGGCGGCTTCGCCCAGCGCACGCTGCCGGGCCCGGCGATCCGTTCCGCCTCCTCGAGCGACTCGGGGTGAGTGATGAAGTGCAGATCGACATAGGGGTGCGCCCAGAAGCGCAGCCCTGCGAGGTCGGTGATCGACGAGTAGACCGGAACCTTGAGCGTGCCCCGTCGTCGCAGCTCGCCGAGAATCGCGGTGACCCCCGGATAGGTGGAAACGATCAGATCCGGGTTGTGCGCGCGGATCAGGCGCATCAGCCCGCGCCGACCGAACGCCGTCAGCAGTCGCTGCGCGAGCCACCGGGTCGGCGGGAAGTACATGAACAGCCAGTACTGGATATCGAAGAGCCACGGGAGCCAGCGGAACATGAAGGCCGAGTTCTCGCGCAGCACCTTGGTCAGGAGTGGACCCATCGCGGGTAGGCCGTTGACGATCGATACGCGCGCGTCCGGATCCTCGTCGGCAAACTCCCTCGCCACGGCCCGGGCCGGGAGGTCGTGACCCTCGCCGATGTCGGCCGAGATGATGAGGATCTGGCGCGCCCGCGCCTCGGTGTCGGGCTCGCCCGCCGGGATCACCGCCTGGGCCACCTCGTGCTCCGCCGCAGCTGCCTGCTCATGGCGCCAGGCGACGTAGCGCCGCACGCCTTCATGGAAGGGCGTCGCAGCAGTCCAGGACAGCTCGCGCTCGGCGCGCTCGCTGGAGACGACCTTGCCGCCGAAGTCGCCGGGCCGGGCGGGGGTGTAGACGATCTCGACGTCGCCGATCAGGTCCTTGACCGTCTCGGCGATCTGCTTGATCGTCACCGTCTCGTCGCTCGCGAGGTTATAGACGCGGTTCGCCGCGAGCTCGTTCAGCCCCAGCGCGACGCCCTCGGCGAGATCCTCGACGTACACGAACCTCCGTGACTGGCTGCCGTCGCCGGCGAGCGTCAAGGGGTCGCCCTTGAGCGCCTTGTTGACGAACGCCGGGATGACCGCGGCCTCGCGGGCCCGCGGGCCGTAGGGGATGCCGAAGCGCAGGATCGTGTAGTCGATCCCGTAGAGCTCCTGATAGGCCTTGCAGTAGAGCTCGCCGGCCAGCTTCGTGCTCGTGTAGAGATGGCTCGGCGGCGGCAGCAGCGTGTCCTCGTCGACGTCGTCGTCGGCGCAGTCGGAATAGACCCAGATCGTGCTCGCGTAGAGGATCCGCTTGACGCCCGAGCGACGGGCGGCTTCGAGCACCGTGACGGTGCCGCGCGCGTTGACGCGCTCGGCGTCCTCGGGCTCGGCGTGGACGTCGTTGACGTCTGCGACCGCGGCCAGGTGGGCGACCGCGTCGCAGCCCTGGAGGGCCCGCTCCAGCGCCTCGCGATCGGTGATCGAGCCGAGCACGGCCTGGACGCTGCCTGCCTCGTGCCACGGCGAAGGACGGAGGTCGTAGATGATCGGTTGATGTCCGCGCAGGCGGAGCTTGTCGACCACATGCGAGCCGATGAAGCCAGAGCCGCCGGTTACGAGCACTCTCATGTCAGTGAGTACCCGGCCGGTAGTACAACGGCACACAAGAATGGTTCTGCGCCACCCAGTCGGTATTGGGCAGCTCGACGTCGTGGCCCATGATGCGATGGCACGGCTCGTCGTAGACCCGGCCCGTCGACCGCTCGAGCCAGTCGAAGACGATGTACTTGTACAGCCCCGAGATCATGCCCTCCGGGAGCTCGACGCGGCCCTGATGAATCGGGTCGAGGTGCTCGCGCGCGACCTCGTTCTTCCACGCCACGATCTCCTCGAGCCGCTCGATTCCGACCAGCCCGAGCGCCGCCGTGAACTCGTTCATGCGGAAGTTCAGGCCGGGGATCGAGTAGTCGGGCTTGCCATAGTTGCGAAACGAGCGGGCGTGCTCGAGTACCTCGGGACGGCTCGACACGAGCACGCCGCCCTCGCCGGTCGTGATCGTCTTAGTCGCGTAGAGCGAGTAGACGCCCGCATCGCCGAAGCTCCCCGGGCGAGCGCCGTTCCAGCTCGCGCCGTGGGCGTGCGCGCAGTCCTCGAGCAGAAAGATCCCGTGCTCGGCGCAGTAGGCGGCGATCTTCTCCGAGTCAAATGCGATGTGCCCGCCGATATGGACGAGCATCGCCGCCCGCGGCTTGTGCCGTTCGGCCTGGGCCTCGAAGTCGTTGAAGGACATGCAGAGGTCCTCGCGGTTACAGTCGACGAACTCCACGCGCGCACCCGCGTGGAGCGCGGCGAGCGGCGTGGCCATGAAGGTGTTCGACGGGCACAGGACCGTTTCCCCCCGGACACCGGCGAATTCGAGCGCGGCGACGGCTCCGCCGGCCCAGCTCGAGGCTGCGAGGGCGGGGATCTGGTTCCACTGCTCCCATGCTCCTTCGAACCGCTGCACGAGCTCGCCCTCAGACCAGCGGCCTGAGTCGAAAACGCCGTCGATCAGCTCGTGCACGCGCGCGCGATCACGGTCGTCGAACCCGATCGCGAAGCGCGCGAAGTCGGGTACGCCTGTGTTGGAAGCGATGGTCATGTTGGTCTGGCGGCCTCGAGGTCCGCTGGATGCACCTTTGTCCGGTCGACGGAGTCGACAGGCCGGCCGGCACCCAGCCGCGCGCGCAACAATCGTCGCAGCAGAGGCTCTCAGACGGTTAGGACGGTACCGAGTTCGCGCCGGTTGAGCTCTGCGATCACCAGCGGCAGGGCCTTCGCGGTCCGCCGATACGAGTTCCGCGAGCTATAGAAGTCGGCGTCGTGCAGGAGGATCACGTCGCCCGCGCCGATTTCGTCGGTGGCCCGCGCCGCGATCCGCTCGGGGGTCGTAAACCTCCGCCAGTCCCTTCCCCACTTGGACCACAGCAGTGGACGCAGCCCGTCAGCCCGCGCCGCGCGCAAGCCAGCTTCGCTGTAAACGCCGTACGGCGGTCGGTGGAGCTCAGGCGAGCGCCCCGTCGCGTCTTCGATCGCGGCCGCGCCGCGCCGGTAGTCCTCGACGATCTCCTCGTCGGACAGCCGCAGCTGGCAGCGGTGACGATGCCCGTGCAGACCGATCACGTGTCCCGCCGCGACGATCTCAGCGGCGAGCGCGGGGCGGCGCTGCACTTGCTCGCCGACGAGGAAGAACGTCGCCTTCACGCCCACCTGCTCGAGGACGGCGAGGATCGCGGGCGTGCCCTCGGGATGGGGCCCGTCATCGAACGTCAGCGCAACGCCGCCCTCGTCGGGCACGGTGAGCGGGAGTCGCAGACGCCGCGCAGCGCCTGGCAGGACCGTGGCGAGGGCCGGTAGGGCGTGGCGAAGCATGGAGGAGATGATGGCGCGTGGCGCGTGGGCGCGGCGGGGCGCGTGGGCGCGGCGGGGCGCGGCGGGGCGCGTGCGCGGGGCGCGTGGGCGCGGCGGTGCGCGTGGGCGCGGGGGGGCGCGTACGACCGCGAGCGGCCCGGCGGGGCGCGTACGGCCCGGCGATCAGCGGGCCGTGCCGGATGTCACAGCATCGCGACGGCGGTGACGGCTCCCGCGCAGCTCGGTCAAATTCCCCTCACAGATCGGCGTTGCGCGGCGTTAGCGCCAGAATTCGCCGCGAGGTGCAACCCACTATGGCTATTTCACCATCAGTGACTACACCCCTCGGAAAGTGAGCTGCAGGCCGCGCGCGTTTGACGGAGCGCCCCACGCCGCGACCCTCAGACCGCCCCCGCGCGCCGCGACCACCATCCTGGCCCCCACGCCGCGACCCTCAGACCACCCCCCCACGCCGCGACCCTCCTCCCACCCCCGCGAGCCGCGACCACCATCCCACCCCCCACACCCCCGCCCAGAACCCCGGCGCGGCGCCCGAGGGTCCGGACGCGCGATCGACCGCCCAACCGCCCCCTCCGCCCCTCCGCCGCGAGCAACGTCAGCGGCTAGGACTCCGAACCGACCTCCAGCTCACCCGACCAGTAGTCCACCTCGTCGGCTTCGCGGAACATCTTGCCCGGGGGCCAGACGCCGAGCTTGCCGCTGTCTGGGTAGACCACGATCGCCGGATCGTGCTTGGTCGAGAGGATGATCAAGCGCACGGTCTCCTCGGCGCGGTTGGTGAGCTTGTGTGCGCCTTCCGGTCCCTCGGGGAAGCAGATGAGGTCGCCGGGATCAAGCAGCTCCTCGCCGCCCGGATGGCGCAGTAAAGGCCTGCCCGCGAGGACGAGCAGCCACTCCTCGTTGCCGTGCTCGTAGTGATAGGGACAGATGCTCTCACCGAGACCGAGCTCATAGACGGTCGCGCCGAGCTTCTCGGCCTCGAGTAGCGGGCCAAGCCGCAGCTCGTGTGCTCGGTAGCCGGGCGGATCGCTCGCATCGCCCTCGACGGCGGCGCTGAAGGCGTTCACCGTCGGGCGGTCGCTCACTCGCCCTCCCAGTAGTCGACCGCGTCGACGCGGCGGAAGTTCAGGCGGTCCTCGTCGCCCGCCGGCCGTGATCCGACCTTGCCCGAGTCGGGATAGGCGGAGATTGACGGCACCTGGTTGGCGGAGACGATCATCACGCGTCCCGGGCCGCGCACGGTATGGGCGCCCTCGGCCCCCGAGGGGAAGCAGATCAGATCGCCCGCCTGCAGGGTGCGTTCGCCAGCGGGGGTACGCACAGTCGGCGTCCCCGCGATCACGAGCAGCCACTCCTCGATCCCGTGGTGATAGTGATAGGGAAACGTCAGCTTGCCGTCCTCCAGCTCAAACACGCCGGCGCCGATCCGTGCGGCGCCGAGCCGCTCGCCCACCCGGCGCATGCCGCGCCAGCGATATCCGTCACGAGTGGACTCGTGCTCGAGGTCGTCTGTCAGTACGTTGAACCGCCTCATCGAACGACATCTTCTCAACTCCTCGTCGTGAGGCCCGACCTGGACCACTGGCTCGACAGGCCCACCGTCCGCATCTCGCATCGTCGCGAGTCGGACGCCGAGCCGGCGACCCTGTGGGCCGCTGCACGAGCCGTCCGCACCTCCGAGACTCGGCGGCTCGGAAGGCTTTTACGTCTGCGCATACCCGGCCTGCCGCCCGACATCGCCTACGACGAGCTGTTCCGTGCGCCGCCGTTCATCGTCCTGTACGAGGACGAGAACGCACTCCTGGCGGGTGTCGTCGGCCGGATCTGGACGGTGCGTCGCGACTACCCGACCCTGGCCGAGCCCGACGAGTTCCGACGCTGGTCAGCCCGCGGGACAGTTCGGGTCCTGTTCGCGAACTGGGTCGAGCCGGCAGACGCCGGTGTCACCGCGCTCGTCAGCGAGACGAGGATCTCTGCCAGCGACGGGCTTGCGCAGCTCGGACTCGCCGCCGTCAGACCCCTGATCGTTGCCTCCCACCAGCTGATCGGCAGCGAGGGGCTCGCGCACGCGGTGAGCACGATCCGGGGCGCGGGACCACGTGACCGCGGTAACCCCGGACGGTAACGTCGTCCGGCGATGGACTTCGAAGCGCAGGTAACGGTCAGGCGCACGCGCTACGCCAACGACTCCACGGGGTGGGCGGTTGTCGAGGCGACGGACGAAACCGGGGACACGATCGTGCTCGTCGGGCCGTTGCACCACCTCGAGGAGCGCGAGCGGGCCCACGTTATCGGCACCTGGCAGGACGACTCCCGCTTCGGTCGCCAGGTCAAGGTCGCGCAGGCGGACCCTTTGCCCCCGTCCGACGCTGGCGCGCTGCTCGCCTATCTCGTCCGGGTGCGGCACATCGGTCCCAGACGTGCAGCGTCGCTGCTCGAGCGCTACGGCGACGCTGGAGTGCTCGAGGCGATCGACCGCGATCCTCCGCGCGCTTTCGCGCGCGCGGGTCTGTCCGGACGCCGCGCGCGCGAGGCGTCCGCGTCGTGGGACGCGCTGCGCGTCACCCGGCGTTTGCACCTGCTGCTCGCCCCGCACGGACTCGCCTACCTGGTCACTGGCATCCAGCGGGAGTTCGGCGACGCTGCCCATCGGGTCGTGCGCCAGCGGCCGTACGAGCTGACGAGCGTATTCGGGGTCGGCTTCCACGTCGCCGACCGGATCGCTCAGGGAGCGGGCATTTCGCGCGAGAGCCCTGAGCGCGCGCGCGCCGGGATCCTCCACGTGCTCGCGGAGGCCGAGCGCAGCGGGAGCACCTGCCTGCCCCTCGGCGCGCTCCGCGCCTCCTGCGGTGAGCTCCTGGGAATGGAGGCCCCGAGCGAGGAGTTCGTCGACGAGCTGGTCGCGCGCGACGACCTCGAGCGAGCCGGCGAGTGGATCTACCGCGCCGAGACGGCGCGGCTCGAGACGGAGCTGGCGGAGCTCGTCCGAGTGCTGCTCGACAGTCCGCCGTCGCGCCGGCTTCACGAGCCCCCGCCCGCGCCGGGCCGCACGCCCGCTCCCGCGCCGGGCCGCACGCCCCCGCCCGCGCCGCGCCGCACCCAGCCGCCGGAATCGGGCCTCAGCCCACCCCCGGGGCCGGCCCGCACGCCTCCGCGGGTGCCGGCGGGCGCAGCCGAGGCGGTGCTCTCGGACGAGCAGTGGGTCGGCGTCCACGCGGCCTTCACCGAGCGTCTGTCGCTGATCACGGGCGGGCCGGGCACTGGCAAGACCGCCAGCATCCGCACGATCGGCGGGCTCGCCGTCGGGCGGGGGGCGCGGGTCGCGCTCGTCGCGCCGACGGGACGCGCCGCCGTGCGGATGACCGAGGCGACCGGCATGCGTGCCTCGACCGTGCACTCGGCGCTTGGATGGATTCCCGGCGAGGGACCGACGCACGACGAGGATGACCCGCTCCGCTGCGACCTGCTGATCGTGGACGAGACCTCGATGGCCAACCTCGAGCTGCTCCTGACGCTGCTGCGGGCCGTGGGTCGCGATACGAACGTGGTGCTCGTCGGCGACGCCGACCAGCTCGCTCCCGTCGGCGCGGGCAAGCCGTTTGCGGAGTTGGTGACATCCGGCCTCGTCCCGACGGCCCGACTCACCCACATCTTCCGCCAGGCCGCGGGCAGCATGATCGTCCAGGGAGCGCATGCGATCCGGCGCGGCAACGCTCCCGACTTTGCGCCGAGCGCGGAGATGCGCCGTGACCTGTTCCTGATCGAGCGCGGCGACCCCTCCGAGGCCCGCCAGGAGATCGTCGACCTGGTCTCCTCACGGCTCCCCGCGCACTACGGGATCGACCCGATCAGGGATATCCAGGTGTTCGCGCCGGTGTACCGGGGCGAGCTCGGAATCGACCGCCTGAACGAGGCGCTACGCGACGCTCTCAACCCCGACGGCGCCCCCGTCCGCGGCGGCCGGCTGCGGCTCGGCGACAAGCTGATGCTCACCGGACGCAACCTGCACGACCTGGGCCTGATGAACGGGACGCTGCTGCGGCTGCTCGACGAGGTCACCGCAGCGGATTCGCGAGACGACGAGGAGGCCGCGCTCGTGCTGGCCGCCGAAGAAGCGATCTTCCGGCTGCCCCCGGAGGACGCCGAGCGGCTCAAGCTGGCGTACGCGTGCTCGGTGCACCGCGGCCAGGGAATCGAGCTCCCGGTCGCGGTGATCGTCGCCCACCAGGCCGGGGGAGCCTTCTTCCTTCGCCGCGAGATGCTCTACACCGCGATCACCCGCGCGAAGCTCGCGACAGTTATCGTCGGGACGCGAGACGTGCTGGCCCGCGCCGCCCGCACACCGGACACCGGCCGACGGCACAGCCGGCTGACGGAGCGGCTCGCTGAAGCCGGCTTGAAGTCGGGCCCCGACCGCTAACTCGGGAGGGCAGCCTCGAGCGCCTCGATGATCTTCGGGTCATCGGGCTTGACCTTGGTCGACCAGCGCGCGAGCAAGTGGCCGTCGGAGCCGACGAGGTACTTGGTGAAGTTCCACGCCGGCGGAGCAGATCCGGGCTGGCGGGCGAGATCGCGCCACAGCGGATGCGGATCGGCGCGAACCGACATCCGCTCGGTGAGGGGAAAGTGCACGCCGTAGTTCTTCTGGCAGAACGAGCCGATCGCCTCGGCGTCGTCGTACTCCTGCTCGGCGAAGTCGCCGGACGGCGAGCCGAGGATCTGGAGACCGCGATCGCCGTAACGCTCGTGAAGCTCCTGCAGTCCGCCGTACTGTGGCGTGTAACCGCACTTGCTCGCGGTGTTGACGATCAGCGTCGGCCGCCCGCGCAGGTCCTCCAGGTCCAAGTCGCTGCCGTCGAGCAGGTGTACCCGATGCTGGTAAAGGTCCGTCGGCTGCTTCAGCTCGGTCGTGTGGCGCATATACATGCGTAGGGTCGAGAAGACGCTCATCCCCTAGATACGGTAGCGAGCCTTCCACGGGTCACACCCGCCGCGACTCAGGTAGCGACACGTTGCCTCGCCGAATCTGGCCGAGCGTGTCAATCGCCGGCCGGGAGACCTCAGGCCAGCGCGTCGGCGGGCAGCACGTAGCGGAGCGCGTTGCGCTGCTCGGTCCCGGACGAGTCGCCGATCCGCGCACCGTGCAACCCGCGCGCCGGGGCGGCGGCCATGGCCGTATCGGGCTTCCCGGCGTGGGCGATGATCCATTCCATCACTTCAGGGAAGTCAGCACCCTCGGCGAGGATCGCGGCGCGTTCGATCACCTTCCCACCCGACGGGTGAGGACGTGCGAGGCGCGTCAGCAAGGCACGGATTGCAGATTCCTCCATGTCCGACACGATAGCCCCTAAGGTCCCAAGCGTCTCTGTCGGCAGCGTCAGCACTCTGCGGGTCGCACGAAGACTTGCGATAGCGACTAAGCTCGGAAGCCGATGACAGGCTCTGCAACGACCCGAGCCTCTGACCTGGCCCGGACGCCGCTGATCCGTGGGCGGCACCGAACCCTCAGCCTGGGACACGCACTCAGCCTGCGGTAGGGCGCGCCGCGCTGATCGCCTGAGAGCCCTGTTGCACCTCAACCGACCCAGCTCGCGACTGCCGTCGCTGCGCCGCCGTGCCGCGCTCAGCGTGCTCGGGTTCCTGGTCGTCACCGGTGCGCTCGGAGCCGAGCTCGCCGGGCGCCGCGGACAGTTCACCGCTGCCCTTCACGCCGCTCCGATCTGGCTGCTGGCGATCGCGGCGCTGCTCCAGGTGGTCGCCCTGCTCTCCCGCACCGAGGCCTGGCACGTATGTGTCCTCGCGGCGGGCGGGACCGTCGGCCGCAGGCTCCTGTTCCGTGCCGCGGGCGTCGGTTATCTCGCGAGCGTGCTGAACGGCTCACTTGGCCTGGCGGCGCGCATCGCGTCGCTTCGCCGGGTCGCTCCAGGAACCACGCCTCGCGTTCCGGCACTGCTTGCGGCGGAGGTCCCCATCATCACCGTCGAGGTCGCCCTCGTCGCGATCTTCTCCTTCACCCTGATCGCCCCCCTCGGCCTGCCCTGGTGGGTGCCCGTGATCGCCGTGTTCGTCACCGGTAGCGCCGTGATCGCGCTGCGTCGCTTCTCGCAGCGCCACCGCTTCGGACTGTGGGCGGGCCTCGCGGCCATGCACAGCGGCCGCGGCCGGATGGTCGCGCTCGTACTGGTGGCCGTGTGCGCCCAGATCGCACGCAATTGGCTCGTTCTGAGGGCGATCGGCGTGCACGTCTCGGTCTTCGACGCGATGGCCTTGCTGATCGCGATGTTCACGCTCGGCCAGCTCCCGATCGGACCGAGCCTCGGAGCTGCCTCGGCCGTGCTCATCCTCGGGTCCCACGGCGTCGCCGCGACGGCCGCGGCGGGTGTGATGCTGACGGTTACCGGCACCGTGGGCTCCCTCGGCTACGCAGCTTGGGCGGTGACGGATCGGCTGGTCGCGGGCCGGGTCGCCGTCGCTCCGGAGGTCGCTGTTGCGCCGACACGCGCCTGACCTGACGCCCGCCGCCGGCTTGGCGGCCGCGGCAGACGGTACGCTCTCTCGGGGTGAGACGGCCGAGCGCGCGATCGAGGTAGTGATCGCTTGGATATGACCGAGATGACGTTGGTGACCGGGGAGCGGCTCGAGATCCGGGGATCAATCGAAGAGGTCGAATCGATGATCATCGCCGCTTCCCGTGGCTCGATCATGCAGCTTGCGTGGCTGACCGAACGCGCCAGCGGCGAGAAGATCGGGGTCAACCCGGCGAGCGTCGTCTCGCTGCGGGCCCTGGTAACGGCGGATCCGCCCCACTGAGGCCGCGATGGCGCTCCCAGACGGCCCGCATCTCGACCTCTTGCGTGAGGCGATCGCGGTCGAGGGAGGGGGGCAGCTGGCCCTGCTATCGGGCGATCAGGCAGCCGGCGTCGACGCGTTGCGGGAGTCCTCACGCCTGTACCGCGAGTCCTGGGAGCTCGCTTCGCCCACGAGCTACGGTCGGCTCATCGGGATGCTCAAGGCGGCGGTGATCGCCGGCGACGCGAGCTACGCGGCCGCATACGCTCGGACCCAGCTGCCGGATACCGTTGAGACCCCGCCCGCGAGCTACGCGCTCGCGATCGCGGCGCTCGTCGAGCGAGACGACGCGACCGCACGGTCGGCAAGCACCGGAATGCGGAGCGGGTCGCCCGCATTCATCAACGCCGCCGACGCGATCGACGGCCTCACCAACCGCGACGCCGATCTGTACGCCGCTGCGGTCCGCGCAATCGTGGCGGACTTCGAGCGCCGCGAGACGCATCTCACGAACGTGGCGATCGCCGACACTGCGCTCATGCTCGAGCGACTGGCGGAGGCACGAGGGATGGCTTGCCGGCCGGTGTCGCCGCTGCTCCCCGCGCCTCGCTGACCGCCTGCGGGCCTGGCCTCAAGCTGGCGTCGTGGCTGAGCTCGCGGAGCACCTGACGTCGCATTCGTCGCGAGCGGCGCGCTGTGGTGGATCTACTTCGACCGAAGCGCGCGGGCGGGCAGCGAGGCGATGAGCAAGGCGGGTGATGCGGGGCGGCGGTCAAGTCAGCGGCCAGACCTCCCGAAGCTCGTGTGCCGACGCCTTTGCTAGGTCGCTTGAGGGAGCCCCTGAGAGACCTCGCCGTAGATGCCCATCACTCGAGCGAGCGCCTCACCCGTATGCGCGGTCACCACGCCGACCTTGTCCACGACCGCGCCCGCGCGGGCGACGACGTGCAGGAACTCAGCGCTGGAGCGCACGGTGTCGAGGGCAGAGAGATCGCCGTGCATGATCAAGAAGCCGGCCAGGTCACCACCGTGCGGAGCCAACAGGAAGGCGTCGAAGCTGGCAATCTCACCGTCCTCCTGGAGCTTGCTGTAGTAAGCGATGGTCTCCTGGAAGACCTGTAACGCGAGCTGCTCGCGACCTCGCACGACCTGGCCCCAACCGACAAACAGCGCATCTCCAGCCATCTCAGTCCTCTCCTCCGTCGCGTCACGCCGGACCGCCAGGCGCGCCGCGAGCCTACCAATCGACGCTCACCTCCGCCCGGCAGGGGCGGTTCGTTGGCGCTCCTGGTGACAGCCCAGGTGAGGGCGCCTCCTCACACGCCTAGAGATCGGTTTTCCCCTCCGGCTCATGTCGCCGAGGCGGGTCTCGCCGCAGTCCCCGAAGCGTGCGTCGATCCGGGTGATGTTGACGGGCATCGCCTGGAAGCCGCGGCCGCGATACGATCATCCGGTTCAAGGTCGGTGGCGATGGGAAGCCGGTGAAAGACCGGCGCGGACCCGCCACTGTGATCGGGGAGGCCCGGCGCGATCAGCCACTGGCGACTTGGTGTCGACCGGGAAGGCGCGGCGGGTAGGCCCGTAAGCCAGGAGACCAACCTCCGACCGCCAAGCCGATACTCCTCGCGGAAAGGGGTGGCTCTCATGCATCGCAAACTCACGGCTTCCATCACCGGGGCCCTGCTCTCGCTCGCGCTGATCGTACCCACCATGGCATCGGCGTCGTCGCCGCCGCCCCCTACGGTGTTCGTGCGCATCGAGGGCGCGAGCGCAACGCTGCTGGCGCAGACCGCGGTCCAGACCACGACCGCCACCAAGGTCAAGGGCGAGCCGTGCTCGGGATCGAGCGCGGGCGGAGCGCTTCAGGACGCCACGAACGGGAGCTGGAGAGGGTCCTACTCGTCCAAGTACAAGGACTTCCTCGTCGACAGCATCCTCGGTGAGACCCCGACCGGCAGCAACTATTGGACGCTGTGGGTCAACGGCATCAGCTCGAGCACGGGCGCGTGCTCCACTCCGCTGCACGAGGGCGACCGCGAGCTGTGGTTCGACTGCCTCGCCGGCGGGCCGCCCAACTACTCCTGCACCAACAATCCACTCGCGCTGACGGCGCCCGCGACAGCGCGGCTCCGCCATCGAGTGACGATCTCGGTCGTGCAGCTCGACGGCGCCGGTCACGGCACTCCGTTTGCGGGCGCCGCGGTCAGCGGTCCGGGGGTTGCGGCGGTCACGGGTTCGAAAGGTAAGGCGACGATCGTGCCCGGCAAGGCGGGCGTGATCGAGCTGACAGCGGCCGAGTCCGGCGCGACGCCGTCGGACCCCGTGTTTGTGTGCGTCTACGCGAGCACCGCCAAGACGTGCGGCCGCGCCGGGGCGAGCGGTCCGCCCGTCCACGTGATCGGAATCGCCGAGCACGAGGTGTTCGTGCACGGGCCCCGCGAACTGCGCGGCACGGCAGGTCCCGACCCATCCGGCCTCACCGACGTCAGCCTCAGCCTGTTGCGCCGGACGGGCGGCAAGTGCTCCGCTTACGACGCGACCAGCGGCACCTGGCACGCGGAGAAGTGCGGTGCGAGCGCACCGCTGTTCTCGGTCGGTGCCGATGCCTCGTGGTCCTATCTGCTGCCGTCTCCGCTCAGCGCCGGCAGCTACCGTCTCGACGTGGTCGCCCGTGACGGCAACGGGAGGCAGACGAAGGTCGTGACCGGCGTGTCGGGGATCGACTTCGCGGTGGCGGCGAAGCATTGACACACAGGGCGGCACTGGGCACTGGGCTGGCCGTCGTGATGCTCGCGGCGGCCGGCACCGCCGGTGCGGCGCCACCACGCGTCCAGATCATGGTCGTCGGGCGTACGCGGACGCTGCTGAGTGCGCGTACGGTCACCCTGCGAGCGCAAAGAATCACGATCGGTGGCGCCGGCCGCTGCTCGGTGCCGTCGGGCACCGCGCTCGCGGGTCTCCTCGACGCTCGGCTCTCGTTGCGCGTCACCGACGTCGCCGGTTGCGACCCCGCATCGATGTTCGTGTCGCGAATCGGTCCCAACGCCAACGGCGGTCAGGCGGGGTGGGAGTACAAAGTCGATCGCTCCTCGCCCTCCTATGGCGCCGGCGATCCGGGCGGTCGACTGCGCTCGGGCGAGCAGCTGCTGTGGTTCTGGTGCGTGAGCGCTTCGGCATGCCAGCGCACGCTCGCGGTCGCGCCGGCTGCGCACATCGTCGCGCCAGGGGCGCCGCTCGCCGTCCGCGTCGTCGGCTATGACGACAACGGGCACGCGATCGCGATCGCCGGCGCGACGGTTCAGCTCGGCTCGGTCACCGCCGTAACCGGCCCCGGGGGTTCGGTCACCGTGACCGCGCCGGCGAGGACCGGGCGCTACCGGCTCGCCGCGCACGGCCCGGGGCTCGTGCCCTCCTTCCCGGTGCAGGTGACGGTGACTTGAGGACATTGCGAGGCGCTCGCAGGCCGCAGGCCAAGCTGGCGCTTGCGCTGGCCGCGCTCGTGCTCACGCTGACCGGCTGCGGCCTCGGTCCCGGTCCCGGTACGAGCGACGTGGGCGTTACGGTCACGAGCGGTTTCGGCTCGACGCACCTGGGTTCGTTCACGGAAGCCACGGTGCCCGGTTCCGAGACCGTGATCCAGATGCTCGAACGTCATTTCAAGGTCCAGACCAGATACGGCGGGGGGTTCGTGGAATCGGTCGACGGGCACTCCGGAAGCGCCTCCCGCGTCGACTGGTTCTATTACGTCAACGGCATCGAGGCTCCGGCCGGCGCGGCGAGCACCGCCGTGCACCGTGGCGATCGAATCTGGTGGGACCTCCACGACTGGAGCGCGACCGACTCGATCCCGGCCGTCGTCGGCTCGTTTCCCGAGCCGTTCGTCGACGGCGTCGTTGGCCGGCGTTCCGCTACGACGCTCGATTGCACGTCGGGAGTCAGCGCGGCGTGTACGACCGTCGGCGCGGCGCTCAAAGCCGCCGGTGTGGCGACGAAGAGCCGCGCGATCAGTACGGACTCGGGCACGCACACCGCCGGCATCCTCGTCGGCACGTGGAGCCAGCTACGAGCGCAGGCCGCCGCGAGCCCGATCGAGCACGGCCCGGGGACGAGCGGGGTCTATGCCGAGTTCGAGCATGGAGGGGCGCTGCTCGCGCTGCTCGACCCCGAGGGGCACGTAGCCCGCACGCTCGGCGCCGGAGCGGGACTGATCGCGGCGACGGCGGACGGCGAGTCCGCGCCCACCTGGCTGGTGACCGGCACGGACGTGGCCGGAGTGAGCGCCGCTTCGCGGGCGCTGACGGCGAATCGCCTGCGCGACCACTTCGCGCTCGCCGTGCAGGGGAGCACGGATCTCCCCGTCCCCCTGGATGGGGCGCAATGACCTACCGGCCCCGCGCCAGCCCGCTCAATGTCACCCGGGCCGCGGTCGCGTGCTGCTGGTGCCTCGCACTCGCACTCGCGGCGCTCATGCTCTCAAACCCCGTGGACCTGGGAGCGGTCACGGTCGCGATCCTCGGCGCCGGCATGGCGGCCGGGGTGGGGCGAGAACTGCGACGGGCAGCGCTGCTCGCGCTGCCGCTCGCAGCGGTGATCATGCTCGTCAACGCGCTCGTCACCCGCAACGGGCTGACCGTGATCGTTCGCCTCGGCGATCTCCCGATCCTCGGCCAGACCGACATTACGCTCGAGGCGACCGCCTACGGCGCGATCCTCGGCCTCCGTGCCGCGGCGCTGATCCTGTGCGGGGCGCTCTACACCGCGGCCATCGACCCCGACCAGGTGCTGAGGCTGTTCCGGCGCGTCTCATTCCGCTCCGCGCTCACCGCGACGATCGCCACGCGGATGATCCCGATTCTCGTGCGCGACGCGGCGCGGCTCGCGGACGCCCAACGGTGCCGCCCCGGCGCTCCGCCATCGCGCTTTGCCCTGATGCGCGCCGCGAGCGCCGGGGTGCTCGACCGGGCGCTCGATGTGGCCGCCGCGCTCGAGGTGCGGGGTTACGGCGCGGCGCGGCGGCCACCGCCGATGTCCGCTCCGTGGTCGCGTCATGACCTCGCGTTCGCGGCCTCGGCGGTCGGGCTGCTCGTGCTCGCGGTCATCGCACGGATCGGCGGCCTCGTTCCGTTCCAGGCATACCCATTGCTGCATTCTCCGGCGGGCGTGCCCGAGCTGGTACTTGCTGCCGCGATCCTTGCCTGCGCCCTGCTTCCCTTCGCCGACCGCCGGGGGATCGCGCGATGACCGTGCTCGAGCTCGACCGCCTCACGTACACCTATCCGGGGGCGGCGGAGCCGGCGCTGCGCGAGCTCAGCCTCGAGATCGGCGCCGGCGAGCTCGTCGTCCTCGCCGGACCGTCGGGGTCGGGCAAGTCGACGCTGCTGCGCGCCGCGAGCGGTCTCGTGCCTCACTTCCACGGCGGTGACTTCGCCGGACGCGTCGTCGTCGCGGGGATGGACACGCGCGAGCATGGACCGGGCGAGCTCGCCGCGGCGGTCGGGACGCTGTTCCAGGATCCCGAGACCCAGGTCGTGATGGGCACCGTCCGGGCCGAGCTCGCGTTCCCGCTCGAGAATCGCGGCTTGCCCGCGGCGACAGTCGCGCGCAGCGTCGAGGAGACCGCGCTGGCGCTCGGGATCGAAGCGCTGCTCGAGCGCTCAACGAGCGAGCTGTCCGGGGGCGAGCTGCAGCGCGTCGCGCTCGGGGCCGCGCTTGCGGGCCGACCCGAGCTTGTCGTGCTCGACGAGCCAACCTCACAGCTCGACCCAGTCGCAGGCGACGAGCTGATCTCGCTGCTGCAACGGCTCAACGAGGACTCCGACACCACGATCCTCCTCGCCGAGCACCGACTCGAGCGCTGCCTCCCGGCCGCAGACCGCGTGATCGCCTTGATCGACGGGCGCGTGGCATGTGACGCCGCCCCCGACGCGTTCCTGGAATGGGCCAGCCACGGCGCTCCCGAGCTCCAGACGCCGGGCGCACGCCTGCTCTCCGCGGTGGGTCTGAGCCCGCTGTCGAGCGTGAAGCGGGCGCGGGCAGCACTCCGTGCCAACGGAATGCTGCCCACCGCCGAGCGGGGCGATCGACTCTCAGCGGACAGCCGGAGCGACCCACCTGGTTGGCGGCACCGCGTGCGTGCTCCCCGCGGGAAGCGCTCGACGGTCCAAGCGGCGCTCGAGCTCGATCGCGTCTGGCACGAGCTGGCGAACGGACCGACGATTCTGCGCGGCGTCTCGCTGTCGATCGCGCCGGGCGAGCGCGTCGCGCTGATGGGGCGCAACGGGGCGGGCAAGTCGACGCTGCTGCGACACGCCGCGGGACTGATGCGCCCAACCCGCGGGCGGGTTCTCGCCTCCGGCCGCGTCGCGCTGCTGCTCCAGAACCCGACCGACTACCTGATCCACGAGACCGTCGCGCAAGAGGCATCGCCCGGCGCGCTCGCGGCCGTCGGACTCGGCGCCAGCACGTTCGCCGAGCGCCATCCGCGCGACCTCTCCGGCGGGGAGAAGCAGCGTCTCGCGCTGGCGATCGTCCTGGGCGACCCGGGAGCGCCGGGCGACCCGGGGGCGCCGGGACACCCGGAAGCCCGCAGCAGCGTCGTTCCCGCGGCGGTTGTGTGCCTCGACGAGCCGACGCGCGGGATGGATCGCGGCCGCAAGGACGAGCTCGCAGCGCTGCTGCGCGGGCTTGAGGCAGCCGTGATCGTCGCTACCCACGACCCCGAGTTCGTGGCCGCGTTTGCCGATCGGGTCGTGCTCCTCGGGGATGGGGCGCCGATCGCGGACGGCCCCGCGGCTGAGGTGATCGCGGGTGGGACGTACTTCGCAACCGAGACCGCGCGGATCCTCGGCGGCGCCGGCGGCGCGCTCACGCCGGCGCAGGGCGCCGCGTTCCTAGAGGCAAGGGCGCGCTCGGAGGTGATCGCGTGAGCTGGCAGCTCGGGTCGTTCACGATCCTCGGACTGGGGCTGGCGTGCGGGTTCGCGTGGTACGAGCGAACGCGCCCGGACGCGCGGATCGTGGCGCTGGTCGGGACGCTCGCGGCGTTCGCGGCGCTCGGCCGGATCGCGTTCGCGGCGCTCCCGAACGTCAAGCCGACCACGGACATCGTGCTGATCTCGGGCTACACCCTCGGGGGCGCGCCCGGATTCGTCGTCGGCGCGGTCGCGGGGCTGACGTCGAACTTCTTCTTCGGGCAGGGGCCGTGGACGCCGTGGCAGATGGCCGCCTGGGGCGCGACGGGCCTGGTCGGGGCCGGGCTCGCGCCGCTCACGCGGGGGCGAATCGGCCGCTTGCCGCTGGCGGCCGTCTGCGCGGTGATCGGTTTTGCCTTCACCGCCTTCCAGGATTTCGGCGATTGGGTCACCTACAGCGACCACAGCGCCGCTCAGCTCGGGATCTACGTCGGCAAGGGGGTCGGCTTCGATTTCATCTCCGCGGCCGGGTGCGTCGCGTTCGCGCTCGCCTTCGGCCCGGCGCTGATCCGGTCGCTGCAGAGGTTCGCGACGAGGCTCCAGGTTCACTGGCGGCCGGCGCCCGCCGGCATTCCACTGCTGATCGCGGTTGCCGCGCTCGTGCTCGGCTCGGCCGGGCTGGCGGATCCGGCCCCCGCCAGGGCCGCAACACCAGTGAGCTATCTGCTCGCCGCCCAGCACCGAGACGGCGGGTTCGGGTCCTCTCCGTCCGAGCCATCCTCAGAGCTCTACTCGGGCTGGGTCGCGCTCGGTCTCGCGGCGGAGGGCGACAACCCCGCTGACGTGAGCCGCGGCGGCCGGAGCCTGCTCGCATACGTACGCGCCGGGGCGGGAACGTTGTCAGACGTCGGATCGCTCGAGCGCACGATCCTCGTCGTCCGCGCCGCAGGGCTGGCCGCCACCAGCTTCGCCGGGCACGACCTGCTCGCCGAGCTGGAGCGCGACGTGCGCCACGACGGCTCGGTCTCCGATCTCGTCGATCTGACCTCGTTCGCCGTGCTCGCGCTGCGCTCTGCCGGGGTGACGCCGGCGGCGCGGACGATCTCCTGGCTCGTCCGCCAGCAGGACAGCGACGGTGGCTTCAGCTTCGCGACCGCCGGCGGCGGCAGCGACGTCGATGACACCGGCGCGGCGCTCGAGGCGCTTGCCGGCACGGGCCGATCGACAGCGCCCGCGCGATCCCGTGCCGTCGCATTCATCCGCGGCGCGCAGAATCCCGACGGAGGCCTCCCCTCCGAGCCCGGTGGCCCGTCGAACGCGCAGTCGACCGCTTGGGCAGCGCAGGGCTTGATTGCCGCCGGCATCGAGCCCGGTTCGTTGCACCGCCGTGGAGCGATCTCACCACTGCGCTACCTGCAGTCGCTGATCGACCCCAACGGCCACGTGCACTACTCGCGCACAAGCGACCAGACCCCGGTCTGGGTGACCGCCGAAGCCGTGCTCGCGTTCGCTCGCAAGCCCCTCCCCCTCGCTCCGGTAGCGCGGCGAGCAGGCGTGCGCCATCCGGGGACACGCACGGCGCACGCCCAGAAGAACCCCGCCCGCGCGGGCGCCGGCGCCTCGGCGGGAGCGACCCACGCCGTCCTCACGCGCGGGTTGCCCGGGCCCCGAACGGTGAGCGCGAGATTGGGCGGCTTCGCCGCGGTAATCAGGACCGCGGTCGCGGACGTGATGGCACTGATCGCCAGTGTGTGACGGGAGCACCCACAATCCCTCGGCCGGTGGTTCGGTCAGGCGTTGTGATCGTGCCCGGGGCTTCGCTGCTCACGAGGCGTTGTGATCGTGCCCGGGGCTTCGCTGCTCACGAGGCGTTGTGATCGTGCTCGTGGCGCTCGACACGACCCGTCTGATGGGAATGGGCGTGAGATAGCCGAACAGCTCTTTGATCCGGTCCCGAACCGGATCGAGCTGGTCCGGAGTGAGGGTGCGGACCGCGCCGCAGCGCTCGCACGAGACGAACTCCCGCTCGCCGCGGCCGACCAGCGCCTAGAGGCCGGGCCCATGTCCGAGGTGGACATGGCGCGCGAGCCCGTGTTGCTCGAGCGTCTCGAGATTGCGGTAGACCGAGGTGAGCTCAAGGCTCAAGCTGCTCCCGACATACTCGGCCGATACCGGACCGTCGGCCGCGAACAGGGCCTCCAGCACCAGCCGACGGGGGGTGGTCAGTCTGAGTCCTCGCGCGCGAAGCGCCTCGACGGCATCGGCGAGATCGGTGAAGGTCAACCGCGGGGTATCGGGAGCAACGGTCATGACTACATCAGCAGTTGCATCGCCGCGAACATGTATGCCATCCCGAGCGTCATCGCGAACATCGACGCTCGCAGGTCGCGGTAGCAGATCAGCGGTTGGGCGGCGGCCCTGCCGAGGGCCCCGTCGGGGGTGACGACGTAGGCGGTGGGCAGGGTGTGGTGATCGATGCTGCGCATCCGGTCGGTGAGCCAGAGCAGCGACTGGGCGACGAAGTAGGCCACGAGCAGCCATGTGAGCGCAGGCTTGTAGCCGCTCGGTGACCACATGTAGACCATCGCCGCGAGGTCGATCGCGATCAGCGTCCAGAGCGCGTTGATCGCCTGGCGCTCCAGCGCCTCGGTGAGCATCCAGGCAACGATCACGAGCGCGCCACCGGCGAACGCGACCTGCCACAAGCTGCGCGGGATGTCGAACGGGTCGATCGAGGGCGGCGCGTACATGAATGCCATCCCCAGCGCCATCAGCACGTGCCCGGAGTGCCAGAGCCGACGCTGACCTCTGGTACCGAGCAAGTGGCGCGTGTGGACGACGAAGATCGCGATGAACACGAGCGTCCAGATCACCGCCAGCCAGGTCGGGAGGATATTCGTGGAGCCGTGTCCACTGGAGCTCATCGACATTCCCCCGGCCGATAGCGAACCGTGACCTCCGCTCAGGCTCATGTTCATGCTCCGTCCCATGGGCGAAAAGTACCAAGCGGCCCGAGGCCCGGGATCAGCGAGCCACGGGATCGCGACTGATGGCCTCGTTCGCTTCAGGGAACGTCGCAGAGGACGTTCATGCGTGAGGTGTGGCCCGCAGTTACCGCCAACGTGCCGCTCCTGCATCCCCCGACCGTCGTCAGCTGGTACTCCCCTGCGGAGAGGACGAAGCGGAATCCCTGGTGGTCCCTAAGCCTGGCGTGCGCCACGACTCGACCGGCCGAGTCGCGAACTGCGACCGAACCATCGGCCGGGCAACGGGCGCCGTGGCAGGCTGACTCGCCGGACTGGAGGACCGGGCCCCGATGAGGTAGAACCCTCCGGTGAGCACACCCGCGGGTCGCTTCGTCGCTCCGCAGGCAGCGACGAGCAGGCTCGCGATGAGCGCGGCCGCGATCTGGGCCGACCGTCGGGCACCCCACCGTGGTGGTCTGAGTGCGGGATCGGAGTAGGCCGCAGGGCAGTACACGGTCGCGGAGCGCGTTGGCGTGTCAGGCATGTCGATCCATCTACGTGCCAAAGAGCCTGGCCATCACAGACGAACCGCCGTCGAGGGGGCGCAGACGCATGCTTCGTGCGCGGCTGGGGCGCGACCTGTAGCGTGAGCCCATGTCCTCAGGATGGCCGGCGGCTTCCTATCGATCCTGGAGCGCGACCTGCGACACGCTGCATGCGCATACGCAGGTCCTCGGCAAGCTGGCGACCACCCTCGCTCCACCCGAGCCAGAGCTCCAGCACGCGGCGCTGCGTCTCACCGCGCGGGGGTGGGAGACAGCGCCACTGGCGGCGCCTGACGGTTCGGGGGCGCTCGTCGTGGCGCTCGATCTACGAACGCATCAGGCTCTCGTCGAGCACACCGACGGGCGCACGCAGCGCATTGCGCTCGCCCCCGACCGCCCAGTGGGCGAGGTTACCCGCGGGGTGCTCGAGGCCGTGCGCGATCTCGGTGGCGCCGTCGAGATCGACCCGACGCCGCAGGAGGTGCCCTGGAGCGTGCCACTCGACGAGGACGAGCAACACGCGAGCTATGACCCCGCTCAGGTCGCTTCCTACTTCGCCGCGGCGACCCAGGCCGCACTCGTCCTCGCCGCGTTCCGGGCCCCGTATCGCGGACGCTCAACGCCGGTCAATGCGTGGTGGGGGTCGTTCGACCTGGCGGTGAATCTGTTCTCGGGCCTACCGGCCGAGCCGCCGTCGGACGACTTCATCATGCGCAACGCGATGGATGCGCAGGAGGTCGCGATCGGCTGGTGGCCAGGCGACCCGCGCTACGACAGGGCAGCGTTCTATGCCTACGCGCACCCGGCGCCGCAGGGGTTCGAGGGGGCGACGCTCTCGCCCGCAGCTGTCCGCTGGGAGGCGGCGCTCGGCGAGTACGTCTTCGACTGGGACGATGTCCGCGCGTGCCCCGCCGCACATGCGGTCGCGCTCGAGTTCACCCGGTCGGCGTTCCGCCACGCGTGCGCGGTGTGCCAGTGGGATCCGGCGCTCCTCGCCAGCGCTGAAGGGAACCCACCGCCGGTCGCGTAGAGCCGTCGCGCGGCCCGAGAGAGGGCCACGCCTGGGCACCGACGTCGGACGCGCGGCGGCTAGGCGACCAGGACTGCTTCAGCCTCTTCCGCGAACAGCGGCATCACGCCCTCGGCGAACTTGTATGCCTCTTCGAGGTGCGGGAGGCCACCAAAGATGAACTCGTCGAAGCCGATCTCCTGGAGCTCGCGGATGCGCTCCGCGACCTCTTCGTGTGACCCAACCAGGGCGGTGCTTCCGTAGCCGCGGATGAGCGAGATCCCCGCCCACAGGTTCGGGGCGATCAGCAGGTTGTCCTTGCTCCCACGGTTGAGCGCGTTCAGTCTCTGCTGGCCGACTGAGTTCATCCTCGTCAGCCGCCGCTGCGCCAGCTTCACGCTCTCCTCCGACATCCCGCTCAGCAGCCGCCGGGTTTCCGCCCACGCCTCGTCGGCCGTGTCTCGGGTGATCACGTGCATACGGACCCCGAACCGCATCGGGCGCTCATGGCGCTCGGCCAGCGCGCGCATCCGGTCGACCCGCTCGGCGAGCATCTCCGGGGGTTCTCCCCAGGCGAGGTAGACATCGGCGTGCCGGCCGGCGACCTCCTCGGCCGCCGGGGAGGCGCCGCCGAAGTAGATCGGCGGTACCGGCTCGGGCTCCGCGAGCACGCGGGCATCCTCGACTTTGTAGTGGTCTCCACTGAAGGTGAAGCCGTCCGGGTTCCACGCCCCGCGCAGAACGGTCAGGAACTCATCGGTTCGCGCGTAGCGCTCATCCTTATCGAGCCAGTCACCGAACCGCCGCATCTCGGCGTCATCTCCGCCGGCGACGATGTTAAGCGCCAGCCGCCCGCCGCTCACGTTCTGGAACGTCGCCGCCATCTGCGCGGTCAGCGTGGGTGACATGCTCGAGGGCCGCATCGCCACGAGGTACTTCAACAGCGTGGTCTCGCGCGTCAGCGCCGCCGTCAGGATCCACGGCTCCTCGCAGAACGTGCCAACCGGTGTCAGCACGCCCTCGAACCCGAGGTGGTCGGCGGCTTGCGCGACCTGCGCCAGGTAGCCGACCTCCGTGCCCCGGCTCCGCCGGGTGCTGAGACCGCTGCGGGCAGCGTCGACGGCCTCGTGGCCGTCACCCGACGTCGGCAGGAACCAGTGGAAGATCGGTGAGCTCATTGCGTTGCTACCCCCTTACTCGGCACAGGCGCATCAGAACTGAAGGCCCCAGGAGGGGCCCGACTCTCCCCGCCCCCCGAAGTGCGCGTCGCCGGGGACGATCACAGCGCGCTAGCAGACTATCCTAGAGCGGCGATGTGGCGGCGGGCGCCGATACATACGCTTCGCGCGCGTGATCAGCCATCCGCACGAGCACGATCGGATTCGACGCGCTTGCGGCGCAGCCTGAGAACCAGGTAGGCGACGATCGCAATATTGACCGCCAGTGCTCCCGCCTTCAGCAGGGTGGGCCTGTCGGCAAGCTCCCAGATCTCCGGGATGAAGAACAACGATGTGGCGAAGATGGTGAGGTACTCCCCCCACCTCTTGCCCGTCCACAGGCCGTAACCCTCTGCGCCCTCAAGAACGCCGAAGGCGATCGCGAACGCGCCGAAGAGCGTGTAACGGCCAGGGCTGATCGAGCTCGCCTCGGTGATGATCCGCTGAACGCCGTTACTCCTCGGGTCGAGGCCGACGTGGCGTGCGAGGCGTGAAATCGCTCTTCCCCAGTCCGTGTGGGCATGGGTGACAAGCACGATCCCGACGGCCACGAAGACGATCGACCTCAGGTAGCGCTCGACGGCGATGCACTTCAGCACCCGGCTGGGTCCAGCGCTCCTGTCGCGAGCCCCGGTGTTCCCGGTCTCGGACTCCTCTGAGGACCGCGGCGAGTCTGACGATGCGGGCACGGTCATGGCGGCCGCAGCGAGAATAGCTGCCGCTCGTGGCCTGGGTCCGACCCGGGTTCACCGTGGTCCTCGGTGACGGCCGGCTCCGATTACGCTGCGATCGCGGAGTTCTCCTGCTCCATGGTTTGCGTGTACTCGGCGCGGTAGGCGACGACGGTGCTGACGACAAAGCGGCGTTCGTCTTTGCGCCGCTCGGGGCCGGTGTAACCGGAGGCCGTGCGATCGAGCTTGCGCCGGTCAACGCGCCGGCGCTCTCCCTCGGCGGGTACACGATCGGTGCTCCAGACGGGCAATTCGAACTCCTGCAAGGTGAAGTCCGCGGGATCGCGACGGAGGTCGCCCTCGCCGAGCATCGTTCGCAGCACGCGCAGGCCATCGCGAGCGGCGTTCAGGTTTGACGTTCCGGCGCGGCGCTCGAGCTCGAAGCTCGGTACCTCGCGAATCTCGAAACCCGCCTTGATCGCGCCGAGGACAAGCTGGGTCTCGATCTCGAACCCATCGGCGGTCAGCGCGAGGGCCGGAACGTGATGACGCCAGAAGGCGCAGTAGCCGTAGCAGAGATCAGTGAAGCGCGATCCGTAGAGGAGGTTGGCGGTCAGGACGAAGGCCTTGTTGCCCAGCGAGCGCAGTCGCGTGAAGTCGGCGGAGCCGCCTTCCTTCATGTGGCGCGAGCCCTTGACGAAATCCGCGCCGTCCTTGAGCGCGGAGACGAAGCGACCCATCTCACGCGGGTCGGTGCTCCCGTCCGCGTCGATCATCACGATGATGTCCCCGGTCGCAGCGGCAAACCCGGCGCGTAGCGCGGCGCCCTTGCCCCGCCGATGCTGGTGCACGATCACCGCATCGGGGCGCATCCGCCGGGCGAGCAACTCCGTCGCGTCGGTCGAGAGACCGTCCACGAGCACCACCTCATCCACCCACGAGGGCAGGTTCTCGAGCACCCACGACAGGCTCCCCTCCTCGTTGAGCGTGGGAATGATCACGCTCACATTGGGAGTGTCGATCGGCGCGACTGGCTGGCGGTTGTCGTCCGGAACGGCACGAAGCCGCAGAACGGGCGGCTGCACGCCTGGTACCCGCGAGTGCTCGCGGCGGCGCCACCCAGCTCGGTTCAGTCTCGCTGTCTTGGTCTTGAGCGTGACCCCGAGCGTGCACATTGCTGCGATCAGGATCGTGAAAATAATCACGTGCTTGTCCCTCGTGAGTGGGTTGCCGAATGCACTGCGAGACAGCATCGAAACGCTGATCCCGCTTGCTTCTTCGACCACGCAGCCGAGACCGCCCTGGATGCCCGCGTAATTGGACGGACGTGCCATACCGAACGACAATTCCAGGTCAGATGCCCACCGCTCTGCGCGCACCACACGCTCCGAGCGTCCGCGAAACGGGTGCGGGCCGGCGGCCGGGACCGTGTCACCCGAGCAAGGGCGACCGGACAGATCCGATCGCCTCGACAGCCCGAGCTAGACTGCGTCCTCCTCGTGACGAGTCATGCCCTACCGAAGCGCCCGTCTTCCTCGCAGCGCGTGCTCGCGGCATGACCTGGCGCATGAACCCGGACGAGTTCTGTAGCGAGGAGGGCTGTACACGTCCGCGTGCGGTGGGATCCGATCTCTGCCTGGCATGCCAGCAAGGCACCGGACCGATCAACCGGCGCCTCGCGGAGCGAGAAGAGTCGCCTGCCACGATGATCGACCTGGAGAATTGGCCGGTACTGCCCGAAAGCTAGCGGCTTGGAAGGTGGGGGTGAAGCGAACCGGTCAGGTTGCAGTCTGTTCGATGCTTGCTCTGAGCTTTTGCAGGCCGAGTCGCATCCGGCCTTTGACCGTCCCGGGCGGTAGGCCGATTCGGGTGGCGATCTCGGTGTGCGAGAGCTGGCCGTAGAAGGCGAGCGTGATCACCTCTTGCTGGGCATCGGGAAGTAAGGCCAACGAGGCCTTCAGTCGATCGGCCTCCTCACGCTTGATGGCGTCCTCGCAGACCTCATCCGGCGCGCGAAGACGATCGAGCGCATCCTCATTCGCTCGGCGGCGATGCTTTGCGTCGCGGCGCGCGAGATCGATCGCGCGGTGGCGCGCGACGGTCAGCAGCCACGCGGCGACCGTACCCTGCTGGGCACGGTAGCTCGATCGGCTGTTCCAGACCGACAGGAAGGCCTCTTGCACGGCGTCCTGGGCGCAACCATCGTCGCGACAGACCGAGAACGCCACGCGATAGGCCCGATCGCAATAACGGTCATAGAGCTCGGCGAACGCCTCGACGCTCGCCGCGCTCACTTCGCCCATCAGCTGAGTGTCTGTGACCGCGGCCGACTCGACGGCCATCAGACACCGGTTCCGACCCGCGCCAGAAGCGGACCTGCGTCGAGGAGGAACGGTTCGCAGGCGGCCCCGGGCGCCTTCGTGACTCGCGGCGTGAGCCTCGGTAGGACCGCGTCGAACGGGAGCACAAACAGACCAGGCATCGTGACCTCCGTATCACACCTGTGCGCAATCAAACGTCGTAAGTCACGCCATGTTGCCGGTCCTCAAGGTCCGACCTCACACCGATGCCCTCGTGCGTCAGAACCACTACTTAGGCAATGAACAAATCGAGCTCGAGCGTTGCACCTCGCGGACCGGATGTCATCAGTAGGCACCGCACATCACTACGTAGCGCTACGGAACGCTCATGCACGGACTGCGCATCGCGCCGATAACGTCGTCTCCGCATGGCGAGCAATCCCGTGAGTCCGCTGTTGGTGGTCATCGTCGACGATCACGCCGTCGTGCGCAAAGGCGTACGGGCGCTGCTCAACGCCCATCCCTCGTTTCGGGTGGTCGCGGAAGCCGGCGACGTTTCCGCTGGACTTGAGGCCGTGCGCGCACACCGCCCCGCGCTCGTCGTCCTGGACATCCACCTTCCGGGTGAACCGAGCCTGCCCGCGATCGCGCAGATGAAGCTGATCTCGCCCGCCACCCGGGTTCTCGTGCTGACGATGTATGACGATCCGATGTTCGCCCGTCGGGCGTTTGAGGCGGGCGCCGCCGGGTACGTGCTCAAGGAGGCGGCGCCGCTCGAGCTAATCCGTGCGCTCCACGCCGTCGCCGCCGGAGAAAGCTACGTCTACCCGAGCGTCGGGGCCCGGCTCGCTGCGACTGACGATAATCGCCGGGTCCTTGATCGCTTGACCGATCGGGAGCGTGACGTGCTCATACGCGTCGTCCGGGGTCGCACGAACAAGCAGATCGCGGCCGAACTGCACCTCAGCGTGCGCACCGTCGAGACCCACCGCGCGCGTCTCCAGGAAAAGCTCGGGGTCAGCGGGTTGCTGGAGCTCGTCGAGTTCGCCCGACGTCACGGGCTGCTGGGGCCCTGAAGGTTCTGGCTGGGATCGGCGGCGTCGAGGGGCATGACGAATCGGACCGTCGTGCCGGCTCCAGGCGCAGTCCGCACCTCGAGAGTGCCGCCGGCGAGCACTGCGCGCTCGCGCATTCCCAGCAGGCCGAACCCATCAGTGTTCAAGCTCGCGTCAAAGCCGATCCCGTCGTCGCTGACGATCGCCTCGACGGTGCGGCCGCGTGCCCGGACCGTCACCTCAACGTTGTGGGCGGTCGCGTGCTTGGCGACGTTCGCCAGCGCCTCCTGCACGGCACGGTACAGCGTGCCCTCAGCGTTGGCGCTCAGGCTGGAGGTCACATGCGCGGTCTCGAGGTGCAATGCCACGTCAAGACCATCGACGACGCTCAGCTTGCGGGCGAGGCTCGCGAGCGCGGCCTCAAGTCCGGCCTGATCGAGAATAGCCGGGCGCAGCTCGGCGATCAGGTGGCGCAGCTTGACGATCTCATCCTGGACGAAGTTTGCCGCCTCACTGACCGTCTGATCGAGCTCGTCAGGACGCGCGAGCCCGGAGACAAGCAGCATGTGCAGGGCTCCAAGGCTCTGCAGCGTCTCATCGTGCAGCTCTCGCGCCCAGCGCGTGCGCTCGTGCTCCGCCGCCTCCAGCCCGCGCCGGGCCGCCTCCAGCGCCCGAGTCTGACGCTCGCTCTCCACGACCCTGCGTGTGACCAGCCTCAGCTCGAGCTCGTGAACCACGATCGCGGCGAGCTGCTCGAGCGTCGCGACATCCCCATCGCTGAACTCGCGCGGCTCCTTGTCGATCACGCACACGGTGCCGAGGCTGTGACCGTCCCACGTCGTCAGCGGCGCACCCGCGTAGAAGCGCAGGCCGAACTCGCCCGCCACAAGCGGATTGGCGAGCACGCTGGGATCCACCGAAGCATCCGCCACGACCAAAGACCGATCGTGGAGGATCGCCGAGGCGCACAGTCCCGGATCTCGTCCCACTTGCTCCACCTCGATCCCGTGTCGCGATTTAAACCAGATACGGTCCTCATCAACGATGCTGACGATCGAGATCGGCACCTTGAACAGTCGCGCGGCGAGCTCCGTGACGCGATCAAACGCGCCGTCACGCGGAGTATCGAGGATCTCATAGCGGCGAACGGCCGCGATACGAGCGTCCTCGTCCGCCGGGATGATGATGCTCGATGAGGTCGTCATGTGTCGTGACCCCCACCCGGCCCGGAACGGAAGCCGACGCTAAGACAGTCTACGGGCCGCGCGGCGGCAGTGCTCGGGACGTTCAGTACGGCCGCGGTTGGCGCTCTGCTCGGCAGGCGAGGCGATCGAGCGCGTGCTGCTCGCGGCCTGGCATGTGATCGGACGGTACCGCGGACTTGTGATCGTCAACCAGCGTCTCGAGCGCGCCGAGCTCCGGGCGCGGCTCGAGCCGGCGCTGGCGCCGATCCGCTCGCTGGTTCGCCGCGGCCAGCACGGTGGCGAGTTCGACCCCGAGCTCCCGGCAGACTGGCTGGTCGGTCTCCTCACCGACCTGATCCACGCCGCCAGCCGCCAGGTCACAGCCGGCACCATGGACCGGCAGGCCGCCGAACGAGCCTTGCTACGTAGCGCCGGCGCCGCCCTCACCTCACACCGCTAGAGCACGGCTCATCGGTACGCGCGGCCCGACGATGTCAGAGGGTCAGCACGATCTTGCCGCGCGTGTGGCCCTGCTCCAGCTCCCGATAGGCATCGCGCACCTGGTCAAGGGGGTACACCCGCGCGATCGGGATCTCGAGCGCGCCGTCGGCGATCAGGCCGGCGAGCTCGGCCAGCGTCTGGGCGCTCGCGCCCGCCGCGTTGCCCTCCGCCTTGACCCCGAGCTTCTCCACGGCCGCGAAGTCGACGATCGTGTCGATCCGGTCGGGCGCCACGCCAAACTCCAGCGCCAGCTCTACGTAGCCGCCGCCTATGGTGTCGATGAACGCGTCGACTCCGTCGGGCGCCGCCGCGCGAATCCGCTGCGCGACGCCATCCCCATATGCGACCGGCAGAACGCCGTGTGCACGCAGCCATTCGTGGTTGGCCGCGCGGGCGAGGCCGATGACGGTCGCCGCCGTGCGGGCAGCGAGCTGCACCGCGATCGAGCCGACCCCGCCCGCCGCGCCCGCCACGACGACCGTGTCGCCGGGTCCGGCGGCGACGGCCCGGACCGCGGCGTAAGCGGTCGCGCCCGCGACGAACAGCGAGCCCGCCACCTCCCAGGACACGTTGCTTGGGCGCCGCGTCACGTTCTCGGCGTCGACCAGGACCAGCTCGGCCTGGCTGGCGCGGTTGTCGGTGTACCCGATCACCTCGTCGCCGACCGCAAACTCGTCAACCCCGTCTCCGGCCCGCTCGACCACTCCGGCCAGGTCGCTGCCCTGGCCCGACGGGAAGGTCGTCGGCCAGCGCTCGTGCAGCAGACCCTCTCGGATCTTCGACTCGCCGGGGTTGATCCCGGCCGCCTTGACCCTGACCAGCAGCTGCCCGGGACCGGGCACCGGCGGATCGACGTCCACTACCGCGAGCACGTCCACGCCGCCGTATTCCTGAAATCTCACCGCTCGTGACATCAGTTTCAACTCCTTGTTTACGGTATCTCAACGGTGCACAGACAACCAGAGTTATCGAGGAGCATCAATACTTGAATATCCGAAATACATGTGCCATCGTCCTTGTCAATGGACGTGTTGACGGATCTTCTGCAGCGCTCCCGAGCCCAGGGTGCCGCCTTCTGCCGCACCACTGCCTATGGCGAGTGGGGACTGCGCTTCCCAGGGACGGCAGCGCTTGCAGTCCACGCGATCGTCGCAGGCGAGGCCTATCTGTGGGCCGGCGACCCGGACCGCGCGGCGCGGCTCACCCCCGGCGATGTAATCGTGGTGCGCGAGGACATCGAGCACGAGGTCGCCCACGCCTCTGGAGCGCCGACCGAACCGCTGGAGAGCGTGATCAAGTCGGGGCCCGGGGTCACGCGGCAGGTGACGGTCGGTCACCCCCATCACGGTGAGGGCGCGTCGTTCTTTTGCGGCGCCTACCTGTTCGAAGGCGACCTGTGTCGCGGCCTGCTCGATGCCCTCCCGGACACCGTGCGGCTCGTGCCCGCCGCGGGCAGCACCCTGCGCGCGACGATGGACCTGCTGGCACGCGAGATGCTGATCGACGAGCCCGGACAGCAGACGCTGCTCGACCGCCTGCTCGACGTCGCCCTGGTTCAGATCCTGCGGGAACACTTCCGGACCCGGTCAGACGACGCTCCCGGCTGGTTCCGCGCGTCCGCCGATCCGCGCATCGGGGAGGCGCTCCGCGCGCTACACGAAGACCCGGCGCATCCATGGACGGTGGCGGAGCTCGCTGATCACGCGCTCCTGTCGCGCTCGGCGTTCGCCCGGCAGTTCACCGACCTGGTCGGCCAGGCCCCGCTCGCCTATCTGGGCGACTGGCGCATGGCCCTCGCCCGGGAGCGCCTACGCGACACTGACGCGCGGCTGGCCGCGATCAGCACCTCGCTGGGCTACGCCTCGGAGTTCTCCTTCGCCGCGGCGTTCAAGCGTCACCACGGCGTGGCTCCGGGACGCTGGCGCAGCGACGCACGGCGGCGAGGAGACGAGGCCGTGCCCGCGGCTTCCTGATCCTCGGCGGCGGGCGGGTGGTGGTGCGAGTCCCAGCATCAACGCCCTTCTTGCCTCCCGCTCGAGGCTGCCGCAGACTGTGAGACATGAACAAGACCACATACTTAGGCCGCAAGCCCATCAACCGCGTCGGCTTTGGCGCAATGCAGCTCGCCGGGCCCGGCGTGTTCGGGCCGCCGCACGACCCCGACGCTGTTCGTGACGTGCTCAAGCGCGCGATCGAGCTCGGCGTCGACCACATCGACACCGCGCAGTATTACGGGCCCGACGTCGTCAACGACCTGATCCGCGACACGCTCTATCCCTATCCGGAGAACCTCAAGCTGGTCACCAAGGTAGGCGGCCGTCGCGACGAAGCCGGCGCTTGGCTCCCGGCCCAAACGCCGGCCGAGCTCCAGGAGGGGGTCGAGGACAACCTACGCTCGCTGCGCGTCGAGCGCATGGACCTGGTCAACCTGCGTCTGATGGATGAGAGCGAAGCGCCGGCTGTCCCGCTGGCCGAACAGCTCGGAGCACTCGAGGACCTTCGTCACGAGGGCAAGCTCGACCTGATCGGCATCTCCAGCGCGGGCCAGGAGCGGATCGAACAGGCGCTCGAGCTTGTGGAGATCAGCGAGATCCAGAACTCCTACAGCATCATCGACCGCGAGGATGACCCGCTCGTGGAACTGGCCCGAGAGCGAGACATCGCGTTCGTGCCGTTCTTCCCGCTCGGATCGGCGTTCACGGGTGGACCCGCCAAACTTATGCAGGACCCGACGATCTCCAAGGTCGCCGAGAAACATGACGCGACCGCCTCTCAAGTCGCGCTCGCATGGTTGCTCGCTCGCTACGAGCGGATGCTGCTGATTCCCGGGACAACCTCCGTCGCGCACCTCGAGGAGAACCTCGCCGCGATCAACCTCCAGCTGGACGCGGACGACCTCGCGAAGCTCGACACCGTAGAGCAGGTCGGCCGCCCGCTGGGGTGAGGCGAGATCCTGGTGAACCGCCGGAACGACCATCGCCGCCGAACTGCTTCTCGATCACGCCTGGAGTGGGCAGGACAGCGTCCCGGTCCTCGGCCCCGAGGACCTCTCCCACAACGAGATGGCCCAGATCATCTCCTGAGGTGCTCGGGAAGCGGGTGCGCTCGAGCGCCGCGCTACCCTCGTCCAGACCATGGGGTTGGGCTTTGCGTTCAAGAGGGCAATCTGCCACCTGGTCAAGCCGAGCCCGTCTCACACGTACGAGTTCGCTCTCACCGGTGCCGGCAAGACGGTTTCGTTCCGCCTGATCGACCCGACACCCGCGACAACTATGGCAGCTTGCAGATCTACCTCCGTAGCCCAGCGCGCGCAGACTGCGCCGGCCGTGGACACTTTCGCGACTCTTGACAATTCGAGCCCTCAGCCACCCGCGCGGAGACAGCGCTGCTGGCGGCCAACGGGTTCCGCTCGGCGGCGATCAGCCAGTTCGGTAACAGACGAGTCCGGTTTGTGAGCGACGAACCTCATCCCGTAGTCAACGGTGATCGTAATGCGTTCATAGCCGAGCGTTTGGAGTCTCGTCAGCAGGCTGGCCGGTTCGACTGGGTTGTAGGTGTCGCCGTCGTGAAACCGATGCAGTGCATCGCTAGCGAGACTGTCTGACCCGATGAGCACGCCGCCCGGGCGCAGAACCCGGAGCAGCTCGGCGAGGAGCTGATTCTGCAGCCTTGCCGTGGGGACGTGATGGAGCATGGTGAAGGATGCGGCCGAATCGAATGAGCTTGCGGGAAAGCTCAGCGCAGTCGCGTCCTGATTGATCACTTCGACATTCGTGCCGGCGAATCGATCTGTGAGTGCGTCAGCGGCGGAGCGCTCGAGCTCGACGGCCACGAGACGCCGAACTCGGTGGCGGAGCCAATCGGTGCTCGCACCAGGACCTGGCCCAACCTCGATCAGCTCGTCGCCGAGGTCGCGTTCGCCCGCCACGGCGGGCATGACCTCAGCGTGAAGGAAAGTGGCCCAGTCGGGGCTCGGGCATAGTTTGGCGTGGTTTTCGTTCATGGCGCCGACCGTATGGCCGATGACCGTTTCCTGCAAGGACGTACGCTTCCAGTTGATGTCGCGAAACGGACAAACCGGTGCCACGGCCTTGGTGGTGTCGGCGATACCGATGCCTTCCGGGACCGTTTTTGCCAAGCACGTTCATCCCGTCCACCAGCTCGTTTGGACGGACTCCGGCGTGCTCCAAGTCGCCACTGACGACGGCACCTGGGTGCTGCCGCCCACCCGCGCTCTGTGGCTTCCCGCGGGCGTCAGGCATGAGACGACCGCGACCGGCCCGACGATCCTGCGCGGCGTCTATCTCAATCCAACCCAATGCCCTGTCGTGTGGAGGGATCCGCAGCCAGTGGCTGTCAGCAGACTGCTGGCTGAGCTTCTGCTCCATCTCGGCCGGAAACTCACGCCCGCCGAAGCCAAGCGAGCGCAGGCGATCCTTCCTGATCTCCTCGAGCCCGTGAGGGCCGTGACCATCCACCTCGAGCTGCCCGCAGACGAGCGCGCGCGCGAGGTCGCAGAGGCGCTCCTGGTCAACCCCGCCGATCGACGGTCGCTACCGGCCTGGGGCCGGCACATCGGCGCGAGCGCCCGGACCCTCAGCCGGGGCTTTCTCAGCGGCACCGGTATTACATTCACCCGCTGGCGCGCCGCGGCTCGTATGCGCGAGGCACTCCCACTGCTGGCGGCCGGGCGGTCAGTAAGCCAGGTCGCGTCGGCGGTCGGATACGACACATCGAGCGCGTTCGTGGCGGCCTTTCGACGGGAAACCGGGACTACACCCGGCGCCTATTTCCGCGCGCAATGAGACAACATGGCGGTCCCCTAGCGACCCCGCGGAGCTGACGCCTGGAATCGAGCCGGGGACCCCAGCGGGCTAGTGGACGAGCTGTTCGCGCCACTGCGCGAGGCCCCTTGGCGCCGTGGTTCTCGCACATGACCTTCGTTGGACATCGAACGTTTGCCAGACGGCCGCGTAGAGGCCATGGGCTGCGACGAAGGCGTCCAGATCGTCAAGACCAGGTCCGCCATAGGCGCTGAGCATCTCATCGACGTACTTGTCGCTTCGCTCGCGTGCTCTCGCGCTCGTGACGAGTCCAGCTACATCCCACCGGATCGGACCCGCGCATACGTCTTCGAGGTCATTCCACAGGAGCCGGGGACGGCTGCACAGCACGTTGCTCAGCGAGACGTCACCGTGGAGCGGCTGGGTAGGCAAGCAGGTCTCGAACACCGCCGGCGTCAGCCGTTGGAGCTCATAGCGCAAGAGGTCGATGTCTAGCGCGCTCAGCCATGAACATGGGCGCACTTCGGCGAGTTGGCGCTCGATGTCGTTGCGGACTCCGGCGAGCGATCCCAGTTCGCCCGAGAAGTCCGCGAGAACGCGGTGTAGTTCCCGTAACGACCGACCGACCTCGCGCGCGTCCGGCGGTACGTCCGATAGGTCGTGCGGGACGAACGTCCAGAAAGTCATCCAGATCCCATCGTGCTGATAAGGGCCGGGCGGCAGCAGGTCGCTCGGCGGGACTATCGGGCCGCCTCGCTCCGCCACGAAGACGCCGACCGCAACCTCCCGCTGGAGCCACGTCGAAACGTCATCGTGCAGAACCGCCGTGCCCACCATCACCCGTGCGACCAGCGGCGCAGGCTTCAGATGCACCAGAACGTTGCTACCTGACGCGATCACCACAGCGTCGTCACACTCGACGCCATGCGCGACGGCCACAGCGCGCGCCGTCGCTAACGGGACGCTCGTATCGCCAGACCTGATCACGAACAGCATCCGTAGCCACGCAGATTCATCACCACATCACCGGACGCTACCGCCGTCCGTCCGCCCAAACTTCCCGCCAACGCGAAGCGAGCCGCGAAGCGAAGGGGGACGACGTCGAACTCGGGGACCGCCCGGATCGAACAGCACGCGTTCGCCGACTTCCTGATCCGAGGCGAGCTTGACCCGCCACCTACGCCGCCATGCGAGCCCGCGAGAGGAGTGGGCCAAGGACGATGAGCGCCAGCAGCGTGCTCTGCAGGGAGGTACGCTGACGCCATGCCAATGCCCAAGCGGTCAAGTGTCGATGACTTCTTCGCGCAACTGAATGACGTCCAGCGACCGCACCTCGAGGCGCTCAGGGAGCTGAGCCTCGATGCCGACTCGGAGGCGCGGGAGGAACTGAAGTGGAACCTGCCGGTGTACGTCCGCGGCAAGAAGACGAGCCTGTGGATGCTTCAGAACTTCAAGAACCACTGCTCGCTGCGGTTCCCGCCACCATTCTTTGCCACCCAGAAGGCCGCGGTTGAGGCCGCTGGCTATGAGGCCGGTGAGGGCTTCATCAAACTCCCGTACGGGCGCGAGCTGCCGATCGAGCTCTTGAAGGCGCTGATGCAGGCACGGGTCGAGGAGTACGCAGCGACCGGCGCCGGCTGGAACGACCGCTGAGCCCGGCTACATCCCGTGAGGGTCGCGGTCGTTGAGGGTCGCGACCACGTACCCTTCACCGTCGACGGCTTGCACTGTCGGGTGGAAGGTGCGGCCGGTGGTCAAGACGGAATCGGTCAGCCGGCAGGATGACCACGCGCTCGCGGCGGCCGATGTTTTGACCGGTCAAGCCGGGTGACGACTCTGGCCGGTGCTGGCGCCTCACGACCACGGCCCACGCCGCAGATGACCGCAGGACGCTGGACATGCTGGTCAGTACCCGTTGCCCCCACCGCTCGATGACGTAGTCGAGGCGGCCGGCGCGGGGGCGCTACCGGAACCGGCGCCCGGGGCGTCCGCCGTCCACGTGTGGCCGAGGTCCCTGAGGCCCTGCCCCTTCGCGTCGCCGGGCTTCTGGTCCCCGACGCACCCGGCCGCCGGATACACCTCGGGCGACCCGAGAGTGCCGGCTGGGCGCAGGACCAGCCAGGTCGACCGCCGCACGCGCATGGATTAACGGCGAGCCGACGCGTCCACTCGGGATGCGCGGCGGAGAACGGATCGGAGGTAGGCGGGAAGAAACCCGCCGGTCGCGGAGTCTTAAGCCGTAGCCGGGGTCGCTGGCACGTCGATGACCAGCCGCAGAGCGCCTCCTGTGTTCGCAATCCGCCAATTCCGATAGGTAAGGATCAGTCATGAACTACGAAATGTCATCCGCCGCTCAGACCGAGGCACGCTCCGCCTCAGTCGAAGACGATGTCCGCGTCCACTGGCAGGGCGTCGCTGGACGCCGCTCGTTTCTGAAGGGACTCGGTCTCGCGGGCGCGGCGGTGTTGCCCGGGAGCGCGCTGTTCGCCAGCGAGGCGATGGCCAAATCGAGCAGCAGCATCACAAAGGGCGACGTGGCCATCCTGCGTCTGCTCGCCGCGGCGGAGCTGATCGAGGCCGACCTGTGGCAGCAGTACGACGAGCTCGGTGGAGTCAACGGCGGCAACCCGGCGTACATGGCCGCGCTGACGAATATCGACTCCGACATGCCGACCTACATCCATCTCAACAACGAAGACGAGCAGAGTCACGCGGCGTTTCTCAACGCCTATCTGGAGTCCAAGGGTGCCGAGCCGGTCAACCTCGACGCCTTCCGAACCCTGCCGAGCAGCAAGGCCAACGGTGCCAGGCAGATCGGCCGTTTGACGTCGCTCACCTCGCTGGACGTCGACACGAGCTGGTACACGCGCTATCGCAGCTCGACGAACGCCGACTTCGGGGCGAAGTTCCCGCAGGCGTTCGAGATCCACAACCAGCCGGCGATCCCCATCAACGACACCGACACTCCGCCAAACACGACGGCTCCGCTTCCGCCGACGACCCCGGCGGAGCGACGGATCCAGGCGATCGCCTGCACCGCGGCTTTCCATTTCGGCTACATCGAGCAGGGTGGGTCGAGCCTCTACGCGACTCTCGCTGAAAAGGTCACCAACCTTGAGGTGCTGCGTATCGTGACGAGTATCGGCGGAGCTGAGGCGATGCACTTCTCTACCTGGCAGGACGATGCCGGCAACGCCGCCAACGCCCCGATCGCCCCCGTCACCGATCCGCTGACGGGCTTGACGATCCCGAACCTGGACGCCCATCCAGACGAGCAGCTGTTCCAGGCCAACCTGATCTTCCCGCATCCGTGCGAGTTCATCAGCAGCAAGCTGCCCCACTGCGCGGTCGTGCGGCCCACCCTGGACCGCAACGGGGGAGCACAGGCAGCGATCAAGTCATTCACCGCTGACAGATTGTTCGAAGGCCAGTCATCCCGCTTCTTCACGACCGTCATGAAGCTGGCTGAGCAGGCCGACGCCGCGCAACGTCGCGTCAGCTAGCAGCGCGCCCTCTGCGGCGCTCGACTCGGGGGGCGCCTGCGGGCGTCCCCCCACATAACACAAACCGAAAGGCACAACCATGCTCACAGACCTTCTTCAGCCCACCCACCTGATCATCGTCCTAGCGATCGCCCTCCTCGTCCTTGGACCCAAGCGTCTACCCGGTGCTGGTCGCGCCGTCGGCCAAGGGCTCAGAGAGTTCAAGGAGTCACTCACGGCGAGCCACGATCACGACCACGATTCACTCCCAGGCATGATCCCCAGCGAGAACGAGATTCCGGCGCCGTGACGTCCCTCTTCCTTGGCCGTCACGAAATCCCGGGCAACCCCATCCTGCAGAGGACACGAGTGGAAAACGAACTCACCGAACACACCGGCTGACTGCAGGTCGTGTACTCGAAACGGCTAGACAGGTCACAAGACTCGCTACCGCGACAATCCGGAATCGCGTGCGAGCACCAGCGCCGACGCGGCGCCGGGCACCGGCCTCGCGGCTTGTGCATTCGCCCAGTCTCGAACGTCCGGATGTGGCTGTCGCCGCGATTGCTTTCATCCTCCCGCCGCCTCGCTTCGTCCATTGCGGCAGTCTCTGGGTCGTCGCGCTCGGGCCATGCCGGTCGGACGACCCGGACTGGGCCGAAAGCGACCGCCGACAGGATCGGCTCGGCCCGGTGTCGCAGCCCCTCGGACGTCATTCGCGCTCGCGGATCGTCACGAACTCCATGTTCCGTGGGACAGAGAGCACGAGCTCGCGCTCATCTGGCTGATCCCCCAGCGATGAGACGAATGTAAAGCGCACGCGCTCGGGGTCTGTTGGATCGCTCGTGCACCCCACGACGCGGCCTTTCAGGATGACAGCTTGGTCGTCCTCGAGCTCATCGGCTGCAACGCTCTTATCTACCGGCCAACCCGCCATCCGAGTGACCGTCGCCATGATCGTCTCGCGCGAACACACGAGGAAAATCTCCCGGCGGTCTGGCGACGAGCCACGCGGCGGGCGGACACCAGACACGAGGGTAAGGCGAAGCGGGCCGGGGTCAGCGGGCTCCCCGTCGGTCGAGACCAACTGGCCATCCAACATGACGACCTGCCCGGAGACGACGTCTCTGGCGGGCAGCGCGTCCTCGTATATCAGTGACGCATTGGGAAGGTGCATGCCGGACCCGTGAGGCATGTCAGCGTTCCTGAGATAGTGCCGTGCGGTCGGCAGGATCATGTCCGCGGGACAGATGAGAACAGCCTCGTGCGGATCCGGCTGATCCCCGGGCGGCGGACCGAGCGCCTGAACAATCGTCAGCCGGACGCGCGAGCCGTCGTCGGTATCACCGGCGTTCGCCAAGACGCGGCCTTCGATTGCGACGAGCTCCCGCTCCTCGAGCTCGACCGCGGGAACCGCACGGCTGAATCCGGACGCGAACAGGCGGTGCTTAAGCATGTGGTTGCGGGCTGAGTCGGCGAGCGAGTCCGGCGACTCAGCCGGCCGCACGGATGTCTGCACGCGTTCCTTCAGCTGTGGCCAACTTGGGAACCCGTGTTCGCGGGCGATCACCAGCTGCGCGGCAGACAAGGTCACGGTCTCAGCGTCGACCTGGGAGTATCGTCGAAGGCGTTCGATCGCTCCCTTTTCGCCGCCACGAAGCGCGTCGCGCAACTCCTTCGCTTGTCGACGAAGCTGGGCTAGATCAGCGCGCCGGGGCAGGGACTGCTCGGACATGTCATCTCCTCCTCTTCCGGGTTCTCTGAGCTTTGGGCTTTGCGAGAGGGTGTTGCTGTTGTTGGGTTGGCTACGCCGTAGCGCGGTGGCGCATGATCCGCAGTCGTGCAGCGGCGACGGTGAGCATGAGTCCGTCGGCCACGGCGGCTAGGTCGAGCGAGCCCAGGCCTGG